>Ga0100391_1000078_pt1 | contig 117765 bp, 101 predicted proteins | sample CryGeymeta201515_FD_81541 | JGI IMG/M metagenome (GOLD analysis project Ga0100391, IMG submission 81541) | Groundwater microbial communities from Crystal Geyser aquifers in Utah, USA - Crystal Geyser metaG 2015-15 | ecosystem: Environmental > Aquatic > Deep subsurface > Groundwater | place...
GGCACGCCCTTGGCGGGACGCGACGAACTCGGTGCCGGCGAGGCGACCTGACCGGTTACGGCAGTGAAGCCGCTGCCATACATCGCCGCGCAATCGGCGTTGACATCGACAGCATGGGCGGGGCCTGACGACAACAGCGCCAGCGGCACTGCAACCAGGCTCAGAAGGGAAGGGAAAAAACGCTGGAAAAAGTTTGATGTGCGCACGGGGGGGCTCCGAGATTTCCGGTGATACGGCCCCCTGACCGTAGGGCGCATTCTCCCGGCGACCCGGATATCGATTTGAGACAGCCCACACACTTCGACGATGGCATTTCGAAAAAACCGCGATGGCGGTCACGGATTTGAAATGCCTTCGCGAGATTCACCCATTTTTCTCTCGTCCTGTGCGACCACGTGCACGCACTGCGCGCGAACCAGCGCTGGTGGGGGCCGGCCCCAGATCAAGTCTGGGGTAGGCTCTGCCGGCGAACGAACTGGCGAGAAGCTTCGCGCGCAGGCGCGCTCCCACAAGCGGAGAGCTGCGCCAAGCCACCTCGTGAGCGACCCGCGCGCGCCGCCGCAAACGCGCAAGGCCGGCATCTGCCGGCCTTGCGCGAACGATCCGCACGTCAACGCGCAGGATGACGGTTTTTTCCTCAGAGCGCGGCCGCCGTACCTTTGCTGGCGGTGGAGAGGTTGGTTAGAACGCCATTGGGATCACGCAGCAGGCTCATGACTTTGATCGGCTGCGATGCGCTGACGGTAAGCATCCACTTGCCGTTGCCATCGCCAATCCCGTTGCCTGTGCGCAGCGCGTCACCCGATTCAATATCGGTAGCGCTGAGATCGCGTGCGGCGCCCGCTGGCAGCAGCACGGTTATCGCGCCGTTCGGCGCCGGCTGTCCGTCGTCGTCTTGGCCGGTGATGGTGACCACAACGTCGACCAGGTTGGGATTGATCAGACGCAGCGAACTGACCTGATTGAGGTTCTCGGCAGGATTGAATGTCGGCACCTGGGTGATCAGGCCAGTACCGGAAACAATGTCATGAATCGTGGTGAGGAAGCCGTCCGGGGTGCGGATCAATGCCATCGGCAGCAGATCCAGATCGCTTTGCAGCAGCAGGCGCCAGTTGCCACTACCCGCGCCCAGGTTACCGCTGAGTCCTTTGTCCGGATTGCCGTTCTCCAAATCCTGCGAATTGAACTGCCGCGATTCGTTCGGCGCAAGGGTCAGTGTCATCGTGCCCGGCGAACGCTGGCCGTTGTCGTCCACTCCCCAGACCTGCACCGCGCCACTGCGATTTTCGCGATTGATCAGTCGCACGAAACCCTGCTGCTGCGCATTGGAGGCGGGCGGCAGCAGCCACAGCACACGTTCGCCGGGTAGCGGTTGCGAGAGATCGGCAACGGTAGACAGATTGGTCAACTTGCCCAGCGGATCGAACAGCAGGCTCTGCACGGTAACGCGACCGGTCGCGGAAACATTCAATTGCCATTTGCCCGTGCCGTCGCCCAGCTTGCCCAGCAGGCCTTTGCCAGCGTTGCCGTTTTCCAGATCAATCGAACTCAATTCGATCGACGCCAGCGGCGCCAGGGTGGTGGTTACCGCGGATTGCCCGAACAGGCCGCTATCGTCACGACCGCCAATCTGCACATCGACCGCCTGCAGATTGGTGTTGATGATACGCAACCGACTCAACTGGTTGGGGTTCTCAGCCGGGTTGAAGATCGGCACCAGCCAGTCCATCCCATCGCCGGAAACAGAAACGCGATCATGCATTGCGGTAAGAAAGCCGTCCGGGGTGCGGATATAGGCCAACGGCTCCACGTTCAGATCGCTGCGGAGTACCAGCGTCCAACTGCCGACGCCGGTGCCGATGCTGCCGCTCAGTCCTTTGTCGGTATTGCCAAATTGCACATCCTGACCGAATTCCAGATCCTGCGAGTTGAACTGGCGCGATTCATTGGGCCCCAACGTGAGACTCATCGTGCCAGGTGAGCGATGCCCGCTGGCATCAATTCCCCATACCAGCACTTCGCTGGAACGATTTTCGAGATTTCTGAGGCGTACGAAGCCCTGCTGCTGGCTGTTGAACGATGACGGCACCGTCCACACATATTCATCGCTCGGCAGCAGCGGCTGCTCCGTTGCCACGGGCAGGTCAAGGATACGCTCGGGCAGGCGGATCATGAACGCATCGACGTCGAGATTGGATGCGTTACCCCAATTGGATGAAAACAACACGTGAGTGAAATCGCGGCTGACCGATGCATGTGGTTCAGTCCAGTACTCGTTGTACGTGCTGTGATGGTGCGCCAGATTGATGATGCGCGGGTTGGCTTTCAGCTCCACCGCCATGATTCGCTCATGCAGCCATTTTTCCGTACCAAAGCGCGCGTAGGTGGACATCAGCACCCAACCCGGGCGCGAGAATCCCTTGCCGGAGATGTGGTAGGCGGTAGCCGTGCCCTGGATATAGGTCGGCAACAACACGGTTCGCACGCCGCTGCTGAGGTTGACCATGTACAGGTCGCCGCCGTCGCTTTGGTAGTCCACCGCCACGTAGTAGTCGCTGCCATCGCGGCCGAGCGCGATGTCCGAATGTTCTCCGCCCTGATGCACGCTGAGTGACTTGCTGAAGGTGCGATCCCAGGCGACGGTGCCATTGGAGACATCACCACCGGAAATCACGCAGTAGCGCCCGGACGGCGACATGCTGACGTGATCGGGGCGCGAGCTCATCGTGCGCGCACCGATAACACTCTGTGTTTGCAGATCGTAGGTGAACACGCCGCGGATGCCGAAGTTGGCGGTTTCGGCCATGAAGCACCAGTAACGGCCGTCAGCCGAGGGGCTGCCCTCGGACTTTGTCCACACGTGTGCAACATTGGACCACGGCAGTTTTCCGGTAAAGTCGGCTACCGTGGTGCTGACGTTGGTTTCGACATTCACCCGGTGCAGGGTCATGCCGCCATTGGTGGGAATGTAGAAAAGCTGGCTGGGATCCACTGGATCCCACTGCGGCTCGGCATCGCCACCGAGCGCGTTCAGTTCGCGCAAATAGACCAGCGAATTGGCGTCGTAGACATGCCAACCACCGTCGTAGGAATACGTCAGGAAGCGGGTATTGTCGACGTTGAACGCCTGGCGGCGCGAATAGTCGTTGCGCGCGAAACCCGATGGTGGCTCAGTTGTGTGGCTGGTCGCCCGCACCACGCAGGTGCCAAATGCCGGGTCCTTGAATGGGGCCCCCTTTGCCGGCCGCGCGGACGTCGGCGACGGTGCCGCAACCATCCCTTCCACGGTAGCGAAACCAGTGCCGTACAAATCCGCACAGGCCGCATTGAGATCGATGGCTACGGCGGTTTTCGAGTGAAACGCAAGAGTGGCCGCGAACAGAATCCCGATGAAACGATGGACAAGCGCATGCTGCGCCATGGGGTTGGTCACAGGAGGTACTCCGGGAATGGATGGGTGACGCGGCCCCCCTGAACCGCGTGCGCACTATAACGATATGCCATTAAAAATGTGTGACGCACAACTCTTAACTGACAACTGGCGTGATGTCAATACGTGATCGTCGTCACACGTTGGCGGCTGCCGTCGCCGGCATTCGGGATCAACGCACGCAGCAAGCGCCGGGATGACGGCGCAAGAATCTCGTTGCGGCTAGGTTCTGCACTGCGTGCCCGGCGAACCCCGGCAAGCGCACGGCTGACTGCTCGTCTCAGCGCTCGCACTCAAGTACCACCATCCACGCCAGCCAACGCGTCGGTGCATGTGCCGACAGCAGCAGCCGGTCAAGACCCGACAATACAGCCAGCGCCGGTCGAAACGCGGCGGTGTTGCGCAGGGGTACGGCAGCCAGCGAAAGGCAGTGGAAGAATCGTGGCCGCACCCTGCTGAAGTGGCGGGTACATTCACGCAGATCGTTGCGCAGCAGAGGATGTTCATCCTCGGTTCGCATCAGCGGAGTGCGATCACGGTACGCGTTGATCAGCGGGTTGTGCCCGAGCGGCTCCAGAAAAACGGCACGCCCACCGGGCCTGAGCAAACGCGCGATCTCCGCATACGCCTTGTGCAGATTCAGATGATGCAGAATGCCGCTGCCGCCGATGCGGTCGAAGCTGGCATCGGCAAACGAAGTTTGCTCGGCATTGTCGACCGAGAAGGCCGCATGAAGACCGCTCCCGGCGGCATGCTCTCTTGCCTGATTTATCGCGACGGGCGAGATGTCGATGCCATGCGCGACGGCACCCAATTGTGCCGCAGCGAAAGCGATGTCGCCAGGCCCGCAGCCATACTCAAGGACACGCAGTCCGCTGACATTCTCAAGCAAGCGCTGGTGATACCACGCAAATGAAGTCTGCGTGATTGCATAAAACTTGTCGGTGCTGGAGCGGGTGTTTTCACCAAAGCGGCGATCATGGTATTCGGCCTCGCGTTGCAGCCGTTGTCGCTCGGCGGTATCACCCGATGTTTTTCGACCGTGTGCGTCCATCCTTCGTTGCTCCTGAGCTACCTGATCGTGATGCATTGCATGACGGGAATGGGCTGCCGCGTGCCAATATTCACTTGCGTTGTGGCTGCGTGCGACCCGGCGATGCGCGTGCAGCCAACACGAATCGATTGCCAATTGGGTCGTGCGGTTCATCTGTCTTTCCAGAAAAACGTAAACTGCGGTGGCCGGCGGTCAAGGCGAAGTACCGCTCAAGCAAGCCGCACAGAATCCAGAAATTGGCCATCACGGCACCTTCCAGGAATGGGCTGCCGTAAACATTGCCCAAGGCCATCGCAATCACACTCACGCTAAAGCCCAATGACAGTGCAACCGCTTCGGAATTGCCCGACCTCGCCGCGGTGGCACGGAAGCCTGTGCAAAGCCGCCAGAGACGCCACAGTACCCACAACAACGTGAGTAGCCCAAGCGGCCCAAGTTCAGCGATGGTAAGCACGTAAAAGTTATGCGCGTCGTAACCTGCGTAACTCGTGTATTGACCGATGTAGCGTTTGAAACGATTGATGCCAACGCCAAGCGGATGCTCACTCCACATGCTGGCTGCGCCGCTCCATATCTCGAATCGGCTCGCCGTGCTGGTGTCCAGCTCTGCATCGCCAGCGGCAGTGCTTTGCTCAGTTTCCTCGACACGCTGGGTGACCGCGTCAGGCAACAAGGAGAGTGACGACAACATCAGCACCGATGCCAGCAACGCGATGATGATGTTGCGTCGTAGCAACAATAATGACAGCGCGAGGATACCAATGAGATAGGACTGCCGCGAGAATGTCACCATGATCGCAACAGCGAGAATCGCAGCACCGATGAACGCGGCAATGCGCCAGAGTCGCTGCTTGTGCAGGAACAGGGCAAGTGCCACCAGCATCGGCAGAAACATGGCGTAGAACACGCCCGCACGGTTGGCGTTGCGGTAATCCACGCCGAACGGCCCCGATGCGCGGCGTGTTTCGGCATAGTTGGCAATGCCGTAGTCGAGCCCTTCGCGCACGGCCTCCAGGCCTGCGATCACCGCCACCAGCAAGAGCACAATGATGAGCTGCCGGGTACCCGTGAAATCCTCACGGCAATTTCGAAACACAAAGTAAAACAACGGGTAGAACCACGCATTTTTCCAGTAGGTGAAGTCGGCCATGAAGTCGATCGGCAGGGTCGCCAGTGCCAGCAAGAAGCCGATCGTGAGGGCGAGCGACCAGCCGAGCAACGCAGGAGCCAGCGCGGCGCGCGCGGCGCTGGAAAAAGCGCGATCCTTGCCGCCGAAAACGATTGCCGCCAGCACCATCACAAACAGCACATTGGACAGGTTCAACCCGGGAATGCCGGTTTCCAACGGCACATGCAGGGCGTTGGGCAGATAGATGATCACCAGCGCCAACAGGCCGCGGCGCAACACGCTTACGCCCCTGCACTTGGCGAATCGACGAATCGCTGTGCCCAAAGCTCCAGACACAGCACCTGCCACAACGTCTCGCTGCGGTCGCCAGTACCGCTGAGATGCTCGCGCAGCAACGCATCAGCAGCGGCCGGGTCAACCAAGCCACGCTCGCGAAACGCGCTGGCTGCAAAGGTATCTTGCGCCAAGCTGCGCAACGGGCCGCGAAACCATTCGGCGATCGGAATTGCAAACCCCTGTTTGCGCTTGCTGAGCACATCGGCCGGCAACCACCGCGCTGCTACCTTGCGCAGCAGGTATTTGCCGCGCCCATTGCGCACCCGCAACGACCCCGGCAAGCGCAGCGCAAACTGTGCCAGACCAGGCTCCAGAAACGGCGCCCGCCCTTCCAGCGAGGTGGCCATCGCCATGCGATCGAGCTTCACCAGAATGTCGTCGGGCAGGTAGCTTTGCAGATCGATGGCGACCGCGCGATCCAGCGCCGAGCGGCCGGCGCCGAGATCGCTATCGGTCTGGCCCAGCAAGGGCAGGTGGTAATGGCCATCGCCACCTGCTCGTGCGCACAGCGCACGTGCCTGGTCGGGGCGGGTGAGGGCCACGCCGCTGAGATAGCGCTCGGCAAACGGCAGGCCAAGACGCTCACCGACACGTTGCCAGCGACCACCGCGGGGATTGGGCAGCAGCGCACCGGCCATGCGCAGCGCCGCGCCCGCCAAGGGCCGCAACGGGCCAAGGCGTTCCAGCGCGAGCAGGCGCAGGTAACGATCATAACCGCCGAACAGTTCATCGCCGCCATCACCGGTCAACACCATCTTGACCTGTTGCTGCGCCAATTGCGCTACCAGAAATGTCGGCACCGCCGAGGAGTCGGCGAACGGCTCATCGAAATGCCAGACCAGTCGTTGCAGCAGTGCCACGGCATCGGGCTCGACCACCAGTTCGTGATGATCGGTGCCGAGGTGATGGGCAACCCGGCGGGCATCATCCAGCTCGCTGTACGCCGTTTCCTTGAAGCCGATGGTGAAGGTCTTGACCGGCTGCGCAAGTTGTTGCGCCATCAATGCCACCACCACACTGGAATCCAGTCCGCCACTGAGAAACGCGCCAAACGGCACGTCGGCCACCAGTCGGCTGGATACCGCATGCTGCAAGTGCCGAGCCAATGCGTCCTCGGCTGCCACCTCATCCAGCGCTGATTTCGGCGTGAGCGAGGCCTGCCAGTAACGCTGCAAACGCAGTTGACCATCGCGATAGCGCAGGTAATGCGCGGGCGGCAGCTTGCGGATGCCAGTGAAGATGCTCAGCGGGCACGGCACATAGCCATAGCTGAAATAGGCGCGCACCGCCTCCGAATCGATCTGCCGCGGGCAATCCGGTGCCTGCAACAGCGATTTGAGCTCCGAGCCAAACAGCAGTCGCCGTTCGTTGTGGGCGTAATACAACGGCTTTTCGCCGAAGCGATCGCGTGCCAGCAGAAGGCTGTGATCGCGGCGATCCCAGATGGCGATGGCAAACATGCCGTCGAGGCGCGTAAAGCAGTGTTCGCCATCGCGCAGATACGCCTGCAAGACGACTTCGGCATCACCGTGACTGTGAAAAACGTGACCATCGGCTTGCAACTGCGCACGCAGCTCGCGGAAATTGTAGATCTCGCCGTTGAATACCAGGCAGACATCGCCGCAAGCGCCATAAACCGGCTGCTGTCCACCCGCCACGTCGATGATGGACAGCCGCCGCATCCCCAGCAATGCGCGTTCGTCATGATGCAGGCCATCGTCGTCGGGTCCGCGATGACGAATCACGGACGTCATGTCGCGACCCAGCGCGGGTGATGGCGCAGGTTGATTCGCGGCGACCACCAGCCCGGCAATTCCGCACATGGCTCAGAGGCTCCGATTCGATGTTGCGGCAGAGCGCAGATCGACCACGCCACCACTGCGGTACACGTGCAGCAGTCGATCGAGTACGCCGTCGATGCCGGCATGGCGCGCCACGCTGTCGCGCGCGCACTGACCCATGGCATCGCGGGCAGCGGGCGTCAATGCGGCGGCGGCGAGCAGGGCGCGGACGAGCCCGTCGCAATCAGCGGGCTCAAACAGCCAGCCGTTGAACGCATCGCGCACCAGGTCCTCGCTGCCGCTGACGCGGCTGGCCAGCATCGGCAGGCCGGCCGCCATGCATTCGAGCAGGGTATTGGACAGGCCCTCGATGTGCGACGGCAAAACGCCAAAATCGGCTTGCGCGAGCAACGTTTCAACATCTTCGCGGTGGCCGGCAAACTCGACATGGCCGGCTATGCCATGCTGATGGCAGAGTTGCGTCAGCGTTGCCAGCAAGGGGCCGGTACCGACGATACGCAGATGGGCATCGGGAAACTGATGCAGCAGTGCCGCGAAAGCATCGATCAGGGTTTGCAAACCCTTTTCCGGCACCAGCCGTCCGACAAAAATGAAGCGTGCGCCGGCACCCGACGCGCTGCGTTTGATCGCCGAAAACCGCGCGCTATCGACCGCATTGGCAAGCGCGACGATGCGTGTCGCCGGCACCCCACGCGCGATCAGTGCCGCCGTTATCCGTTGGCTGATCGACTGCCAGGCATCGACCCGCAACAGGCAGCGCCGGGCCAGCGACGCCAGCGGTGACGCATGCTCTGCGAGCGTGCCGCGATCAAGCTCCCACCAACCCGACACCTTGACCAGCACCGGCACTCGCAACCACGGGCCGAGCAGCGCACACACCGCACCCAGATAGTGGGCGATGTGGACATGCCACACGTCATAGCGTTGTCGGCGTGACCACAGAAACGCCGCAGTGCGCAGCCACAGCCACGGTCCGCCGAGCAGGCGCACGCGCGGATACGGCAGCCTGACCACCGGCACGCCATCCACCCGACCGACTCGTTGCTGCGGCCCCAGTGGCGTCAACGGCGTCAATACCGTCACCCGCTGACGACGTGCCCGCAATGCCTTGGCCAACGTGCGCACCTGCGATTCGGCGCCACCGCCACGGTTCGCCGGGAATGCACTCTCCAGCACCATCAACACATGCAAGGGTGGGCGCTCAGCGGACATCCATATATCTCCGCAGCCACAACTCCAGCACCAGCAACTGCCATATCTGGGCCGAGTAATCCCAGCCGCCGGCCATGTGCCGATCCAGCAACTCCGCCACAAACTCTGGCCGTATCCAACCGCGAGCGCGGGTGCGCTCATCCAACAGCACACTGCGGACGTGCGCTTGCATCGCGGCATCGTCCTTCAGCCATACCGCCACCGGTAGACCAAAGCCCTGCTTGGGCTTCTTCAGAATCGCTACCGGCAAAATGCCGGCCATGGCGCGCTTGAACAGATCGCGTTTGTTCAGCCGGCGTACCTTGTGCTGTGCCGGCAAACGCCCGGTATAGTCCACCAGGTCGCGGTCAAGGTAAGGGAATCGCACGCCGACATCGTGATATTTGCAGGCACCGTTGACCTTGACCAGATCGTTCTGTGCAATCGCCATCGCAAGGTCCAGACGCATGATCCGATGCAATGGTGCGGCATCTTCACCCTGCTCGAAACGCTCACGCATCAGGGCCAGAGAGGCATCACGCGGCACTTGCGCTCGAAACGCGTCGGTAAGCAGGGTGTCGTAAAAATCCGAAGCAAAGGCGTCGTCGGAATAGAACCGATCCGGGTTGGGCAATGATGCGCGCTTGGTGAAGCTGTGGATGCGGTTCAACAGATGGACATGGCCACCCGCAATCTTCGCGGTGATGCCGCGCGCCAGCGATTTGAGCGGCCCGGGCAGGCGGTAAAACGCCGCCATCACCTTGTCCTTGGCATAGCGCTGGTTGCCGCCAAAAATCTCATCGCCGCCATCACCGGCCAGCATGCAGCGCATGCCCAGGCGCTTGCCCAATTGCGCACAGGCCAGGGTAGGAATGGCGGACGCGTTGCCGAATGGCTGGTCATAGGCATCGAGCACCGTATCCAGCAATTGCAGTGCGCGGGTTCGGTCAACGGCGTCAAAATGCGGGGTCGCGCCACAGGCGTCGGCGGCGAGCCGGGCGTAGGCCATCTCGTCGTACCCCGCCTCGGCAAAGCCGATTGAACAGGTGCTGACCGGAGCATCCGGATCTTGTTGCCGCAGGATGCTGACAATACTGCTGCTGTCAGTGCCGCCGCTGAGAAAACAACCCCAATCGCGCTTGCCGGCAGGTCGGTAGGCATGCACGCTGGCGATGATGTGCTCGCGCAGTTGCGAGCGCAGTTGCTCGCTGTTGCCACGCAGATCTTCCGGATAATCAGGCAGGTAGTAGCGCTCGCAGCGCAGTGCGCCGTGCTGCCACTGCATCCGGGTACCGGGCTCGAGCTTTCGTATCTGCCGGCAAATGGTCAGTGGTGCCGGCACCACGGCAAAATTGAGGTAGTGATAGATCGCTTGCAGATCTGGTTCGCGCTGGCAGCCGGGGGCGCCGAGCAGCAAACGCAGATCGCTGGCGATGGCGAAATGCGCGCCATCGCGATACCAATACAACGGCAGCGTGCCGAAATGATCGGTAAACGCAGTCATTGCGCCGCTGCGTGGATTCCACACTACTTGTGCAAATCGGCCGCGCCAATTGCGCTGGAGAACCTGTGCCGAATCGGCATGGCTGGCACCGTCAGCCAGATCCCCTTGAATCAAATCGGCCAACGCCAGCCAATGCCGACCATCGGCGACACGCTGCGACGCGACAGCGCCTCGCACCGCCAGCACGGGTGCGTCCGGCTCGTCAGCCAGCATCTGAAAGCCGGAAATTGCGCGCAACCACGCACGTGCCTCGGGTCCGGATGCGAGCACAAAATCAGCCGTGATGCTGGCCGAGCAGGGGCGAGACGTGTCATTCATGCGTGGCTGCTTTTTCGGGCTTGTGGTGGGACTGGTGCAATCGTGTCGTTGCCTGGGTGTGCCGGCGGGCAACCCGTGATGCAGCGCTCGTAAACCGATTGCGTGGCCGCCACCAGCGCCGTGGTCGAGTACTGGCGCTCGGCACGCGAACGGGCGTGCGCGGACAAACGTTTGCGCAAAACCGGATCGCGCACCAGGCGCGCAATGCACTGCGCCAATGCCGCGCGGTCATCGGCGGGAAACAGCAGACCGGTGCGCTCGTGCTGCACCAGTTCCACGCTGCCACCCACTGCCGATGCAATCACTGGGCAGCCTGCGGCCATTGCTTCCAGCAGGGCATTGGACAAGCCTTCGTGGTACGACGGCAAAATCAAAAAATCGGCGGTCTGCATCAACGACGTGGCATCGTTACGCTCGCCAAGGCAGACCACCTGAGTGCTGATTCCGAGCGCGTGAGCTTGCGCTGTCAGTGCGTCGCGCAGTGGGCCATCGCCCGCCAGTGCCAGCCAGGGCCTGCTCGCCGCGGGTAGTGCGGCGATGGCATCGAGCAAGCAAGCCACGTTTTTTTGTTCGACCAATCTGCCCACGAACAACGCCAACAAGCGGTCGGCCGGCACACCGATCTGCGCGCGCAGCGCGCGCTGGTGATGGCGTGGCATCGGTTCGGGCAACACCACGCCATTGCCGATTACATCGATCGACCCGCGTTCATGGCCGCTCAGTTGCGCGGCAACCTCGGCGCCTGCGGCTGAATTGGAAATCATAGCAGCACTGCGCGACATCACCCATCGCTTGAGCCGCCAGAATCCCTTTGACTCATGCGAATATAGCCCGCGTATCGAGCCAACCAGCGGCGGCGGGCGGCGCATCAGCGCCAATGCCAGCAATGTCCAGAACTCGGCGGTCAGCGAAAAGGCGTGAATGATGTCGTAGCGTCCAGTGCCCAACACCCCCCGTAACGCGAGGAAAAATCCCGGATCGATACGTCGGCGTTTTGGCACGTGGTGTACCGGCACGCCGGCCTGTTCAAGGGTGTCGATCAGAAACGAGCGCTCGCGGAAATACACCAGCTCGGGTTGCCAGCGGCTGCGGTCGAGGCTGCTGAGCAAATGCGCAACCTGGCGCTGACTGCCGCCGACCTCCATTTCATCGATCACCACCAACAGGCGTTTAGCGCGCATGGACGGCCTCACTCATCAGATGGTGAAGCCTGCGGGCCTCCGTGCGCGCATCAAACTGGAGCTCGACATGGCTTCGTGCGGCGATGGCGAGCCGCCGCCGCAATCCGCCATCTGCGAACAGCGATTGCAGCGCGTCGGCCATTGCCACCGGGTCACGTGCGGCCACCACCAGGCCGGTGACCTGATCCTCGACCAGTTCGGGAATGCCCGATACGTCGGTGCTGACTACCGTGCAGCCAGCAACCATCGCTTCCATCAATGCCACCGGAATGCCGTCGCGGTTGCCGTCGGCTGCAACCTGACAGGGCAACGCAAAAATGGCCGCATCGCGCAAAGCGGCTTGCACCGCTTCCTGTGGCAACGCGCCAACCCATGCAACGCGTTCAACGATGCCGCATGCTCGCGTCTGTGCTTCCAGCGCGGCGCGCAGCGGCCCTTCGCCAATCACAGTGCAGCGGTACTCGATGTTGCGCAGGCTCAATTGATGCAGCGCTTCGATCAGCACATCAAAACCCTTGATTGGATCGAGGCGGCCAACGGCAACGATATGCCGTTCGTTGCGCCCATCCAGTTCGCACGCGATGCGCCGCCAATCGACGCCGCAATGAACCACGGCGAGTTTGCTCGCCGCGCCGTCACCAACCCGTTGCGATAGCCACTGCACATTGAATCGAGAAATAGTCACTGCCAGCGCCGCCTCGTCAATTTTGCGCGCCAGCAGTTGATGCTCAAGGAAGATGTCGTGCGCGTGGCAGGTGAAGCTGAAATGGCGACCGGTGATGCGTGCCAACGCCCAGGCGACGGTGGAGGGGTAGGTAGCCCAATGCGCGTGGATCAGTTGCGGATCAAATGCGGTCAACCAGCGCAATTGCTGCAATCCGCGAAAAAGCGCCACCAGCGATTTCAGCATGGCGGTGGGAGTGCGCCACATATCCGCAACGATCGCAGCGAAACACGTCAATGACGTCCACGGATGACGCAACACGCTCGCCGTGGCAGAAAGCACCCCGTGCATACCCAGGTCGGGGTAATGCGCGCGTTCGAACAGGGCTTTGGCATCCCACTGCACCAGTTTTTCGCACGCTGGTTTGAGCGACAGGATGCGCACATCGACACCGTCAGCGATCAGTGTCTGGATTTCGCGCACGATGAACGTCTCCGACCAGCACGGAAACAGCGAAACAACGTACAGAACACGCGCAATGGGCGGTGCGCTCGTCATTGCGAAGCCTTTTCCAGTCGGGTGACGGGCCACAGGTAGCCATCGCGATTGCGTAGATAATCGATCAGCGCCCGTGCCGCGCTGAGATTCAGGCTGAAAAAAGCACTGGCCAGGCGCACCGGCGCCAGCGCCATGCTGGCCGGCAACCAGCGGCTGAGGGCAACCAGCGCATAGCTGGCCAACTGACCGGCAAACAGCAGCGCGTAAACCGGGCCATCCAACAGCAACATGGCATTGCTGGCGAATGCGATCAGCAACAACCAGGGTGCCAGCAAGCGCAGCCACTTGTGGCCCCAAAGGCGCCACACCAGAGGATGCGCGCCCGGCACGGCGAGTTGCGGCCAGCGATGCAGCAACTGGAAATTTCCCGCCAGGGTGCGGCGTTTACGATGCTGCTCGGCTTGAACATCACTCGCGGCCTGATCAAACGCGTGGGCAGTCGGCACGAACACCACCCGCAAGCCCCGGCTCGCAATGCGCAGCGGAATCCACATATCGTCCAGAATCAAGCCCGCGGGTACCGCCGGCAGCGCACTGCGTCGTGCTGCATACAGGGCGCCGGTGACTCCCACCAGCGAGCCGCTGGCCGATTCCATGCGGCGGATCAGTTTTTCGTAACGCCAGTAAGCATCTATTCCCTTGCCATAACCGCGCGCGCCTTGCAGCACGAGTTCACCACTTGCCGCGCCGACAGTGGGGTCGGCAAAAACCGCCGCCAACGCACGTGCGGCATTGGCATCAAGGCGCTGACGGACATCGGTAAACAACACCAACTCGCGATCCATGGCAGGCAACGCGCGGCCGATGCACGCCGATTTGCCGCGCCGCTCGGCATCGGCGATCACGCGCACGCGGGGGTCGGGGTTGGCGCGCAACAGGGCTTCGGTGTTGTCGTCGCAGCCATCACACACAATAGTGACGCGCAGGTATTCGTGCGGATAGTCCAGTGCCAGCAGATTGGCCTGCTTGGCGAGAACCCATTCGGCACCGTTGTGCACGATCAGCAGCACGTCGATCGACGGCGTGGTGTTGTGCGCCTGTAAGGGGCGTGGGCGCAACCACGCCATGCACGCCATCAGCAGCGGATACCCTGCGTAGGCAAACAACAGCAACGATAACGATGTCCACAACAGCGCGATCATGCGTCCATCCCTTGGTCGGGCAGGAGGCGTGCGCGGGTACGTTCATACAATGCGTTGCCAAGCGTGCGCTTGGCCGCAGCCAGCGCGTGGTAGCGCAGTTGCAGGCGGAGCAGGGCGGAACGTTTGCCGCTGAGCCAACGCGATACCGTGGCGGAATCGCAGCGTGCCGTCACCGCCAGGCGCGGCAGAATCGTGCGCTCATCGTGCGCGCGCAGACGCCCCGGATGCGACGCAAACACCCGTGCATATCCGCACTCCCGGGCGATTGCCAGCAAATTACCCGGTACTCGCCCGCCGGGTGGCGCCAACAGGCTTACCGGAGTGCCAACGCGGTCTTCAATTTCCATGCGTGCCGCATACAGCGATTCACGCAGGCGCTTTGGCGAGAGGTCGGTCAGAAACTGATGGTCGTAACCGTGCGACTGAATCGACATGCCGGATGCCGACATTTCGCGCAAATCCGACCAATCGACAAATCCCGGATGCCCGACGCTCGCCGGATTGATGAAAAAATCCGCACGCATGCCGAACTCGCACAATGCTGGCAGCGCCACCCGATGATTGCTCACATGGCCGTCATCGAACGTGATCAGCGCCCCCGCGCCTGCATGTGACTCAAGCCAGTCGCGCGCACTGATGCCGCCGCCGGTCTGTGCAGCTATCTGCGCCAGATGCTCGCGGAAGAATGCCTCGCTCAGGGTGTAATGGGGGTCCTGACCACGCGCATCGACGCCAGACAATGCGTGATACATCAGCGCCACGCTCGGGCGCGGCGGTGGCTTCAAGGTGGGCTCGCTATCCATACCGTTCATGGCAATCACCGGCGCCAGATCACATCGATGAAAATCTGGTTCTCGTTGTAGCTTTGCAGGCGATCGACGCTGTTGCGTTCGCGCCGCTGTGTGCCAAGCCGTGCCAGCCAGTGGCGGGTAACTTCCTGCGCCAGGGTCAGTTGCACGGAGTAATCGCGATCGACCCGGCGATCGACGGTAGCGAATCGTCGCCGCTCGTAAACCACCTGTGCGCCCAGGGTGAGGCGCGGACGCAGGCGCACATCGGCAGCGGCGAAACCGCCGCGACTGCTCTGATCCGGCGTCAACGCATCCTGATAGGTGATGCGCTGGTAGTAGGGACTGGCTTGCGCGCTCCAGCGCTCGCCGGCATAGCGATAGCCCGCCGCGATACGGGTCTGGCGGAAAACCTCGGCATTGGCCAGCAATTCGGCGTTGCTGAGGGTAGCGATGATCGGGCCATCGACCAGGCTGGCACGCGATGCCACGTCGCCGGCTGCATCGGCAAACTCGTAATCGATGTTCGCACTCAGGGTGCTGCGGCTGCCGATGGCCCATTCGAGCTTGGCGCGCAGCAAGGGGGCGGAGTCGTTGGATCGGCCATCATCGCGATTGAGCCGGGAGTAACCCAGATCGACACCCAAGGTGAGGCGCTCGCGCTCTTCATCGTATGAGGCAAACGCATCGTAGCGCTGGTAATCCACCGATTGCGCACGGTCAAAGGTCACCTGCGACACGTCAGCGTTTATCCCCGCATGCCGTGAGGGATCAATGTCACGCAACAGCCGTGCCGCCGCAGCATAACGATCGCCATTGAATTCCTTGGTCTTCTCGGCCCAGGTGTTGCTGTATCGCAATTCAGCTTGCACGCGCGTCACCTCGCCAAGGCGTGCAAAAAATCGTGGCCCTGCGGTGAATACGTTGACCTGCTGCTGATTGCCCGGAGTGAAGGCGGTGAGCACATCGGTGGGCTGGCTACTCAGGTAGTCCTCGACCACGAAATGCAGCCGCTGCGGTGCCAGCGCCCACTGCAACTGACCGGCAAACTCGCTGCGCGACTCGTTACTGAATGTGTCGTCGAGATAATCCAGATACTGGTATTCGCCACGCGCTTTCAGATTCAACACCGAGCCCGCCTGCACAACGTCGAACCGCAACGTCGGCGACAGCACCGTTTCGTCCACGGTATCGGTGTTGCTCAGCCCGATGTTGTTGCTGCTCAGCGTTGACAGGCCAATCTGGTAATCGACGTCGACCGCTGCGGCTGGCCACGCCAGCGCCAAAAGCAATGCCGAAGCGAGCACCGCCAATCGCCCGTGGTCGCGTGATTGCATTGATTCGCCTCGCATCTCACACCCCCTCGTTGAACACCACGCCAGCAAACTTGCCGGGGTCGAAATTGGCGGCCGCCTGGGCAATGGCCGCAGGCGTGTCGCGGCCGTAACCGGCAACCAGCACGACCACATCGGCCAGCTCGGCAAGAATGCGAGCGTCCGGCCCGCCACGTACGGGTGGGCTGTCAAGAAATATGTAGCGGTCGGGATAGCGGCTGCGCAGTGAATCAATCAACAGCCGCATGCGCACCGAAGTGAAATATTCGGTACCAATCTCCCGCGTCTTTCCGGCGGGAAGCACGCGCAGGCGCGGTACGCCGGTCGGGTAGAGCGCGTCGGCTATCTGAGCCTGATCGGCCTCCAGCAGATCGATCAATCCACCGTGTTCCGGATCGATCTGCAGGGTGAGGTGTTGCGTTGGATGGCGCAGGTCACAATCGATCAGCAATGCGCTTTTTGCTTCATCAAACGCCATGGCAGCAGCAAGGTTGCGCGCCACGAAGCTGCCGCCACTGCCGCGGCTCACCGATGCCACCATGGTGACAAAATTGCCGCTCGCCATGGTCAACAGGCGGGTGCGCAATTCGCGGAATGCTTCGACACTCACCTTGGCGTCGCTGCTGCGATGGATCAGCGATCGCGCATCCATCTGCACCGGCGTGAGCGCTGTTTGCTGATCCATGCGCGCGATCGAACGCCCCGGCGGCACGTGCGGATACTCACGCGCGGACGCAGCCTGCGATTTGACGGGTTCGTCATTCATAGCGTATGCGTCAGCTTGAGCGTGAATACAAGAAAGTAGGCGATTGGTACGGTCGCGACCAGCACTGCCGCCATCGCTATCCTGCGGGTGGTGCGTGAGCGCTGCACACGTGTGCGATACGAGGGAACCGAACCCAGCAAAGGAAGTCCTGCTTCGCGCTCGATGCGCAACGCGGAACGTACGCGCGGATCGAACTTGATCAAGCCAAACAACAACGCCAACGGTGTGGCAATTGCCAACAGCAGGCCCGCGCTGGCAACATGCAGCAGGCGCAAGCCACTGGGACGCAGCGGCACCGTGGCCGGCTCCTGGATGCGGAAGCTGAGCCCACGCCGTTCGGCATCGAGATTCATCGAAACCCGCGCGTTTTCGCGGCGCTTGAGCAAATCCTGATACAGGTCGCGGTTCACTTCGTAATCGCGGGTGAGCTCAGCCAGCGAACTTTCCGATGCGGCAATACGACCGCTGCGTTCGATTTCCTGTGCCAGCATGGTCTCACCGGTGGCAATGCGCGACAGGGCCGCCGCACTGCGGCTGCCGACATCGGCGAGCTTGCTCTTGAGTTCGCCGTACAGCGGGTTATAGGACGCCGAGCCATCAAGAACGGTTGGCGCATCGGTCAGCCGCGTCTGCGCACGTTCATCTTCACGGCGCAGGTCTTCCTGCAGGTCAGCAATCTGATGTTGTGTGCGAACTACGTCCGGGTGCTGTTCGGTATAGTTGAGCAACAAGCGGTCACGTTCGCTTTGCAACTCCGCCAGCCGCGCCCGGAACTGGCCGGCACGGGTTTGCACCATCGATATCTCGCTTTCACCACTGAGCTGCGAGCGCAGCGATGCTTCGGTAGATTGCAGGTCCACCAGCTCCATGCGTGAGGTTTCGATCTGCCGTCGCAACTCGCCGATCCGTGCATTGACATCGGCATCGATGCCGGGGCGGGCGTCCGGATTCTCGCGCCGATAACGCTCCAGATTCGCCTCCGCCTCAGTCAGCTTGGCGTGGTATTGCCGCACCTGCGAGTCGATGAACTCATAGGCGTCGCGGCTCTCGCGCTCCTTGGTAGCCAAGCTCTCATTGATCACCAACTCGGCAAACTTTTCGGTTACCACGAACGCTCGCTTGGGATCGGGATCGGTGTAGGTGATCTGGATCAGGTTCGGGCGTGGGTTGGAGATATCGGTTCGATCGGAAATCCGTTCGCTCAGCTTGTCTCGCTCCAGCGCACTCGGTTGTTCCGCGAGCCAGCCGCCGGCTTCCAGTATTTCATTCATGACCTTGCGGCTGAACGCCACTTGCCGCGCGATACCGGCGCGATTGACCACGCCGGTCGGAACGGCCCGCCCTTCCATCAATGGGCCGATGATGTTGCTCTGCTCGACCAGAATACTGGTGGTTGCCGAGTAGCGCTTGGGCAATGCAATCCCCAGCGCCAGCGTGCTCAGTGCAAGCAGCGCAAAAATCGCCGCGATCAACACCATGCGTCGGCGTGATTCTTCCAGCGCAACCGGCAACACGCTGAGCAATGAAGACTGGCTTTCAATGATGGGCCAGTCGCCCGCGCTTTGGTTCATAGCACCCGTTCCGGTACCGTAATCACATCGCCAGGCGCTACCTGGAAGTTGGTCGACAGATCGCCGCGACTGAGAATCCGGTCGAGACGCACGGCATAACTGCGGCTGCCATCACCAACTTTGCGATACAGCGCGGAGCGATCGGGCGCAGCGAACTCGGTCAACCCGCCGGCCGCCAACACCGCATCGAGCACGGTCATGCCCTGGCGAAACGGAATCGACACCGGCTGTCGCACGGCGCCGGTTACCCGTACGCGTGAGAGGTATTCGTGACTGCGCAGGTCGGTGAGGATGACCGCTACTTGGGGGTCGCGGACATAGGTAGCCAGCCGTTGCTGGATTTCTTCGGCCACCTGCGACGGGGTGCGGCCACCGGCTGCGACATCGCCAATCAATGGCACCGAGATCATCCCGTCCGGTCGCACCGGCACCGTGATGCCCAACTCCGGGTTGCGCCACACCGACACCTGCACGACGTCATCGACGCCAATTTGATAGGCGGCCACCGCCGCCGTCGTCGGTGCCGGCGGCGCGCCGGCCGAGCGGGTTCCGGTGGACGCGCAGGCACCCAGCAACACCGCCAGACACAACACGCCAAAAGCACGAATCAGTCGCATGAGTTTCTCCCCAGGAGGCATCAAAAAGAACGCGGATCACATCGCGTTCCGGCCACTGCTGGAGACGTTGAGTGGCGCGCAGGTAGCCTCAAACGCGGTAGAACGCGCGGTACCAGGCAACGAAGCGGGAAATGCCTTCGGCAATCGGCGTGGCCGGTGTGTAACCGGTGTCACGTTGCAACGCTTCGACGTCGGCAAAGGTGTCCGGCACGTCGCCCGGTTGCAGTGGCAGCAGGCGGCGTTCCGCCTTGCGGCCGAGGCATTGTTCCAGCAGTTCGATGTAACGCAGCAACTCCACTGGCTGGTGGCTGCCGATGTTGTAAACCCGATACGGTGCGGCCGAACGCGCCGGGGTGGGCGAGGGCGGGTCGTAGTCCGGGTCGGCTTGCGGCACGCGGTCGAGGGTGCGGATCACGCCCTCGACGATGTCGTCGATGTAGGTGAAATCGCGGCGGTGATGACCGTTGTTGAACACGTCGATCGGTTCGCCAGCGAGAATCTTGCGCGTGAACAGGAACAGCGCCATGTCCGGCCGGCCCCACGGCCCGTAAACCGTGAAGAAACGCAGTCCGGTGGTTGGCAGTCCAAACAAATGGCTGTAGGTGTGCGCCATCAGCTCGTTGGCTTTCTTGGTGGCTGCGTACAGGCTCACCGGATGGTCGACCGGGTCTTCGACCGAGAATGGCAATTTGCGGTTGGCGCCATACACCGAGCTGGATGAGGCGTAAACCAGATGCTCGACGCCATGATGACGGCACGATTCAAGAACGTTGGTGAAGCCGACGATGTTGCTGTCGATATACGCTTGCGGATTTTCCAGTGAATAACGTACTCCAGCCTGCGCCGCCAGGTTGACCACCCGTTGCGGAGCAAATGCGGCGAACACGCGTTCCAACGCCGAGCCATCCTCCAGCGACGCCTTCACAAATTGGAAGTTGCGGTTTGGCGTCAGGCGATCGAGGCGAGCTTGCTTGAGCGCCGGGTCGTAATAGGCGTTGAGATTGTCGTAGCCCAATACTTCATCACCGCGCGCCAGCAGGCGCTGTGAAAGATGGGAACCAATGAAGCCGGCAGCGCCGGTAACCAATACGCGCATGGTGATCCTGTTGGCAATGGCACTTGTTTTAGCGTCGTCATGTCAGCGAAAGCTGGCATCCAGCGCCTCGTCCGTGCTCAATCTTTATAAGTCGCTGGATTCCCGTTTTCGCGGGAATGACGAACCAAGGAAGTTCTGGCTTGAGTAAGTACCATTGGATACTGTTGGGGTTTCCAAGTCGGCAGGGCGGTTCGTGAGTTATAAACAGCCGTCGATCTGTTCGCGCGGCAGCACCCGCTTCACATCGAACAGCACCGCGCCGGGCTTGCCAAGCGCTCGCACCCCGCTTACGCCGAGGCCGACAAACTGGTCGTGGCTCACCGCGATAACCAGCGCATCGTAATACCCCGCTTCGGGCTCTGCCACCAGATCGATGCCGTATTCATGCTTTGCCTGCGCGGCATCCACCCACGGGTCGCAAACATCCACATCGACGTTGTAGCTGCGCAGTTCGGCGATGATATCCACGACGCGAGTATTGCGCAGGTCCGGGCAATTTTCCTTGAACGCCAGGCCCAGGATCAACACCTTGGCTTTCGCGGTGGGGATTTCACGCTGCGCCATCAGCTTGATGACCCGCTGCGCGACGTGATTGCCCATGCTGTCGTTGATGCGGCGACCGGCCAGAATCACCTCCGGGTGGTAGCCGATCTGCTGCGCCTTGTGGGTGAGGTAGTAGGGGTCCACGCCGATGCAGTGGCCACCGACCAGCCCCGGCCGAAACGGCAGGAAGTTCCATTTGCTGCCCGCCGCTTCCAGCACTTCATGGGTATCGATGCCCAGGCGCTCGAAGATCAGCGCCAGTTCGTTGATCAACGCGATATTGACGTCGCGCTGGGTGTTCTCGATTACCTTGGCCGCCTCGGCCACGCGGATGCTGGAGGCGAGGTGGGTGCCGGCAGTTACGATCTGCCGGTACAGCGCATCGACGAATTTCGCCGCCTCGGGGCTGGAGCCGGAAGTGACCTTGGTGATGGTTTCCAGCCGGTGCACCTTGTCGCCGGGGTTGATCCGTTCCGGGCTGTAGCCAGCGTGAAAATCGCGCTGATAACGCAGCCCCGATTCGCGCTCGATGATCGGTACGCACACTTCCTCGGTGGCGCCCGGATACACGGTTGATTCGTAAATCACCACGCCGCCGCGACGAATCGCACGCCCCACAGTTCGGCTTGCCGATTCCAGCGGCCGCAGGTCGGGCCGCTTGTAGTCGTCGATCGGGGTAGGGACGGTGACAATGAACACGTTGCAACTTTGCAGATCGGCCGGGTCGTGGCTGCAACGCAACTGCTGCGCCGCGCGCAATTGGTTGCTGGAAACTTCCAGCGTGTGATCGCGACCGGCGTTGAGTTCGGCAATACGGGTTTGATCGATGTCATAGCCGATCGTTGGCACCTGCCGCCCGAACGCCACCGCCAGTGGCAGACCAACGTATCCCAAACCGATGATCGCGATCCGGATTTGGTCGTGGGCAGGAAGGGTGGCGCTCATCGGGGCTGTTCCAGTAAAGGGGTGGGTAAGGGTGGCCGTCAGCGTCCAGCCAGTGCGTTATGGTTGAACGCGAAACGCACGAAAATCCGGCAATGATGCCGGGGCACTACACTACACAATTTGCACGTCAAAGCGTGCGTTGGCGATGTCGCAACCGGAGTGTATCGATGCAGATTCTGGTTCTGGGCGGTGCAGGGTACATCGGCGGGCACACCAGCGTGGTGCTGGCCGAACGTGGCCATCGGGTGGTCATCGCCGACAACTTCAGCAACAGCTCGCGCGCGGCCGTTGCCCGGCTCGAACAGGTGATCGGCGCGCCGCTGCCGCTGCATGAACTCGATGTCAGGGACGCCGCCGCGCTGGCCCGGGTGCTTTCCGAATACGCCTTCGATGCGGTGATGCACTTTGCCGCGCTCAAGGCGGTTGGTGAGTCCTGCATAAAACCGCTGGACTACTTCGACAACAATATCAGCGGCACCATCAGCGTGTTGCAGGCGATGCGCGCGGCCAAGGTGCGGCGACTGGTGTTCAGCTCATCGGCCACCGTGTATGGCGATCCGGCGCAGGTGCCGGTGCGCGAAGACGCGCCGCTACGGGCGACCAACCCATACGGCCGCACCAAGCTGGTGATGGAACAACTGATCGGCGATGTCGCCGCCGCCGACCCCGCGTTTCGCGCTGCCGTGCTGCGTTACTTCAACCCGGTCGGCGCGCACCCCTCGGGGCTGATCGGCGAAGACCCCAACGGCCCGCCGAACAACCTGATGCCGTTCATCTGTCAGGTCGCCGTTGGCCGGCGGCAGCGTTTGCAGGTGTTCGGCGATGATTACCCGACGCCTGACGGCACCGGCGTGCGCGATTACCTGCACGTGATGGATCTGGCCCGCGCCCATGTCGATGCGCTGGATTATCTGTGCGCCAAGGATCGCAGCGTGACCGTCAACCTTGGCACCGGCCGCGGCGTGAGCGTGCTGGAGATGATCCAGGCCTTTGCGCGCGCCGCCGGAAAATCGGTGCCCTATGAAGTGGTTGCGCGCCGACCCGGCGACAGCGCCAGCGTGTATGCCGACCCCAGCCTTGCGCACGAATTGCTCGGCTGGAAGGCAGAACGCGACCTCGACGCCATGTGCCGCGATGCGTGGCGCTGGCAGGCGTTGAATCCGCAGGGATACGGATCGGTTATCCAGCCAGACTGAATTACCGTTCAATGCACTGGGTTTTTCATGGCGAATGAGCAACGAATGAGGTGCCGGGCTGAGATTCAGCGCTAATCAGGTACCGTGATGTAATGCGCGTCGGCTGCAAGACGCATAAAACCCCGGTGGCCAGTGCGGCTACCATACATCGAGGAAACGATAATGTCTGACGACTTGCCCCCCATCGAGGTCGATTTTGCCAGAAATGGCGCGCCAGTGGTTATTATCGGACAAGTAGAAACCTTCGATCCACTTGAGGCGATACGCCTTGCGCCCGCCCTGGTTGACCCAAAGTGGGTGCGCGCCTATGCGCAGGTGGTCAACCATCTGGCGCACGGATCAGATTTTGATCTGATCATGGACCCTGCGGCTTTCCACACGAAATACATGGCAACCTACGACACCGAAGATCCGGGCGAAGAAGTGGCGCCGGGAGCGGTTCGGTTGCACAATTTCGGCATCCCGGATTTCACGGAAATCACACCGCCTGCGATGGTAGGGACGAATCTGGTTTTTTTCGCTGAAAACGTGTTCATGGGCATCCCGTACAAGGTGGTAATGGCACCTGGCGCACAGCCGCAATATGTTCCGCTCGGCTTGAAGGAATGAAGGGGCAGGAGTTGCCTTCAGGACATGCCCCACCACCAATGGCTGGCCGGAAATCTGGTCGGGGTCAGGTTCGCATCCTGCACCGCCTCGCGATTGCCCTTGTCGCGGATTGCAGCGTCTAGTTCAGGATCGGCGGGCATTATGTCCCCGATGGGCAAGTAGGGCGCATAAAGGTCGCGCAGCGCCTCACGCGTGGATCGCAGATGGCACAGGCCCAACCATTCATCGGACTTCCATATTGTCCCCAACAATGCATCCATCCGGCTGTATAGGTACCGATCCAGCAGCAACAGGCCAGAGCGCATGTCGGGGGCGGTCTGCTGTAAAAAAGCCTGGACCGATGCTGGCGGCGCATCGCCCGGGCCGACGCGCATTTCAGTGTAAAGCGCGTAGAAGGCGCGGGAAAAACTTCGTGCCACCGGTGTGTCTGCTTGCGGGTGCAGCAGCTCAGGTAGCTGACGGCTCAGATCATCGATCATGTTCGCAAGGGTGGTCATGGTGTTGTCCTGCAATTTGGTGCGGATGATCGGTCGAACCCACATGGTTTGGTTTTGCGCGCGTATTGTTGACGATACACAAGTTTCTAGTGCCTGTTGCGCATTCCAGACCAGCCGCCCATGCGCCCAGCATCACGAAGCCTGACCACCAACGGTATCGCGTGGCCGCGCGGCGACCGTACCGATGCAAAACAGGTGATCACAGGCGAGGCACTACACTAGGGAACCTCTGAATAAGCCACATCTGGCGTCATTGCGAGCGCAGCGAAGCAATCCAGCGTCTTGATTATATGAGTATTTCTGGATTGCCACGTCGCTCCGCTCCTCGCAATGACCGCTTGTTCGGAGCATCCCTAGCAGCCTGCCGGCGTAGCGCGGCATCAGGCTCTGCCGTGGGTCCCGTGACAGCTGGGTCTACTTCGCATAATGTATATTATGTAAAATACGACAGCCGTTGCCGCGCCCGCATTCGCGCGAACCCACGCCGCATCCATTCATTGCGCGCCGCCACCTTGGTCTGAGCATTTGGGGAGCGCGATGAAACAACCAATCCGCGAGTTACCTGCGTAACGCAGCAGCTTGCCCGCAACTATCGGCTTCAATCGCGCTGCCATGGCGACTGGCAAACGCCCTGTTCCATTGCGATCGCGGCAAACTACGGTTCGCTGGTTTTACATGCTGTCGTGGTCGCCGCCAACGCCGCGCGCGTTGACCCATGCCACGCCCTTGAAAAAAAACGGAACCCCGAGACGAGGCTCGGGGTTCCGTTGCAGCCGTGTGACCTGCCGTTGGCTCAGAGTGCCTGAACCTCATCTGCCTGCAGTCCCTTCTGGCCCTGAACGAGCTTGAAAGTGACCTGCTGGCCTTCTTGCAGCGACTTGAAGCCATTGCCCTGAATGGCGCGGAAGTGGACAAACACATCCTCACCATTTTCGCGACTGATGAAGCCAAAGCCTTTGGCATCGTTGAACCACTTTACCGTGCCAGTTTGACGATCCGACATGAACTTGCTCCCAAAACAATGTGTGAAAGGACTGACGAAAACGCTACCGTTCGCCGCGGGTGCTGTATTGCCTCAGGAGAAAGCGACGCGCATCGATGAAGCGGATCAGTTGGATCTACCACATCGGGCCACGATCTTCAGTGACCCAAGCAAACACAGCGGCTCGCACTCTAACCCGGTTTTAACGCAAATGCGAGTGATGCACGGCGTCACACAGGTCGCCGTGATTGCCGCGCCAATACCGCGATGCACTTGCCCAACGCACCCCTTGCCGCGGCCGTGTTGCTGTAAAAACCGCGTTACACTGGTGCAGCGCTGTTGCAACCTGCTGTGCGGCGCGCCGCCCCGATGTGCCCCCTGTGCAAGACCCACACACCGAGTGATTCCATGCGTACGATCCTCTCGCTACTGTTGTTCGGAAGCCTGTCACTGGTGCTGTGTGCGCCAGCTCAAGCGCAATCGTTCAGCGACCGCTTGGGGCAGCTGCTGGGCAGGACCAATACCGCTGCGACGGATGCGGCGTCGATCAGCGAGCCCGACGCGGCCGCTGGCATCAAGGAGGCGCTGGCCCAGGGCACCCGGAACGCGGTGCTTCGGCTCGGCCGGACCGATGGCTTCCTGGCCGACGAGGCGGTACGCATCGCTACCCCGAAAAGCCTGCGCAAGGCCGCCAAGCTGGCGCGGAAACTTGGCGCGGGCGCCACGGTTGACGCTTTTGAAGCATCGATGAACCGCGCTGCCGAACAGGCGGTGCCTGCCGCAGCCGACATTTTTGCCGACACGGTGCGCGCGATGACGGTAAACGATGCACTGGCGATCGTGCGCGGCGGCGATGATGCCGGCACGCAATACTTCCGCAAGGTGAGTGAAGATCGCCTGCGCGGCGCCTTTCTTCCCATCGTCAGCAACGCCACCGCCAGCACTGATGTCACCCAGCGCTACAAAGCCTTGGCCCAGAGAACCGGCGGTCTGACCAGCGCGCTGGGGGGCGCGGACGTGCAAGACCTCGATGGTTACGTCACCGATAGGGCACTGGATGGCTTGTTCCACTATATTGCCGAAGAAGAGAAAGCGATTCGCAGCAACCCGCTCAAGCGCGGCAGTGATCTGTTGAAACGGGTCTTTGCCGGCTGATCACAGGAACTCGGCGGCTGCGGCCGGGGTCAACCCATGTACGCCCCGGGTGGTGCCACGGCACCGATCCCCTGCCCCGGGGCGACCACTTTGATGGAGCGCCAGGCATTGCGGGCACAGCGGATTCTGAGCATCGATGGTGGTGGTATTCGCGGTGTGGTGCCCAGCCTGTGGCTCGCTCATCTGGAACAGAGCCTTGCTGTGCATGGCGCAGGCCCGGTTGCTGAGCAGTTTGACCTGCTGGTCGGCAACTCGACCGGCGCGTTGGTGGTGGCTGGTCTGGCGGCCGGCAAGCGCCCCGCCGAATTGGCGCGGTTGTATGAAGAAGCCAGCCGCGCGATCTTCCCTGATGCGCCAAAGCGCGTGTTGTCGCGTGCGCGGCGCATTGCCAGCCAGGGACTGTCGGCGCCAAAGTTCGATGGCCGCGGCCTGGATCGCGTGTTGCACCTGATTTTTGGCGACATCACGCTGGGCCAACTGCAACGGCCAGTGATGTTGCTGGCGTTCGACACCATCGCCCGTGCACCCGTGTTTTTCCGCAGCTACGCGCCCGAGCACCGCGATGTTCCGGTATGGGAAGCGCTGCGCGGCTCGGCGGCAGCCCCCGGTTATTTCCCGGCTCACTCCATGCACATCGGAGCGCGTGAGCTGGCAGTCATCGATGGTGGTGTTGTCGCCAACAACCCGGCGTTGTGCGCGATCGCCGAAGCATTGCGCTTCGATGAAGGCGTCGATACGCCACGGCAGTTGCTGCTGCTGTCGCTCGGCACCGGTCGCCACGCCTACCCGATCAGCGCCAATGCAGCTACAAGCTGGGGCGCCATGCAATGGGCGATGCCGTTACTCGATGTGGTGTTTGATGCGGCATCGGACAACAATGACGCTATCGCGCGGCTGCTGATTGGCGATGGCTACACTCGCATGCAGTTGCAGCTTGAGGCCGGCAGCCAGTTTCTTGACGACGCATCCAGCGAGAACATCCAGCGCCTGCACGAGCAGGCGTTGCAATACCTGCTCAAACCCGAAGTCGCGGCTCGACTGGCGCATGTCGGCGCGCAGTTGGCGAAACCGCGCACTGCCGCCCACAGCACGGCCAAGCCGATTAGCGCCCTTTGAATAGCGGCGTTCGGCGTTCGGCAAATGCACGCAAGGCTTCGGCCATATCCGCACTCTCCAGTACCGGCCCAAGGCGCGAAAACAACACCGCCAACTCGGCGGCATCGCCTGCGACCCGCGCATGGCGCGCCGACGCCAATGCCGCCTGTACACCCAGAGGTGCCTGCATCGCGATGCGCTCGGCGATCGCCAGCGCGGCAGATAATGTTTGTTCCGGCGGCACCAAGGCCTGTACCAGGCCAAGGCGGAATGCCTCAGCGGCGGAAAACTCCTCGCCGCTGAGGAGGATGCGCATGGCATTGCCCCAACCCACTTCCTGCGCCAGACGCACTGTCGCGCCGCCGCACGGGAAAAAGCCACGCTGCACTTCGAGTTGACCAAAACGCGCATCGCTGCCGGCGATGCGGATATCGGCCGCCAGCATCAATTCCACCGCGACCGTGAAGCTGACGCCGCGCGCCGCCACCACCATCGGCTTGCGCAGGCGCTTGCTTTCGTCCAGACCAAAGGGTTCGATGCAACCCTCAGGCAGGGCAATCCATTCGCCACGTGCCAGCACCGGCGCCCATTGCAACAGATCCAGACCAGCGGTGAAGTGTTCGCCGTGGCCAAACAACAGGCCGCAGCGCAGCTCCGGGTCGCGATCCAGCGCGCCATACGCTGCAGCCAATGCCAGATACATATCGACATCGAAGGCATTGCGCTTGTCGGCGCGATCGAACCCGATCAGCAACACGTGGCCACGGCGTTCAGTGGTGATTTTGTGATTTGTCATGGCCCTCAAAACCAATCGATCTGCATGTCGAATACGCTGCTGTCCATCGTTTCCAGCAGCCGCAACGCGGCTTCCACACTCGGCAGTTCGTGCTGAAAGAAAAACCGGCAGGCGTGCAGCTTGCCGCGATAAAACCGTGCGTCGGCGGCGTGCGCTGCCGGCAATGCCGCACTCGCTGTTTGTGCCTGCCGCAGCCACAGCCAGGCCACACACAAATGCCCCGTCACGGTGAGGTACTGCGAGGCATTGGCGAGCCCTTGCCGCAACCGACCCGCCGCCAACTCGGCACCGATGCGCAGGGTCACGTCGGCCACACGCTTGGCGTATTGCGCCAGTGCCTGTGCATGCGCGATCAACTCGGGCTGGCTGGCGCACGCCTCGATCGTGCTGGCCATGGCATCGAGCAAGGCGCGCAGCCCGGCCCCGTTGTCGGTCAGCACTTTGCGGCCCAGCAAATCCAGCGCCTGAATACCGTTGCTGCCTTCGTGAATCGGGTTCAACCGGTTGTCGCGATAGAACTGTTCGACCGGGTACTCGCGGGTATAGCCATAACCACCCAGCACCTGAATCGCCAAATCATTGGCGCGCAAACACCACTCCGACGACCATGATTTGATGATCGGTGTAAGCAGCTCCAGCAAAGCCCCGGCGCGTGTGCGTTCGCCCTCATCGGGATCATGGCGATGGCGATCGACCAGCGTTGCCGCATACAACGCCAGCGCGTGCGCGCCTTCCACATACACCCGTTGTTGCAGCAACATGCGCCGCACATCGGCATGCTCGATGATTGCCACTGGTGGGCTTTGCGGGTCTTTTTGATCGGGATGCCGGCCCTGACGGCGCTCTTTGGCGTACGCCAGTGCGTATCGGTAACCGGCATTGCCCAGCATGATCGCGCCAATGCCAACGCCTATCCGCGCTTCGTTCATCATCACGAACATCTGCGCCAGGCCACGATTTTCCGGCCCGACCCGATGGCCGATGCACGCGCCACGCTCGCCAAACTTGAGAAACGTATTGACGATGCCGCGCTGCCCAAGTTTGTGGTTGATGCCGGCGAGCCGCACATCATTTTCAGTACCGATGCTGCCATCAGCCGCCACCCGATAACGTGGCACGATGAACAGGCTGATGCCGCGCACACCCGGCGGTGCATCCGGCGTGCGCGCCAACACCATGTGCACGATGTTTTCCGCCAATTCGTGCTCGCCGCCAGATATCCACATCTTGGCGCCAGTGATGCGGTAATCGCCATCGTCAATCGGTTCGGCACGCGTCGTGATGTCGCCGAGCGAAGATCCGGCCTGGGTCTCGCTCAGGCACATGGTGCCGAAGTAACGCCCGGCCAGCAGCGGCGGCAGGAAGCGCCGCTGCTGATCGGGCGAACCGAAACGCTCGATCAGATGGGCCACGCCCTTGGTCAACATCGGGTAACCGGCGGTGGCTACATTGGCACCGGCAAACAGGGCATCGCAGGCCAACGCAACGGTGTACGGCAATTGCATGCCGCCGTGCGCCTCATCGGCACCTGCCGCGAAAAAACCGGCTTCCCGATAGGCTGCCAGTGCTTTGGCCACCGCTGGAACAAGATGCACCTTGCCGTCGCGCACGCGCGGTTCATTCAGATCGGCCTCGCGGTTGTGCGGCTGGAATTGCGTCACTGCCAACTGCTGCGCCACTTCGAGCGCGGCGTCGAAGGTATCGCGGTTGTGCTGGCAAAAATGCGGGTAACGTGCAAGTTGTTCCACCTGCAACACTTCATGCAGCACAAATTGCTGATGGCGTTGATCAATCAGATCCATTTCACGCACGCCCCTGCCTCCGGCTCCCTGCCGCTAATCTCAGGTCCACTCGGTCAACTCCTCGGCGGCACACAATTTGGCAAAGCTTGGCCGTGCCTTCATTCGCTGTGCCAGTGCGGCCAACTGCGGCCATTGGGTGGCTGGGTGCGGCATGTTGCGCGACCAGCGCATCAACATGGTCAGCAGGAAATCGGCCGCGCTGGGTTTTTCGCCCAGTAAATACGGACCATTGCCCTGCAGGTGATCGTCGATGCGCTGCCACGCGGCTTCGATGCGCCCGCAGGCTTTGCCCTTGGCGACATCGGCATTGGCTTCGCCGGCGGCTTCGGCGGCTAAGAACCAGTACCGGAATGCTGGCTGCACGGTGTTGGCCAGGTGCAAAATCCACTGGTAGTAGCGTGCCCGCTCCAGGCTACCGACCGCCGGTGCCAGCGCCAGCGCCGGGAATGTATCTGCCAGATGCAGCAGCAGCGCTGCCGCCTCGCACGCCGGCTGGCCATCGATCAGCAGTGTCGGTACGACACCGTTGGGATTGAGCTTCAGGTAAGCGGCGCTGCGCTGTTCGCCGGCCTGCAGGTCGACGCGTTGCAGCCGGTACGGCGCGCCTGCTTCGATCAACAACCAATGCACCACAAAACTGGCCGCGCCGGGCGCGTAATACAGCGTATACATGTTCAAGCCCTCCGCTTTCGATGAATGGCCAAGCATAGACGAGTTGTCTGAGTTTGCGCAGCATCGCACTGCCTTGATTACAGCACTAGACGCACGGCACTTGACCTTTGCAACGATAACCGGTGCACTGCAACGCTACCCGAACGGACAAAAGCCATGGCTATCGACTGCCCGTTCCTCGACCACATCGGCAACACCCCGCTGATCCGGCTGCGCGCGGCCTCCGAGCGCACCGGCTGCGAGATTTTCGGCAAGGCCGAGTTCATGAATCCGGGCGGCTCGGTCAAGGATCGAGCAGCCAAGTACTTGCTGCTCGATGCGCTGGCGCGCGGAGTGATCGCCCCCGGCGGCACGGTGATCGAAGGTAGTGCCGGCAACACCGGCATCGGTCTTACCCTGGCCGGTAACGCGCTGGGACTGCACACCATCATCCTGATGCCCGATACGCAATCGGCGGAAAAGCAATCGGCGCTGCGCGGCATGGGTGCCGAACTGCGCACCGTGCCCGCCGCGCCTTACAGCAACCCGGACAACTACGTGCATCAGGCACGGCGCTTGGCTGAATCGATGGCCGTCACAGCCGTGGGCGGCGTGTTTTATGCCAATCAATGGGACAACCTCGCCAACCGCAATGGCCACACCGCGAGCACCGGCCCGGAAATCTGGGCGCAGACCGGTGGCCGGCTGGATGGCTTCATCTGTGCGGTGGGTACTGGTGGCACGCTCGCCGGTGTATCGGACTACCTCAAACAGCGACGCCCCGGGCTGGTCACCGCTGCCGCCGACCCAGACGGCGCGGCGATCTGCAGTTGGGTGAAAAACGGCGTATTGGCGTCGCAAGGCAGTTCGATCACCGAAGGCATCGGCCAGAACCGCATCACCGGCAATCTCGAGAGCGCACGCATCGATGATGCATTCACGATCCCAGACAGCGAATGGCTGCCCGTGCTGTGGGAGTTGATCGCTTCCGAAGGACTCTATGTGGGCACCTCCAGCGGCATCAATGTCGCCGGCGCCATCCGCCTGGCACAGCAGCTTGGGCCGGGCCACCGCATCGCCACCATCCTGTGCGACAGCGCCAGCCGCTATGAATCCAAGCTGTTCAACCCCGCTTTCTTGCATGGCAAAGGGCTGCAACCACCACCTTGGCTCCACCCACACTGATCGCACCCTGCCATTCAGGGTGTCGTCATCCTCATCCCCAAGCAACGGATCCGGGGGCGGAAATCGAGTAAGGCTTGCGAATTTCTGCTCCGTGCCTGCGGCGTTTGATCCGACCTGCGTTATTTCGCACCGATGACAAAACCCAGAGCATCCTGCGCCGACGGATGACTTTGACGGAACCCTGCCCTGCCATTAGTCATGGCGGCAACACAGGGCCGCTTGCGTTACCCTTGGCGATTAACGCTGTTCAACCAAGGATCACGCCCACCATGAATCACCGACTCGCAGTCACCCTCGCCGGCGCCCTTTCGCTAGCCCTCGCCGGTTGTTCCACCTCCGAGCCACCGGCCAAAGCCGATGCCACCGCCCCGACCAGCGAAGCCGCAAACCCTATGTTTACCGCCAGCTCCCTACCCTTTGGTTATCCGCCGTTCGACCAGATCCGCGATGAGCACTTTGCACCAGCGTTCGAAAAAGGCATGGCCGAACACGCCGCCGAAATCGAGGTGATCGCCAACAACGCCGAACCGGCGAGCTTCGATAACACCATCGTGGCGATGGAGCGCAGCGGCCAGTTGCTTGATCGGGTGCAGACCATCTTCTTCTCGTTGGCGGGTGCCAACACCAATGACGCGCTGGAACAGATCCAGACCGAAATGGCACCGAAGCTGTCCGCGCACCAGGATGCCATCGCGCTCAACAGCAAGCTGTTCGAGCGCGTCCGGTCGTTGTACGAGCAGCGCGACACGCTCGGTCTCGATGCCGAATCGAACTACCTGCTGGAGCGTTACCACACCGACTTTGTGCGCGCAGGCGCCAAGCTGTCGGACGCCGACAAGGAAAAACTCAAGGCCATCAATAGTGAACTGGCCTCGCTGCAAACCCTGTTCAGCCAGAACGTACTGAAGGAAACCAATGCCTCGGCAATCGTGGTCGATACCCGCGACGAGTTGGCGGGTCTGTCGGACAACGCGATTTCGGCAGCGGCACAGGCAGCCAAGGCGGCCGGCAAGGAAGGCAAGTTCGTGCTGGCGATGATGAACACGTCCGGTCAGCCAGCACTGGCCGCGCTCGAAAATCGTGCGTTGCGTGAGCGTATTCAGACCACCTCGGTAGGCCGCGGCAGCCATGGTGGCGAGTTCGACAACCGCGCCACCATTGCCCGTGTCGCCAAGCTGCGTGCCGAACGTGCGCAGTTGATGGGTTACGCCAACCATGCCGCCTACAGCCTGGAAGACCAGACTGCGCGAACCACCGACGCCGTCAACACGATGCTTTCCGACCTGGCTCCGGCAGCGGTGGCCAACGCCGGCAAGGAAGCGGCTGACATGCAAAAGCTGATCGACGCCGAGAATGGTGGCTTCAAACTGGCAGCCTGGGACTGGGCCTATTACGCCGAGAAGGTGCGCAAGGCGCGCTACGATTTCGACGAGTCGCAGCTACGCCCTTACCTTGAGCTCGACAACGTGCTGCAAAACGGTGTTTTCTTTGCCGCCAACCAGCTCTACGGCCTGAGCTTCAAGGAGCGCACCGACCTGCCGGTCTATCAGCCGGACGTACGCGTGTTCGACGTGTTCGATGCCGATGGCAGCCAGCTCGCGATCTTCATCGCCGATTACTACGCCCGTCCATCCAAGCGTGGTGGCGCCTGGATGAATGCCTACGTCTCGCAATCGGGCCTGATGGGCACGCATCCGGTGGTGGCCAATCACCTGAACATTCCCAAGCCGCCAGCGGGTGAGCCGACGCTGCTCACTTTCGACGAAGCCAACACCATGTTCCATGAGTTTGGCCATGCCCTGCACGGCATGTTCTCCAACGTGCGCTACCCGCGCTTCAGCGGCACCAGTGTGCCGCGCGACTTTGTGGAATATCCTTCCCAGGTCAACGAAATGTGGATGACCTGGCCGGAAGTGCTGGCCAACTATGCCAAGCATTACCAGACGGGTGAGCCGATGCCGCAAGTGTTGCTGGACAAGGTGATGGCCACCCAGAAATTCAACCAGGGCTTCGCCACCACCGAGTATCTTGCCGCCTCGTTGCTCGATCAGGCATGGCATCAGATGCCCCCTGAACAGGTGCCCGATACCGATGGCGTGCTGGCATTCGAGGCGAATGCGCTCAAACAGGCCGGCGTCGATTTTGCGCCGGTGCCGCCGCGCTATCGCAGCACCTACTTCTCGCACATCATCGGTGGCTACGCGGCCGGCTACTACAGCTACATCTGGAGCGAAGTGCTGGATGCCGACAGCGTTGAATGGTTCAAGGAGAATGGCGGCCTGAAGCGTGCGAACGGCGACCATTTCCGCAACACCCTGCTCTCACGCGGCGGTGCTGAAGATGCAATGACGCTGTTCGCCAACTTCCGTGGCCGTGCGCCCGACACCAAGCCGCTGCTGGTGCGTCGCGGCCTGGATGGCGGCAAGCAATAATCCAACCACCACCAAGGAAGGAACCTCTGAACAAGCTTCATCGACGTCATTGCGAGCCGTCTGGTCCGGTGGCTGGAACTGCACACGGACCATAAACTCGACGGACGGTGGGTAACGCTTTTGATCCGCAAAGGACGCAAGAAACGCAAAGGAAAGCGCAAATAACATTCCGGTGTGGATGTCGATTACACCGCTACGCGGTGCCCCGGGTTTCGGCCCGCTGGGCCTCTACCCGGGCTACAACGGCACTCTGAGCATTTCTGGAATGCCCGCCGCTGCGCTCCGCGCAATGACAACTTGTTCGGAGCATCCCGCAAGAAATCACGATGCAAACAAAAGGGGCCGCAAGGCCCCTTTTGTCGATGTGGCTGTTGATGTGACGCAGCGCGTTGGCGACAACGTCAGCTCAGACTGCGCTTGCGGGCGCGAATCTCACGATGCAGCGGATCGACCTTGGCCAGGTATTGCTTGGCCAGCACACGCACCACAAAGGTCTGGTCACGATCCATTACCAGTTCATGAAAACGGCTGTGCAGGCGATCTTCGGTTTGTTCCAACTGGTCGATTTGCGCCACATCGGCCTTGTGCAAGCCCGAACTCAGGCTGGCATAGGTTTTCTGGAACTCGGCCACGGGCCCACTTGCTTTGCCTTTGCGCCCTGACTTGGTGGTAACCGCTTCGGACAGGTTTTCGGCCAGACTGGCTTTGGTCTTGGCCAATTGTGAAAACAGCGCTCGCAGGCGCTTGTCGTCAACGGATTGCGAAGCGTGCTCGAAGAAATCCACGCCATCACGGCTGATTTCGAGCAAATCGGAAAGGCTGGTCAGGGAATCGGTCATCAATGGCTCCTGGCGGGCGGCACAGCAGGCAAAGCCGTGCTTTGGAAGACAGGCGGGATTGCAAAAACGGCTTGCAGTCACGGACATCGGCGGTGGCGCGTTGTGGCTGACACCACTCACAACCGGATGAGGGTAACAGTTTTGGCGTTAATGTTTCGTTAAAACGCACCGCAATGGGTCATGGTCTTTATCTATAAACATACTTATATTCAATACATTAAATAACATTGTTGATGCCAATTCGGCGTTTTGTACACACGTCGGCATCCGCCAAACAGAACCGCGTCAGCGGCCTCGCTCGCAACGGCACAGGCGTTGCAGAAGGGCCGCTGCACCTCTCGCCCATCGCACTCGCGCGAACCCTCGCGCGGCGCCGCGCACCCGTTTCTTGCGCAAGGATACGGGGGCAAAACCGGCATAGCCGAGACCTGGCGAGCATCGGTTCCGCCAATGCCAGCAGTGATCGGCGTGCGGGTCATCCATGGTCTACGCGTATAATCGTCAGTCGGGTTTCGACCCTCCCCCTTTCGATGCCAACCCGGAGCACTGCATGAGCGACTCATTCGCCACCAAGTCACGCCTCGACGTCAACGGCCGTCAGTTCACCTACTTCAGCCTCGACACGCTGGGCAAGCAGTTCAACATCAAGCGACTGCCGTTTTCCATGAAGGTCTTGCTTGAAAACCTGCTGCGCAACGAAGATGGCGTGGCGGTGACCAAGGCATCGATCGAAGCCGTGGCGCAGTGGCGCCCGCACGCCGAGCCGAGCACCGAGATCGCCTTCATGCCGGCGCGCGTGGTGTTGCAGGACTTCACCGGCGTGCCGTGCGTGGTCGATCTGGCCGCGATGCGTGATGCGGTGGTGAAACTCGGCGGCGATGCCGCCAATATCAACCCGCTGATCCCCTCCGAATTGGTTATCGATCACTCGGTGCAGGTCGATTCGTTCGGCACGGCCGAATCGCTCGATATCAACGGCCGCATCGAGTTCCAGCGCAATGGCGAACGCTACAGCTTCCTGCGCTGGGGTCAGAAGGCGTTCGACAACTTCAAGGTGGTGCCGCCGGACACCGGCATCGTGCATCAGGTGAACCTCGAAAACCTGGCGCGCGTGGTTATGGAGCGCACCATTGATGGCGAGCTGTATGCGTTCCCGGACACCGTGTTCGGAACCGATTCGCACACCACCATGATCAACGGCCTGGGGGTGTTGGGCTGGGGTGTGGGTGGTATCGAGGCCGAAGCTGCCATGCTTGGCCAGCCCAGCTCGATGCTGATTCCGCAAGTGGTCGGCTTCAAGCTCACCGGCAAGCTGCCCGAGGGTGCCACTGCCACCGATCTGGTGCTCACCGTTACCCAGATGCTGCGCAAGCACGGCGTGGTCGGCAAGTTCGTCGAGTTCCATGGCGATGGCCTGAACCATTTGCCGCTGGCCGATCGCGCCACCATCGCCAACATGGCCCCGGAATACGGTGCCACCTGCGGTATTTTCCCGATCGATGACGAGTCGCTCAACTACCTTCGCCTGACCGGCCGCGATGAGGCACAGGTGGCGCTGGTCGAGGCTTATGCCAAGGCACAAGGCCTGTGGCGCACCGACGATGAGGCCGAATACAGTGCCAGCCTGCACCTCGACATGAGCGAAGTGAAGCCATCTCTGGCCGGCCCGAAGCGCCCGCAGGACCGGGTGTTGCTGAGCGACATGAAGAAAAGCTTCCACGACAACCTTGCTGGCCTCAGCGCCAATCGCACGCAGAAAAATGGTGCTATCGCCAAGTTTGAGGGCGAAGGTGGCGCGGCGGCGGTTGGCCATGCTGCCTCACAGACGGCGTCGGCCAAGGCGCCAGCCAATGCCCAGGATTTCACGCTCAAGGATGGCGCGGTAGTGATTGCCGCCATCACCTCGTGCACCAACACCTCCAACCCGGCAGTGATGCTGGGTGCTGGCCTGTTGGCGCGCAACGCGGTCAAGCGCGGCCTCAAGCCCGCGCCGTGGGTGAAGACCTCGATTGGTCCCGGCTCGCTGGTGGTCACCGATTACCTGAAGAAAGCCAACCTGCTGGGCGATCTGGAGGCGCTTGGCTTCTATGTCGTCGGCTACGGCTGCACCACCTGCATCGGCAACTCCGGGCCACTGCCGGAAGCCGTGTCCAAAGCCATTGCCGATGGCGAGTTGGTGGTCAGCTCGGTGCTCTCGGGCAATCGCAACTTCGAAGGCCGCGTGCATCCGGAAGTGAAGATGAACTACCTCGCCTCGCCGCCGCTGGTGGTGGCGTACGCCCTGGCCGGCAGCATCGATATCGACCTCACCCACGAGCCACTGGGCACCGGCAGCGATGGGCGCCCGGTATTCCTCAAGGACATCTGGCCCAGCAGCAAGGAGATCAGCGACACCATCATTGCCGCCATCGGCCCGGACATGTTCAAGAAGATCTATGCCGACGTGTTCAAGGGCGATTCGCGCTGGAACCAGATCGCCTCGCCCGATGGTGCATCGTTTGCCTGGGACGACGCCTCCACCTACATCAAAAACCCGCCGTACTTCGATGGCATGAGCATGGCGGTTGGCACGATTGCGGACATTCACGGTGCCCGCGTGCTCGGCCTGTTCGGCGACTCGATCACCACCGATCATATTTCCCCGGCCGGCAACATCAAGGCCAGTTCGCCGGCGGGCAAGTTTCTGCAGGGGCGCGGTGTGCAACCGGTCGATTTCAACTCCTACGGCTCGCGGCGCGGCAACGATGACGTGATGGTGCGCGGCACTTTTGCCAACATCCGCATCAAGAACCTGATGCTGGGCGGCGAAGAAGGCGGCAACACCATCCACTACCCATCGGGCGACACGCTGGCAATCTACGATGCCGCCATGAAGTACAAGGCCGACGGCGTGCCGTTGGTGGTGATGGCCGGCAAGGAATACGGCACCGGCTCCTCGCGCGACTGGGCCGCCAAGGGCACCACCCTGCTCGGCGTCAAGGCAGTCATCGCCGAGAGTTTCGAGCGCATCCACCGCTCGAATCTGGTTGGCATGGGCGTGTTGCCGTTGCAGTTCGACGACGGCCAGAACGCGCAATCGCTCGGTCTCAAGGGTGATGAAGTGTTCACCATCACCGGCCTGAACGACGGCGCCGGCAAGGTTGCCACGGTCACCAGCAAGCGCGGTGATGGCTCCAGCGTTACCTTCAAGGCCAAGGTGCTGCTGCTGACGCCGAAGGAAGTGGAATACTTTCGCCACGGCGGCATCCTGCACTACGTACTACGCCAGCTCGCTGCGAAGAAAGCGGCCTGATTTCCAACAAGCCGCGCACATAACACCTCCGGTAACCCGGGTTGAGGCGAAGCCGCAACCCGGGCCCCCGCACCCATTCACCGCGACTGCCGAAACCCGGACGCATCGCGCTGGCGAAATCCGTGGCCAACACACCGCCACGCGATACCGGGGCGCGAACGCCACGCAACGCGTTGCTAACGCAGCACCGGCTGCCATTGAAGCGCGATCATGCGCCAGTCGCCGCCATCGAGCCGCCACGAACTGTCTACCTGGTAAGCTTGCGCCTGATCCGGCAACAGGCCTTGGCCACCCGACAACACCGCGTTGAATGCCACGCGCGCGCGGCCGGCACTCATCTCGACGGTCAGTGGCCCAGCGAGCAGGCCAATTTGCCGGAAGCGCAGGAAATACAAGCGTGCCATCTGCGATGCGCCCTGACGATCCATGGCTTGCGGCCCGACAAAATCGTCGGCAATCACGTCCATCAGCGCGCCATGCTGCTGCTGGGCCAGCGCGTCGAGAGTGGCTTGTACCTGCCGCCGCAAGGCGGCTTCGGCATCTTCGCGTCCACAGCCGGCGATAGCCAGCAAAAAAAGCAGCAGCGCTGTGCCGCTTGCCTTGCAGCCGTGCCGGGCCTGTGCTCCAATCGGTGTAAAGGCGAACGCATGCGTACGGAGCGTCCGACACGCTGGCGATCGAACATCACGCATCTGGGAGGATGTATTCATGAGTTTGCAAAGGCCGTGGCTGGATTCGTATCCAAAAGGTGTCCCTGAGCAGATCGACATCAGTCAGTACCAGTCGATCCTCTCGGTTCTCGATCAGGTATGCGAAAAGTACCGCGACAAGCCCGGCTTCGCCAGTTTTGGCACCCAACTCAGCTACGGCGAAGTCGAACGCCTCAGCCGTCAGTTCGCCTCCTATCTGGTCAACGAACTCAAACTCAAGAAGGGTGACCGTGTCGCACTGATGATGCCGAACCTGCTGCAGTACCCCATCGCCATCTTCGGGGTACTGCGGGCCGGCATGACGGTGGTCAATACCAACCCGATGTACACCGCGCGCGAGTTGAAACATCAACTGGTGGATTCCGGCGCCTCCGCCATTGTGGTATTGGAGAACTTCGCCCACACCGTGGCTGAAGTGCTGTCCGAAACATCCATCAAGAAAGTACTGGTCACCGGCGTCGGCGACATGTTGAAGTTCCCCAAGGGCGCGGTCGTCAATTTCATGTTGCGCCATGTCAAAAAGCAGGTACCCACCTACAAGATCCCCGGCGCCATCGGGTTTCGTGAGGCGTTGGCACTCGGTGCCAAAAAGGCTTGCCCGGAAGTCACGGTAACCCTGGATGACATTGCCTTCCTGCAATATACCGGCGGCACCACCGGCGTGGCCAAAGGCGCGATGCTGACACACCGCAATCTGGTCTCCAACATGGAGCAGTCGTGTACCTGGCTCGGCCAGAACATCACCTATGGCGAAGAAGCCATCATCACCGCACTGCCGCTCTATCACATCTTTGCGCTAACCGCGAACTGTCTGGTGTTCATGAAGTTCGGCGGGCTCAATCATTTGATCGCCAACCCGCGCGATATGGCCGGGTTTGTAAAGACCTTGCAGAACACGCGCTTTACCGCAATCACCGGTGTCAACACGTTGTTCAATGGCCTGCTCAACACCCCGGGCTTCGACAAGATCGATTTTTCACCGATGCACCTCAGCCTCGGCGGCGGCATGGCGGTGCAACGCGCGGTCGCTGAGCGCTGGAAGCAGGTCACCGGCGTCACCCTGATCGAGGCCTATGGCCTCACTGAAACCTCGCCCGCCGCGTGCATGAATCCGATGGGGCTGGCCGACTTCAATGGCGCCATCGGCCTGCCCATTTCATCGACCGATGCCTGTGTCAAAAGTGATGAAGGCGAAATCCTGGCCACCGGCGAAGTCGGCGAGTTGTGCATCAAGGGGCCACAGGTAATGGCGGGTTACTGGCAACGCCCGGAGGACACCGCGCAGGTGATCGACCGCGAGGGCTGGTTGCATACCGGCGACATGGCGCGCATGGATGAAAAGGGATTTTTCTACATCGTTGATCGCAAGAAGGACATGATTCTGGTATCCGGTTTCAACGTCTATCCAAACGAGATCGAGGATGTGATTGCCCTGATGCCGGGTGTTCTCGAAGTGGCTGCAGTGGGCGTTCCGGACGAAAAATCGGGCGAGGCGGTGAAGGTGGTTGTGGTCAAAAAAGACCCTGGCCTGAGCGTTGCGCAGATCAAGGCGTTCTGCCGCGAGAACCTCACCGGCTACAAGCAGCCGCGCTACATCGAGTTCCGCAATGAATTGCCGAAATCGAACGTCGGCAAGATTTTGCGGCGCGAGTTGCGCGAAAGCGCGAATTAGGGGTTTCGATTCGCCAGAAAACAGCCATGTACCATGTAGCCCGGGTTATAGCCGCGTAGCGGCGAAACCCGGGGAACCGCGTAGCGGCGGCCGCTCCTGTGCATCCATGCACTCGCGGCACTTGCACGTCCATGTGCATCGAAACCCGGGGTACGTAGTGCCGGCGCAGCCTTCGGCCACCTCGCGCAACGTCCCGGGTTACGGCCTGCGGCCTTCAACCCGGGCTACACCAACCGATCGATGCCGGCTCAATCAACCCGCTTCGGGGCGCATGTACGGGAACAGCAACACATCGCGTATCGACGGGCTGTCGGTCAGCAGCATCACCAGCCGGTCGATGCCGATGCCCAGGCCACCAGTGGGCGGCAGCCCCACTTCCAGCGCGCGGATGTAATCGGCGTCGTAGTGCATGGCTTCATCATCGCCGCTGTCCTTGGCATCCACCTGCGCGCGAAAACGCGCGGCCTGATCTTCCGGGTCGTTCAGCTCGGAAAAACCATTGGCAATCTCGCGCCCGAGAACAAACAATTCAAAGCGATCGGTGATGCCCGGCTCGCTGTCCGACTCACGCGCCAGTGGCGACACTTCCACCGGGTAATGGGTGATGAACGTCGGCTGAATGAGGTCATGCTCTACCGTCTTCTCGAAGATCTCCAGCAACAAGCGGCCCCATCCGTAATCGGCTTTCACATGCACGCCCAGCCGGGCACAGTGCGCCGCCAGCGCATCACGATTGCAGCAGTCGGCAATGCCGATCTGCGGGTTGTAATGGCACACCGCCTCGTCCATGCGCCAGCGCCGAAACGCCGACCCAAGATCAATTGCCGTACCTTCCCATGAGATATCCGAGCGGCCCAGCACTTCGGTGGCGACATCGCGGATGACTGCTTCGGTAAGATCCATGATCTCGACGTACGTTGCGTACGCCTGATAGAGCTCCAGCATGGTGAACTCGGGATTGTGCCGAGTGGACACGCCCTCGTTGCGAAAATTGCGATTGATTTCGTAAACCCGCTCCATGCCACCCACCACCAGCCGCTTGAGATACAGCTCCGGTGCGACACGCAGATACAACTGCAAATCCAGCGCATTGTGATGGGTGACGAACGGCCGCGCAGTTGCGCCACCGGGGATGTAATGCATCATCGGCGTTTCGACTTCGAGAAAATTGCGCGTATCGAGCCAACTGCGCATTGCGCGGATGATCCGCGAGCGCAGCACGAACACCGCGTGCGACTCGGGCGACACGATCAGATCGACATAGCGTTGTCGATAGCGTTGCTCGACATCCGCCAGCCCATGCCACTTGTCCGGCAACGGCCGCAGCGATTTGGTCAACAGGCGAATCTGATCGGCTTTCACCGACAGCTCGCCAGTGCGGGTACGCATCAGTGAGCCGTGCACGCCGATGATGTCGCCGACATCCCAGCCCTTGAATGCCTCGTAAGCTGCCTCGCCCACCGCCGCACCTTGCAAAAACAACTGCACGCGGCCGCTCATGTCCTGAATCTGCACAAAGCTGGCCTTGCCCATCACCCGCTTGGCCAGCATCCGCCCGGCCAGTGCCACCTGCCCGGCTTCGGTCTGCAACGCCTCGCTGCTCCAGCGCTCGGCATCGGCGTAAGCCGCCTGCAAGTCGCCGGCATGGTGGCTACGCCGAAAATCGTTGGGAAACGCGACACCTTGCTCGCGCAACGCTGAAAGTTTGGCGCGACGCTCGGCAATCAGATGATTTTCGTTGACGGCTGGTGGATGGGTGTCGTTATGGTCGGTCATGGGCTCGGCTTTTCAAGATTTTGCGCGGGGCTCGTGTTCGGGTTGGGGCGTATGCGCTCGAATATCAACACACCCGGAAACTCATGAAACCGCCGCGAGCGGTCCGAGTGCAAGGCGCACGGAGCGCAGGAACCGAAGTGTACATGCGGCCACATGAGGATTCCGAGCGCCGCGCAACCCCGCCATCGGGTCGCGTAGCAGGTTTCAAACGGTTCCCACCCGTTTCGCGCCGGCTTCCAGCCCCGCCTTCAAACTCGATTCGACAAACTCATCGAGGTCACCATCGAGCACTTTTTGCGTGTCGGTGCGTTCGATCCCGGTACGCAGATCCTTGATCCGCGACTGATCGAGCACGTAGTTGCGAATCTGGCTACCCCAGCCGATATCTGACTTGGTGGCCTCCACCGCATCGCGCTCGACGTTGCGCTTGCGTACTTCCATTTCGTACAGCTTGGCCGCCAGCATTTTCATCGCCGTGTCGCGGTTGGCGTGCTGGCTGCGGCCAGTCTGGCACGCCACCACGATGCCGGACGGCTCGTGGGTGATACGCACCGCCGACTCGGTCTTGTTGACATGCTGGCCACCCGCACCCGATGAGCGGTAGACATCGGTGTGCAGATCGGCGGGGTTGATCTGGATGTCGATGGTGTCGTCAACCTCGGGGCTGACAAATACCGAGGTAAACGACGTGTGCCGGCGATTGTCGGAATCGAATGGCGACTTGCGAACCAGGCGATGCACACCGGTTTCGGTCTTCAACCAGCCGTAGACATAATCGCCCTCGACCCGGAACGTCGCCGATTTGATGCCGGCCACTTCACCAGCGCTGACTTCCATCAGCTCGGTTTTCCAGCCACGCGATTCGCACCAGCGCAGATACATGCGCAGCAGCATCTCCGCCCAATCCTGCGCCTCGGTGCCGCCAGCACCGGCCTGAATGTCGACGAAGGCGTTGCTGGCATCCATCTTGCCGGAGAACATGCGCTGAAACTCCAGCGCATCGAGCTCGCTCACCATGGTTTGCACATCAGCGGCAACGGCGTCGGCGGTCTCGGCATCCTGCTCGGATTCGGCAAGATCAAGCAGCTCGCTGGCGCTGAGCAAAGTGCCATCGAGCCGCTCGATGGTCAGTACGTTCTTTTCCAGCAACGAACGCTCCCGACCCAGCGCCTGCGCGCGCTCGGGATCGTTCCAGACATCGGGGTGTTCCAGTTCACGGGTGACTTCTTCGAGGCGTTCCTTTTTGACATCGAAGTCAAAGAAACCCCCTCAGCGACAACAACCGACCGTGCAGGTCGGCGATGCGCTGGCGAATCGGATTGAGCTCAAGCATGGTTGCTACGGCTACACAGGCAGGGAATGGGGGCAAAGGATAACAGACCGCTGTGCGGTGCAGCAGATACTGCATGGCGTTCGCCCAATGATCGAGCGTAGCCCACACGATCGAGCGTAGCCAACAACCTAATCCGAACCCGCCACCACCTCGATCTGCCGCGCGTCGTTTACCCGGACGTGAGTCTGATAGTAGTACTTGCTGGTGGGATGGCCGTTGGCAAAAAACACGATTCGCACACGTCGCGCCTCGCCGTTGACCCGCAGTTGCTTGCCAATCAGGCCAGCGCGCAAATCGGTACCCAAGCGCAGTTCCAGTGCGCGAACTGCCGTTGGCGTGAGCACGAGAGTGAGGTTGCGCTGATCACGATAATCGAGTTCGGTGTTGAGGTAGGTGTAGCCAGGGTCCGTACCCATGGCTTGAATACGCACCAGAAACGGCCCCGGCACGCCGCGCGGCGCGGCAGCAGCGGCGAGCTGTATCGCCTCGTATGGCGTTGTGCCGACAACACCTGCCGCCTTGTCGGCGCGGTGACGTTGATCGACGGTTGCGCAACCGCTGGCGATAACCGCGATCAGCAGACCACTGAGAATTCCCTTTCGCAACATGCGATCTCCCGGTAACGGGCTTTCAAGGCAATGGCAAACGTGAATCCAAGTTTGCCAAAACACGATTCAACAAGCAATGCAGTCCGCCGCTCAAACCTGCGGTGCCGGCCCGCCAATGCTACCCGGCGCCGGTTTGCCCGAATCGTCACCGGCACGCGGTGGCTTGTCGTTGACGCCCCAATTCACCGGTGGTGCCGGCGGCCGGCCATTCATGATCGAATCGATCTGGCTGGCGTCGATGGTTTCATAAAGCAGCAGCGCTTCGGCCATCGCATGCAGCTTGTCAATGTTGTCGCTGAGTATCTTGCGCGACCGGGCATAGGCGCGATCCAAAATGTCGCGGACCACGGTATCGATCTTGCGCGCGGTATCATCGGATACGTTCTTGTGCTGGGTGACCGAGCGGCCGAGGAACACCTCGTCCTCTTCTTCGCCGTAGGATACCGGCCCCATCTCGTCGGACAGCCCCCACTTGGTGACCATGTTGCGCGCCATCTTGGTGGCACGCTCGATGTCATTGCTGGCACCGGTGGTGACCTTGTCCGGCCCGAAGATCAGCTCCTCGGCGACGCGGCCGCCATACAGCGAGCACAACTGCGATTCGATGGAGACCTTGTTGTAGCTGTACTTGTCGCCCTCGGGCAAATACATGGTCACGCCCAGCGCGCGGCCACGCGGAATGATGGTGACCTTGTATACCGGGTCGTGCTCGGGCACCAGGCGCCCGACGATGGCGTGCCCCGCTTCATGGAACGCGGTCAGCTTTTTCTCGTCCTCGCTCATCGCCATCGAGCGGCGCTCGGCACCCATCATGATCTTGTCGCGGGCCTTGTCGAAATGCTCCATGCGCACATTGCGCGCATTTTCACGGGCGGCAAACAGCGCCGCCTCATTGACCAGATTGGCGAGATCGGCGCCGGAGAAACCGGGCGTACCGCGGGCAATGGTCATCGGGATCACATCGTCGGCCAATGGCACCTTGCGCATGTGCACTTTCAGAATCTGCTCGCGGCCCTTCACATCGGGCAGCCCCACCACCACCTGGCGGTCAAAGCGGCCCGGGCGCAGCAGTGCCGGGTCGAGCACGTCGGGACGGTTGGTGGCGGCGATCACGATCACGCCTTCGGTGCCCTCGAAGCCGTCCATTTCCACCAGCAATGCATTCAGCGTCTGCTCGCGTTCGTCGTGGCCACCGCCAAGGCCGGCACCACGATGGCGGCCAACGGCGTCGATCTCATCGATGAAGATGATGCACGGCGCGTGCTTTTTGGCCTGCTCAAACATGTCGCGCACGCGACTGGCGCCGACGCCAACGAACATCTCGACGAAATCCGAACCGGAGATGCTGAAAAACGGTACCTTGGCCTCACCGGCAATGGCACGCGCCAGCAAGGTCTTGCCGGTGCCGGGCGGGCCCACCATCAGCACACCGCGCGGTATCTTGCCGCCGAGCTTCTGGAACTTGCCCGGATCGCGCAGAAACTCGACCAGTTCGGCGACTTCTTCCTTGGCCTCATCGCAACCGGCGACATCGGTGAAGTTGACCTTGATTTGATCCTCGCCCTGCATCTTGGCGCGCGAGCGGCCAAAGCTCATCGCGCCACGGCCACCACCACCGGCCTGCATCTGGCGCAAAAAGTAGATGAAGATGCCGATGAACAGGATGTAGGGCAGGAAATTGAGCGCGATAACCAGCAGCGACGGCCCACTCGGCGCGGTCTGATCGATCGCCACCTTGTGAAAGATCAGATCGTTGACCAAGTCCTTGTCGCCGGGGTTGATGGTCTTGAACTTGCTGCCATCCTTGCGCTCGCCGTTGATGGTGACACGATCATCATCGATCTTGACGCGCGAGACTTGATCTTCGCGCACCATCTGCACGAATTCGTTGTACTGCACCACATCCGCGCGCACGCTGTTTTCGGAAAAGCTCTGGAACACGCCCATGAGCACCACCGCAACGATTACCCAGATCAGCAGGTTTCTGGCCAGTTCATTCATCGACAACGTCCTCGTGGGCCGGAACAAACCGTACCGGCATTATACGTGATGGGAATCTCTTGAAACCTTTGCCAGCGGCCCGACGGCAAGGCGCACGGAGCGGTCGCTTTCGGCATCCTGCCTCACGCAACACTTGCACATCCCTGTGCGGCGCAGGAACCGCAGGCAGCAGGTTTCAAGAGGGCTCCCTAATGTTTGCCAGTGGCCAGCGCATATACCTCGGGTGAACGACTCCGCGATGCCTTGGGTTTGCGCACCGCCACCTTGCGATAGCGTTTGCGCAGATCCGCGACATAGGCATCGAAGCCCGAGCCCATGAACAGCTTGGTCAGAAACACACCACCTTCGCGCAAATGCACCTGCGCGAAGTCCCGCGCCAACTCAGCCAAGTACATTGCCCGCGGCACATCCACCGCCGACATACCGCTCATATTGGGGGCCATATCCGATAGCACAAGGTCTACGGCATCGCCGGCCAACAGCGACTGGAAGCACGACAATGTCTCAGCTTGCCTGAAGTCCCCGTGAAGAAACTCGACACCGGCGATCGGCGGCATTTCCAGAATATCCAGCGCCAGCACCCGGCCGCTGTGCCCGAGTTCACGGCGGGCCACCTGCGCCCAGCCACCGGGCGCCGCGCCCAGATCGACGATCACCATGCCCGGCTTGATCCAAACATCGCGCGCAAGCAGTTCTTCGAGCTTGAACGCGGCACGCGAACGCATGCCTTCGGCCTGGGCGCGCTTGACGTACGGATCATTGAAATGTTCTTGCAGCCAACGCTGGCTGCTCTTGCTGCGCGCCATGGGTCATTATCGGGTGATCGGGCGGTCATGATACCCTTGGCAACCGCCTGAAACCTACTGCGCGGCCCGATTGCTGCGTTGCGCGGTGCTCGCAATCCTCACGCACGAGAAAGTACACTGCGGTTCCCGTGCCAGGTGTGCCTTGCACTCGGACCGCTCGCGGCGGTTTCATGAGGTTTCCCTTTCGCCCCATGTGCCTGCGTTGCGGCACTCCCACAGATCGATACGACACCATGGCCAAACCGCTTCTCGCCGCCCAGGCACGCTATCTGCGCAGCCTCGGCCATCCCCTCAAACCGGTCATTCTGGTCGGTGCCAAGGGCATCACCCCGGCACTGCTGGCCGAACTGGGCGAAACCCTGAATCACCATGAACTGTTGAAGGTGAAGGTGTCCGCCGGCGATCGCGAGTTACGCGATGCCTGGATTGCCGAACTGCTGGCCGGTTGCGATGCCACGCTGGTGCAGCGCATTGGCAACACGGCCCTGCTCTATCGCCGGCACTCCGAAAATCCGCAGATTGTGTTGCCCACACGCTGAGTGTCGCCGTGCAGATTGCTCACGAACCGCTGGAGTTTCGCTATGTGCTGCGTGGGGTGGCGCGCGAGGGTGTGCTGCTCAACGAGCGCCTGCTCAGCAGCAGCTTCATCCTCAGCGCGAACCAGTTGATCGAATCCTGGGCAGTGTCGGAAGCCGCACCCCTGCAAGCGGGTGATCTCGAACCACTGCTGGCACTGGACCCGGAACTGATCATCGTTGGTACCGGTGCACGATTGCAGTTTCCGGCGCCAGCGGTGCAGGCGCACGCGCTGAGCCGTGGCATCGGTATCGAGTTCATGGATAACGCCGCTGCCGCCCGCACCTTCAATCTGCTCGCCAGTGAATCCCGGCGTGTGGTGGCTGGTTTCGTAGTGGGTTGAGCCGAGCCCTAACGCAGCTGATGCGTGACGCCGGATTCAACCGCGGCAAAACGCCTGGTAATCGATGTACCCCGGAAAAGCCCGACCCGGCGCGCACACCGCGCAGTCGGGATCGGGTTTCAGTCGCGTCTCGCGAAAGCGCATCGTCAACGCATCGAACTGCAACAGACGGCCGCTCAATGATTCGCCGATAGCGAGCAGCAGCTTGATCGCCTCGCTGGCCTGAATCAGGCCGATCACGCCCGGCACCACGCCCAGCACCCCGGCTTCAGCACAATTGGGCGCGAACTGCGCCGGCGGCGGTTCCGGGAACAGACAGCGATAGCACGGCGCCACCCCGCGCTGACGGCCGGCATCGAATACGCTGGCCTGGCCCTCAAAGCGATGCACCGCGCCGTACACCAGCGGCTTGCCATGCTTGACGCAGGCATCCGAGAGCAGATACCGCGTCGCAAAATTGTCGGCGCCATCGACCACCACATCGGCCGCGCCGACCAGCGCATCGACGTTATCGCGATCCAGCCGCTGCGGCACGGCCACGATGTCGATCTCCGGATTCAGGGCTGAAAGCGCGATCTGCGCCGACGCGGTTTTCGCCACCCCGATACGCGCGTCGGTGTGCAGAATCTGGCGCTGCAAGTTGCTGCGCTCTACCCGGTCATCATCGATCACGGTAATGTGGCCGACACCCGCCGCCGCCAGGTAATAACCCGCCGGTGAACCCAAGCCGCCGGCACCCACCAGCAGCACCCGCGAGCGCTGCAAGCGGCGCTGTCCGGCCACCCCGATTTCGGGTACCGACAGATGCCGTGCATAGCGCTGATAGAACCCGGCATCGCCATCGGCGACGGTCATCGGCAAACCCTGCGCCGCCCACGCCTCGGTACCACCGGCCACCGAACACACCCGCATATAGCCACGCGCGCGCAGATTGGCGCAGGCCGTTCGCGAACGGCTGCCACGTGCGCAGATCAGCATAACTGCTGCCGTGGGGTCGGACAGCCATCGCGCAGGCTCGGCTTCGAGCGCCACACGGGCAATGCCCACCGCCGGCTCAGCCATGCCCAACGCCCGCTCGTGTTCTTCGCGGATATCGATGAGCAACACGCCATTACCCACCCGCTGCCACGCTTCGGGCGGGTCGATCTCGGTGGGGAAAATCCCGCTTGTATGCATGCTGGAATTATCGCTGATCGTACGGAAACTTACCGCAACGGTACGGAGGTGCAACGTCACCCACGTGCCCCGAAGAACATAATCACGGGGATCAGCAGCGTGAACATTGTCAGCACGCATACCCAAAGCGAAAAAAACACAAAAAAGTGCCCGTCAAGCGGTGCAGTCGGGCCAAGAGCGTTTCTGATTTGCACCACTTTGTAGCGAATCAACAGTGCGCCGAAGCACAAAAAACAAAGAATCGTCGAACTGAACAAGAAAAATGTATGCAAGTCCCATGGTAAGTAACCGGACATCGGCGCAGTCAATACCAGCACCGCCAGCGCCATGGCCGCTACAGCAGCCACGAGATAAATGGCTTTCTTGCGCAAGCCAACTTGCTCGGTAATCGAACTCCAGAATTGGGTGGCTTCAGATACGTCATTCACCGATACAATCCTCGCTTCAACCAGTGTGTGTGGTACGTGGCTTCATCCACGCCGACTTCCACCATCGTATCCACCCAACGCCAACACCTGCACAACGTCACCTTGCGCGAGCTGCTGTGAGCCTTCGGGAATACACAGCAGGGCGTTGGCGCGGGCGGCGGCGGCGAGCCGATGCGAGCCGGTAACCGGGTCGGCGGCCACCCACAGGCTGCCATCGCTCTGGCTGTAAACGCTGCCGCGTTGAAACTCGCAACGCGCGTGTTGCTTGTGCAGCGGAGCGCTGAGCCGTGCATACAGCACGGGCGGCGCAGTGCTGATGCCTTGCAAGGCATCCAGCAGCGGTACCACCAGGGTGCGGAACGTGGCAAGCACGGCCACCGGGTTGCCGGGCAATGCCATCACCAGCGTGTTGCCGAAACGGCCGAACAACACCGGCATGCCGGGTTTGATCCGCACTTTCCAGAAATACAGTTCGCCGTGTGCGGCGATCAGGGCAGGCACAAAATCCTTTTCACCGGCGGAAACGCCGCCGCAGGTGATCAGCAGGTCGCATTGCGTGCTGGCTTGGGTCAGTGCATCGCGAATCCGTGCCGGGTCATCGGACAGCGACGGGAATGCCTGCGCGCTGATACCCTCGCCGGCCAACAGATTCGTCAGCAAGGCATGGTTGCTGTCGTAGATTTCGCCCGGTGCCAACGACTGCCCCGGCTGGCGCAGTTCATCGCCACTGCTGAACACGGCAACGCGCGGGCGACGATAGACCGGTAATTCGCCCAGCCCCAGCGCGGCGGCCAGCGACGCCTGTGCCGGCAGCAGGTGGGTCGATTCGGCGATTGCCACATCGCCGGCGCGCAAATCCTCGCCGCGATGGCGGATATTGGCACCGGGCGAGGTACCCGCAGCGAGCGTGACGCAGCCATCGGCGACGGTCGCGTTTTCCTTGATGACGATGGTATCGGCACCACGTGGCAATGGCGCACCGGTGGTGATACGGATCGTGGTGCCGGGCGCCAACACCAGTTCGCGATCGACACCGGCAAATTGCTCATCGGCAAGTCGCAAGCTGCTCGGCGCCGCAGCGTCCAGATCCGCAGCGCGCACAGCGAAACCGTCCATCGCGGAGTTGTCAAAACCCGGCAGCTCGATTGTTGCGACGACGGCCTCGGCCAGCACCCGGCCGGCGGCAGCGCAGACCGGCACACGCTCGATCGGCAGGCGATGGGCCGTGCCGACTTCACGCACCATGGCCTGCGCTTCACTGAAACCGATTGGCTGGATTTTCGCAGTCATTGCAAGCCCTCCTCGGCGCGCAAATCGTCGGGGGTGTTGAGGTTGCCAAAGCGATGCAGCGACCAGCCCACTTCGGCCATCTGCAAGCCGGCTTGCCAACGATGCATGGCGCGTTCGCCGGCATCCAGCGCGTGCATCAGCGACGGCAGCACTTGTTCACGACGATACACGGCGATCAACGGCTGGAGGCCATCGCCATCGCGTGCGCGCGCGCTGCCACCCGTCGCGGCAGCCGCCAGCAAACGGGTCAGCAGATCATCAGGCAGATGTGGCGCATCGATGGGCACGCTGAGCACCCAATCGGCATCGGTGGCAAGCAAACCGGCTTCCAGCCCGGCCATCGGCCCCGGATAATCCGCGCGACGGTCGGCAACACTGCGCAAGCCAACGGCGGCAAGGCGCTCGCCGTGCTGGTTGGCGACCACCAGCACTTCATCGACCCGCGCTGCACTGCCCTGTGCACGCAGGCGTTCAACCAGCGCTTCGATCAGGGTGCTGCCACGCCACGGTAGCCAGGCTTTATCGACACCACCCAGTCGCCGGCCACGCCCCCCAGCGATGATGACGGCGGCGATGCGCGGCACCGCGCTCACCGCTTGACGTGACGCATCATCCGCCGACGCGAGGCGATCTGCTTTTCGCTCAGTACGTTCTTGCGATCGCCGTAGGGATTCTCACCTTCGCGGAACTCGAACTTGATCGGGGTGCCGACCAGCTTGAAACGCTTGCGGAAGAAGTTTTCCAGATAGCGCCGGTAGTGTTCGGGCAGGGTTTTCAGGCGCGAGCCGTGAACGATGAACGTGGGCGGGTTGCTGCCGCCCGGGTGCGCGAACCGCATTTTCGGCGCATGCCCGCGCACCACCGGCGGCGGGTTGGCCTGGTAAGCCATCTCCAGGGCACGGGTTACTTCGGAGGTGCTGAAGGTTCGCGTGGCCGACACATGCGCCCGATGCAATGCCTTGAACAGTTCACCCAAGCCCGAACCATGCAGCGCGGATATGAATATCGTTTCGGACCACTCGACAAAGGTCAGTTTGCGACTCAGCATGTCCTGGGTTTGTGATCGCTGATAGCCGCTCAGGCCATCCCATTTGTTGGCGGCGATCACGAAAGCGCGGCCAGCATCAAGCACGTAACCCAGGACGGTGGCATCCTGCTCGGTAACACCCTCACTGGCATCGATCAACACGATCGCAACCTGACACGCGTCGATGGCCTGCAATGTCTTGATGATGCTGAACTTCTCAACCGCCAGCTCGACCCTGCCCTTGCGCCGGATGCCGGCGGTATCAACCAGTTGATAGTGGTGGCCATCGCGCAGGATATCGACCGCAATGGCATCACGGGTGGTGCCCGGAACATCCGACGCGATCAGCCGATCCTCCCCGAGAATGCGGTTGATCAGCGTCGATTTGCCGACATTCGGGCGACCGACCACGGCGATACGCATCACGCCCGGCGGCTGCTCGCTGGAATCAACGAGCGGCTCGGGCTCCGGCAGATGCACATCGATGGCTTCGAGCAGTTCGTCGATGCCGCTGCGATGCGCCGCTGACAAGGCAATCATCGTCGCGATTCCACAACCGGAAAACTCGGCGAGCACGATGTCCGAGTCCAGACCATCGACCTTGTTGACCGCCAGAATCACCGGCTTGCCGCTGCGCCGCAGGTCAGTGAGGATGGCCTGATCCGGGCCAAGCAGGCCGGCGCGGGCATCGACCACGAACACCAGTACCTGTGCTTCTTCGGCAGCGGCCATGGCCTGCTGCGTGGTGGCACCGGCGATGCCTTCGCTGTGCTCGGTCAGGCCACCGGTATCGACCACCGCGAATGGCTTGTTCTCGATGCTCCGGCACACGCCGTAGTGACGATCACGGGTTACCCCGGGTTCGTCATGCACCAACGCATCGCGGCTGCGGGTTAGCGCATTGAACAACGTGGACTTGCCGACATTCGGCCGTCCAATCAGCGCAACCAGCGCAAGCATGTGTGTTCTCCGTTTGCTCAGCGGCCAACAACACGATAAGCGCCGAGCGTGCCTTGCGTGTTTACCGCGTACACAACGCCATCGGGCGACACTTGCGGTGTGGCCCTGATCGGCCCCGGCTTTTTACCCAGGAAAGGAATCCGCATGCCGCCGCCGACGTGGACGCGGCCAACCGGTGCGCCGGTAAGCGCATCGAACCAGTGCAGGTAGCCATCGAGATCGCCAACGACCACATACGGGCCGGCCGCAACGGGGGTGGATACCATCCGATTGAGCAAGGCATCCTGTCGCCACAGGCCGGCACCGGTAGCGCGATCGAGCGCCAGCAGAACGCCATTGGCATCGGCGGTAACCACCTTGTCGCCCATCAATGCCATGCCCGCGTAGCCGGTGATATCGCGGTTCCACAGCGGTCGGCCAGTGGCAAGATCCACCGCCATCACCTGCCCCTTGATGCTGTGCGCAAATACGTCGGTCAAACCGACCTGGATATCGCCGTCGATATCGGCCATGCGTTCGAGTTCATTGCGACCATCGGGCGTCGCCACAGCGCGTTCCCAGATCGTGCCGCCATCGGCAATTCGCAGCGTCACCAACATGCCATCGGCGTAGCCAATCACCACGGCATCACGCGCCAATGCCGGCGGCGCATTGCCGCGGGTAGTCAACGGCGGCAGGCCGCGATCGAAAACCCAGACCCGCTTGCCATCGCCCAGATTGATGCCAAAAACCCGACCATCATTGCCCCGCACCACGGTATAGCCTTGTGCCACCACTGGCGCGGTGATGACTTCCGAGGACACCTTGGTGCGCCATATCTCAGCGCCCGAATCGGCATCCAGCGCAATCACGTCGCCTTCGAGGCTACCCATCACCAAACGGCCCGCGCCAACACCAGGACCGCCGGACAACGGCAGTTTGGTCTTGGCGCTCCACAACGGTTTGCCGGTCATGGCATCGAACGCCATCACTCGGCCATCGATATTGCTGGCGTAGATGCGGCCTTCGGCCAGCACCGGCGCCTGCCGGTTCCACAGATCGCCCTCACCGTCACCCAGCGACACACCCCAGATGCGCTCAATCGCGATCGGATTGTCCAGCTTGACCAGAGCCGCGGGTTCGTCCGGCTCGGGCGCCTTGTCGGACTTGCCGAACCAATTTTTTACCGTGCCACAGGCGGTGAGCAATGCCACCATCAAGAGCATTGCGCTTGCGCGCAAGACAAAAGGATGCATTGCTCAGGCCTCCGGCTTGGCGGCGACACCAAGATTGTCGAGCTTCATCTGTACGGTGCGCTGCACCGGCGAGCCGGCATCGAGCACGGTCAATGCCTTTTGGTACGCTGCACGGGCTTGATCCGGGCGCGCAAGTGCCGCATGTGCATCGCCACGCGCCTCATCGACCAAGCCAGCCAAATCATCGCTGATCGGCTGCAGCCCAGCCAACGCATCAGCCGGCTTGTCCAACGCCAGGTCAAGGCGCGCGATACGCAGTGCAGCCAGCGCGGCCAACGCCGGGTTTTGCCCGGACAGATCGACCGCCGCCAGCGCATCGCGCGCCGCTTGCGGTTCGCCCGCATCCAGTTTCACGCGGGCCAATTGCATGGCCGCCAACAGCGCGTATGGCGTATCGGCAAACTCGGTTCGCAGCGATTGCGCAATCGCGGCTACCGAGTCCGACTCTTTTGCGCTCGCCGCTTCGGTCAGCGTGCTGAACTGAACGGCCGCAGTGGTCTGATGTTCGTTGCGCGAGTTCTGCCACCAATTCCAAGCTGCGATCATGGCAACGCCCAGCGCCACCCCGGTCAGCATATTGCTGGCATTGTCTTTCAACCAGGCGCGCAGGCGTTCGCTTTGTTCGTGTTCGTCAAGAATTTCAATAGCCATGGGATCCCTGGATTCGGGTGATGCCCGAATGCGATAGTGGTCGGAATGTCGTTTGTCTCATTCGCGGGCTGGGGCCAGCGCGCCGTCAGAGGATATCGCAAAGCGAGCGACATCCGCGTGCTGGAATGCCGAGATATCGGTAGCAACGCCGTCGATGCTGACGACCACGCCGCTCGCGTTGCCCAGCGTGACATAGCCAACCTGAGCCAGCGGATAACGTCGTTCCTCGCCTCCGCCGATCAGCGCCTCATCGCGCAGGGTGCCATCGCGGGAGCGTATTTGCAGCCAGCTCTTTTTTTCGAAGCGCAACGCCAATCCGGAATCTGCTTCGGCACCTGAGGCGGCGAGCGTTGCGGGCGCTTGCGCGACCGTGTCGGCAGCTGGCGAGTCGCTATAAAAGCCTGCAAGTGACGCGACCACCGGCTGCTCGGAAGGCGTCGCTGACGTAACTGCCGGACCCGCATCGAACGCCGCGCCGGCGGCCGATGATGACGCGTTGTCGCCAGTGTTCAACGCTGGCGCCAGCGGATCGATTCGCGTCAGTGAATGGGCTTGCTGAACCCCTGGCGCACTGAGCGCAAACCACACCACCGGGATGCCGATGGATGCGGTAAGAACCACATAGACCAGGCTGCGCGTCGAAAACTCCAGCAAACGTTGCAGCATGGAGCTGCGCACCATTGGCGCCAGCGGCGGAGCGCTGGTGCCGGCACAGCCATTGGCCAGTTCACATGGCAAGCCAAGCTCTCGGCAATAACTTTGCAGGTGGCCGCGCACATAAATCGGAGCGCCGAGACGGTCGTAGTGCTCGCTTTCAATATCCTCGATGACGCGGCTCAGCACGCGCATCCGTGCAGCGATGTCGGCAATCGAGTAACCCTTGGCGATCCGTGCATGACGCAGCTGCTGCCCGATGCTTTCCATAGCGTCGGCACCCTCGTTCGAGACTTGCGTGTTCATGGTTTCTTGTTCTCACCTGGCAAGGCGGATCGATACTCCGGAAACTGCTCAAGGAGCTGCTTGCGGTAGCGTTGTGCGGCCTCGTTATCCCCTCGGCCGTCTTCTACGTGCGCAGCAATATCCAGTAACACCGGGCCAACTGGGCCCAGGGCTTCGCGTCGCTGCACAAAGGCGCGCGCCCGTAAAAAATCACCGCGCCGCAGGCTGAGACTGGCCATGTCCTGCAGCACGTCGGTAAAGTTGGGGTCGATCTCCAGAGCACTCCGAAAGTAGCCCTCGGCACGTTCCAGCAGCCCCGCTTCAACCGCGCAACGCCCGGCATTGCCGTAGGCCATCGCGCGGGTCTTGTAGAACGGGTCGTCCAGCGCACGATCAAACCAGGCGAGGGAGTCAGCCGAACGCTTGCTGCGGCATAGCCAGGTTGCGTAGTTGTTCAACATCGCGCCGTCATTGGGCGCCAGCGCAACCGACTTTTCGTAGTATGGGCCAGCCAGCGCCGGGCGGCCGATGCGCTCATGGAGCATGCCCAGCATCGACTGGGTCTGGGCAGAACGGGGATCGAGCGACTGTGCCTTGCGCAGCTTGTCCAGCGCCGCTTCAAAATCGCCCTTGCCCATGTAGCTTTGCGCCAACCCGAGATTGGTTTGCACGGCGTGCTCGACATCGGCTTTGCCGCGCGGGCCATCGCCATTGCTGGCACAGGCGCCGAGCACCAGCGCCAGCGCAATCACTGCAAGCTGGCGCGAGATGCTAAGCGGCATCAGAAACTCCTTGCGCTTCGAGCTTGCGCCGAAAATCGGCCTGTCGACGCGTGCGATCGAGCACGTGTCCCTTGAGTTGGCCGCAGGCCGCGTCGATGTCGTCACCGCGCGTGCGGCGTACCATGGTCAGCACGCCCGCTTCCAGCAACAGCGACTGGAACGCGCGAATGTCGGCCTCGCCGCTGCGTTCGAAACGCGTGCCGGGAAACGGGTTGAACGGAATCAGATTGACTTTGGCGGTGTTGTTGCGCTGCACCTTGGCATCGAGCTTGCGCATCAACGCGGCCACGCCGCGGGCATGTTCGGGCTGATCGTTGACGCCCTTCATCATCGTATATTCGAAGGTGATCGAGGTGCGTGGCTTGCGCTTGGCATAACGCACGCATGCCGCCATCAATACGGCGATCGGGTACTTCTTGTTCAGCGGCACCAACTCGCTGCGCAATTCATCGGTGGGCGCATGCAGCGACACCGCCAGCGAAACATCGCTCTGTTCGGAAAGAAGATCAATTTGCGGCACCAGGCCGGCGGTAGACAAGGTGACGCGTTTGTTGGCGAGGCCAAAGCCAAGATCATCGCGCATGATGCTCATGGCGCGAACCACGTTGTCGAAATTGAGCAGCGGCTCGCCCATGCCCATCATCACCACGTTGGTCAGCTTGCGCTGAAAATGCGGGACGTTACCGAGGTGCTTGGCCGCGACCCAGACCTGGCCAATGATCTCGGCGGTACTCAGGTTGCGGTTGAAGCCCTGGGTGGCGGTGGAACAGAACTGGCAGTTCAGGCCGCAGCCGACCTGCGATGAAACACACAGCGTGCCGCGCCCCTTGTCCGGGATCAACACGGTTTCGATGGCGTTACCGCCGTCCATGCCGAGCAGCCACTTGTGAGTGCCGTCGCTCGATGGCTTGTCGAATATGACATTGGGCGGCACTACCTGCGCGTGCCGCTCCAGCTTGTCGCGCAGCACTTTGCCCACATCGGTCATCTGCGCAAAGTCAGTGACGTGATGGTGATAAATCCACTTCATCACTTGATGCGCACGGAAGCGCTTCTCGTCGAGGGTTTCGACAAAGAAGCGCTCCAGACCGGGACGGTCGAGATCGAGCAGGTTGAGCTTGGCAATCCCGTCGTTCATTGCTTGGCGATCAACGCGGACACAGTTCGGTGGCGGCAAAGAAATAGGCGATCTCGTTGGCCGCGTTTTCCAGACTGTCCGAGCCGTGCACCGCATTGGCGTCGATGCTTTCGGCGAAATCCGCGCGGATGGTGCCGGGCGCGGCATCCTTGGGGTTGGTGGCCCCCATCAGCTCGCGGTGCCTGGCGACGGCGTCATCGCCTTCCAAAACCTGGATCATCACCGGCCCGGAAATCATGAACTCCACCAACGCGTTGAAAAACGGTCGCTCGCGGTGCACCGCATAGAAACCCTCGGCCTCGCGGCGCGAAAGGCGTTTCATTTTTGCGGCGACAACGATCAGGCCGACTTTCGCGAAGCGCGAGTAGATTTGACCGATTACATTCTTGGCGACGGCATCGGGTTTGATGATGGACAAAGTGCGCTGCAGCGCCATGAAATCACTCCGTAAAGGGGTAAAAAGGGCAGTTGCCCCGGACAAAACCCCGAGGCTACCACAAAACCGCGAACAATCGAGGGGTTAGGGAAGATTCCCAGAAAGCATTGTAGCCAATGAAATGCGCCGCGTCACGGGTTCCGGCGCCGATTCGTGCGACCCGCTGTTGACCGCAACCCGGATTCGGCGCTATTCTCGGTTAAACGTTTGTTTGAATCGGGCGATTGGGTGATTTGTCGATGACGGCCTCGGTACACTTTTCCACCAAAGAACGGCTGCTGACCGCGGCCGAAGACCTGTTCGCGCAATTCGGCTTTGCCGGCACGTCGTTACGGCAGGTCACCACCCACGCTGATGTCAACATCGCGGCGGTCAATTACCACTTCGGGTCCAAGGAAAACCTGGTCAACGAGGTGTTCCGACGGCGACTCGATGAGCTGAGCCAAAAGCGGCTTGAGGCATTGCGTGTGGCACAGGCACAGGCTGAACCACAGATCGAAGCGGTACTGGCAGCCTTCATCGAGCCTGCCCTCGCCCTTACCCTGGATCGCCAGGGTGGCGGCTCGGCTTTCGTGCGGGTGCTGGCGCGCGCCTACGCCGAAAAGAACGAGCGCCTGCGCAAGTTCCTGTCCGACAACTACGGCCATGTGCAGCGTGATTTTGCCAAGGCAATCAGCGCGCACGTGCCAGCGCTCAGCAAAGAGGAATTATACTGGCGCCTGGATTTCATCGCCGGTGCGCTCACCTACGCCATGGCCGACTTTGGCCTGATCAAGCGGCCCGGCAACGTCAGCGAAAAAACCCACTGCCAGCGCAGCGCGCAGGCGCTGATCCGCTTCGCCGCCGCCGGCCTGCGCGCGCCGTGACCCGCAACAACCACCCCAACCCGTGCCCGACGTGTCGCATCCGCACGATCCAATCAACCGCCCAACGGAGTCCCCCCGCATGTCCAACAGCCTGAAAGTCCGCAAGGTAGCCGTCCTCGGCGCCGGCGTCATGGGTGCACAAATCGCCGCACACCTGGTCAATGCCAACGTCGACACGGTGTTGTTCGATCTGCCGGCAAAGGAAGGCGATCGCAATGGCATCGTCAACCGCGCCATTGCCAACCTCGGCAAGCTGTCGCCCTCACCGCTGGCCGCAAAATCACGCGCCGCCGCCATTACCGCCGCCAACTACGAGCAGCACCTGCCGCTGCTCGCTGAGTGTGATCTGATCATCGAAGCCATCGCCGAACGGATGGACTGGAAGCTCGATCTGTACGGCAAGATCGCCGCGCACATTGCGCCGCACGCGGTGGTGGCCTCCAACACCTCGGGCCTGAGCATCAACGCGATGGCCGATGCCCTGCCCGACGCGGTGCGTCCGCGCTTTTGTGGTGTGCATTTCTTCAACCCGCCGCGCTACATGCACTTGGCCGAACTGATCGCCTGCCGGGGTACCGACCCGGCCGTGCTGGAGGGGCTGGAAACGTTTCTGACCAGTACCCTCGGCAAGGGCGTGGTGCATGCCAAGGACACCCCGAACTTCATCGGCAACCGGATCGGCGTGTTCTCGATTTTGTCGGTGCTGCATCACACTGCTGCCTTCGGGCTCGGTTTCGACGAAGTGGACGCACTCACCGGCCCGTTGCTGGGGCGGCCCAAGAGCGCCACCTACCGCACCTCCGATGTGGTCGGGCTGGACACCATGTCGCACGTCATCAAGACCATGGCCGACACCCTGCCGGGCGACCCGTGGCACAGTCACTTCAACACGCCCGATTGGCTCAAGGCACTGATTGCGCAAGGCGCGCTGGGCCAGAAGACCGGTGCCGGCATTTTCCGCAAGACTGGCAAAACGATCTCGGTACTCGACATCGGCAAGGCCGACTACCGTCCGGCCACCGGCGAAGCGGTGGCCGAGGTGGTGGAAATCCTCAAGCTCAAGGACCCGGCCGAGAAATTCGCCAAGCTGCGCGCCAGCGCGCAGCCGCAGGCGCAGTTCCTGTGGGCCTGTTTCCGCGACCTGTTCCATTACAGCGCCTATCACCTGGCCGATATCGCCGATACCGCGCGCGATGTCGATCTGGCGATCCGTTGGGGCTACGGCTGGAAGCTCGGCCCGTTTGAAACCTGGCAAGCCGCTGGCTGGCAGCAGATCGCTCGCTGGATTGAGGACGACATCGCGGCCGGCAAGACCATGGCCAAGGCGCCGTTGCCGGCATGGGTGCTTGATGGGCGCAGCGGCGTGCACAGTGCCGAGGGCAGCTTCAGCCCGGCCAGCAAAACCATCAAACCACGTTCGTCGCTGCCAGTTTATGGCCGTCAGCGCTTCCCCGACCCGGTGCTTGGCGAGCGCTACGGCCGCGGTGAAACCGTGTTCGAGAACGATGGCGTGCGCCTATGGCACGACGGCGACGGTGTTGCCGTGGTCGGTTTCAAAACCAAAATGCATACCGTATCCGATGCCGTGCTCGACGGCCTGCAACAGGCCATCGGTATTGCCGAAAAAGATTTCAGCGGCCTGGTGATCTGGCAAGACAGCGAGCCGTTCTCGGCCGGTGCCGACCTCAAGGGTGCGATGGGCCAGCTTCAGGCCGGCAAGGTCGACCAGTTTGCCGCGATGATCGCCAACTTCCAGACCACCAGCCAACGCATCAAGTACGCGCTGGTGCCGGTGGTGGCTGCCGTGCGTGGCATGGCACTGGGCGGTGGCTGTGAGTTCCAGATGCACGCTGCGCGCACGGTACTGGCGCTGGAAAGCTATATCGGCTTGGTCGAGGCTGGTGTCGGCCTGCTGCCGGCTGGTGGTGGCCTGAAGGAAATCGCGACCCGGGTTGGTCTGGCCACCGCCAGCGGTGGTGATGTGTTTGCCGGCCTCAAGCCCTACTTCGAAGCCGTGGCGATGGCCAAGGTCTCCACTTCGGCGCTGGAAGCCAAGGAACTCGGCCTCGCGCGCGACAGTGATGTGGTGGTGTTCAACCCGCACGAACTGCTGTTCGTCGCCAAGGCACAGGTGCGTGCATTGGCCGAGAGCGGCTATCGCCCGCCGTTGCCGGCGCGGCAGATTCCGGTGGCCGGTGATGTCGGTATCGCCACCTTCAAGATGATGCTGGTCAACATGCTCGAAGGCCGCTTCATTTCCGAGCACGACATGGAAATCGCCACCCGCATCGCCACGGTACTGTGTGGCGGCAATGTCGATCGCGGTGCCTTGGTTGACGAGGACTGGTTGCTGAAACTGGAACTGGAGCACTTCATCGCGCTGGCACAGATGCCCAAGACCCAGGCGCGCATCGTGCATACCCTGACCACCGGCAAGCCGCTCAGAAACTGACACAGCAGTCCGCAACGCACGCAATGAGCGCCAAAGGCACACCACAGAACCTTAGCCATATCCTTGCGCCCTTTGCGTTTTTTGCGGACCCCAATGCTTTGCAACCCCCCGGAGACACGCAATGAGCAAACAAATCCAGGACGCCTACATCGTCGCCACCACCCGCACGCCGGTGGGCAAGGCGCCGCGCGGCATGTTCCGCAACACCCGCCCCGACGAAATGCTGGCGCATGTACTGAAAGCCGTGCTCGCGCAGGCGCCGGGCATCGATGCCAACCGCATCAGTGATGTCATCATCGGTTGCGCCATGCCCGAGGGCGAGCAAGGCATGAACGTGGCGCGCATCGGCGCACTGTTGGCGGGGCTGCCAATTGGCGTGCCGGCACAGACCATCAACCGATTCTGCTCGTCGGGCGTGCAGGCGGTGGCGCTGGCCGCCGATCGCATCCGCCTGGGTGAAGCCGATCTGATGCTGGCCGGTGGCACCGAGTCGATGAGCATGGTGCCGATGATGGGGCACAAAGTATCGATGAGCACGAAGGTGTTCGAAGACAACAACATCGGCATCGCCTACGGCATGGGCATCACCGCGGAGAAAGTCGCCGAGCAGTGGAAAGTCAGCCGCGAGGATCAGGATGCGTTCTCGCTACGCTCGCACCAGCGCGCGTTGGCGGCAATTGCTGCCGGTGAGTTTCGTGAGGAGATCAGCCCGTACACCATCATCACCCGGCAACCCGATCTGGACACCGACACCGTCAAACAGCGCGAAATCCGCATCGACACCGACGAAGGCCCGCGCGCCGACACCAGTGCCGAGGGTCTGGCCAAGCTGCGCACGGTGTTCCGCGCCGGCGGCTCGGTCACCGCTGGCAATTCCTCGCAGATGTCCGATGGTGCCGGTGCGGTGTTGCTGGCCTCGGAACAGGCGATCAAGGATTACGGCCTCACCCCGCTGGCGCGCTTCGTCGGCTTTGCGGTGGCCGGCGTGCCGCCCGAACTGATGGGTATCGGCCCCAAGGAAGCGATCCCGAAAGCGCTCAAGCAGGCCGGTCTGAGCCGCGATCAAATCGACTGGATCGAACTGAACGAAGCGTTTGCGGCGCAGGCACTGGCGGTGATCCGCGATCTCGGCCTCGACGAGGCCAAGGTCAACCCACTCGGTGGCGCCATTGCCCTGGGCCACCCGCTCGGCGCCACCGGCGCGGTTCGCACCGCCACCATCGTGCACGGCATGCGCCGGCGCAAGCTGAAATACGGCATGGTGACGATGTGCATCGGCACCGGCATGGGTGCAGCCGGAATCTACGAAGCGCTCTGAGCCACAATGCCACTTCCTCAAGCCAGAACTTCCTTGGTTCGTCATTCCTGCGAAAGCGGCAATCCAGTGACTTCCAGAGATTGAGCAAGAGCGAGGCGCCGGATGCCAGCTTTCGCTGGCATGACAACGCCAAGAAAGTGCCATTGCTCTATGCCCGACTTCATCGGGCAACAACGACGGCGCCTGCGGGCGCCGTTTTGGTGTGAGCGCCATGCGTTGCAAAAAAAAACTGGCGCCCCGAGACGCCGGTCAAATACCGCATGTCGACGCGTGGGACTGGCTTACTTGCCGAGCTTGGCCGCGCAGGACATCATCTTGCCGCCTTGCTTGCCGGTAATCAGACCAGCAGCCAACAAGCCGTCCTTGTAGTTGTCCATGCAGCTTTGGTACGAACCGCGATTGCTCGCCTTGCTCAGACACAGGTTGCTGGTGGCCTGCACATTGGCGCCAACGATGATGCCAGCGGCATCAACCACGTCAATCGTGGTGTCGCAATCGCCGATCTTCGCGTTGCCGTTGTTGAGCGACCAGCCGGTGTCGTGCAGTAGATTCGGCGTGATATCGATATTGAATGCCGAGAACAGTGTCGCGTTGATCGCCGGTTCCATCAGTGCATTGGGCAGCATCGCACTGTCGTAATGCGAACCTGAGGATCCTGGCTGTACCGGGTTGGGCATGAACAGCCGTGGCCGACCGGCGTCGTCGGCACCCTGCAACTTGCTCGGATCGACGACCAGACCCACTTGCACCCCGGGCAATGCGCCCTTGAGCAGAGCGCCATCAGCCTGGGTAACCGAGACGGTGGGTATGGCGATCGTTGGATCGCTGCCGCCCAGCCCGGGCGGCGGATTGGCCGTGGTGTTGTTGGCGATGATCACCGCACTCGCCCCGGCGGCTTGCGCGTTTGCGGCCTTGAGTGCGAACGCACAGGTGCCGCGATCGATGATCGCGATATTGCCGGCGATTGCAGCGGGGTTGTCGAGCGTGTTGCAGCCGTTGGCAGGCGATGCCAGCACCACCATGCCGGCGAAATTCGAGGGGGTCGCCGCCGGGCCGAAAGAGGCGGTACCGAACTCAAGATCACCCGCAATCGCCAGCGGCGCGACGACCCGGAACGCGGTACGCGGCCCCAACGTCAGAGCGGCTCCAGCGACTGCGCTGGGGCCGTCAAAAATCACCTTGCCAAAGTTCAGCGCCGAAGCCTGCCGTTCGGCCACCGTCATTTGCGTCCAGCGCTTGCCGGTCGAGTTGTCGAAAGTGAACGTGGAGTAGATATCCGGAATGCCGGACAGGAAGGTGCCAGCGGCCTCGTTCTCGAAGTTCTGAAAGCCCAGGCCGTGACCGAACTCGTGCATCACCACATCGAGAAAATTGACCTGGCCGGCCGGCGTATTGCCATCGAGGCCAAGGTAAAACGTGAAATCCGAACTGAACTGCGAGTTGATGTCGATGAAACCTGGCTGCAGATCCTCGCCGGCCAGCGCGTCCGCCAGTGCCGAGCTGTACCAGGTGTTGGCAACGCCAGCACCCGGAAAATTGCGAAATACAAACGTGGCGCCCGCCGAGCCGAGCACATTGGCGCCGAGTGGGTTGAACTGGGCGCCGACGAATACCGGCACGTCGCTTTGCAATACCGAGCCCCATAGGTCGGCAGCAAACTGGGCGACGATCAGGCGTTGCTCACCGATCGTGGTCCCGGGGTTGCCGCCAACCGGCAGCGCCGGAGTCGGGTCGTTGTAGCCCTCGCCCGGGTCATCGAAATTGACCGGCACGATTTCTGCGGCTTGTGCGAACGTTGCCGCAAGCGCCAGGGAAAGTGCGGTAGTGAGTGCGAGCTTATTCATGGTCAAGCTCCTTCTCCGCAACCACCGGAACATGGGTGCCATCCGATTCGAGCACGTGCAGTTTGCCGCTGGCATCGTGCTCGACCGAAAGGTTGTTCCACAACTCGGTGGGCACTGCCATCGCAACGGTGCCATCAGGCATCCGAACCTCGGTCGCTGCGGCTTGCACCATCGTCTCGGGTTGCTTGAAGAAGCGGTGGTTTTCGCGCGTCTGATTGGCCATCGCCTTGAGTTCCTTGGCAGTTGGCGAGGGTTTTGCCGCCTGCACAGCCGAAACCATGCTGGCAAACGCAATTGCCAGCGCAACAACGAACCCGAACGGTCTTGTCAGATACTTCATGATTACCTTCTCACTTGTGGTTGACGACACTGGGACGAGTCGCCGAGTCAAGGGCGACCACCTGAAAGCCACCCCCTGGCACCGGACATCCGACTGGCCAAGCGAGTATAAGTGTGACGCAGTTCACATTTCATCCTGCATCGCAACAAACCGCGAAGCCGTCGCTATTGCTTACCATCAAGCGCTGTGTCTGGTGCCTGCGCGACACTGCGATGCCCGCGCCATCCGGCGCCATCGCAGTGTCCACAAGGCCGGTGAAGATGCTGCGCTCAAGCTATGAGGAGCAAGACATGTCGGCACATCGTGCTCGTGCTGTGCCTTCGCCTCACTCGGGGCTGAGTGCCGATGAGGCGCAACGGCGGCTGCGGCAGTTCGGCGCCAACGCTTTGCCGGAAGCGCGAACCACGCCAATCTGGCGCCGCGTGCTCAAGCAGTTGCGCAGCCCGCTGATCGGGCTGCTGCTGTTTGCGCTGCTGTTCGATCTGGGCACCTGGGCCTATGAAGGCATGCACGGGACACCAGCGGAAGCCATCGCGATCCTGTCGATTCTGGTGCTCAATGCCGGCTTGGGGTCGTTTCAGGAGTTCCGCTCAGAGCAGGCGCTGGCGCAACTCAAGGCCATGGCCGCACCGCAGGCATGGGTGCTGCGCGATGGCCGCCTGCAACACATCGCCAGCGCAGACATCGTGCCAGGCGACCTGCTGCGGGTCACTGCTGGCGAACGGATACCGGCGGACGGTCGCTTGCTTGAGGCGCAGGGCATGCTGATCGATGAAGCCGTGCTGACCGGCGAGTCGGTGCCCATCGACAAGGCGATCGACGAGCGTGCCTTGAGCGGCACCCTGGTGGTGCGTGGCAAAGGCATGCTGGAAGTGAGCGCTACCGGTGCAAACAGTGCCATGGGCCGTCTGGCCGGCATGCTGAGCGGCATCGAAAGCGAAAAAACGCCGCTGGAAAAACGCCTTGACGTATTCGGCATGCAGATCGCGCGTTGGGTTGGCGCCTTGGCGGTGACGCTGATCGTCGTCGGGGTCGCTGCCGAGGGGCTGGGCCGCTTCGAGGAAATGGTGCTGTTCGCGGTTGCGTTGGCGGTCGCAGCCGTGCCTGAAGGCATGCCGGCCGTGGTGACCTTGACGCTGGCACTGGGCGTGCAGCGCATGGCCAGACGCAAGGCCGTGGTCAGGCGACTGAGCGCGGTCGAAGCGTTGGGCTCGGTCACCGTCATCGCCACCGATAAAACCGGCACGCTGACCGAAAATCGCATGCGTGTGCACGAATTGCTCAGCGAGCGTCGTCATGAAGCATTGCAGGCGATGGCGCTGGCCAATGATGCCGAACCTGATGCCGCGGCTGGCGACCCGCTGGAAATTGGCCTGCTGGCGTTCGCGCGTGAGCAGGGCATCGACATTCACGCACTGCGTGCCAGTCATCCGCGCGTTTCGCAGCGCGTCTTCGATAGCTCTTGGAAGTTCATGCGGGTCACCATCGACAATGGCCACGAATTGCAGAGCCTGCTCAAGGGCGCGCCAGAGGTGTTGCTCGGGCGCTGTAATCTGGATCCGGCAGCTCGCGACCATTGGCTGGCGCGCGCCGAGGCGGCAGCCAACGATGGCTATCGCGTGTTGGCACTGGCGCAGGGCGTGGGCGAGGCCGAGTCGGACTTGCAACTGCTCGGCTTGATTCTGCTGTGGGACCCGGCGCGCGCCGAAGTGGCCGACGCCATGCGTACCGTCAGGAAAGCCGGGGTGCGGGTCATCATGATTACCGGCGATCACCCCGGCACCGCCCGCGCGGTGGCCCGCCAGATCGGCATGGAACACGAGCACGTCGTGACCGGGGCCGAGATCGACGCGCTCGATTCGGCGCAGCTGCGCAATATAGTTCGCGATACAACCGTGTTTGCGCGCGTCAGTGCCGAGCACAAGCTGCGCCTGATTGAAGCCTTGCAGGCCAATGGCGAGATCGTGGCGATGACCGGCGATGGGGTCAATGATGCACCGGCATTGAAACGCGCCGATGTCGGCATCGCCATGGGTCAACGTGGCAGCGATGTCAGCCGCGAAGTCGCCGATCTGGTACTTCTCGACGATAATTTCGCAACCATCGTTGGGGCGATCGAGGAAGGTCGCGGGATTTACGAGAACATACAGAAGTTCATCCGTTTCCTGTTTTCGACCAATGTCGCGTTGGTTATTCTGGTCGTCGGCGGCGCAATTCTGGCGTACGCGCAAAACCTGCGTGAAGACTCGGGCATGTTGCTGCTGCCTCTGACCGCAATCCAGTTGCTGTGGATCAACTTCATCGCCGATGGCCCACCGGCGCTGGCGCTGGCGCTGGATCGCAACGCGAGTTTGATGCAGCGCCCACCGCGATCGCCGAGCAGTCCACTGCTCGATACCGCATCGCTGCGGTTTGTCTTTTCCACCGGGCTGATCAAGGCAGCAGCGGGCTTGAGCCTGTTGATCTGGCTGCCGATGCTGGGCTATGGCGCGAGTGTGGCGCGCACCGCCGTATTTCTCTTTGAGGCCAGCGCACAACTGGTGTTTGCCTACCCGGCGCGGCGCATCGCGCAGGCACCCGCCAGCAACATGCTGTTGAACGCTATCGTCGCGCTGTCGCTGTTGGTGCAGGCAGCAACCCTGATGCTGCCCGCGCTACGCGAAATGCTGGCGCTGCACCCTCTCGACCTGCGCGCCTTGGCGATCGTGGCGACGGCGGTGCTGGCTGCATGGCTGATTGCCGAATGGCTGAACCACCGTCTGCGCATGCACGCCGCGCGTGAAGCAGCACTGCCATGATTCAGGCACTCGCCGTGTTCACCGTACTGGGTCTGATGCTGATTGCATCCGCGTCGTTTCTGGCCCATGCCGCCGACCGCATCGCCGACGCGACCGGTATCGGGCGGGTCTGGATCGGCACTATCCTGCTGGCTGGTGCTACCTCGCTACCGGAACTGGCCACCGACATTGCCGCCGTGAAGATCGGCGCTGCCGATCTCGCTGCCGGCGATCTGTTCGGATCGAGCATGGCCAACATGGCGATTTTCGCGGTGGTCGGCCTGTTCGTCGGCAAGCTCACCCCGCCGGGGCGCAGCGCCGAGGTGATGGCGCTGGCGGCATTGGCGATGTTGCTCAATGCCTCTGCGGCATTGTTCGTGATGTTGCGGCCCACGTCGATATTACTGGGCGTGGCACCGCAGTCGCTGCTGCTGGCGAGCGTTTATTGCCTGGGCATGTATGCCCTGTACCGCAACCGCGTGCGCACTACCACGGTCGCCGCGGAGACAACGCCAACCAGCCACCACAGGCGCCTCTACCCGGCCCTGCTGCAGTTTGCCATGGCGGCTGGTGCTCTGCTCGTGCTCGGCAGACCGTTTGCCGAAGCCGCCGTGCGCGTGTCCGAAATCAGTGGCTTGGGGACAACCTTCGTCGGCACGTTATTGGTCGGGCTGTCTACATCGTTGCCGGAACTGGTCACCTCGATCACCGCCTTTCGCATGGGTTCATCGGGCTTGGCCCTTGGCAACCTGTTCGGCTCCAACGCGGTCAACATGGTGGTGTTTCTGGCCATGGATCTGGCCGATCGAAAAGCGCCGATTTTTGCGGCACTCGATCCGAGCCACAGTGCCACCGGCCTGTTTGCGGTGATATTGATGGCGATCGCCACTGCGGTCGCGGTGGCGCCGGCATCGCGGCGCGCAACGCTCGGCCGCTGGCTGATCGCAACTGTTTATCTGCTCGGCATCCTGTGGTTGCAGCGCAGCGGCAGCGGCAGCGGGTAACACGCTATGACGCAACCCTCGCCATGAACTGCGCATGCGCCGCCAGCACCGCGTCCGGCGCTTCCACCTGCGGGTAGTGGCCGATGCCCGGCAATTCGACCACATCGGCTGACGGCAACAGCTCGCGATAGCGTTTGCCGATGCGCCAGCCCGACACCGGATCGGCCATGCCGATCACCAGGCGTTGCGGCACGCGGCTGTTCTGCATCGCCGCAACCCAGCGCGCACGCTGTCGGTGGCGCTCGGGAATGTACTGGATCAGCGCGTGGGCGAGATGATGGCCATTGTCATGCGCGATCAACTGCCAAAAATCGCCGAGCTCGCTGGCATTGGGTCGTGTATTCGACCCAAAAATCGCGGCAAAACTGCGTGCAAAACGCGGGTAGCTCAACCGCCGCGACAACCATGGCCCGAGCGGGCCAAGCAGTACACGCTGGATCAAACGCGGCCTTGCCGCTTCCATGAACAGACCGCCATTGAGATAGCACACCGACAGCAGGCGCAGCGGCAGGTCAGCGCCCTGCTCGGCCAGCCGCGCCAGCAGTTCCTGTGCCACGCTGTCGCCAAAATCATGGGCCAGCACATGCGCCCGCCTGATACCAAGGGCTCGCACCAGCGCCAGCACGATATCGGCCTGCTCGGAGACCGAATAGACATGGTCGCCGGGCTTGCTGGAAAACCCGTAGCCAAGAAAGTCCAGCGCGATCACGCGCCGTGTGGCAACCAGGGACGGCCACAGCCGATGCCAGTCCCACGATGCGGTAGGGAATCCGTGCAGGCACACAAGCACCTCACCATCACCCTGATCACGATGGAAAATGTGCTGCCCCTGCCAGTTAAATACCCGGCCCTCGCGCTGCCATTGTTGCAGATTCATTGCCAGTCCATACGCTTGCCCGGGTGCTCAGTGTACACACCGACAGGAACACGCCTCGTGCGCGAGGCTCAATGCGTTGCTTTCGTGGGAGCGCGCCCCAGATCAGGTCTGGGGCAAGCTCTGCGCGCGAAGTGGTTCGCGGGCAAGGCCCGCTCCCACAACAGCATGATCGGCACGACCAACCAGCACCCACCAGCGCAGCAGGCAGCATCTTCCCGTGTCGTTCACATCGCGGTACATTGCCGGTGACCGTCGGTGTTTTGCACCGACAACGCAGCCGGCCCAGGCCGTAGCGGGCTGCATTTGGGGACGGCCGTTACCGGGACGAGGGGAGTCAACATGCGCAAATCGCTGCTGTTTACGGCCGTGGGCAATGCCCTGCCGTTGTTTGTACTGATCAGTCTGGGAACCACCGCGCCGGTTTGCGCACAGGACGCTACTGATGATGCCGAGGCTGCTGCGGATCAAGCCAATCCGAAATCACTCGACAAGGTGATGGTGCTGGGTTCGCGTCGGCAGGGCACTTCGGACACCGAAACCCTGGTCCCAGTAGACATCATTCCGATGGACAAGGCCGCCACCCAGGGTGCGCAGTTCGATCTCGCGCAGTCGCTGCAATTCATCGCGCCGTCGTTCAATTCCACACGGCAAACCGGCGCCGATGGCGCTGACCTGATTGATTCGGCGGCATTGCGAGGCCTCAGCGCCGATCAGACGCTGGTTCTGGTCAATGGCAAGCGCCGCCACAACGTGTCGCTGGTCAACCTGTTTGGCGCGCGTAATCGTGGCGCCACCGGCACCGATCTGAATACGATCCCGGTGTTGGCTATCGAACAGGTCGAAGTGCTGCGTGATGGCGCCGCCGCCCAGTACGGCTCGGATGCCATCGCCGGCGTCATGAATATCACCCTCAAGCAGCGCGCCGGCTGTGAAGGCGTGCTCGGCTACGGACAGTATTCGCGTGGCGACGGCGAAAACGACCTGACATCCGCCTATTGCGGACTGGAGCTTGGTGATCGCGGCACGCTGGGCATCACTGCCGAGTACCTGAGCCGCAACCGCTCCGACCGCTCGGGCAGGGACAACCCACGCACGATCGGCGATTCCAGCGTCGATAACGCCACGGTGGCCGGCAATGGCACGTTCGGCATCACCGACAACGTCGAGGCGTATTTCACCGGCACCTACCAGGATCGCGACGCCTCCTCGGCGGCGTTCGCACGCGGCGGCATCGGCTCCGACGATATCCCCTCGCGCAACTCGGCCGCGATGTTCCCGGATGGCTTCGTGCCGTTCATCAACGGCGATCTCGAAGACCGTTACGCCAGCGTCGGCGCGCGCGGCGATTTCGGCGACTGGCGTGTCGATTTGAGCACCACCTATGGCTACAACGAGTTGCTCTACAACATCTCCAACACGCTCAACGCCTCGATTGCCAATCTCGACCTGCTCGGCGGCGGAGCCGGCATCAGCCCTACCCGCTTCGATGCCGGTGGTTTCTCGTTCCGCCAGCAGACCACCAACCTCGACATCAGCCGCTACTACGATGGCGTGTTGCAGGGCCTGAACGTGGCCTTTGGCGGCGAGTATCGCGACGAGCGTTACAAGATTTTTGCCGGTGAAGCGGGTTCTTTCATCGATGCTGACGGCGCCGGTGGCGGCAATGGCGGCAGCCAGGGCTTCCCCGGCTTCCAGCCTGGCGACGAGACCAATTCCAGCCGCGATAGCTGGGCTGCGTATGTTGATGTTGAAGCCAGCATTACCGATCGTCTGATGGTGGACATTGCCGGCCGCTATGAGGATTACAGCGATTTTGGCACCACCCTCAACGGCAAGCTGGCGTGGGCGTATCGCACCACCGACACCCTGCGCCTGCGTGGCTCGGTCAGCACTGGTTTTCGTGCGCCCTCGCTGCAACAGCGCTTCTTCTCCTCCACCTTCACCGACTTCATCGGCGGCGTGCCCACCGACGTGGTGCTGGCGCCGAATGGCGGCACGGTTGCCAATGCCGCCGGGATCCCCGCGCTGAAGGAGGAGACCTCCGACAACTTCACCTTGGGCTTCACCTGGGAGCCGGCGGACAACCTGATGCTGACCGTTGACGGTTACTGGATCAACATCGATGACCGGATCGTGCTCAGCGGCCGCTTCGACAACACGGATCCGAATATCGGCGGCATACTCGACAGCCTTGGCGTCGGACAGGCACAGTTCTTCACCAACGCGGTCGACACCAAGACCCGGGGCGTCGATGTCACCGCCGCCCACGACATGCCGATGGCCGGCGGCAAGCTGGTCACCCTGCTCGGCTTCAACTACAACCAGACCGATGTCCGACGCGTGAATGCCCCCGCCTCGCTCGCCGGGCGCGAGGACGCCCTGCTCGACAACCGTGAGAAGCTGTTCATCGAAAACGGTGCGCCGCGCAGCAAGGGCACCCTGGCGTTCGACTACACCAGGGGGTCATGGAACGGCCTGTTCAAGCTGATCTACTTCGGCTCGCAGACCCTCGGCACGTTCTCTGGCCCGCCGGTGCCAAACCTCAAGTACGACGCGCGCTTGTCGGCCGATGCCAGCCTCACCTACGCCTTCAATGCGGGCAGAACCAAGCTCACCGTCGGCGCAGCCAACATCTTCGACAAGTTCCCAAGTGCGCAAAATGCCGATGAAACGGACAACGGTTTCAAGTACGACAGTGTGCAGTTTGGCCTGAACGGCGCGGCGCTGTTCGCGCGCCTGTCCAGCGAGTTCTGATCCGAGCACGGCTGACGGGTGGTATTCAAGCGCCTGTCAGCCGGCTGCCAACCGATCCATCAACAGCCGGGCAAGCCGGTAACCGGATCGAACACACTCAACGCCACCGCGTGGTGGTTGTGTTGCGCCTGGATGCGAATCCGCATCCCGCGCTGCACCCGGATCGCCGGCACCAGCAAGCGCACCATCTGGTGCCAATGTGCGCAATACCCGTCCGACACGCCAGCGCCCAGGTCGGGACGGTTATCCAGCACCCGTTCGTCATCGAGCTGTAAGCGCATCCAGTAGGCCACGCCGTGACACATGCCGGCACGGGTGACCTCGATCTCCAGTGCATTTTGCGTCGGGCTGCGTGCGGCATCGACGGTGAAATCAAAATCGAAAAGGGTAAAGTCGTCGGACAGGGCGATGCCCTGAAAACCATGTGCTTCAACACCAACGCAATCCGGCCGATAGCGATTGAGCATGCGCAAATCGAAACCACAGGCATGATCGGCAGCACCCTCGCGCCAGAGTAGATCCGATTCGATCAGTACACCATGCAGCCGCGCCCGCGCCGGAATGATCCGCGCACCGTCCCCCGCGAGCCGGGTGCGGGCATGCTCGAAACTCGCCAGCGCGCCCTCACCGATCACGGTGGCATCGAAAATCTCGGCGACGATCAGATTCGGGCGCAAGTTGGCGGGAAAATCGATTCGCGGGTCGATCTGGAACGAGGATTTGGCGAGCACGGTGATTTTGTCGGCCATGCCATTGTGTGCAATGATCTCGCGTGCCACCTCGGCCATCGCCGGATTGCTTTCGCAGGCAATTACGTGGCGTGCCCCGGCGCGCGCCGCCATCATCGACAACAGCCCGGTGCCGGCACCGACATCCAGCACCACGCTATCGTGATCGATCGCAGCACACAGCGCTTGCTGGTAGCGCACATTGCGCGGCCCGTCGCTGACCATCGGAAAATGCCAGCGCTCCACCAGACGGCCGCTGAGCAGGCGCAGGTTGCGTTCGGCAAAGGCATCCTCGCCGTCAAGCACGACGATCTGCTGCAAGGTGTGCCGCGCCGCAACCAGATTGCCCTGCGCCCACAGCGAATTCGCGCGGCCATGCAACGCCGGCACATATTCCGGCGCAAGCGCCAGCGCGCGCTCGAAGCACGCCGCCGCATCGGCGACGCGTTGCAGTCGCGCATACAACTCGCCCATTTGCACATGGTAGGCCGGCTCGCTCGGAGCATAAGTGATCGCCCGCGCCAGGCTCTTGCCCGCTTCATTGATATCGCCACTGGCGGCCAATGCCGAACCCAGCGTCGCCCAGAGGACGGCGTTTTGCGGTTCAGCGGCAAGCTGCTGCCGGCACTGGTCAATCGCTGTCGCGACATTGCCGGCCTTGAGCAACGCGCAGATCGCAACCACAGGCGACGTTTCCTCGTCGCCCCCGCGGCCCTGTCCAATCATCTTTATGTCCTCGTCGATTATCAGTGTGTGCGATGCCACCAGCACCGCCGATTATGGCCAGTCACAGCTGCCTCATCAGTAACGGTGAACACGCAACCCATCACGATGCACGCCGCAGCAGCTCCAGCGCACGGCCAACTGCGGCAAACGCGAACGCGCCGGTGACATGGGTCGCCGCGCCGAGGCCGGAACCGCAATCAAGCGTATATCCGGCATCGCTGGCAGCAGTGGGCCGGGTACCGCAGACCGTGCCATCGGCCTGCGGGTAGCGTACGTTTTCCAACGAGTACACCGCCGACACCCCGAAGTAACGCTGCACGTTGCGTGGAAAATTGAATTCGCCGCGCAATTTTTTACGGATCAACGACAACATCGCATCGTGCTCGGTTCGGCTCAAATCGCGCACCCGCACCTGGGTCGCATCGATACGACCGCCGGCGGAACCAACCACCACCAGCGGCACCTTGCGGCGGCGGCACCAGGCGATGGTTTCGACCTTGCTGCGAAAGCTGTCGCAGGCATCCAGCACCAGATCGTAGCCGCGACCCAGCAGTTCGCCGAGGTTGGACGGGGTCAGGAAGGCCGGTATCACTTCGCACGCAATCGCCGGATTGATGGCGCGGCAACGCTCGGCCAGCACCTCGCCCTTGCTGCGCCCGAAATTACCATCGAGCGCCTGCAATTGCCGGCTGGTGTTGCTGACGCACACATCATCGGCATCGATCAAGGTCAGTGAACCCACCGCGCTGCGCGCCAGCGCTTCCACCGCCCAGGAACCGACGCCACCCAAGCCGATCACACAGACGTGGCGGCTGGAAAAGCCTGCCGCCGCACCAACGCCATAGAGGCGGTCGATGCCGGAAAAGCGTTGCTGCAAGATCGCTGAAACGGGCATCTCGATAGTCATTCGCGCATTTTAGCCGGTGACGGACATGAGGATTGGGCCACCCGCGTCGGCACGAGCTTTCACGCCATGCCGTTTCCCCTCACCCTACCCTCTCCCACCGTTAGAGGGTGACAATGAGACGCTTCGCGTTGTCTCACTGCACGGATCGGCGATAATGCGCGCCGACAGGCAACGACGGGGTACGAGATGCGCGCTGCGATGATGCTGCTGGTGGGACTGATGATGGGCGCGCTCGGCACCAGTTTCGCACTCAATACCCTGCGCCAGGCACATGCCCTGCCACGTGGGCTGATGACGGTGATCAACCACCATCATCGCAGCGTCAAAACGGAACTGGCGGCAGCGGATTGCTCGCCCGCAGAACTGCGCGATCATTTTGTCCTGCTCGGCGTGCTGGGCTCCGATATCGATTCGGCCTTTTCGATGCCGCACGATGCCGTGTTTACCCGCTACGCGTCCGACTTTCGTGCCGCGACCGCAGCGGCGCTGGCAATTCCCGACGCCGCCTGCAGTGCGCTCGCGCCTGCAGCGACACGAATAAACGACACCTGCAACGCCTGCCACCGCGACTACCGCTGAACCGTGCGACCGGTTCATGCGGGTCATGCAATCCGTCTGGTCGGTGTATGTTCAGCCATTACGCTTCAGCATGATTGCCAATTCCCGTTTCGGAGCAACACCATGAACTTGCGAACACTGTTCGTTTCCGCGCTGTGCATTGGTCTGGCGGCCTGCGCCACGGGTGGTCGCCAGGGCTATGGCTATGGCCCGCAGTCCAGCGGACCGAGCCAGAATGTGCGCTGCTACGATTGCGGCGTGATCGAGCGTATTGAAACGGTGTATGGAAACAGCTCGGCCGGTGGCGGTGGCGCCGTGCTTGGCGGCATCGTCGGTGGTGTGCTGGGCAATCAGATCGGCAAAGGCGACGGCCGCAAGGCTGCGACCGTTGTTGGCGCAGTTGGTGGTGCCGTAGCGGGTCACCAAATCGAAAAGAACGTCAAATCGGCACCCACCTACGACGTATTCCTGCGCATGGATGATGGCCGCCGCATCGTGATCAACCAACGCGATCTGGCCAATGTTGCTCCCGGCGACTACGTGCGGGTAACCAACAACCGGATCGTGCCGCTGCGCTGAGCGCGGCTTGGGAACGATGAAAAGGCCGGATTACTCCGGCCTTTTTTTGGTCAAGGCGCGCTCGCAATGCGATCGTGCCGTGCAGTCGCGCCGCTACCACAATTGACCAAACGCGACTGCGCCAACCATTGCGGGTCTGGATAGTAGGAAAATACGAACTGCCCGTGCTGAATCGTGTCGATCAGCGCATGCGCCACCTTTTTGCGCACCGCCGGGCAGCCCAGGCTTCTGCCGATGCGGCCAACTTTGCGCACGAACGCCTCGCTCACGTAGTCGGCGCCGTGAATCACGATGGCGCGCCGCATCGCGTTGTCATTGAAGCCCGGCTCAAGCCCTTGCATCCGCAACGAGTAGCCATTGCGGCCCACGTACGCATCACGCGTACGAAACAAACCCAGGCTCGACGCGTAGCTGCCCGATTCGTTGGAGAAATTCGCGGCAAGGTTTTCGCCTGAATTGCGGCCATGTGCAACGCGCTCTTCATACAACAGGGTGTTTGCAACAAGATCGAACACCCACAGGCGATTTTCGGTAGATGGCTTGGAATAATCGATCACTGCCAGCCGGGCCGGCGCAGGCACGCCACCAGCCACGGCGCAGCGCATGGCTTGCAATGCCACCGTAACCGCGGCTTTGGCAGATACCGGTGTCGCCGCGAGCAGCGGATCAACCGGCGGTGCAGCCGTGGCGCAACCGCTGGCGAGGATCGCAAGCAGTGATAATGTTCGAAGCAACGGGTACAAGAGCGAAATCCCCCGACAAGACGGAGCGAACCGATGATGCCGGCAACCGACACCAGCGTGCAAGTTACAAGCGGTCGGGTTAAAAAAGGGTTGCACGGGGGATGCAGTGCCCTCATGGTGCTGGCCCTGCTCGCCGGCAGCACTGCCGGGATCGCGGCGCCCACGGCGATGGAATCAGGCCGAATACTGGCGCTGAGCGCGCAACTGCGCGAGCGGATAACGCAAGATCGCACACCGACGACAGACGATTCGCAACACGATCCATTGCTTGCCCGGTTTTATCAACTACGCGACTTCAGGCCAGCATGGGCCGCACCGATACAACAAGCCGCGTTGCTGGCGGCGCTTGATGGCATCGAAAACGATGGCTTGCGGCCGCAGGATTACGCTGTGGACGCACTGCGTGCCGCGTGGTCACAGCCATCGCTGTCGGCCGACACGGCATTGAGTACTGAATTGCTGGCAACGCGCAGCCTGTTTACCGCCTTGTCGCACCTGCTCAATGGCAAGCTCGATCCACGCGTATTGGAGCGCGACTGGAACTTTCAGGCGCGTCGCATCGACGTGCAGTCAGCATTGATCGAAGCAAACCAGGCAATTGACGCCGGCGAGATTGCCGCGTTGTTCGCCCGCGCTCGCCCAACCTACCCGCTTTACGAACAACTGCGTGAAGGTCTGCGCCGGCTGCGCAAAGTACAACGTATCGGCGGCTGGCCATCGATTGCCGATGGCGCCACGCTGAAGGCTGGTGACGACGACGCGAGAATCCCGGCATTGCGCGCACGTCTGCGGCTGAGCGGTTACGGCGACCCGGAGATGGAGGCACCAGCGGATTCGACGCACTTTGACCAGGTGCTGGAAGATGCTTTGCGGCGTTTTCAACGCAAGCAGTACCTCACCGCCGATGGCGTGCTGGGCAAGGATACCCTGGCCGCATTGAATGTCACTGTCACGATGCGCATCGATCAAGTGCGCGTCAATCTGGAGCGCGCACGCTGGTTGTTGCACGAAACCAGCGCCGAGTTTCTACTGGTCGATATCGCCGGCTTCAAAGCGATCTACTTTCAACACGGCGAGCCGCAATGGAGCGCCCGCGTGCAGGTGGGCAAGCCCTATCGCAAGACGCCCAGCTTTCGCTCGCAGATCAACCGGATCACCTTCAACCCGACGTGGACGGTGCCGCCAACCATTCTGCGCAAGGATATTCTGCCCAAGGTCCGCAAAAACCCCGATTATCTGGCCGCCAATCGCCTGCGGGTACTGGATCAGGCTGGCAACGTGTTGAATCCCGAGCAGATCGACTGGAACCACCCTGGTGGCCTGACCTTGCGCCAGGACGCGGGGCCTGGCAATTCACTGGGCCGGGTCGCGATCCGTTTCGACAACCCGTACAGCGTGTATCTGCACGACACCCCGCACACCGAATTGTTCGATTCCGAGCAGCGCGCCTTCAGCTCCGGTTGTATCCGGGTGCAACGGCCACTGGATCTGGCCGAGCGTTTGCTCGACGACCCAGTGCAGTGGAACCGCGCTGCGATCGATGCGCTCATCGCCACCGGCAAAACCCGCAACGTGACCCTGAATCGCCCGATCACCGTGTTGTTGATGTACTGGAGCGTGGACATCCACAGCGATGGCCGACTTGGTTTCAAGCACGACATCTATGGCCGTGACGCGCGCATTCTTGCCGAGCTGGGCAAACCCGTGCAGCTCCACCCGCTGGATCGGTAGGTGCTCACGGATGCAGCCATTCGCTGATGCCATCAGAGTAATGCTCACGCTTCCAGATCGGCACCCGTGCCTTGATTTCATCGATCACCCAGCGGCAGGCGGAAAACGCGGCGTCGCGATGGCCTGCGCTGACCCCAATCCACACCGCGAGATCACCCAGTGCCAATGCGCCGACCCGATGCACCGCCATCGCACCGACAATCTCGAAACGCTCGCCCGCCTCGCGCATGATTCGCTCGCCTTCGCTGAGCGCCAATTCGCGATAAGCCTGGTAATCCAGTGCCTGTACCGCCTTGCCCATATGGTTGTCGCGCACCCAACCCTCAAAGCAGACCAGTGCGCCGCACTGCGGCAGGTGCAGCGCCTGGCGCAAGCGCGCCGGATCGATCGCTACCTCGCTGATCGCAAAGCTGCGCATGGTCAACCCCCCGATACCGGCGGCAAAAACGCTACCTGTGCGCCATCATGCAAGCCATGATCCCAACTCACGAACGCGTCATCGAGCGCAACCCGCAGGCGCTCACGCGGAAAATCGATGCCGTGCCGGGCGCAGCACTGCGCATAAAGCGCGGTCAACGAGGTGCCCTCGGCGAGATCCATCTCTTCGCTGTTGCAGCCGGCACGATCACGCAGACCGGCAAAATAATGCACACTCACTTTCACCGCAGTTTTTCCTTGCCAAAATCCTGCTTGCCACCGCTTTTGGCCAGCAGCCGAGCCGGCCCGAGCACGATGCGGTGCGACAACGCCTTGCACATGTCATACACCGTCAATGCCGCCAGCGTGGCGCCGGTCAGCGCCTCCATTTCAACGCCGGTACGATGGCAGGTACGCACATGGCAGGTAAGGTTCAATATGTTTTCGCCCAGCCACGCCGCTTCAATGCGACAGGCATCGATCGGCAACGGATGACAAAACGGGATCAACGCCGAGGTCTGCTTGACCGCCTGGGTGCCGGCGATGATGGCGGTCGCTATTACCGGCCCCTTGGCCGTACTCATGCCTTGCTCACGCAGGCTGGCAGCGATGGCCACGGGAAAGCGCACCCGGCACTCCGCCAACGCCTCGCGCACGCTGACGGCCTTGCCGGAAACATCGACCATCGCCGGTTGCCCGGAATCATCGACATGGGTGAACGTGTCACGTTTGTGCGTCACCATCAACCGCCCACCATGAACATCTCGATACGTTTCCCCGCTTCGGGTGCATCGCCGCGCAGCTCGCTGTAGCGATCGCCTCGCCGGCCCCAGAGGTGCGCAATGCGCTGTGCCAACGCGGCATCGCCCTCGTTGATGAACGGGCGTAGCGGCGTGCCTGTGCTGGCGAACAGGCAGGTGTAGAGCCGGCCATCGGCCGCCAGCCGCGCGCGCTGACAATCGCCGCAAAACGGCTCGCTTACTGAACTGACAAATCCGACCTCGCCAGCGCCATCGGCATAAGCATAACGCGCTGCCACTTCGCCACGGTAATTGGGCTGCAGCGCACGCAACGGCCAGCGCTGGTGAATCGTGTCGCGCAACTGTGCCGACGGCACCACCTGCGCGCGTTGCCAGCGATTGCAGGTACCTACATCCATGTACTCGATGAAGCGCACCACATGCGCGGTACCGCGAAAATGTTCGAGCAAGGGCAACACGTCGCCATCATTGACGCCGCGCTGCACCACGCAGTTGATCTTGATCGCGGCAAAGCCGGCCTGCTCGGCCGCGGCGATGCCGGCAAGCACGTCATCGAGACGACCGCGGCCACCGGACAGGTCGGCAAAACGCTGCGGGTCCAGCGTATCGAGGCTGACCGTCAACCGATGCAGGCCAGCATCAGCCAGTGCTCTGGCCTGCCGTGCCAGCAGACTGCCGTTGCTGGTCAGCGCCAGATCCTCGATCCCCTCGATGGCCGCCAGGCGGGCAATCAGATCCGGCAGACCGCGGCGCAACAGCGGTTCACCACCGGTCAGCCGCACCTTGCTCACGCCCAGGCGCACGAAACTGCGCACCAAGGCTTCGATTTCGCCAAAACTCAGGCGATCGGCACTGCTGGCGTGATCGCTCTCGGTCCATTCCGGGGTGCGCTCGGCGGGCATGCAATACGGGCAACGATAATTGCAGGTCTCAATCACCGAGACACGCAGATCACGCAACGGGCGACGCAAGCGATCAGTGAGCATGAGAGTGCCAGTCGCCAGTTCTGTGGGATCGCCTGCGCGGTTCACGCGGTCTCCTGCACCGGTGGCACGGCAGGGGTCGACACGATCACGCGTTGGCCTGCGCGGGCCACCGAATAACCACGCAACTGCATGGCATCTGCCTCGGCCACGCTGCCGTAATGATAAAGCAACAGGCGGCGCAACAGGTCTTCACCATACTCGCGCTCCAGATCATCCAGGCCACTGTGTGACGGATTGCCGATCAAGCCGCAGTCGTGAGCTATCAATTCATGGTGGTCGGCCTGCTGGCTCAGTACTTCCGGAATCGGCCGGGTATCGCCGGTATACACCAGCGCGCCGCGCAGGCGCAGCCCGAATGCGGTGCCTGGGGCGTGATGCCGGACCGCAAAAACATCATGCCAGTAGTTGTGGTGCCAAAAGCCACTGCTGACCGGAACCAGTTGAAAGGCATCCCAGAAATTGCTGCCACCCTCAGCCAACACGCCGGGGTAATCGGCTACCCGGGCTTGCAGGTGCGGCACTACGGCAGCCGGCACGTACAGGCGCACGCGACCACAGTATTTGGGATCGAAGCGGGCGGCAAAAAACAGCCGTTCCAGACCAGCAACATGGTCCATGTGAACATGGGTGATGAACACCGCTGGCGGAATAGCGCCATAGGCACGCTGATAGGCGGCCAGCGCTTCCTGGCCGCAGTCGATCATCAACGCCGGGGCGCCATCACGCTCGATCACCGCACTCGACGATCCCAGTTGGTCGGCAGCGGCGGCATTGCCGACACCGAGAAAATGCAGCGTCCAGATCATGGCAACCCCTGTGCCATCGTCAGTGCATAGCTCTCGCGCAAGCGCGACCAGCCCGATACCAACGCATCGTCGTAGTGATAGCTTGCCAGCAGCTTGTCGATGGATCGACGCAGCCGATGCAGGTTGCGATAGCGCCAGCGCCGGTGCAGCGCACGCCGGGTTGAACGGTCAAAGTCGATCAGCCACACCTGTCCGCTGCCATCGAGCAGAATGTTGTTGACATTCAGGTCTGCATGGTCGATTCCTGCCCGATGAAAACGGGCGATGGTCTCACCCACGCTCTCCCATGCCGCGTTGCCCAGATCGTTGCGCAACAAGGCGGCCCACGGCACCGCCGTTGCGATCCGCTCGATCAGGATATCGGCACGGTAGCCGGCACCATCGTGTTGATAGCGTGCCGCCAACGGGGCCGGAACCGGCAACCCGTGATCGGCCATCTCCGCCAGCAGGTTGAACTCGGCAAAACCGCGCGTGCGCTCAGCGCCATGCCACGGATACCAATCGCCCAGCAGCCGGGCAAACAGCCCACCGCGCCGGTAATGGCGCAACACCGCGAGGTGTGTACCGGAAGCGACGAACCAGGCCGCACCGCGGCCACTGCCCAATACCGGGGTGATCTGTGGCCATGCGTCCAGATCAAACAGATGGGCGATGTCCGGCGCTTGCGGCAGACGCGCGCTGTCGAACACAATGCCGACGCCGCCGGGCAGCGTCATCCGCTGCGCGGCGCGCAAGTCCGACGGGCACGGTATCTGGTTCATGGGAGCGACGCCTGATGCATGGCGACAAGTCTAGCAGCGTGTCGGATGGCGCAGTTCGCAGCGTTTGCCTGCTGCGCCTTTCCGCACTGGGCGATGTTACCCATGCGCTGCCGATCGTGCATGCGCTGCGTACGCAGTCGCCCGGCACCCGGATCAGTTGGGTAGTGGGCCGCAACGAGGCGCGCTTGCTGAGCGCATTGACCGACGTCGAATTGCTCATCTACGACAAGCGTGGTGGATTGGCGGCATGCAATGCGCTGCGCCGCACGCTGGCGGATCGTCATTTCGACGCCCTGCTGCTGATGCAGATGTCGCTGCGCGCCAGTCTGCTGTCAACCGCGATCAAGGCGCGCAGTCGTATTGGTTTCGATCTGGCGCGCAGCCGCGAGGGCCATGCCCTGTTCTGCAATCAGCGCATCGTGGCGGGCGGCCACCACGTCATCGACGTGTTCGGCCAGTTCCTGCTGCCACTCGGGCTGCATCTTCGCGATATCCGATGGCAGTTGCCGATACCCGAATCCGCGCGCGACTGGGCACGGGCGCAACTTCCCGGCCCACAGGCCACCTTGATGATTTCACCGTGCTCCAGCCATCCGCTGCGCAACTGGCTGCCACAGCGTTATGCGCAAGTGGCCGATTACGCCGCCTCACGCCATGGCATGCGCATCGCGCTGATTGGTGGCCGCAGCAACAGCGAACGGGCGATGGGCGATGCCATCATCGGCTCGATGCAACACCCCGTCGTTGATCTGATCGGCAAGGACCGCATCGAGCAGTTGCCCGCCCTGCTGCAACGCGCAAGCCTTTTGCTCAGCCCAGACTCCGGCCCGGTACACATCGCCAACGCGGTGGCGACGCCGGTACTCGGGCTTTACGCGTGCACCGACGCCGAACGCAGTGGCCCGTACCATAGCCGGCGCTATTGCGTGAATCATTATGCGCAAGCAGCGCAGCGATTTTTCAAGCGCGACCCGGCAACCCTGCGCTGGGGCCAGCGGCTGGAAAAACCCGGGGTGATGGCGTTGATCCAGAGCGGCGAGGTCATCGACCGTCTGGAACGGTGGATTGCCGATCAGGACGCGGCGGTTGCCCGGTAATCGGCGTACGACTTTTCCTCGACCAACGCGGAACCCAAAACCCGGTTGATCTCGCGCTTGATCCGCGCGCGCTCGTCGTTTTCGACGTAGACCGCGCGCGCCAGACCGATGAATTGGGCTTCGAAGCATTGCCCGCGTTCCTGTTCGCGGATTGCATCCTCGATGTCCCACAAGCGCTCATTGACCGCCTTTAGCGCCGCGCACAAGCCGGCAATGTCCGCAGTGCTGGCGGCATGTGCAACCCATACCGCCTGCAAGGCATCGAGCTCACGCCGCACATTGGCCAGCTTGGCCGGGTCATGCATGCGTTCGGACTTGATTTGCAAGATCGCGATCTTGTCGAGCAGTTCGCCAAACGATACCGGCACCAGAATCTGCGACATGATCTCCACCTCGAAACGACAAAGCCGCCCAAACCCGACGATATGGTGTAGCGCGCTGGCAGCCTGACGGACTTGACGCTGATCTACTGCGGAAAAGCCGCGACTGGGTGGATTTTCCGTTCTTTTTCGTGAAAGGGTCCTGCCATTCGCCGCAACAGAGCGAAAAATCTGCCGCAAACCGGCTTTCTCTCACTACGATCGGTCAAGCCCGACCGGCTAAAAGCTGCGAAGCTCCGCGATCTGGCGGAGAGGGAGGGATTCGAACCCTCGGTACGTCGGAGACGTACACCGGATTTCGAATCCGGCGCATTCGACCACTCTGCCACCTCTCCAGCAATTGCAGCGGGTGCTGACACCCTGTTCTGAGCGGGTTTGTTGCAGCACACGACCGACCGCGGCTCAGAGCGCGGAATGATACGCGGGCGCAGCGTCCGGAACAAGCCAAAAATTGCGTTGTACCCTGACAAGGTGGTTAGCGCGCGCGCAAGCGGCCATTTGCCGTGACCGGGACACTATCCATCGAGCACCGCTGACGGCATCATGACGGGTAGGCGCCTGCGCCGCCCCGTGTCACTCAAACCAGAACAAGGCGCGTCCGTCTGTCCATGATCGAGTTTGGCCACCTCAGCCACGTCGGCCTTCGCCGCGACCTCAACGAAGATACCTACGACGCCAATGCCGAGAAGGGTCTGTGGCTGGTTGCCGACGGAATGGGTGGCCACGAATATGGCGAGGTAGCCAGCGCTCTGGCGCGCGACGCCGCGATGGAATCAGCGCGTGCCGGCAGCACCCTTAGCGATGCCATCCGCTACGCCGCACACACGGTGGCAGCCTATTCACAGGGCCGTCGCAGCGCGCTGCCGATGGGCACCACCATCGCCATGGCGGCCACCACTGCCGACCATTATGAAGTCGCCTGGATCGGCGACAGCCGTGCCTACCTGTGGGATGGCCAGTTGCGACAGATTTCGCAGGATCACAGCCTGGTGCAGGAGATGGTGTCGCAAGGCGCCATCACCAGCGATCAGGCGCGCAGCCATCCGCGCCGCAACGTGGTCACACAGGCGCTCGGGGTTACCGATCCGGATCATTTACGCATTGGTGTCGCCAGCGGCGAATGGTGTAGCGGCCGGCAATTGCTGCTGTGCACCGATGGCCTGACCGAGCACGTGCCCGACAGCCGCATCGCGCAAATTCTGGCACGTGAATCACTGTCGGCGCAGGAGCTGGTCGAGCATCTGGTGTTTTGTGCGTTGCGCGGCGGTGGCAGCGACAACATTACTGTTGTGCTCGCACGCGAGGTGTAACGATGCTCTGAACAAGCTGTCGTTGCGAGCCACCTGTTCCGGTAGTTGGAACTGCACACGGACCATGAGCTCGACGTGCGGAGGGTAAGGCTTTTGATCCGCAAAGAACGCAAAGGTGCGCGTCAAGAACTTTCCGGTGTGGATTTCGGTTCCACCGCTACGCGGTGCCCCGGGTTTCGGCCCGTTGGGCCTCAACCCGGGCTACGACGGCACATTACGATTCGCGTGCAGGCCATCCTTGGTCTACGGAAACTCTGATGTGCTCAGAGCGCCACTAATCCAGCGTTGCCTCGGATTGCGCAAGCCATACACAAACACCTGATTTTTTCTCAATTTTCTGCAAACGCTCGGCATGCAACGCGCGTTCCTCGGCACTGGCGCGCAGCACCCGTCGCGGCCGCGCCGTTGGCGAACTGGGTACCACGCCGCACGCCGGGGGCGTTGGCTCGGCGGCAAAACCCAGGTCACCCTGCCCCGAAGTGAGCGTCAGATAGACCTCGACCAGAAGCTGCGCATCGAGCAACGCGCCATGCTGGATGCGATGCGCGTTATTCACGCCCAGCCGCTTGCACAGCGCATCGAGGCTGTTGCGTTGCCCAGGATAGCGTTCACGCGCCATGCGCAGCGAGTCGATCACCTCGGCGTAATCGCTGATCCGCCCCAGCTCACGGCCGACCAGACTCAGTTCATTGTCGAGAAAACCGATGTCGAACGCCGCATTGTGAATGATCAACTCGGCGCCGCGGATGAAATCGAGGAACTCATCGACGATCTCGTGAAAGCGTGGCTTGTCGAGCAGCGATTCGTTGCTGATGCCGGTCACCTCCATCGCGCCTGCATCGATCTGCCGATCCGGGTTGAGGTAGCGCTGAAACTCGCGCCCGGTTGGCCGGCGCTTGATCAGCTCGATGCAGCCAATTTCGATGACGCGATGGCCACGTTCCCAGGCCAGCCCGGTGGTCTCGGTATCCAGCACGATCTGCCTCATCGCACGCCACCATTGCCAGCGCGCCGAAGCTGCTCTGCCGCATTGCGCGCCAGCACATCGACCCGCTCGTTTTCCGGGTGGCCGTTGTGGCCGCGTACCCATAACCATTGCACCTGGTGACGCGCTGCCGCTGCGCTGAGCCGCTGCCACAGGTCCTGGTTCTTGACCGGATCGCCGCCCGCCGTCTTCCATCCGCGTCGTTGCCAACCCGCCAGCCATTCGCTGATGCCTTTTTGCACATATTGCGAATCGGTATGCAACACCACATCGCAGGGCTCGCTCAATGCTTCCAACGCCATGATCGCCGCCAGCAACTCCATGCGGTTGTTGGTGGTATCCGGCGCGTTGCCGCTCAACTCGCGCTCGCGACCATCGCAGCGCAGCAACACGCCCCAGCCGCCAGGCCCCGGGTTGCCAAGGCAGGCGCCATCGGTATGTATCTCAATGTGTTTCATCGTGCTCCCACACCATTGCTCCAGGCCACTCGCGTCCCAGTCACGCGCAGTGGTGTCATGCCATGCAGCCGTTGCCGCGCCAACAACAGATACGAGCTGGCCAGGCGGCTGGCGCGCACCGCGTCAGCATCCACGGCGCAGGCGGCAGGGGCACGCCAACACCAGCCGAGCGGCCGGATCGTTCGCACTTCAAGGCCGTGCTCGGCCAACAGTCGAGCCACCTGTGCCGGCGCCATCACGTTCAGCCCACGGTTGTACCAACGCAGCCGCACCGGGCTGATGGGATTGAACACGATGAATATCGCCACGCCTTCGGGTGCCAGCACCCGCGCCACCTCACCCAGCAACTGGGTGGCTGCCAACGACGACTCCAGCACATGCTGCGCATACACCAGCGCCAGACTGGCCGAGACGATGGGCAGCGCATCATCGGCACAGCGCAAATCACCGGCAAACCCATCAGGGCAACGATACAGCTGCATCATGACCTGCATCATCGCCCCCGGCAGCAACGCCGGACTGTCCGCGCACGGGCGCATGAACAGCCCGCCATGGCCAAAAGCACGGCCGATCTCGGGCGCGGCCTGCATCTGCTCGTGTGCCAGCAACGCCGCAATCGGCGCGCTGGCAAACAGGCGATCCGTGCCACCTTGTGATTGACGTGTGAGGCGAAGCTCGGGCATGGTGCGGAGTGTGCGTGAAAGCGGCGCTTAGTGTAGTGCTTCGCGATTACCGTGACACGCGTCCCTTCCGATCAAAGAGATATTCCGGTGCTGACGCTGCACGCCATCCCCGCCTTCGACGACAATTACATCTGGGCGGTGACCGCCGCCGATGGCGCAACCCTGGTGGTCGACCCGGGCAGTGCCGGCGCGGTCAACGGATTTCTCGCCGAATCCAATCGACGGCTGTGCGCGATCGTGATCAGCCATCATCATGCCGATCATGTCGGTGGCCTGGCGCAACTGCGTGCAGCCCATCGCGTACCGTGTTACGGCCCGCACGAACCACGCATCACTGACCTCGATGTGCGGGTGGACGATGGCGAGCAGGTCGTTGTGCCGGAGTTGCGGCTGCGACTGAGTGTCCGTGCTGTGCCTGGCCACACCCGCTCGCATGTGGCCTATTTCGGCAACGGCTGGCTGTTTTGTGGCGACACCCTGTTCAGCCTCGGCTGTGGCCGGTTGTTTGAAGGCACACCGGCACAGATGCTCGCCTCGCTGGATTCACTGGCGGCATTGCCGGACGACACCGCAGTGTGCTGCGCGCACGAGTACACCCAGGCCAATGGCCGCTTTGCACTGGCAGTTGACCCGGGCAATGCCGCGCTGTTGGCGCGCATCGCGCAGGTCGACACGCTGCGCGCCAACGGCCAGCCCAGCGTGCCGGTGTGCCTCGCCAGCGAGCGCGCAACCAATCCTTTTCTGCGCGTGGATACGCCTGCCATCGTTGCTGCCCTTGGCGCGCGCCACGGCAGCCCACCGGCAGATCGGGTCGAGGCCTTTGCCTGGTTGCGGCAATGGAAGGATACGTTCTGAGCTTGCCGTGACTGACCACAGAGGCATTACACTTGCACCATCGTTCGCCCGCATTGATGGGCTTTGGGAGACACCATGGGTTTTCTTTCCGGCAAACGCGCACTGATCACCGGCATCGCCAGCCAACGCTCGATCGCCAACGGCATCGCCGATGCGATGCACCGCGAAGGCGCGCAACTGGCGTTCACCTACCAGAACGACAAGCTCAAATCGCGGGTCGAGAACGCCGCCGCCGAGTATGGCTCGGACATCGTGATCCCGCTCGATGTCGCCGACGATGCACAGATCGACACCTGCTTCGCCGATCTCGGCAAGCACTGGGATGGCTTCGATATCCTGGTGCATTCCATCGGCTTCGCGCCCCGCGAGGTGCTGGAAGGCGGCTATCTGGATGGTCTGGATCGCGAGAGCTTCCGCATTGCCCATGATATTTCGGTCTATTCGCTCACCGCGCTGGCCAAAGCGGCGCGGCCGATGATGCGTGGACGCGGCGGCAGTATCCTCACCCTCACCTACTTGGGCGCCGAACGCGCGCTCGCGCATTACAACGTGATGGGTGTGGCGAAAGCCGCACTGGAATCGAGCGTGCGCTATCTGGCATTGAACCTCGGCCCGGAAGGCACCCGCGTCAATGCGATTTCGGCGGGGCCGATCAAGACGCTGGCGGCCTCGGGGGTGGGCAGCCTGCGCAAGATGCTCAGCCATGTCGAGGCGCACTCCCCGTTGCGCCGCAACGTCACCATCGAAAACGTCGGTAACGTGGCTGCCTTCCTGTGTTCCGACCTGGCCGCCGGCATCACCGGCGAAATCACCTACGTGGATGCCGGCTACAACATCCTGGGGATGGCTGGCCTCGGCGACTGATGTGCCGTGGCCACGCACATGCCACGTTTCGATGCGCTGATCCGCGATTGCCGCGCCTGCACCCTGGCGCCCGGGCAAGGCTGGGGGCTGATCGACGATGCCGTGATTGGGTGGTGTGACGGGCTGCTGGCATTCGTTGGTCCACGTGAGCAACTCCCGGGCGAAGCGGTCGGCGCCGACACCCGCGTGTATCCGGGCAACGGCGCGCTGGTCACCCCGGCGCTGATCGACTGCCACACCCATCTGGTGTTTGCCGGCGAGCGCGTCGCCGAGTTCGAGCAACGCCTTGAAGGTGCCAGCTATGCGCAGATCGCGCAGGCGGGCGGCGGCATCAACGCGACGGTGCTGGCGACACGGGCCGCCAGCGAGGACCAACTGCTGGCGCAATCGCTGCCGCGCGCACGTGCCCTGCTCGCCGATGGCGTCGCCACGCTGGAGATCAAATCCGGTTATGGGCTGGAGCTGGAAGCCGAGCTGCGCATGCTGCGCGTCGCCCGGCGCATCGCCGACATCCTTGGTATCAGCGTGCGCACCACCTTTCTCGGTGCGCACGCAGTACCGCCCGAATATCGCGGCCAGCCGGATGACTACATCAACCGGCTGTGCTCGCACATGCTGCCAGCGGTGGCTGCATCGGGCCTGGCCGATGCCGTGGATGCGTTCTGTGAGGGTATCGGCTTTACCCCGGCACAGACCCGGCGCGTATTTGCCCGCGCAGGTGAACTCGGCCTGCCGGTCAAACTGCATGCCGACCAACTCTCCGATCTGGGCGGCGCGGCACTGTTGGCCGCCTGCAAGGGGCTATCGGCGGATCACCTCGAGTACAGCAACGCCGAGGGTGTGCGGGCTTTGGCGCAAGCGGATTGCGTCGCGGTGCTGTTGCCCGGCGCCTTCCATTGCCTGCGCGAGACCCGAAAACCGCCGGTCGCCGACTTGCGTGCGCACGGCGTGGCGATAGCCGTGGCCACCGACTGCAACCCCGGCACGTCACCCCTACTGTCGCTGCGGCTGGCGATGGCCCTGGCCTGCAATACCTTCGGATTGACCGCACTGGAAGCCGTGCTTGGCACAACCGCCAACGCCGCACACGCGCTTGGCCTCGCTGATCGCGGCCGCCTGCTGCCCGGACTGCGCGCGGATCTGGCGCTGTGGGACATCGCGCACCCAGCGGCACTGGCCTATTGGCTGGGTGGCGCAGGTGCTATTCAGGTGTTCAGTGCAGGTGAACCACGGCTCGGCAACAGCGTCTGCGGGTAATCGCAGCGACTGCCTTAGAACCACCCAACGACAAAACCCCGCCGAAGCGGGGTTTTGTCATGAACCGTGAGCGGGCTCAGGCTGACTTCTTGGCGGCCTTAGCTGCCTTGGCTGGCGCTTTGCTCGCCGCCTTGGCGACAGTTTTGCGCGCAACGACCGGGGCCTTGACGCTGACCGCCTTGCTCACTGCGCTGCTCTGCGGCCGCGCATTTCCGTGGCTGCCGGTAAAGCGTTTGCCCTTTGCGGTCTTCTTGTCACCTCTGCCCATGACAGCTCCTGAATGGTTGCGATTGCGATAAGCTCGTTAGATTACCATTGCTGTGGCACCGACACCATGGCATTGTGCGATGCTGCTCAGGCGATGTGCTGGTTGCGGGTAAGGTGAAGGTTGCGCCAATGCGCCGCCGCGATGAAACCGCCACCGGCAGCCATGCTCACAGCATGGATGATGGCGTGATCGTGCGCCCACGGCAGGAACGCGCCAATCCAAAGCAGGCCCAACCCCGGGATCAAGCGTTGCCAGGCATCCAGCCGCCGGTGATTGCGCCAACCCCAAGCCAGACTGACAACGCCCACCAGCGATGCCACCATGGTGAAGGCGGACTCGAACCACGGTGAACCGAACAGACCGATACCGATTCCGGGTATGAACGCCAGCAAAAATGGCAACAACGCACAATGCAGCGCGCACACCGTGGCGGCAAACGCACCGGCACGGTCGGTTGCGACGCGACAGCTCACGCCATTGCCGAGTATTGGCCGGCTGCTGAGGGGTGGCAATTGCGATTGGGACGGTACGACGGACACGGCACCTCCGCGGGATTGGCCTGTGACGAGTGGCAGCAGCGACACCAAGTTGGAACAATATAACATATCACGGACGCCGTCGTCACCTGACCGGATCACCGGTTAGAATCGGTCGGCAAATTACCCAAGGGGGTGCCCATGCGCGTTGCCGACATCCTTACCGCCTCACCAATTACGGTCGGCCTCGACGACAGCCTCGCCAGCATCAAGCGCATCTTCGACAGCCACGCGTTTCATCATGTCTTGGTGGTTGGCGATGGCGAATTGTTTGGCGTCATCTCCGATCGCGATGTGCTGCGCGCCGTGAGCCCGTTCGTGGACAGCCCGAACGAGCGCACGATCGACTCGGCCACGATGAAACGCCACGCGCATCAAATCATGTCGCGCAAGCCGATTACCATCACCACCGACCAACCGGTCGAGTTGGCTGCGCGGCGCATGCTGGAGGCCAAGGTGTCGTGCCTGCCGGTGCTGGACGACCACGGCCAGGTCGTCGGCATTGTCACCTGGCATGACCTGTTGCGCGCACTGTGTGGGTTGCCGACATCTGCCGGCAACAGCGCTTGAATCAGCGCCCCGGCGCGATCCAGATCAGGCTGGCCATGCGTCCGCTAAGGCCGTCGCGCCGATGCGAAAAGAACCGGCGCGCGTCGCTGATCGTGCACTGCTCGCCACCATAGATCCGGCGTGTGCCCTGCGCCCGCAAGCGCTGTCGTGCCAACTCGTACAAATCGCACAGCCAATGCCCGGGCCGGGTAGCCGCAAACGCCTGCGCCGCCAACGGATCGTGGGCGATGAACGCGGCGCGCACCGCGTCGCCCACTTCGTAGCGTTGCGGCCCGGCCGCCGGGCCGAGCCAGGCGATAAGGTTGCCGGGGCTGCTGGCCATCGCCTGCACCGTGGCTTCCACAACGCCGTCGCACAGCCCACGCCAACCGGCGTGGGCCAATGCCACCTCGCCACCATCGGCCGCCGCCAACGCCACCGGCAGGCAGTCCGCTGTGAGCATCGCCAACACCGTGCCGGGGACTGTGGTCACCGCTGCATCGGCCTCCGGCTCGGCATCGCCGGCCTCCCCGGCAAAACGGTGAACCGCAGTGCCATGCACTTGCCGCAACCAGCGCGGCGCCGCGGGCAAGCGCGCTTGCACAGCCAACAACGCACGATTGGCGCGCACGCTTTCGTCCTGGTCGCCGCAATGCGCGCCCAGATTCAGGCGATCGAACGGCAACACGGAATACCCGGTCGGCCCGCGCAAGGTAGTGAATGCATGCACACCGGCCGGTGCCGGCCATTGCGGCACAATCACCTGCTGCGCGAATTGCGGCTGCATCGGTATCGGTGCCCGCTCAACGCCGTATGCGTGGACGTGGCGCCAAGGCAAGCGCCTGCGCGCTGTCCGTCTGCAGGGCTGCCATCAGCGCCGTCAAATCCGCCGGCACCGGCGCCTCGCATTGCACTGGTTCACCGCTGGCCGGGTGCGCAAAACTCAGGTATTGGGCATGCAGCGCCTGCCGCCGGAACCCGCGCAAAACCGTATCGAGTTCGGCACTGGCCGCCTTGGGAATGCGCAACGCCCCGCCGTACAGCGGGTCGCCGATCAACGGGTGCCGAATATGCGCCATGTGTACGCGGATCTGGTGCGTGCGCCCGGTTTCCAGCCGGCACTCCAATGCCGTGTGCGCACGATACCGCTGCTGCACCCGGTAATGGGTGATGGCGGGGCGGCCACCCTCGACCACCGCCATGCGCACGCGATCACGGCCATGCCGACCGATCGGCGCATCGATGCTGCTGCCTGCCACCATGGCACCCACCACTACCGCGAGATACTGCCGGTGTACCGCACGTCCGGACAACTGCTCGATCAAACCGGTGTGAGCGCGCTGGCTGCGCGCCACCACCATCACCCCGGACGTGTCTTTATCAAGACGATGCACGATGCCGGCTCGTGGCAACGCCACCAGACGCGGATCGCGAAACAGCAACGCATTCACCAGGGTGCCGTTGGGGTTGCCGGCACCCGGATGCACCACCAGACCGGCCGGTTTGTCGATCACCAGCACATCGTCGTCTTCATACAACACGGTGAGCGCGATATCTTCCGGCTCGGCGTCGGTTTCAACGCCGAGCACGGCAGCAACGGTGATGCGCTGGCCCACGCGCACGGCTTCGCGTGGCCGCACCTGCGCGCCATCGAGCCGGGCATCGCCGGATTTCACCCATTCGCTGAGCCGCGTACGCGAATAATCGCTGAACAATTCCGCCAGCACCTGATCAAATCGTCGGCCAGCCTGTTCTTGAGTCACCGTGGCGTGCAACTGCTCCACCAGTTCGTCGTCGTGTTCAGTGTCCATAATCTCCTTGCTGGCCGTTCATTCGGCCATGGTTTACAGCGATTGCGCAGCGATCGGCTATTATCCCCACTTTCCCTTGCCCGCGCCGCGTGCGCCGAACATTGCCATGACTGCCAATCGCACCCTGTCCCGCGTCGTTCTGCTCGTGTTGCTGCTGCCGGTGCTCGCCGGCTGCGGTTGGTTCAAGACCAAAGTGGATCCGGTCGAAACCATGCCGGTGGATCAGCTCTACAGCAAGTCGCGCGAAGCATTGGATGACGGCAATTTCAACAAGTCCGAGCGCATGTATCAGCGCCTGATCGCGCGCTTCCCGTTCGGCCCGGAAACCGAGCAAGCGCAGCTTGATCTGGCCTACGCGCAGTACAAGGCCGGCAAGCCCGAGGATGCGATTTCCACGCTGAACCGCTTCATTCGCACCTTCCCCACCCACAAGCACATCGATTACGCCTACTACCTCAAGGCGCTGGTCAATTTCCAGAAGGAAAATATCCTGATGGAGCGCATCGCGCGGCTCGACATGACCACGCGCGAGATGACCGGGGTGATGCAAAGCTTCAACGATTTCGCCGACCTGATCCGCCGCTATCCCGATAGCCGTTATGCCCCGGATTCTCGCCAGCGTATGGTGCATTTGCGCAACCTGCTGGCCCGGCACGAGATCGGCGTTGGCCTTTACTACCTGCGTCGCGGCGCTTATGTTGCCGCCGCCAAGCGTGGCCAGTTCGTGATCGAAAATTATCCGCAGAGCATGTTCAGCAACGACGCTCTGGCGTTGATGGCGCAGTCCTACAGCAAACTCGGTGAAGACAAGCTCGCTGCGGATACCAAGCGTATTTTGGCCGCCAACGATCCAGAGCACCCGTGGCTCAGCGGCAACTGGCCGAAAAGCAAATCGATCTGGCGCCAACTCAACCCGTTTGCCGGCGATTGATGCAACACGACACGCCGGTTCTCAATCGCCTTGTTGTGATGCCGGGCGCACGCTGGCGATGAGGTACAGCGGCCGCTGCTTGGCCTCCTCGTACAGGCGGCCCAGATACTCGCCGATCAGCCCCAGTGCGATCAACTGCACCCCGCCGAGAAACAACACCACCGTCATCAGCGACGGATACCCCGGCACGGCATCGCCGTGGATCAGCGTCTTGGCAATGATCCACACCCCGAACACGAACGCTACCAGCGCCGTGAGCAAGCCGACATAGGTTGCCAGCCGCAGCGGCGCAGTCGAGAAGCTGGTGATGCCATCGAGTGCGAAGTTCCATAACCGCCAATAGGTGAACGCACTGCGCCCGGCCAATCGCGGTTGCCGGTGATAACGGATCGCACACTGGCGATAACCGAGCCAGGCAAACAGGCCCTTCATGAAGCGACGGCGCTCGCGCAATTGCCGCAGCGCGTCGAGCACCGGCCGCGACAACAGGCGAAAGTCACCGGTATCGCGCGGTATCGGGGTATGCGACAAGCGTGACATCACCCGATAGAAGGCAGCCGCCGTCGAGCGCTTGAGCCAACTCTCGCCATCGCGCGCGACGCGCGTGCCGAACACCATGTCGAAGCCTTCGCGCCACTTGGCAACGAACTGCGGAATCAACTCCGGCGGATCCTGGCCATCGGCATCGAGCACGATCACCGCGTCACAATCACCGGCATGATCGAGCCCGGCGGTGAGCGCCAATTCCTTGCCGAAATTGCGCGACAGACGCAGCAGGCCAACTCGTACGTCGCGCGCAGCGATTGCTTCAAGCACCGCCCAGGTGTCGTCACCGCTGCCATCGTCCACGTACAACACCTGCGTGCGGATATCCAGGCTATCGAGCACCGCCGACAGCCGCGCATGCAGTGCCGGCAATGCTGCCTGCTCGTTGCAGGCAGCGATGACCACGGTAAGATTTCGATGATGGTCCATGGCGCGCATGGTAGCAATTGCGCAGCGTCACCTGCACCAGCGCAAACTATTGCCCTGGCACGCCGCAGCACTCACGCAGATACTCCGGCCCACCGAGTTGGCGTACCTGGCGCTCCACCCATGCCTGCCGCGCCAGCACGTACGGCCCTGGGCGCGCGGCGTGCCAGCGTTGCGGGCTTGGCAGCACCGCCGCCAGTCGCGCGCTTTGCGCGCTGTTGAGCGCGCTCGACGCGACCCCGAAATAACGCTGTGCGGCCGCCTCGGCGCCATACACGCCGTCGCCGAACTGCGCAATGTTGGCGTAAACCTCCAACACGCGCTGTTTCGGCCACAAGGTTTCCAGCCACAGCGTGTACCACGCTTCCATGCCCTTGCGCAGCCAACTGCGGCCCTGCCAGAGGAACAGATTTTTGGCGACCTGCTGGCTGATGGTGCTGGCGCCACGCACCCGCCCGCCATCGTCATTGTGGTCGAGCGCACGGCCAATCGCATCCAGATCAAAACCGTGATGAGCCGGAAATTGCTGATCTTCAGCAGCCACCAGCGCGATCGGTAAATGCGGCGACAACGCCTGCCAGTCGCGCCAGCGATAATCCAGTTCAAATCCCGCGACGTTGCGCGATTCAAGGCGCTGCAACAGCATCACCATCGAGCTTGGCGGATCGAGCCAGCGCAGCACCAGCACCTGCAAAATCGTCAATGCCGGCAACAGCACGATCAGCAGCAGCAGGCGCCGCCGCCAACGGCCGTGCGTATGCCGTCGCAGCCGCGAGCGGCTCATGCGCAGTACCCGCCGCCGGTGGCAGCGTGGCAGTAACGGGTGCCGGCGCTTTTGCCAAACGCACGAAATATCCCGATCATGTTGTGGTCATCCTCACCGCGCGGCACCTGTAAACCCCATGAAAGACTCCGGCAACGACCCGAATCACGACGCAATCACCCGCTTTGCTCTCGCCGAAAGCGGCATCCGTGGCGTGCTGGTGCGTCTGGATTCAAGCTGGCGGGAGCTACTGAGCCATACCGATTATCCGGCGTCCGTCGTTGCCTGTCTGGGCGAAACCTGCGCCGCCAGCGCCGTGTTCACCGGTCATATCAAGACACAGGCACGCCTGAGTGTGCAACTGCGCGGCACCGGCGTGGTGCGCATGATTTTTGCGGAATGCACCGCCGCCGGAGCCATTCGCGGCATCGCGCGGCATCAGCCCATCGTACCCGACACCTTGACGCCACGCGACTTTGGCGCCGGCTCGATGCTCGCGATCACCATCGAGCAAAACCACACCGCACACACTGAACCCGTACGCTATCAGGGCTTGGTGGCGCTGGATGCCGATAGCCTGGCAGAATCGTTCGAACGCTATTTTGCGCAGTCCGAGCAACTGCCCAGCCGGATACTGCTCAGTGCCAACGCGCACTGTGCCGCCGGGCTGATGGTGCAACGTCTACCCGCAAGCACCGGCGATGATGACGCGTGGCAGCGTGCGAGCCTGCTGTTTGACACCTTGCACAGCAACGAACTACGCGACACCCAGGCCAGCACCCTGCTGTACCGGTTGTTTCACGAGGATGGCGTGCGCATCCTCGACGCCCGCCCACTGCGCTTTCATTGCAGTTGCTCGCGCGAGCGCGTAGCTGCCGTGCTCGCCAGCCTCGGCGAGAGCGAGGCCATGGCATCGGCGCAAGACGACGGGGTAGCCGAAATCATCTGCGAGTTCTGCGATCGCCACTACCGCTTCGACCGGGTCGATCTGGCGCAACTTTTCACCCGCCAAAGCGTTCCGCCGCCGCGCCAGCGGCAATAGCGCCGATGCAACCGGTTCAGGGACCTTGAAATTCGCTGAACAAACTATATATTCCGTCACAGAACAGCGCTTTACTCGCCAATGGTCGGCACTGAGTGCTATTCTGTTTACCAGCGACTTGAACCCTCGGGGCGGGCCAAGGTCAGAGTTTTGCGGATTGTTGTCACCCAGCCAACGCAACGCTGCCATCTGCAACGCCATTGGAATGCACACTGCCATGAACTGCCGTCTTGCCATCAGCCTGCTGCTCGCGCTCACCGCGAGCGTGGCGCATGCGCAAGTTCCGCTGCAATGGCCCGCCACTACACGCCCGGAGCAGCCGGTCGAATCCACCGTGCTACCGGTGCTCAACCGCGAGACGGGCAAGTTCGAGGCATTTTTGTTGGTCGAACCGGCAAGCGCGCAATCGCCGAATGGCCTGAGTCTGTTATCGGCACCGCTGTCACGCTCGCTCATCCCCGGCTCGCCGCTGTTGGCGAGCGATCTGCAGCGCCCTACCCGGCTGCGCGGCAACGTCCGTCTGGAACCGGGAAACAACCTGGCAGTGCTGTGCGACGGCCCGGCCAGCCTGATCACTTCGCTGGGTGGCTTGAGTCAACACTGCCTGCTCGCCTCGCTGGATCAACACCCCGATCCGCTGGCGCGCTACAGCCCCGCCTTGCGCGCCGAGCTTTCCCTCGACAACGGCCCGATCCGGGTGAACCTCGGCATTGGCGCGCAACGACAGGGCTTCAGCCGTGCCGTGCTGGGCGCCGCACCGCGTGGTTACGCCGTGCTGGCGGGCACCAGCAACAACAGCGTCTGGTGGAACCGGCCACTGCTCAACGGCTATCTGAGCGGGCTCACCCTGGAGCAGATCGATATCGGTGGCCAGGCTTACCTGCCACTCGGCGAACAGGGCTGGCTCGCGATCGGCGGCTCGGTTGCGCGTGCGCGCCTGATCGCCAATACCAACGCCCTGTTCCGCAGTGGCAACTGGACGCGCAACGCAATCACCGTGGGCGGCGGTTACGGTGCGTTCAGCGGCGCGCTGACCGGGCACAGCACGCAATCCGATAATGGCCTGCGCTGGCAGGGCCTTGATCTCGGCGTATCGTGGCTGACCCCTTGGAGCGGTCGCCTGAGCATCGGCGCCGACAACATCCTGTCCAGTGGCGACAGCAAGGTCGGCCTTGGCGAAATTGGCCTCCCCGACGAGCCCAAGGGGCGAACCCCCTACGTGCGTTACCAGCAAGACCTGTAAGCCACCCGCGCCCCCAAGCAGCATTTGCCAAGCTCGGCGCGTTACGTGCAGATCGAATCAGTTCATTCCCACTCGATCATAAATGGCCACAAAACATCCATATGCATCAATGTCTTACTAACGGTTGTTCTGTAAGTGCCATGAGCAATACCACGCTCAGCTCCACAGCACTTGGGTGACGCCAAGGATTCAGGGCAACCTCGCAGCGCCCTGACGTTACCGAAGGCTGTCCGCCCAGGCCGCCAAGGCATCAATCTCGGCCGTCAGGGTGTGTGGTGGTCAGTGATGGCCTGTTCGATTTCTACCGCGTTCATGGGTGTGCGGACACCCCTGCGAACAAGGTCGCCAGATTGATGCTCTTGCGTCCGTCGCTCATATCCGGCCTTGCGTTGTTGTCGGCCCGCCGGCAAAACAGCGGTGCGTGTTCACGGTCGTACTCCATTCGATGAAAGGCATGACCCGCAGCATGTTGGCACTTGTCCACCACACTGTTCCATCCAATCGTTAGCCACTGGCTGATCGGTATCGCCCTTGGCACTGCGGCCCGGACCTTCAGCAATTCTTTTCGCGGCCCTTATGGATGCTCTGAACACGCCGTCAACGCGAGGAGCGAAGCGACGTGACAATCCAGAAATGCCTTTAATATCAGAATACTGGATTGCTTCGCTACGCTCGCAATGACGAAGATCGGGCCTTGTTCAGAGCATCCTTATGGGGTCCCGGGCCTACGCGTCCTCCCAAGGAATGATAACGTCCAGGCCGGCAGCGCGGAAAGGGCTTGTGTCGCGTGTGGCAACGGTAAATCGGTTGGCAAGGGCGACCGCTGCGATGCAGGCATCGGCAGTCTCGATGCCGCTCCCTGCCTTGCACACCCTCGCTATCAGCTCGGCATAGGCGTTCGTGCAGGCCATATCGAATGGCAGCACGCGCCCTGCGAACATCGGCAGCACGCGCCTTTCCATGAGCTCATGCAGCGCCGTCCTGCGCTTGCCGGCCGGCATCAGCGCAACACCGGCGCGCAGTTCGGCCACGGTCATCGCCGACAGGTACATCGTTTCCAACGGCTGCGCGTCGATCCAGTCTCTGACGCGAGCCTCCGGCGATGGACGCAGCGGCTCCGAAATCACGTTGGTATCGAGCAGGATCATTCAAAGTTCGCTACGCGGGCCGGTGTTTTGTCGCGCACACTCTCGAAGATGGCGAACTCTTCTTCGGTCAGCTTCAATGTGCGGCCGATCTCGGCCAGCATCGAACCGAGCTTGACCCGGCCCGGTGGCTTCACCGCGGATTCCAGAATGTCGCGCATCTCAGCCTCAATACTGCGGCCGTGTTGCGCAGCGCGCACACGGATCGCGCGATGCACCTCATCGGGCACGTTTCGGACTGTGACGGATGGCATGTTTCAAAACCTCTTTACGATGCGGACTCTTGCAAATTATCAGAATGCAAGCATGGATGCAATCGTCATCGGTCGCGCCCCTTCCTGCCTTGGCATTTCGCCTTCCTGGCTTGGCATTTCGCCTTCCTGGCTTGCATCGCTCCCGAAATCACTCCCATTCGATCGTTGCCGGCGGCTTGCCGGATATGTCATAAACCACGCGAGAAACACCGCGCAACTCATTGATTATTCTGTTTGAAATCGTGCCGAGCAGGTCGTACGGCAAATGCGCCCACTGGGCGGTCATGAAGTCGATGGTTTCGACCGCACGCAATGCAATCACCCACTCATAGGCGCGGGCATCACCAACCACGCCGACCGATTTGACCGGCAAGAACACCGCGAACGCCTGGCTGGTCTGGTCGTACCAGCCCGATTTACGCAGTTCATCGATGAAGATGGCATCGGCGCGCGCCAGCAGTTGCGCATATTCGCGTTTGACCTCGCCAAGAATGCGCACGCCGAGGCCCGGGCCCGGGAACGGGTGGCGGTAGACCATTTCGCGCGGCAGCCCGAGTTCGACACCGATCCGCCGCACTTCGTCCTTGAACAGCTCGCGCAGCGGTTCCACCAGACCCAGCTTCATGTGCGCGGGCAACCCACCGACGTTGTGATGGCTCTTGATGACATGCGCCTTGCCGGTTTTGCTGCCGGCCGATTCGATCACGTCGGGGTAAATGGTGCCCTGCGCCAGCCACTTGATGTTGTGCAGCTTGGATGCCTCTTCATCGAAGATCTCCACGAACAGGCGGCCGATGATCTTGCGCTTGGCCTCCGGATCGACAACCCCGGCCAGCGCCGCGAAATAGCGCTCGGCGGCATCGATGCGAATCACCTTGACGCCCAGATGCTCGGCGAAGGTGGCCATCACCTGGTCGCCTTCCTGCCAGCGCAACAGGCCGGTGTCGACGAACACGCAGGTCAGGCGATCGCCCAGCGCGCGATGCAGCAACGCCGCCACTACCGACGAATCGACGCCACCAGACAAGCCCAGCAGCACGTCGCCGTCGCCGATCAGCGCATGCACGCGCGCGATCTGGTCGTCGATGATGTGTGCTGCCGTCCACAGGGTCTGGCAGCCGCAGATATCCACCACGAAGCGCCGCAGCAGCGCCTCGCCGTGTTGGGTGTGGGTGACTTCGGGATGAAACTGCACGCCGTACCAGCGCCGGGTGTCATCGGCCATCGCCGCCACCGGAATCCGCTCGGTGCGCGCGGTCACCACGAAGCCGGGCGGCACGCTGACCACATGATCGCCGTGGCTCATCCACACATCGAGCCGTGCCTGCCCGGGGTGATCGGTCAGGCCACCGAGCAGGCGATCCTCGGCGATACGATCAACCTGGGCGTGGCCAAACTCGCGCTGGTCGGCGGCTTCAGTGCTGCCGCCCAATTGCGCGGCGAGCGTCTGCATGCCGTAACAGATGCCGAGGATCGGCACGCCGGCATCGAATACCGCCTGCGGCGCTCGCGGCGCGCCGTGTGCGGTGGTGGATTCCGGGCCACCCGAAAGCACGATGCCGGTGGCAGCGAATGCTGCAATTTCGGCAGGATCGTGATCCCAGGCCCATATTTCGCAGTACACGCCGATTTCGCGGATGCGCCGCGCAATCAACTGTGTGTACTGCGCACCAAAGTCGAGGATGAGGATCTTGTCGCGGTGAATATTTTTCATCGGGGCTGGGGACTCAAATAGCCGGAAAGCCGGGCGCGGGATTTCGGAATCGATCGGGTTCGCTGCGCTCTATCCATCCTGCGGACTGAATTGTGTCAGGCGGATAGCGAGCATTGGCAAAAGCAGCCTGATCCGCAAAGGACGCCAAGTGCGCCAATAAAAGCGAAGTACCTATTGGAAACCAAATCGCACATAGCGATCACCAAGTAACCGCCGAACGTGAGTGACCGTTGTGTTTTTGCGTCTCTGGCGGACGGCAGGTGCTTTGCCGTTCGCTGCATGAGCAATCATCGCATCCGGTAATTCGGTGGTTCCTTGGTGATCTGCACATCATGCACATGGCTTTCGTGGGCACCGGCACCGGTGATGCGCACAAACTGCGGCCGCGTGCGCATCTGCTCGATGTCGGCGCAGCCAACATAACCCATCGCCGCGCGCAAGCCGCCGGCCAGTTGATGCACGATGCTGTGCAGCGCGCCACGATACGGCACCCGGCCTTCGATCCCTTCGGGCACCAGTTTGTCCGGCTCGGTGGCATCCTGAAAATAGCGATCCTTGGAACCCACCTGCATGGCGCCCATTGAGCCCATGCCGCGATAACTCTTGTAGCTGCGGCCCTGGTACAGCTCCACGTCGCCGGGCGCCTCTTCGGTGCCGGCGAACAGGCCGCCGATCATCACCGTACTGGCACCGGCGGCAATCGCCTTGGCAATGTCGCCCGAGTAGCGGATGCCGCCGTCGGCGATCAACGGAATGCGCTCCTGCAGCGCCTTGGCCACCATGCCGATCGCGGTGATCTGCGGCACCCCGACGCCAGCGACGATGCGCGTGGTGCAGATCGAACCCGGGCCGATGCCTACTTTTACCGCATCCGCGCCAGCATCGAGCAACGCCAGCGCGGCGTCGCCAGTGACGATATTGCCACCCACCACCTGCACCCTGCTGTAGTGCTTCTTGATCCAGGCCACGCGCTCGATAACGCCCTGCGAATGGCCATGTGCGGTATCGACCACAATCACATCGACACCCGCCGCCACCAGCGCCGCCACCCGCTCCTCGGTGTCGCCGCCGACCCCAACTGCCGCGCCTACGCGCAGGCTTTCGTCGGCATCCTTGGCGGCATTGGGATTGTCGCGCGCCTTCTGGATGTCCTTCACGGTAATCAGGCCGCGCAACTCGAAGGCATCGTTCACCACCAGCACCTTTTCGATGCGATGCTTGTGCATCAGCGCCAGCACTTCGTCATCGCTGGCGCCCTCGCCCACCGTCACCAGGCGGTCACGCTTGGTCATGATGTGGCGCACCGGATCATCGAGCTTCTTCTCGAAGCGCATATCGCGGCTGGTCACGATGCCAACCAACTGCGCACCTTCCACCACCGGCACGCCGGAGATATTGCGGGCGCGGGTGAGCTTGATCACATCGCCGATGGTGGCATCCGGGCCTACCGTGAACGGCTCACGGATTACGCCGGCCTCGAACGTCTTGACCTGACGCACCTCATCGGCCTGCCGTTGCCACGGCATGCTCTTGTGGATGATGCCGATACCGCCCAACTGCGCCATCGCGATCGCCAGCCGGCCCTCGGTTACGGTGTCCATCGCCGACGACAGGATTGGCAAATTCAGGTCGATGCCACGGGTCAGCCGCGAGCTCAAGCGAACATCCTTGGGCAGCACAATCGAATGCGCGGGGACGAGCGAAACGTCGTCGAAAGTCAGTGCTTCAGCCAGGATGCGCAGCATCGAGCGGCTCCACGGGGAATGAAGCGCACCATTATAGCGGGGAAGCTCGACAAACCTGCGATTACTCACCCAAAAGCAAGTAAGGCGGAGTGTTGCCTTACTTGCTTTCGGGTGAGTAACCTGGGCAACCGGTTTCCGGGTGCTCGGCCAGTTCCGCCGCTTCCAGCGTATTCTGCATCAGGGTGGCGACGGTCATCGGGCCAACTCCACCCGGCACCGGCGTGATCCACGACGCCCGCTCGCTGGCGGCCTGAAAACCGACATCGCCGCACAGCCGGCCATCATCGACACGATTGATGCCGACATCGATCACCACCGCGCCGGGTTTTACCCATTCGCCGGGGATCAGATTCGGCCGCCCCACCGCCACTACCAGAATGTCGGCTTGACGCACCTGGTATTCGAGCACCGCGCGCGGGGTGAACTTGTGGCAACTGATGGTGGTGCAACCGGCGATCAACAGTTCCAGCGCCATCGGCCGGCCAACATGATTGGAAACACCGACGATGGTTGCGGTCTGGCCGCGCACCGGGCGGTCGGTCCACGCCAGCAAGGTGGTGATGCCGCGCGGTGTGCACGGGCGCAGGCCAAACTGGCGCAGCGCCAGATGGCCGACATTTTCCGGGTGAAAACCGTCCACATCCTTGCGCGGGTCGATGCGGTGAATCAGCGCGCTGGGATCGCGCTGGCCGGGCAACGGCAACTGCACCAGAATGCCGTGTACCTGCGGGTCGGCGTTGAGCCGATCGATCAATGCGCACAACTCGGCATCAGCCACATCAGCCGGCAAATCGTAGTCGAACGCCTGAATGCCGACCCGCTCGCAGGCACGCCGTTTGTTGCGCACGTAGACTGCCGACGCCGGATCATTGCCCACCAGCACCACCGCCAACCCCGGGCGTGCAAGCCCCGAGCGCAAACGAGCGCGCACCCGCGCAGCCAGGTTATCCAGAAGATGGTCGGCAATGGCCTTGCCATCGAGTATTCGGGCGCTCATGGCAACAATTCAGCGATAATCAAAGCACGCATTATCGCTCAGATAGCGAGGAGTTCACATGTCGGATTTGACCACACTTGAGGCGGCTGCCTTCCGTCGCCTGCTGCAACATCTACGCGAACGCAACGACGTGCAAAACATCGAACTCATGAACCTGGCCGGTTTTTGTCGCAACTGCCTGTCGAACTGGCTGCGTGAAGCCGCCGATGCCCAAGGCGCGCCAATGAGCAAGGACGAGGCGCGCGAGCACGTTTACGGCATGCCTTATGACGTGTGGAAAGCACGTTATCAGAGCGAGGCAAGCAGCGACCAACTCGCCGTGTTCAAACACGACACGCACCCGGACTAGGAAGCGCTGAGCAACTCCCACCCGGCGTCATTGCGAGCGTAGCGAAGCAATCCATCTCTGTTTTCATGGTGTGTCCTGGATTGCCACGTCGCTTCGCTACTCTCCATGAACCTCTCGATCGGGACTGTGTGTTGTGGCGATGCGTGTGCATTGGGTCGCAACGGAAGCTTTCACCGGCCTGCGGCCGACGAGGTCCTTTTCAGGGCGGAAAAGGACTAAAAGCGCCTTGCGCCGGGCGCACGCCGGCTCGGCTGCTTCGCAGCAGCGGCCGCTACTCGGCCTACGCCTTCGCTACGCTCGGTCGGCATCGTGCCTCACCGCCGTCATCGTTACGCATCCTGCTCCACGATGTCGGCCCACGGCGCCCATCCTTGGGCGCCGGCTCAGCGGGGCGAGGCGATGCCTCGCCTGATCCGCTTCGCCCCTGCGCTTCTCGCCGAATGCGGGCCGGCACCAACTCGGGCATCCACACCAACTCCGGCATCCATGCCTTCGGTTGCTGCGCGACCCCGCTCGCTTTGCTCGCTACGCCTTCACTTCGCCGCTACGCGGCTCGCTCGGTCAAACAGTGGTGCCTTGCTCCTGCATTCGGCGGCGATTCTCGGCGTGCTATACGGCGCGTGGTCGCACTTGGCCCGCGCATCCATGCGCTACAACGCCGCTTTTCCGTTTCATCCCACCGCAGCATGGTGCTACGACATCGTGTCTTGGATTTTCTTGACACTTCCCCTTTGCGGTTTTTGCGTCCTTTGCGGACCAAAAGCTTTACGCCTCGCCCGTCGAGTTCATGGTTCGTGTGCAGTTCCAGACACCGGAACAGGCTCCTCGCAATGACGGCGTGTTCAACCCAGCGCGAAGCTGTCAGCCCGCGCGCGCGCCCAGTAGCGCTGGAACACCGGGTGATCGGGCACCCCCGTCAGCAACTCACCCGCTTGCAGGGTTGGATAGAGCGTGGCGTACGAAGCGATGTCGGTAGGCGATACCCGACGCAGAATGTGATCGGGCAGCAACTGCGCCGGATCATGCAGCCCGGCTGCCGCCAACAACTCTTTGAGTGCCAGTACCGTGGCCTTGTGATAGTTGTACACACGCTCGCTCTTGTCCGCGACATCCAGATTGTGCCAACGATGCGGGTTCTGGGTGGCGATGCCGGTGGGGCATTGATCGTTGTGGCAACTGCGCGCCTGGATGCAGCCAAGAGAAAACATGAAGGCGCGGGCCGCGTTGCACCAGTCGGCGCCGATCGCAAGGGTGCGTGCCACCGTGAACGCCGAGGTGATCTTGCCGGCCGCGCCAATGCGAATCCGGTCGCGCAGGCCGGCACCAATCAGCGTGTTGTGCACCAGCAACAGCCCTTCGCGCAGCGGCATGCCGACGCGATTGATAAACTCTACCGGCGCCGCGCCGGTACCACCTTCCTTGCCATCGACCACGATGAAGTCGGGCTCGATACCGGTTTCACGCATCGCCTTGACGATGGCGAACCACTCCCAGGGATGGCCGATCGCCAGCTTGAAGCCGATCGGCTTGTCGCCGGAAAGTTCGCGCAAGCGGGCGATGAAATGCAGGAGTTCGATTGGCGTCGAAAACATCGAATGCGCCGCCGGCGACTCCACTGTTTCACCCGCCGGCACCCCGCGCGCTTCGGCAATTTCCGCGGTCACCTTGGCACCGGGAAGCACGCCGCCATGACCAGGCTTGGCACCTTGCGAGAGCTTCAATTCGATCATCTTCACCTGTGCGTCGTCGGCGTTTTCGGCAAAGCGTGATGCACTGAAGCTGCCGTCGGTATTGCGGCAGCCAAAGTAGCCTGAGCCGATCTCCCACACCAGATCGCCACCGAACTCGCGGTGATAGCGCGAGATCGAGCCCTCGCCGGTGTCGTGATAAAAGCCGCCCTTGGCGGCACCGGCATTGAGCGCGCGAATGGCGTTGGCGGACAACGCACCGAAGCTCATTGCCGAAATATTGAATACGCTGGCGCGATACGGTTGTTTGCGCTCGGCGCCTACCGCAACCCGGAAATCATGCACGTCAATTTTCGCCGGTACCACGGCATGGTTGATCCACTCGTAGCCCTCGGCATAGACATCGAGCATGGTGCCAAACGGTCGCTTGTCGAGGGTGTTCTTGGCACGCTGGTAGACCAAATTACGCTGCTCGCGCGAATACGGCCGGTCGTCGGTGTCAGCCTCGATGAAGTACTGGCGGATTTCCGGGCCGATCGATTCCAGAAAGTAGCGAAAGTGGATCAGAATTGGGTAGTTTCGGTTGAGCGTGCGGCGGGTTTGGCTGAGGTCATACATGCCCAGCAGCGTCAAGCCGCCAAATAGCGCAACGCCGTAGTAGCACCACGGGCTCCAGCGTGCGCCGACGGCACTGATGACCAGAGCGATGGCGCTAACGTAAAACGCGCTACGCCGCTGATGGATGACCAATTGCATGCGCGGACTCCCTGGTTTGTGGCGGGTAATGCGATTGCACGTAATCATCGATCAGCGCAATGAATGATTCGGTGATGTGCTCGCCGCGCAGGGTAACGGTCTTTTCGCCATCGACAAACACCGGTGCCGCCGGTGCCTCACCAGTGCCCGGCAAGGAAATGCCGATGTTGGCATGACGCGACTCGCCCGGGCCGTTGACGACACAGCCCATTACCGCCAAGGTCAGATTTTCGGCACCCGGATAGCGCATTTTCCATTCCGGCATCCGCTCGCGCACGTGGCTTTGCACCCGCTGCGCCAACTGCTGAAAAAACTCGCTGGTGGTGCGGCCACAACCCGGGCACGCCGTCACCAATGGGGTAAACGCGCGCAGCCCCAGCGTCTGCAACAGCTCCTGCGCAACGATCACCTCGGCGCAGCGCGATTGCCCCGGCTCGGGGGTCAGGGAAATGCGGATGGTGTCGCCGATGCCCTCTTGCAACAGCACCGCCAACGCTGCGCTGGAGGCAACGATGCCCTTGGAGCCCATGCCGGCTTCAGTGAGCCCCAGATGCAACGCGAAATTGCTGCGCGTTGCCAGTTCGCGATACACCGCGATCAACTCCTGCACACCACTGACTTTTGCCGACAGCACGATGGCATTGGCCGGCAAGCCGATTGCCACCGCCCGTTCGGCCGAATCCAGTGCCGAGCGAATCAAGGCTTCGCGCAACACCCGGCCGGCATCCCACGGTTCGGCCAACGCCGCATTTTCATCCATCAAGCGGGTCGCCAGTTCCTGATCGAGCGAACCCCAGTTGGCCCCAATACGCACCGCCTTGCCATGCCGCGCCGCCAATTCGACGATGCTGGCGAACTGGCTGTCGCGCTTCTTGCCAAAGCCGACGTTGCCCGGATTGATGCGGTACTTGGCCAGCGCCTCGGCACAGGCCGGTTCAGCCGCCAACAACTGGTGCCCGTTGTAATGGAAGTCGCCGATCAAGGGCACCGACGCGCCGATCATGGCCAGACGGTCGGCAATCTTTGGCACGGCCGCCGCCGCCGCGGGGGTATTCACGGTGATGCGCACCAATTCGGAGCCGGCACGCCACAGCTCAGCCACCTGCTGCGTGGTTGCCTTGATGTCGGCGGTATCGGTATTGGTCATCGACTGCACCACCACCGGCGCAGCGCCGCCGAGCGTGACATTGCCTACGCGCACGGCATGCGTGTGGCGCCGCGGTGATGGCCCGAAACCCCTGCTCATGCCGGCATATCCTCAATCTGAACCGTGCGATTGATCGTCTGGTACGACAACACCGTGTACTCCCCCATCTCGGCGACGGGCCGCAGCGGCCCGTCGGCGGCACTGACATGATGTTCGGCGTGCAGCAGCCAATCCGGATCGTCGCCCAGCCGATGCACAGCCGCGGCTTCCAGCACCACCGGCGAACTTGCCGCAACAATGATGCCGTGGCGCGGAAAGCCGCCCGGCCCGGCCACGAACTCGATGCCACGCAGCGGCTCTGCCTTGCCTTTTGCGGGCGTCAGCGCCACCGGCCAGACGCGCAGCCCGAGCAGTTCAACGCCGGCACTGACTTCGCCGCTGTCTTCATAGCGCAACCAACGTACCGCACCCAGCAACCAGGCGCGTGTGGCGATGCTTTCTTCATGCAAGGACAGGCCGACGATCTCGCCAACGCGCAGCCGCGCCTGCGCCTGCGCCTGCCAACTCACGCGATAGCCGCTCGGGCTTTGATCAAGCACGCGGGCCGGCAACAGCTTGGTGGCCGCTGCATCAGTGCCCGGCAACACCGCACCGGTGCCATCAGCCATCACCGTCTGCTGTCGATGCAATTGTTGTACAAACTCGGCAAAACCCCGGCCACCACTGAGTTGACTGTGCAAACCGGTCATGCCCAGCACGGTATCCAACACGTGGCCGCCGGGAAGTCGCCGGCTGTTGCGCGTGATGCTGGCAATGAGGCTTTGCTGCCAACGCTCCGCCAGCCGGCGATCCAGCGGCACGCTGCCGTGGTGCGACAGGTACACCGTTGCATCGGCGCCGCTGCCCGCCAGCGCGGCCTGCAAATCGGCCAGCAACGGCGAAACATCGAGCCACTCGCGCACCGTCGCATCGTCATCGGGAAATGCGCGATCGCCATCGCCCCCCAGCGCCAATGCAACGCCATCGGGACGTTCACTGCCGGCCGGCAGATGCAGGCCATAATCGCGCGTCAGACGCCACAAGGTCTCCTGCTCTGCTTGCGCAAACGCGTATGGGTTGGTAAGCGCCATCAACAGGCATTGCCGGTACAACTGGCGTGCGCTGCTGTTGCGCTGGCTCACGGCATCCGCCACTGGCTTGTCATCCACGCGCAACTGTTGCGCAAACGCGTAGACACGATGCAGTGATTGCCACACATGCGGCGGCGGCGCGCGATAACTGCGCCATGCTTGGGCCAAGGCCAGCGAAAAGTGATGACAGGCGAGCTGCAACGCCGCCGTCACCAGCGACCCCTTCAGCATTGGCACCTTGCCATCCGGCGCGCACAACTCGGCAACAGCCTGACGATAACCCTGCGCGAGCGCCACATGGGTGGCCTCCAACGCCTTGGCCGACGCCACCAGATTGGCTGCCAACGGCAGCGCGGCATTGCGCAACTGCGTGACCACCGGAGCCATGGCATCGTGCGCCAGCGGGCGCAGCATATCCAGTGCCTGGGCACGCGCCGCCGCCCGCCACGGCAGCGTTGGCAGCAGCGCCAACGCCTGCCGCACCTGCTTCAACGTCGCATCGGCATCGGCACGCGGCAGGGCATCAAGCCACTGCGGCAGCTTGCGAAAATCGGCAGGAAACCCCGGCGGCGCTGCAACCGGGGCCGCCTTGGGTAGCGCGACAAGCGCGGTGAAGATTCGACTCATGGCGCAATTATCACCCGAATGCGCGCGTTGCGGTGGCCGCGGTGGTGAAGCATCACAATGGATCTACACCAGCCGCCTGTCGGACTTGACGCTGATCTACTGCGGAAAAGCCGAGATGGGCCAAGCCAGACAGGCTGCTAGAATGGCGAACCGCATTGGAATCTGATCGATGGCCACCGATCGCAGCCGCATCCTCAGCCCAACGCAGCTCAATGTGCTGGCGCGTGATCTGCTTGAAGGCAGCTTTGCCGGCGTCTGGGTGCAGGGCGAAATCAGCAACCTCGCCCGACCCGGCTCCGGTCACATCTATCTGACCCTCAAGGACGGGCGGGCGCAGGTGCGTTGCGCCATGTTCCGGGCCAAGGCGCAGCGCCTCGCCTTTGCACCGAGCGATGGCATGCAGGTGCTGGTATGCGGCAAGGTAACCGTGTACGAAGCACGCGGTGATTATCAGCTCGTCATCGAGATCATGGAGGAGGCCGGCGAAGGCGTGCTGCGCCAGCAATTCGAGCGACTGAAAGCGAAACTGGCCAGCGAAGGATTGTTCGCGAGCGAGCGCAAGCAACCGTTGCCGGCATTGCTTCGCCGTCTGGCCGTGATTACCAGCCCAAGCGGCGCTGCGGTGCGCGACGTGCTCAGTGTGATCCGCCGTCGGTTTGCGCTGTTGCCGGTCGATATCCTGCCGGTGCCGGTGCAAGGCAAGGATGCAGCGCCGCAAATCCAGCAAATGCTGCAACGGGCCGATGCCAGCGGCCGCTATGACGCGCTGTTGCTGACCCGTGGCGGCGGCTCGCTGGAAGACCTGTGGTGCTTCAATGACGAGGCACTGGCGCGCACCATAGCGGCACTGCGAACGCCACTGGTTTCGGCGATTGGCCATGAAATCGACTTCACCCTCGCCGATTTTGCGGCCGACCTGCGTGCTGCCACCCCTTCGGCCGCCGCCGAATTATTGGTGCCGGATCGCGATGCGTTGTTGGCGCGCGTGCAACGCGCCGGCGAACGCTGCGCGGTAGCGATCCGACGGCAGACCCTCGCAGCGGCGCAGTCCTGCGATCGCAGTTTCATGGCTTTGCGCCATGCCAGCCCGGCACAACGACTGGCCCGAGGCCGCCAGCAACTGGCGGTCGGCGCACGCGCACTGCAACGCCTGCGTCAGCAGATCATCGGCAGGCCGAGTGAGCGTATGGCGACGCTGCACCATCGTTTGCAACGGCTGCACCCGGCAGCCGCGATTGACAGCCATCGCCTCACCCTGAATGCGCTCGCCACGCGCCTGCAGCGGTCCATGTCTGCGCGTATTGTGCACGCGCGACAGCACAGCGATGGCGCCGCGCGCGCCTTGCTTGCGCTCAATCCACTGGCGATCACCCGCCGCGGCTATGCCCTGCTCCGCCGTGCCGATGACGGGCAAGTCATTCGATCATGGCAGCAGGTCGCCAGCGGCGAGCGCCTGCGCGCCGAACTGGCCGAAGGGCGATTGCTGCTGCAAGTGATCGCGGCCAACGACGGACAGAACCCGACCGAATAACGCGGCACGCTGCTCGCGAAATAACCCCGGATCAGTCGAAATCCGACCGATCCGGAGGATTCCTTGCGTCAGAAGTCAGCGGAAACCCGTGCGAACCACTCGCCACCGCTGAACCCGAACGGCGAGGACAACGGCCGGGTGGCACCGAGGAAGTTGAGGGTGCCGTTGCTCTCGCGGTCGGGCAGATTGTCGAACACGTTGTTGGCACCGACCGTGAGCCGCACGCGATCAGCGAACAGCGGATAGGTCACCGCCAGATCGATCAACACCTCCGAGCCGAAGTGGCCCACATTGGGGTCGTCGGGATCGGTTGGGTCATCGCTAAAGCTGGCGTCTTCCCAGCCGCTGTAATGATTGGCGCGCAGCAGCAACTCCAGGCCAGATGCGGCGCGGAAGGTGGTGGTGAACACGGTGCGGTGATGCGGCAACTGGTTTTCCAGATCGAAGATGCGATTGCTGTCGATGGTGCCGGGGTCGAAGCGGTCCACGGTCTGGTCGTTGTAGCTGTGGCTGAGGGTGAAGTTCAACTCGCCGAGTTGACCCACTTCCGTGACGTAGTTGGCGACCAGATCGATGCCTTCAACGGTGCTGTCGAAGGCATTGCTGAAGAACGACAGCGAACCGAGCAGTGCAGCGTTGGGCACACCGGCAGCGATCAGCGCCAGTTGCTCAGGCGAATCGGGCACGATCGTGAAGTTGGACAACGCGACCCGATCATTGATGTCGATGTTGTAGTAATCGACGGTCAGGCTGAAATTATCGGTTGGGGTCAACACGATACCGCCCGAGAAACTGGTCGAATGTTCCGGTCGCAACGGTTGCGCACCCAAGGCAATCGCGGCCGGGTTGTTGACCGGGAACGTACCCAGCGGCACCAACGTGCCGGCCGCATTGGCGGTGGTGGTGATGTCGAGCGTGTTGATCTGGCCCGGCGTCGGCGCCCGGAAGCCGGTATTGGCGGTTGCGCGTATCGCCACCTGCGGCGAGAACTGATAGCGCGCCGACAGTTTCCAGTCGATCTGGTTGGCGTACTGTGAGGAGTCCTCGACCCGGCCGGATGCGCCAACGCTGAAGTTTTCGCTCAACTTGGTTTCCAGATCGAGATAGGCGCCCCAACTGCTGCGACCGAAGGTGCCGGCCGAGTCCGGCGAATCGCCCTGAAAACCATCGGAACCCACGCCGAACAAGGCAGCGGTCGGGCCGTTCTCGAATGAGGCCGGGTCGCCGATGCCGACAGCGTAAATCTCACGCCGCCACTCGCCGCCGAACGCGATGTTCAGCGGCGCGGCAAACAGGCCCGTTTCCATGGGATACACGAAATCGGCATTGACGCCGCGCTCGCGCTGCTCCAGCTTGCCCGGCTTGAAATTGAGCGGGCTGTTGATACCGAGGCTGGGATTGATCGAATTGACCAGGCTGTAGACGATCTGGTTCTGGCCGTAACGGCCGCTGAGGTCCCAGCGCAAACCGGACGCCAGCTCACCACGCGCACCGAACACGCCTTCGTAATCCTCGATGTCGGCACCGAACGTCGGGGTATAGCCACCCGGAAACAGGGCGAAGATCGGGTTCAGCGCCACGAATCCGGACGGGCTGCTCGGGTCGGCGGTGACGAAATCGCTGGGGCTGCCGCCGGAAGCCAGAATGCTGTCGATGATCGATTGCGCGACCGGGTCCGGCAGACCGTCTTCATTCGCATCGACAAACAGGGTGCCGCGCGGACCGACACCGGGCACCCCGACCGGGGTGCGGTAGAAAAAGCTGGAGGCGAACTGCTCATCGGCATAGCTGGCGAAGCCATAAAGGCTGGTCGATTCGCTGACCTGCACCTCGGCATTGAAGAAGGTACGGATGCCGTCGGCATCGGGATCGCCCCAACGCTGGCCAAGGCCGTTGAACGGGACGTTTTCGGCACCCACCGCTTCACCTACCGCTACCGCATCCAGGCGGCCACTGCCGCGCGAGGTGTGATTGCTGTCGAAATATTCGACGGTGGCATTGAAAAAGCCGTCCTGCCCCAGTGGCAGGCCGAGGTTGACCGAACTCTGGAAGCGATCACCGTCACCCTCATAGGTTGAACCGTACTGGCTGTTGACCGTCACCCCTTCGGCATTGTCGTTGAGGATGATGTTGATGACGCCAGCGATGGCGTCGGAACCGTACTGCGCCGACGAACCGTCACGCAGCACCTCGACACGCTGGATCGCGGAAGCTGGGAACAAACCGAAATCGACCGCCTGCGCACCCTGATTGACGGTACCGAACGGCTCGGCCTGCAAGTTCACCAGCGCTGAGCGATGCCGACGCTTGCCGTTGACCAGCACCAGGGTTTCATCGGGCGGCAGGTTGCGCAGATTGGCCGGGCGAATAAACGCTGAGCCATCGGCAATCGGAAAACGCTGGGTGTTGAACGAGGGCAGCAGATTGGACAGTTGATCGGTGAAGTCGAGCGATGCCTGCCGCTCCAGGTCAACCGGGCTGACCACGTCGACCGGCGACATCGATTCGGTGGGCGAACGCCCCTGCACACGGGTACCAGTCACGATGACCTGATCGAGCAGTTCCGGCGATTTGGCTGGTGCATCGGTGGCGCCGGCGCCAGCAGTGGCTTGTTGGGCCAATGCCGGCGCACTCATCGTGGCGCACAGCAAGGCAATGGCGACGGGCAGCGGTGAGCGGCGCAGCGGCGGCGAAGCGTTGGCACGTGGCATGCGGGTATCCCCTTGATCATTTATGATTGTGATTAACGCGAGTTAAATCAATCACGCCGCAGCGACGCTGTCAAGCGTCGCTTTTTCTGACCATGGCCGGCTTCGCAAGCGGCAACCCGCACATCACTCTGACCCGATTGCAACCGGCCACCACGCTCGGCTCGCACCGGCCACGTAACCGATGGTGCGTAGCAGTACACTGGCGGACTGCGGCATGATGCCCGCCGTGGCTACGCTGCGTTGCCAATCCCTGCTGATGAGAACCGATGAACGCCACCGATAGATCCAGCGGCAAACTGGTGTCACTGCGGCGGCTGTGGCCGTACGCCAGCCGTTATCGTGGTCTGGTCGCGGGTTGGCTCGGTTTCATGCTGATCGCGGCAGGGTCAACATTGGCATTGCCGATCGCGTTTCGTCTGGTCATCGACAAGGGCATCGGCGGTGATGCCGGCGGCTCGATCGATCGCTGGTTCGAGATTTTGTTTGTGGTTGCCGCAGTGCTGGCGATTGCCACCGCCTCGCGGTTTTACTGCATCACCGTGCTCGCCGAACGCATCGTCGCCGATATCCGCAAGCAGGTGTTCGCGCACCTGATGCGCCTGGACATGCACTTTTTCGAGCGCACCCGCAGCGGTGAAATCATCTCGCGGCTGTCGGCCGACACTGAAATGCTGCGCACCGTGATCGGTTCCAGCGTCTCCATCGCGGTGCGCAATGTGCTCAACGCGTCGGGCTCGGCGATCATGCTGGCGATCACCAGCCCGCGGCTGGCTGGGCTGGCGGCGATCGGCATCCCCGCAGTGATCGTGCCGATTGCCCTGTTCGGCCGCCGCGTTCGCGAGCAATCGCGCGCCAGCCAGGATCGCCTGGCCGACGCCAGCGCGCGTGCCAGTGAAACCCTGAACGCCATGCATACCGTACAAAGCTATGCACGCGAAGACCATGAAAGCGCACGCTTTGCCGATGCCGCCGACCGCACCTATTCCACCTCGCGCATCCGAATCCGCACCCAGGCGATCCTGACCGCGCTGGTGATCGTGCTGATCTTTGGCGCCATCACCGCTGTGCTCTGGGTCGGTGCCACTGATGTCATCGCCGGCACCATGAGCTCGGGCGCATTAGGCCAGTTCGTGCTGTATGCGATCATCGGCGCCGGTTCGGTGGGCGCGCTCACCGAAGTGTGGAACGATGTGCAACGCGCCGCCGGTGGCATGGCACGCATCAACGAACTGCTGCACGAACAAACCCACATCGCTGCGCCGCAAGCCCCGCAGGCGCTGCCGGCCGTGCTGCGCGGCGACGTGCGTTTTGACAACGTGACGTTTCATTATCCCTCGCGCCCGGAGACCTCGGCGCTGATCGATTTCACCCTGCACATCCGCGCCGGCGAAACGGTGGCGCTGGTCGGGCCGTCCGGCGCCGGCAAAAGCACTGTGTTCCAGATGCTGCTGCGTTTTTTCGACCCGCAAACCGGCAGCGTGCAGGTCGATGACCACGATGTGCGCAATCTGGTGCCAGCCGACCTGCGCTCGCGCATCGCGCTGGTGCCACAAGACCCGGTGATCTTTGGTGCCGATGCCATGGAGAACCTGCGCTACGGCCGGCTCGACGCCAGCGACACCGAGGTCCACGAAGCGGCACGTCTGGCTGAAGCGCATGCGTTCATCGCCGCCCTGCCCGATGGCTACCAGACCTATCTGGGCGAGCGCGGTAGCCGCCTGTCCGGCGGCCAGCAGCAGCGCCTGGCGATTGCCCGCGCCCTGCTCAAGGACGCCCCGATCCTGTTGCTCGATGAAGCCACCAGTGCGCTTGATGCGCAGAGCGAACGCGCCATTCAACATGCTCTGGAACGCCTGATGCAAGGCCGCACCACGTTGGTGATTGCGCACCGCCTGGCGACCGTGCAGCGCGTGGATCGCATCGTGGTACTCGATCACGGCCGCATCGTGGCGCAGGGCCGACACGAAGAACTGGTCGCGCAAGGCGGCCTGTATGCCGAACTGGCACGCTTGCAGTTTGCGCTTTGAGTGCCCGCGCCAGCACAATACGCGGCCGAATCGGACCAACCCAAGAGCCCGCGCATGCACCACCAAAACCGTTTCGCCATCGCCGTGTTGCTGCTGGCTGCCGTTCCCGCACCGGTTGTTGCGCAGTCGAGCCTCGCCGATTGTCGCTTGATTACTGATCCGCTGGTGCGTCTGGCCTGCTACGACCAACTCGATACGCACCACGAAGCGTCCGTCGCTGACAGCGAGCAAGCCGTGGCGGCGCTGCCCGCGGCGCACGCCGCAAGCCGCGACGAGCGCACCCATCCGGCCATCGCGCAACGGCACAGCGATGGCAGCCCCGATACCTTGAGCCAACGCTGGGAACTGCAACCCGAAGACAAGTTCGGCCGGTTTCGCATCGTTGCCTACAAACCCACTTACGCGCTGTTTGCGCGCTATTCGGGCAACCCCAATCAGTTGCCATCAACGCCGGCACCGGGGCATCAGGTCACCTCACCGCTCAACCTGGACAGCGTCGAATCCAAGTTTCAGCTCAGCTTCAAGGCCAAGGCGCTGGAAAACCTGTTCGGCGGTTACGGCGACCTGTGGTTCGGCTATACCCAACAATCGAGCTGGCAGGTATACAACAGCCTCAACTCCGCACCGTTTCGTGAAACCGACTATGAGCCCGAAGCGTTCCTCACCCTGCGCACCAACGCCCATTTTCTCGGCTTCGACTGGAAGCTGCTGAACCTGGGGCTGGTGCATCAGTCCAATGGCCGCGATCTACCGCTATCGCGCAGTTGGAACCGGGCCTATGCCCAGTTCGGTCTGCAACGCGGCAACCTGTCGCTGTTCGTGCGGCCGTGGCTGCGCATCAACGAGTCCGCCGGTACCGATGACAACCCCGACATCACCGACTTCATGGGCCATGGCGATCTGCTCGCAGTGTATCAGCGCGGCAGCAACGAGTTTTCGGCGCTCACCCGCTACAGCGGCGTTGGCAATCGCGCCACCGTGCAACTGGATTGGCATTTCCCGCTGATCGGCGCACTCAAGGGCTACGTGCAGGTATTCAGTGGCTATGGCGAGACGCTGGTGGACTACAACATTCACCAGAACACCATTGGCGTCGGCGTGTCGCTGACGCAGTGGCAGTAGGCGCCTACGATGAATGCGCTACTCGGCGCCGACGCCAGGAAGCCTACCGCATGGGATCACGGTGCTTCAAGCCAGACGATGATCTGTGTAACCGCAGGAATATCCCAACCCAATTCCAGATGATTCACCGCAACCACCGCGGCGCCGCCATCGTTGAGCACGCCTGTGGAATCATTGCAACTGGCGATGAACACCACGCCATCGGAAGGGCCGGTGTGTTCGTTGTGCAGCAGCGCGATGTCGGGTTGGTTGCCGCACAGATTGTGCACCTCGACATCGCTGGGCACGCCCGCAGTGCGAATGATATCGACCAGTGAGGCACCGAGGAAAGCGTTGATACCGTCCGAATGTGTGTAGACGCCCCAGCCGCCGTAGTAGGTCGTCCACCAGTCTTGTTCCAGTGTTGCTGGCGTATAGACCGAATCCCATCGTTTCAGCATCTGCGCCGAACCGGGGAAAAAGGCCGACGAATAAGTCCACTGTGGCCCATTCCACC
>Ga0100391_1000079_pt1 | contig 115288 bp, 94 predicted proteins | sample CryGeymeta201515_FD_81541 | JGI IMG/M metagenome (GOLD analysis project Ga0100391, IMG submission 81541) | Groundwater microbial communities from Crystal Geyser aquifers in Utah, USA - Crystal Geyser metaG 2015-15 | ecosystem: Environmental > Aquatic > Deep subsurface > Groundwater | place...
GTAGAAGGTTTTCAACCTGTTACAGCTGATTTGGGGGTTATTGGCATAGCCTCCCCCTCTGTTATCGGCAGCGGCTTTAGCACAGAAGAAAAAATCAGGATAGAAGTAAAGAATTTTGCAACCGTAGCCGTTTCGGATTTTGAATTGAGTTATCAAATCAATGAGGAACCTATTGTAATAGAAACAGTTAATGTAAATATTCCACCTTTCGAAACCTATATTTACACCTTTAATGATTTTATTGATTTGTCGGCTATGACTGAAATCACAATCACTGGAACGGTTGCACTCGAAGGTGATGATAATACCGAAAATGACGTTTTAACCGAAACCATTGCGCCTACATTAAGTTATATGATTTTCGACCAGGAACGTCATAATTATGGAGGCTATGGACAATCGCACACCCGCACCGTTTATATGCCCGAAAATCTGGATAATTATAGCGAAATTTATGTCAATATTGATCTTGATTGCCCAACTGGAGGTTGTGATCCCTGGGATCAGCCGGCAAAACTGATGATCAACAAAAATGGTGAGAATTACGAAATCGCGCGCTACATCACACCTTTTGGTGTGGCATGTGGCGGCTGGACATGGGATATCACAGATTTCCGCTCCTTGCTGGTCAATGAGGTTGATTGGGTGAGTTATGTGCAGGTTTGGGGAGCATCGGGTTGGCTTGTTAGTGTGCAGCTCCAATTGGTTGAAGGAACTCCTGCCTATCCTTATTCAAAGGTGACAAAACTCTGGAATGAAGACAATTGGGTTTATGGCGATCCGGATATTTCCCACGATTTTCCGGAGAAAGAAATCCTCATCCAACCCGAAACTGTTGCCGCAAAAATCAGAATGACAATGACAGGTCACGGACAAGGAAATACGCTTAATGCAGCTGAATTTTCCGAATTTACGCACCATATCTGGATTGATGGCGAAGAAACTTTTACACAACATCTTTGGAAAGATGATTGCGCGCAGAACAGCTGCAGCCCGCAAAGTGGCACTTACCTTTACAGTCGTTCAGGATGGTGTCCGGGGCAGGATGTTCAGCCTTGGGAATGGGATTTGAATGGACATTTCGCGCCAGGCGAAACAGTTAGTTTTGATTATGTGCTTGCTGATTACACGAACTTGCTAATCACCGGCTACAATGGAGGTTCACATACCGAACCTTATTACCGTTGCCATACTTACCTCATTGAATTTGCCGATGAAGATTTTGTGCAACTCAACGAACAATCCATCAGCTCTGGCATTATTGAAGCTTATCCCAATCCAACTTCTGATGCTTTAAATATCAGCACTTTGAATAATGAAAAAATGCAAAGAATCGATGTTTACGAGCTCAACGGAAAGCTGTCTGCTTCGATTCAGTTGAACGGCATCAACACTTATAAGCTCGATTTGAGCAATGTAAAACCCGGATTGTCTCTGATTAGAATTCAGACTAAAAACACAAATGAAGTTATCAAAGTCGTGGTGAAATAATTACCTAAAGCTGATCAGGAAAATTAATTGGCCTGAAATACAAAAGGCGATATAAGGAATAGAAAAACCCGGAATTTACCGGGTTTTTCATTTTTATCAACGTTCTCTAAAAATGAGTAAAAGCGAATAAAAACCACCAAAGCCTGATTGCTTTCAACATTTATTGCATGATCAGTTTTTTCCTAAGTAAGGTGTTCCCTTTTATTAATTCAATGACATATGCACCTTTTTTCAGAAAGCTCAGGTCTAATTTTTCTTTGGCATACCACTTGCCCTTACTATAGACCAGCTTACCATCCAACTGATACAGTTTAACTGTTTCAAATGCCATGGGTTCAGCGCTATCAAACCAAAAAACACCAGATCCGGGATTAGGATAAACCTGAATAGCTGGGTTTGTTGTCTCAATTGAATTTACATCCATGATTGTTGCAGTAGCCGGAAAAGTGATATAATCGATCCATGCGCAATCATTGCCATTGCTAACGCTCCCGTCTTTGGAATAAACCCACTTCAAAGTATGCTGCCCTTCAGGGATTTCCACTGTAATCAATTCCCAATCTGCTTCTCCCGACCACTGTCCAAGCTGCATATCCTCAATATAAAAACGCAGGAAATCATATCCTGATTCAGAAGATACCTTACGATAAAAACTAATCTCATCCTGCATCATGACAAACATATTGATCTTTAGCTCAGTGATTTGATCATCAGAAATCGTTGCCGATTTAGCAGCAAAATTTCCTTCATAAACCACATCTTCCACAATTTGCCAGCTCCGACCCAATTCCTGAATCCATTCATAAGCTGCAAAATCTCCGGTTTCGAAATCCTCAATCTGTAAACCGATTGACATCGGCCACGACCAACCATCATCATACCATTCATAGCCTACCGGACAATCTAATAAAGCATTCATTACCAATATAGTACCCTGAGGAGCATACTCATCCACATGAACTGTATAACTCACATCGAAAGTTTCTCCTGGAAACAAACTCCCAATATATTGATCGCCATTTTCGATGGTGAGCCATTCTGAAGCATATTCACTCAAACTGATCGTGATGTCATGTGCAGCACTTGATCCATTATTGCCGCCAAACACATGGAATTGAACCGTTTCGCCGGCATCCAGCAAACCGTTTTGATTGCCTGATTCATCTACAATTTCATAATGAGAAATATGATTTCCAGGTATGAGAATCTCTAAATTAAAATGATCAGTCCAACTCTGATCTCCTGAAGTAAGAATCATTTCAAGTTCGATAGCATAATCTGGTGGAACAATTGTTGAAATCTCCAATAAAAACACATCTTCCAAGCTTACGGTTTCACCAGCAGCGATTGTACCTATTTCAAGCTCAGATTCTAAAACAGTTACTATCCAATCATCAGCAACACTAATATGTGCCTCAACATTTTCAAGATTCTCAGACCCAATATTTTTGATTCCTATATTCAGGCTGACTGTTTCACCATAGTCGGCCTCTCCGTTGGCATTGCCCTGCTCATCAACCACTTCCATACTTTCCCAGATAAGGTAAGGGCCCTCATTCGGGATGATTGTTACAGGCAGCGCAACAGGCAAAATATTCTGTCCTACCACAACCAGATTGGCTGCTCCGGTTTCGTTCAAAGCTTGATCAAAAACGATCACAGCATTTCCATCGGCATCTGTTTCTCCAACGCCAATTATTTCGTTATTTTGTCGCAGATGACAACGATATCCGGCAAGCGGTTCACCGGCTTTACTTACAGCAGCTGTTGTTTCAGTCAATCCGATTATCAGCTGAGCAGTGTAATCAACTTCAGGTTCAAAAGGTTCTGATGTCCATACACTTAGCATAGGATCACCCAAAATATTCAAATCATAGAAATTCCAGCGCAAAGCACCTTCTTCCCATTGTCCGGGTGCGGTAACCCAGGGTGCTGTTTCAATTTTTGATTCCCTGAGTGCCAAACCCAGATAAGGAATCTTATCATGGTAAAAAGCATCGGTCATTTCGCGATGTAAATGCGCTGCAGGTCCTTCGGTTTGCCCTTCGTTGAACCAGCCATAACGCGAATTCCCGATCACTGCAACCGCAAAATTCTCGATCAGCACCATTTTTTCCAGGATACAATCGTTATAATCAAAAGCCCCGCAGTCGCAGCCGTGGGTATGCAACAAAGGAAAATTATGATCAACCCCATTGGCGGCAGCAAAATTGGCATCCGTGATATCCGAATTGGATAAATGCGCCACATAAGTCTGGCTAGCATGCCCCACATGATGAATAAACTGTTTGCCCTGATTGATGCTGTTGATAAGATCGGAACCCGACCATGAGCCATCATATTCATACATTCTTTCAACGACATACGATTCAGGAATACCAGTGGTTGTGTAGCCGTTTTCATCGGTTTCACCTACCAGAAGCTCAAGGTAATCACGTCCCCAGGTATCCGGATTGTTGTAAAGATTTTCACCAGCAAAAAGTGGCTTTTCAAGTTCACCCAAAACCGGCTGCTGCTGATACATAAGAATTTTATTAAGCATATTCGCAAGTTCGTCAGCATTACCAAAGGGCATACGAGCCACACCAATTTCAGGTAGCAGATCATCCTCTCCGGGCTCGCCCCAGCGATCGTCATTATCCTCATTCCATGTTCCATCCAATGCCGCATAATACAAATCAGCCGGAATATTACTGGTTTCATAACCACCACCTGACTGCACATAACAATAAAAGCCGCGCGCTGGAACAATCTCTACATCACCTCCCAACAACAGGCTGTGAATGCCGGTTTCATTGTATCTTTCAATCACAAAATTTCGGATTTTTTCCTGTAGATCAACGCCATTTCCATTAGATGAAATTGTTTCGATTGTAACAATTTCAGAGGTGAACCCCCTTTCAAGGAGAAATTCCTGATAAGTTTCGAACTGATCAGCGTAAATCTCCTTAGTAACAATCAACAAATCAGTTTCAGGCACCTCCAGTGAGTTTTTTTGGTAGTGCATATACTGCTCAATCATTGCTGGATTTTGAGCCAGATTTTTCGCAGAGATTAACTGCTTAGAACCAGATTTAAAAACAATGTTTGAAGCCGAACGAACCGGCGCAGTTTCAATTCTTACAAGAACTTCTTTGGCATAATATACAGTCTGATCAGCCGGAATATATTGCAAAGGTGTGATCGTGCTCAAAGCAAAACCCATTCCATTATACCAGGAAGTGAGAAGATTGCCATACGCTTTCTCTGGATAAACTGTTTCAGTTGCATAAATTTTTTCATCCTTCAGAAAAGCAAATTTCCGCTTTTCCGACAGCGGCCTCGAAGGCTGATAAGGTGCCAGAACATGGGACGTTTCAAGTTGTTCCATTTCACCATAAATCACCTCAATAGCAATAGCTTCTTCGCCAGGAGGCAATAACAAACTGATACTTTTCCAAGGCAGGACGGGCTGACCAGCCCTGGCTGATAACATACATCCATCAAACAAAATATTGTCGCCATTAGCGCTTCGAATAAGCTGTGGCGCATCAAAATAAAATATTTTTTCAATTGTTGAAGCATGCAAAAAACTGCTAATCAATAAGATTGACAGCAAAACCAATAAACGTTTCATAGGTTTGGAATACAAAATTCATAAGCGGTTAACTATGCGTCAAAGATAAGCTTTCAGAATCGTTTCTGCTGTAATTGACCTCTTTAGATTGATTCTAAATAGTGACATTCACATTATTTTACTAAGTTTTTTTTAGATAGTAAAACCCGGAATCCACTACATAATAGTGAAATTCACAATTTGCATTAATTTTACAACCTATTCCGATTGTTCATGGAAGAAAAAAGTCACGCAAAAAAACGGGAAAAACTAGCGCGCTTCAAAAGTTTCGCCGCTGAATTACTACCTCATGAAGTTAATTATCTACAAGCGCAGGCTGCATTTGTTGATCCCATAAATGCTGCGCTTTTTCAGCAGCTTTGCGACTTTGTGCTTCATCCTGAACAAGCTATAACATTCGACACCAAAATAGACAAACGCAAATACACTTACCTGAAAAACTGGGTCGAAAAGCAGTTGTCATCCATTGATGCTGATCATTTTTTTGAATGGATGCATCAACTTGATCTCAAATTAATGACAGATCAAATCAGCCCTGACGAAGAAATTGAACTCCTTGGAAAGATCAGAAAATACAACAGTCCCAATTATTATTTCATGCGGTTTTACGAATTGGTTCAAAACTACCGTAACTACCTGCTCATTCGGGTGAGGGGAAACTATCTGCCAGTGGTTTCATCCTTTCGCGAAAATTTTAAACAACAATATCAGGAAGCTATAAAAGTGAATCAGCTTTTGCATGATGCAACCAATGATATTGTTAATCAATACCTCACCAAATCCGGAGATAGTATTCAATGGGAAGAAAATTTGGTTGCAATTTTTAATAACGATCAGCTCGATGGCCTTAATCGCTATTATGCCGTGGTGCGGCTCAGCTTTATTTATTTCAATTATGGGGCTTATGACAAGTTATCGCGCCTGTATAATGCACTTGACAAACTGATTATCAGCGGTGAGATATACAGCCGGCGGATTCTGGTAAATTATTATGCAAACCGGCTCCTGCTGCATTCGCGCTACAACGAATTGGATACGGCTGCCAGATTTGGTTATTTATCGATAAAGGCAAAAAGCTCCGACTACCTGTTCTATCTCAACAACTTATGTGGTGTCTTGCTCAGAAGAGGGAAAACTTCAGAAGCACTTCATTTGATGGAAGATAATTTACCCGCATTCCGGAAAAATATCAGTCCGCATACGCGTATCGGTTTTGCCTCTTACTACCTGAAAAGCCTTAATGAAAATGCAAAATACACCAAATCACGTCGATTTGCAACTCATTTTCTGGATCAAAATATTCAGGATATTCTTAAGTTTAGGTGGCGTTTGTTTTTTTTGGCTTATGCTGAAACCTTACTTTTTAACAAAGACTATTTGCTGTTAATCAGAGTTTTTGCGAAATATAAGCTTTTAAACCTGGAATTGATCTACAAACAAAATCCGGATAGTTTCCCAGCTTTGGAATGCTATCATTTGCTGGCACAATACAAAGAAGCCAAAATCAGTTTGGACAGATTAAAACAACGCCTTATTCCACTTTTTAAAAACAATCCTGCCCCTCAATTCAAGCGTCAGATGGCAGAAACCTTAAAACACCTCAAAATTCAGCTCAGCGAGGCCTTTGAAACCAAATTTTTTGATGAAATTTGACCATTAACTTCAATCTTGATCATCAAGAAAATGATGAAGATTTTATCGTGAAAATTGAGAAATATCACACCCCCTTCCAATCCGCAAACCTACAATTCGCTTACTTTTGCCAGGAGTAAAATTGCATATTATTATGACATACATACAATCCTATTTTCAAGCACTATGGAGTTTAACTGTTGAAATAGCGCCTTATCTGCTCTTTGGGTTTTTATTCGCCGGTATATTAAGGGTTTATTTTCCACAGCGTTTGCTCAATAAATACATGGGGAAATCAAGTGCTACAGCTGCGGTGAATGCCAGCCTGCTTGGCATTCCGATGCCTCTGTGTTCCTGCGGCGTAATACCTACGGGCATTTCACTTTTTAGAAACGGAGCCTCCCGAGGGAGCACCAATTCATTTCTGATTTCAACCCCTCAAACTGGCGTCGATTCCATTTTGGTTACTTATTCTATGCTCGGATTGCCATTTGCGATAATCAGACCGATTGTAGCCCTTGTAACAGGTGTAAGTGGCGGCTTGCTTACTAATTGGTTTGTTAAAGACAAATCTACTAAACCACTTGAAGGTGAGGTTTTTACAGCGACAAAGGACAAAACTATCAAGGCAAATAAGTTCAGACTGATGCTGAATTATGCATTTATCACCTTTTTGCAAGACATCATGAAATGGCTTATTATAGGCCTGTTGCTTGCAGCATTGGTTGCTGTACTCATCCCTGATTCATTTTTTGAACGCTACATTGGCAACAGTTTTCTGGAAATGCTTGTTATTCTAATTGCCAGTATTCCGCTTTATGTTTGTGCCACAGCTTCGGTGCCACTGGCAGCTGTATTATTACTCAAAGGACTCTCGCCGGGTGCAGTTTTAGTATTTTTAATGGCTGGTCCGGCTACAAATGCCGCTACCATGACAGTTTTATGGAAGACCCTTGGACAAAAAACCACTTTAATTTACCTGGCCACCATTATCGGAGGCGCATTACTTTTTGGCTTTCTTATCAATCAATTACCAGCTTCATGGTTTTCGATCGCCGTGCATGGCGGGGCTCACGAACATCAGCTTTTGCCACAATGGTTGCAATTAGGATCTGCTGTAGTGTTGCTGCTTTTAATTGCTAATGGTTACTTTCAAAAATATTTTAAAAAATCAAACATAAAAATGGATAAGATGAACACAGCTAAACGATTTTCTCTTTTCAAAGTACAGGGAATGGACTGCAATCACTGTAAAAACAGTGTAGAATTAAATCTAAGTAAATTACCTGAAATACAAACTGTTGAAGCAGATTTGCAACATCAGACCGTTAAAATTGAAGGTGATCAACTCGATATAGAGCAGATAAAAGAGATTGTAGAGTCGTTGGGTTACAAATTTGGCGGTAAAATTTGAAGGTGATATGGTTTAAAAAACCGTTAATTATTGAATTTCTGATTCATAAGTCTTATTACTCTGCATGGTTTGTTTAACTTTGCCGCCCGTTGTTTACAATTTGAATAAAAATGAAACAGCTAAGCCGCCATATTCTTATAGTCTTTATTGTACTCACTTCTGCTTCGGTATGGAGTCAACAATCCTATTACAGTTGTTATACAGGGGAAACAAGAGGTAAAAATATACGGCTTCACCTTATCAAATCTAACAATAAACTGAATGCTTCTCTTCTGGTAAAAGAACAAACTACTGAAGCAGTGGAATTTACACTTAGTGGAAAGCTTAATTCAGGTGGCGATTTTTATCTTGGACAAAATTTTGATTCCGATACAATTTTATTTGGCAGGCTCACTAAATCGCACCTTGAGGCTTTCTTTAAGCATGATGAAACAGATTTGATTTTAATGCGCTTACAGACTGAATCTGCGGTCAATCACCTGGATATTGATATCAAAACCCTTGAACTGCAACAACCGCTCGACACAACAAATCCTGATAGTCCGCAAGCGATTTTCGAAGGACAATTATTACTCCCTAAGCAAGCAAATGCGCTATTGGATAGCTTGTTTATGAAACAAGCTGACGAAATGTATCGTTTCAAGATAAATCAACTAAACGAAATTTTATCCTTTGAAGCAAAAGCCTTTTTTGCAGGCTACAAAAAGCTTAACAGCTTCGAAGATAAGGATTCACCTATTTTTCAGTGGATAAAAAGCAGTGAAGTTTTTATACAACTCAACCAGCAACAATTATTTAGCTTTGCCGTAGCTGATTATGCCTATACAGGAGGTGCTCATGGTTTAAGTACAAAACGATTTATTGTTTTGGATATCAAAAACTTAAATCAACTTACAATAGGTGATGTTTTTAAAGCAGAAGCCCTAAATAAACTACCGGATCTTCTGGAAAAATCTCTGCGGATACAATATCAAATCTCAGCTGACAGCAGTTTGCATTCAGCCGGATTTTTTGTGGTCAAGCCTGAAATTACTGATAATTTCTGGCTCAGCGCCGCTGGTGTTGGATTTTACTATAATAGTTACGAAATTGCTCCTTATTCCTTTGGACATACCCCTATTTTGTTACCCTATTCCCAGCTTGAAGGTTTGCTAAAACCCGAAATCGTATCCCGTTTGAATCCCATTCAAAAATCTTTAAATCCGCAACCATGAACCTGATCACACTCATTTATGATTTATTGAGTGTGCTTGGGGCATTGGCTTTTTTTCTGTTTGGGATGAAGCTAATGAGCGAATCACTGCAAAAAATTGCCGGCTTCAAAATGCGTCAATACCTTTCGGCCATCACTGCCAACAGATGGAGAGGACTGCTTACTGGTTTTGCCATCACCGGAATTTTACAATCGTCTTCTGCAGCTACCGTGCTGTTGGTTGGTTTCGTAAACGCAGGGCTAATTTCAGTTTTGGATTCTATTGGACTTATTATGGGCGCCAATATTGGCACTACAGTAACTTCATGGCTGATTACTTTTTTTGGTTATTCCTTTAACATCAGGGTTATTATTCTACCTCTGATAGCGCTGGCCATACCCTTATATTTTGGATCCAGTTCCAACAGAAAATCCGTTGCAGAATTTGTTCTAGGTTTTGCAATTTTGTTCATCGGCCTGCAGTTTTTGAGGGATGTACTGCCAGATATTCATCGCGAAACGGGCATTGTTGAATTCTTAAAAGCAAATGCTGAGATTAATTTCGTTTCACTCTTTGTTGCTGTGCTCATTGGTATTGGCATTACAATTCTAATTCAGTCGTCAACAGCCACAATCACACTAACTATTGTACTTTTAAGCGAAGGCATGGTGAGCTTTGAAATAGCTGCTGCACTGATTGTTGGAGAAAACATTGGCACCACTGCAACTGCTAATATCGCAGCCATTGTTGCCAATAGAAATGCCAAAAGAACAGCTTTGATACATTTTCTTTTCAACCTCACTGGCGCACTACTCATTATACCAGTTTTTAATTATGCCATTCAATTGATTGATTCATTTGTTGATATGATTCTGCGTTTGAGTGATAACGATATCATATTGTCGGCTCCCCTCAAGGTGAGTCTTTTTCACAGCCTTTTCAACATCAGTAATACGCTTATTTTAATCTGGTTTACAAAACCATTATTCCAGCTAAGCAAAGCCATGATCCCTTTAAAAGAAAATGAAGAAGATGGAAGAATGCTTAGCTTGCAGGAAAATTTTGTGACTCCGGTATCTGAATTATCTTTGGTTCATCTATCAAAAGAAATAAGCAAAATGGCTCGGCTAAGTCAAAAAATGTTTGACTTAGTTCCGCAGCTGCTGATGGAAAAAAACTTAGAGGAATATCAGCTACTCAGCGATAAAATTCGTCAAATGGAGCATCAGATGGATCAGAATGAGCAAGTTTTGATGAATTACCTTGCCCGCCTCACAGAAAGCAAACTGAGTGCTGAAAGCTCTAAGCTAATAAACGGCAGTATGATTATCGTAAACAATATCGAAAACATTGCTGATATATGTTTCAAGATTGCCCGCGTTATTGAGCTTAAAAATAGTCAGAAAGCCTGGTTCAACCAACAACAGCGCAATAGGCTTCACCAAATGTTTGAAACGGTTAAAGAGGCTTTAACCCTGATGCTTTTTAACCTTAGCAAGCCTCAAAAACCGGATCTTAACAAAGCTCATCAAGTTGAGATCCAACTAAATGAATTGAAACAGGAATACATTGAAACTCATCTTTCAGACCTTAAGGCGGGAAACTATCCTTTTAATTCTGGAAATTTTTATCAGCAATTGGTCGTTTATAGCGAAAAAATTGGCGACCATGCAATTTCTGTTTCAGAAACACTCAACAGAAGTTATTGATTACCATCCGGCTGCAAGCACATCAGCCAGATGAATGGTTTTTATCGGAAGTTTAAGTTTGTTTATATACCCTTCCTGATGCATCAGACATGACAAATCAGTAGAGACAATAAACTCAGCCTCAGTATCCAGAGCATTTTGAACTTTTTGCTCGGCCATAGCTGTCGAAATTGCTTCGTGTTTAACACTAAAAGTCCCTCCAAATCCACAGCAAACATGACGGTCATTCATTTCTACCAATTCAAGGCCTTTTACTTTGGATAATAAAATACGTGCCTCCTGTTTAAGTCCGTACTCTCGCAAACCTGCACAACTGTCGTGAAAAGTAATTTTATGAGGAAAAACAGCCCCAAAATCGGTATAACGCAATTTATTGACTAAAAAATCAGAAAGCTCAAACATATTTCTAGTCAAACGTTTATATTCCAAATGGTTAGCTGTATTATGAAATAACTCATGGTAATAATTCCGAACATAACCTGTGCATGAAGCTGATGGGCTAACCACTGGACGATCGTTAGGAAAGTCTTTTAAAAATTTATTACCTAATTTTTTGGCTTCATCCAGAAAACCACTATTAAAAGCCATCTGACCACAGCAGGTTTGTTTGGGATTGTAGTGCACATTTGCTCCGGCCTTTTCGAGAAGCTTAATCATATTCATACCTGTTTCCGGAAAAAACTGGTCAACAAAACAGGGGATGAACAGATCTATTGTCATGATTTTTTTTTTGCAAAAGTACATGATTTTTTCGCATTCTAAAGCAAGCCTTAAAACCATGATCAGTCCAAATGGCTCATTTCTGATGAAGAACGCCTATTTTTCGAATGTAAGTCCAAAAAGCAGGATATGATTTTGCTACTACCTCTGGCTTATCGAGTTGGATAGCTCCTACTTTTAAAGCCAGTGGTGCAAGTGCCATTGCAATGCGATGATCGGCCCAGCTATTGATCAATAGGGGTCTTGATTCGTCAAAAACATTAAGTTTTTGTGATGGTGTAAGGATGTAAACACCTTTTTGAACTTCCTGAAAACTCACTCTCATTTTTGCCAATTCTGTTTTCAAGGCCAATAACCTGTTCGACTCTTTATGCACTAAATTATCCAAACCTGTAAACCTTGCTTTAATCCCCAGTCCGGCACAGCTTGCAGCCAATGCAGGCAGCAAATCGGGATACTGCCGGCAGTCACATTCAAAACTATCTGCTGTGGCTCCCATTTTAAATATTCTTATTCCGTCCGGTTCTTCATGGCTCTGAACGCCAAGTTGTTCGAAAAGTTTAGCAAGCACTTTATCACCCTGCAACGAATCCAGACTTAACTGATCCAGCACCAGCTCGCCGCCTTCAGACAAAGCCATTATTTCATACCAATAGGACGCTGCACTCCAGTCGGGATGGATACGACAACTGACATTGCTGTAAGGATTAGGTTCAACAACAATTTTATTGTTTTCCCAATTCACCGCTGCACCAAAATGACGCATCAGAGCTATGGTCATCTCCAAATAAGGAATTGAACTGTGGTCGCCGGCTATTTCCAACTCAAGTCCATTTTTCCAAACCGGTGCAGCTAAGAGCAAAGAAGAAGCGAATTGACTGCTTTTAGTTAGATTGATAGTTGCTTTGCCTCCCGTAAGCACCTTACCCTGAATGCGTAATGGAGCAAATCCTTGCTGCCCGATGTAAGTTATCTCAGCCCCCAAATGCCTAAGCGCGTTCACCAACTCGCCAACCGGCCGCTCGAGCATGCGGCCAGAACCTGTTAGTACCCATTTACCCGGCAAAGTTGCCAGATAGGTTAGTAAAAAACGAAAAGTAGTTCCTGCATTATCACAATCCACAACAAGCGGAATAGATGATTGTGCACAGTCCCTGATCATTTTCAGGTTTCGCTTAAGCAGCTGTGTATCTTCAGCATCACTAAGTTGAGTAATCAACCGATCGAAACCGCCATAAGCGCGTATCATAAGCGCCCTGTTGCTTTCACTTTTACTTGTACTAAGTTGAACCCTTCCTTTAAGATGGGTGAGATTTGGACTGAGTAATTTTGCCTTTGACATGTTTAAAATAATTCACTAAACCAAGTTAAACACGCTCTGAGCTGCTCTGGTTCAACTAATACATCGAAAACAGCTTTCCCTTTGCTATCCATGCAAACCATCATAATATTCCCCCCTTTGCTTTTCTTGTCATGAACAATAAGATCCATCATATTATCAATATCAACTTGATTTAAAATAAAAGGATCAAACAAAGATTGATAATATTCAAGATAATCTTCTAAGACATTTTTTTTCATGCCTTTAAGCTCTACCGAGAGAAATAATTCTGCAAGTATTCCGGCTGCGACGGCTTCGCCATGGGTAATATTCAATTTCCTGCTCAATCCAAGGCTTTCGAAGGCATGCCCGATCGTATGACCAAAATTCAGGATTTTTCTTCTTCCTTTTTCCATGGGATCTTCGGATACAACTTCCATTTTGAAACGAACTGCCTGTGCTATCGCAGCAGTGATGTAGGCTTCATCTTTTTTAGCAAGCAGCTCAAACTGATTCATGCCTCCTGACATAATAAAATTGTATTTAATCAATTCGCCCATGCCCGAGCGCCATTGCACTTCGGGAAGTGTTTTTAAAAAATCCGTTATAATATATACCCTCTCAGGCTGATGAAAAGCTCCAATTTGGTTTTTGTAACCTTCGAAATCTATTCCTGTTTTCCCACCCAAAGCAGCATCTGCCATTGCAAGTAAAGTTGTTGGGAAATGAATGGTACGAATACCACGTTTGTAGCTGGCAGCAGCAAATCCTCCCAAATCTGTTATCACACCACCTCCCAAATTTATCAGCATAGCATCCCTGCCAGCACCTGCCCTGGTAAGTCTTTTCCAAATTTCACTCAGTTGATGCAGGTTTTTGTTTTCCTCGCCATGCGGAATAGTAATCAAGTTGATTTTAATCTGAATTGATTGAAAATAAGGCTCTAAAAGTGGCCAGCAATACTGTTTGGTTTGATCATCTGCTAAAACAAAAACCTGCTGATCATTTTGACTACAGGTCATCAACACTTTATCGAAATCGAGAAGTGCATCCTGATTAAAGTAAATCCCGGCAACAGCAATATTCATCATTAAGCTTTTAGCAAAAGTACTTGAAAAACGAATAGGTAAGACTCAAAACAACTTGGATTAATAAAAAGCAGCCAGCAACAATTCCAGGTGATGAAAAGGTAGCCGGTGCAATTGGGCGATATAATGATTTGTAAGTTTACCGTTGAAAGCGTAAACACCTTTTGCGAATGCCCGGTCGGATTGCAGATAAGCTTGCATCCCGCCATACTCAGCAATCTGCAGCAGGAGCGGTGTAAAAAAATTATTAAAAGCTATTGAAGCCGTTCGTGGAACGCGCGAAGCCATATTTGGAACGGCATAATGTGTTACGCCATTTTCCTGAAATACCGGATTTTGATGTGTGGTTGGCCGGCTTGTTTCGAAGCACCCACCCTGATCGATGCTCACATCAATAATCACTGCACCTGCTTTCATTTTTTCGACCATCAACGCACTAATCAAGCAGGGCGTGTTGCCGCTGTTAGCGTGTTTTGCTGCAACCACAACATCAGCAGTTTGCAAGGCATCGCCTATCAGATCGGGTTGCAAAGCCGAAGTAAACACACGCTGTCCCAAATTGTTTTGAAGGGTTCTGAGCTTATACATGGAATTGTCAAAAACCTTGACCAGACAGCCCATTCCCAAAAATCCACGAGCCGCAAACTCAGCCACATTGCCTGATCCGATAATCACTACCTCGGTAGGAGCCACGCCAGGAAAACCTCCCAACATCTTGCCTTTGCCAAAATCCGGATGACACAAATATTCAGCAGCAACCACAACACATAGGTTACCAATGATCTCGCTCATGGATCGCAACAAAGGCAAGGCGCCTGATTTGTCCTGAATGTGCTCATAGGCAAGAGCAACTATTTTTTGCTTTAAAAGCAACTCAAACCATTCGCGGCTTTGAGAAGTTTGTTGCAAAACAGAAAACAAAGTCTTCCCTTTAGAAATCCATGAAAGCTCCTCTAAATCGGGTGGAGCCACCTTGAGAATGAGATCGGTCTGGTAAATTTCCCGAGCCTCGTCAACAATCGTCGCTCCTGCTTCAGCATATTCATGATCGCTGTATTGGGCGAATTTTCCTGCACCACGCTGCACTATTACCTGATTTCCGTGATCGGTGAGCAAACGAACACCATCCGGAATCAAAGCGATTCTCCTTTCGTCAGCCTTTCTCTCGGCCGGAATCCCAATTTTAAGGTGATTTTTCTTTAAAGCCGTTTCAAGTTTTTCTTCCTGAGGCATCAAACTATGGCTGCCTGCAAATCGGATAAATTGGTTTTCCTGCGACATAAGCTATTATCCTGCGATAAGTTGACAGTTAATCATTCTGATTCCGGTCTCCTCATCAGGTTGAATATCAATTTTTACGTGTTTTTCAGGTAAAAGTTGCATTACCTTTTCCGGCCACTCAATCAGGCAGCAATTGCCACTATAAAAATAATTTTCATATCCGATGTCAAAGGCCTCTTCAAGCTTATCGATGCGGTAAAAATCAAAGTGAAATAAAGACTCGCCTTTTTCCGTAAGGTATTCATTTACAAGCGAAAATGTTGGACTATTCACTTCATCTAAAACGCCCTGGAGCTTACAAAAAACTTTAATCAGGGATGTTTTTCCGGCTCCCATTGGCCCGTAAAATGCCATCACCGGATAATCGTTTTTATACTGTGCAAGCCAATTGGCAGCCGTATCTAACTCGTGGGGAGTGGCTGCCTTAAAGCGCTTCTGGTTCATGACCTTTGCAATTTTGGTTTTAAGTGAATCACAGGTATTAACATTTCAAAAATCGAAATTCCACCATGTTGAAATGTATTTCTGTAGTAATTTACGTAATAGTTATAATTGTTGGGGTAAGCAAAAAAATCGCTCGAACGGGCAAAGACATAAGCCGTACTCACATTTATTCTTGGCAAAAAAACATCTTCTGGATTTCTAACTTCAAAAACTTCTTTAGCATTAAATTTCAAGCTTTTACCATATTTATAACGTAAATTAGTATTTACATTTCTGTCGCCAAGAATTTTCACCGGATCTTTCACATATACCGATCCATGATCTGTTGTTAGCACTACCTCTGATTCTTTGCGGGCAATAAATCTGAGAATATCAAAAAGACTCGAGTGCTCGAACCACGACTTCATCAAAGACCTATAAGCAGCCTCATCTTCAGCCAATTCGCGAATCATTTCCATTTCAGTACGTGCGTGCGAAAGCATATCAACGAAATTATAAACAATCACGTTCAATTGATTATTCATCAGATTCGACATGTTTTCGGCCAATTTTTTACCAGCATTGAGGTTGAGTACTTTATTGTAGGAAAACCTGATGTCCTTACCAAAACGTTTAAGCTGTTCGTGAAGGAGCTCAGCCTCAAACTGATTTTTCGTTCCCTCATCTTCTTCATCCGTCCAGTAAGTAGGATACTTCTTGCGTATTTCGTTGGGCATAAGACCTGCAAAAAAAGCATTACGTGCATATTGCGTTGTAGTGGGTAATATACTGCAGTAGAGCTCATCACGATCAACCCTGAAAAATTCTTCTATCATCGGCTGGATGGCCTTCCATTGGTCGTAGCGCAAATTATCGATGACAATCACAAAAAGTGGCTGCTGCTGACGCGCCAAATATGGGAACACCTTATCGCGCATCAAAGTATGCGAAAGCACTGGCTTATCCTCTGGGTCATCATTCAACCAGCTCACATAGTTTTTTTCGACAAAACGCGAAAACTGCAAGTTGGCCTCGTCTTTTTGCATATTCAGCACTTCGATGATGCCCGGGTCGGCAGCTTTTTCAAGCTCCAACTCCCATCGCACAAGGCGCTTATAAATTTCTGTCCACTCCTCAAAACTAAGTTGATTGTTTAGCTCCATCCCGATATTCCTAAACTCCTGTTGATAGGTCATGGTAGATTTTTCGCTAACCAGTTTTCTATTTTCCAGGTTACGTTTCAAGCTTAGCAAAATCTGATTCGGTTTCACAGGCTTGATCAGGTAATCGGCGATATTACTTCCAATAGCATCTTCCATGATAGATTCTTCCTCGCTTTTGGTAATCATCACCACTGGAAGGTTCGGAAACTCAGCCTTTATTTTTTCGAGTGTTTCAATACCTGAAAGTCCGGGCATATTTTCATCCAAAAATACGATATCCAATGGTTCGGCGCGGACGATATCGAGCGCTTCGTCGCCATTGTTGATCGCAATCACTTCATAACCTTTTTGTTCCAGAAACAGGATGTGAGGTTTTAGCACGTCAATTTCATCATCAGCCCATAAAATTCTTATCTTGTCCATAAATCTAGCTTTTTATTTTTTCGGAAAATCAATTGGGTAAAGATGTTGACGATAAGTGTATTTTTGTTGTTAAATGCATAAAACGTTACTTTTATTGTGGCGTCCTGCGTGATTTGCACAAAATTAACAATAATTATGCCCTCGAACAGCGTCAACAAAAAGAAAATCTTCAACGATCCGGTTTACGGATTCATTAGCATTCCTGACGAACTGCATTTTGACTTGATCGAACATCCTTATTTTCAGCGCTTGCGCAGAATCAAACAGCTCGGACTCACACATCTGGTTTATCCGGGTGCATTGCATACCCGTTTTCATCACAGCCTGGGCACCATGCACCTGATGCAGCAAGCTATTCAGCTTTTACGCAATAAAGGTTATGCCATCAGCGATCAGGAAAAACAAGCTGCATCACTGGCCATTCTGCTACACGACATTGGCCATGGACCTTATTCGCATACCCTGGAAAACACCATTATCCAAGGCATTTCTCATGAGCAAATGTCGCGGGTTTTAATACAAAATCTTAATACAGAAACTTCGGGTTTATTAGATGAAGCATTGGCCATTTTTGATGGAAATCATCCCAAAAAGTTTTTAAGTAAGCTGGTTTCGAGTCAGTTGGATATGGATCGCATGGACTACCTGAAGCGTGATAGTTTTTTTACAGGCGTTACCGAAGGCAATATCAATGCCGACCGACTGCTGGCCATGCTGGAAGTGGTGGACAATGAACTGGCTATTCAGGCTAAAGGCATTTATTCTGTCGAAAAATTTATAGTAGCCCGCAGGCTGATGTATTGGCAGGTATATCTGCACAAAACCGTGCTAAGTGCCGAGCATATGCTGATGAACGCCCTCTTGCGTGCGCGCGAAATAGTTGATCAGCTCAAAGCCATTACACCTGAACCGCTTTACTATTTTTTGCCCAAACAGGAAAAACAGCTTGATTTTGTCGAACAGCCTCAAACAATGTTACAATACAGCCGATTGGACGATTTTGATGTATTTTCAGCGCTCAAATCGTGGAGTAGGCATCCCGACAAAGTGCTCAGCATGCTTAGTGAAGGAATTGTGAATCGCAAACTGTTCAAGGTGGTTATAACCGACAAAGCCTTTGATGAAACCCTGCTCGAAAATTTACTTGACGCAATTGTAAAGCATACCGGGCTTAATACAACTGAGTCTAAATACCTGATGATCACAGGCAAAACAGCAAATCACGCCTACCACCCGCAACAAGCACGTATCAATATTGTGTATAAAGACGGCAGCATCAAAGATATTTCAGAGGCATCTGATCAGCTTAATATCAGCGTTTTATCTCATCCTGTGACCAAATATTTCCTTTGTTTTCCGAAGGATATTCCATTGGTTAAGATTAAAAATAATCTTCTTAAAGACCTTTATCGGTATTGATAAGCTATGGCAAGACCCCTAAGAAAACCTGACCAATCAGGATAAACTTTTTCATCATTTGATTCTACTAAAATCGCTTTTCTATTTCCACTAAGGTGAAAATGCCCAATATACACCTGAATAGAATAACCAACCAAGAACTTTAGTAAAAAATTCATTATTCGGTATGAAACACTAAACCCCTGTTCTACATTAAATTGAATGATATAACTTCGAGTTTATCCTCTGTAATGACTACATTTCCAATTTGAAGGAATTATAGAACCATTGACCCCTTGGGATCGTTATCTTAAACTCTAAAGCCAGCTTTATAATCCCTGTTTGGAATTGTAAAGCCGGCCTTTTTGAGCCAAAAAGTGGCTTAGGTTTATAGCTATCCAAAATTATCTCAAGATTAATAACAAGCTATACTTGACTAAAGATAAGAAAGCCATATAAATCCGAAAATTTCTATAACTGCACAAAATCGAGTCCCAGCATTTTGATTTTCTCCTCTTCAGGCCTTGACGACTTGGGATTCCAACCTCTTTCTGCATAGTATTCATCCATTATCAGTTCAAATTCAGCTCTGCTGATCAGCACGTCTTTTTGCGGTCCAATGGTGTGCGCATCCTTGAAAAATCTTTCAGGTAAAACATCATCCTGCCTATTGAATCCTTCCCGAAAATTCATCAATTTTTCAAGGTTAAAAATACGTTCGCCCACCTTGTCGTAGTCCGATATGGAAATATTACTGTCGGTAATTGCATTGATCAGCATTGCCGGATGCAAGTCGTCACGATACCAGGAAGCAGCAAAACTGCAAATACCAACCGAGTCACGTAAAGCACTTTGATCCTGACCTTTAGGCTTGCCACCATTCATATGACAGGCGCCTCTGTTGGCCGTGGTATACGACATTCCAATACTCTTTGCATAACCGTTCACATTCCAGGCAGCCAGCTCATGACCTTTAACATGTATAGCAAAATCGGAACTATGCTGACCAATGAGCTCCGCCAGGTGACGTACCCCTTGTGAAGCCACCCTGCCAACGCCTTCCATGCGACCAATTTTGTGAATCATTTCCAAGGCAGGCGCAACTTGTCCCCACTGCAACTCAATCCCATCAAGAAAATCGTTTGTAATAAGTCCTTTTTCGCGGCATTCGGTCAGGAAACCTAATACATTTCCAAGGCTGATGATATCAATTCCGTAATCATCAGCTAGTTCAATAAGGGTATGCAGGCCATTCAGGTCATCGATCATAAGGTTAGCACCCAGCATGGTACCTGTTTCATATTCAATACCTTCGTGCACAACACCTCCGTAAGCTCCTTTTGCAAAACCGCTCTTTTTGCATGCCAACTGACAGGCATAGCAAGCAAGATCACGTTTCCATACTTGCTGACGTGCAGCATCAGCATTGATATTTTTTACGCCCACAAAACTACCTTCTGCATAGTTTTTAACCGCCTGGCTGCCACGATTCGACGAAAATTCAATAGCATTGGCAGTACCTCCGTATCGCCAATCGTTTTTTGACTCGCTATCAGCCATGAATGAAACCCTGGTCTTTTTTAGTAAATCTGTATATGCTTTATGACGACCTATCGGTGGCATTCCTGTACCCCTTACAGCAATTGCTTTCAATCTTTTAGACCCCATTACGCTGCCTGTTCCACCACGTCCGGCAGCTCTGGCGGCAGTATTTAAAACACTGCCAAACAATACGCCATGCTCTGCTCCCGGACCAATGTAAGCCGTTTCGAAACGTCTGTCGCCAAGCTCATCCATAATGGCTTTGTCAAAATCATTGGTTCCCATACCCCAAAACTTCTCTGCATCGCGCAGTTCAGACCGATCATCTTCAATAAAGAGGTAAACCGGTTTTTCTGACTTACCCGTTACAACAATAGCATCGTAGCCTGCAAACTTGATCTCTGGGCCAATAAAACCACCCATATTGCTGTAACTAACTGTAGAGGCATATGTCGATTTTTTCTTAAAAGGACTTGTTATTGGTGATTTGGTTACCATACATGTTCTTGAAGCTGAAGGGAAAGGAAACCCACAGAGCAAACCCGGAACAAAAAGTAATGGATTTTCGGGGCTGAAAGGATCAGTGCCAGAACCAGGCAAATAATCGTATAATAAACGCATACCTAAACCCCTTCCTCCAAAAAAAGCTTCAAAATATGATTCAGGGATTGCTCGTCTGCTGATGGTTCGTGTTGTGAGGTCAACTTCAAGCAACTGACCATTTATGCCAAATTTCATACTATTGTCTGTTATTGGTAATAGGCTTCTGCCAATAATTGATTTATTTTTTCCGGTGTCATCATGCGCAAAGGCATATCAGGTGTTATTTCCAGAAATGACAGCGCTTCGTAAGGGCAAAATTTCACGCATTGTGGGTTGCCCTGACACAAGGTACACATACGTTGGGGCTGACCAAGATCATCAGGAAAGATAACACCTCCCCTTTCTTCGCGACAGGCATCGGCACAGCTTTGGCATCCAATACACCTGTTCAAATCATTTTGTATGGTCTGAAATACATCATCACGATAAAGTGCTTTGCGACCGGTTACGGTGTCCGGTTTCACAGGGCATGCGGCAATACATGGTGCATCCTCGCACAGGAAACAAGTCACCGGAATATCAAGTGGTGGGTTAAAATGCCAAACCTTAATATTGGAAAAATCCGGATTTCCTGCTCCAGGTAATGCTTCACCTGCCACACTAACAGGATGATTACTGGCCGAACAAACGGCTTCGCAAGTGCGGCAACCAGTGCATTTTGAATAATCTATTACAATGGCCTTGATGCTGTTAGTGCCTGAAATTGAAAAAGTCATGAAACCTAACTGCGATGTTACTGCCACTCCTGCTGATCCAAGTAACATTCCTTTTATGAAGTCTTTTCTGCTAACTTTCATACGAAAAAGGTTTCTTCAAAAATAGGTATTATCCTGCATAGATCCCTATAAATTAACAGTTTAGAATCATTTTAAATAAGTGCTTCGACCCAAAAATTATATTTCACGAAGAAATTTAGACTGATGTTTGTGTATTTTCACAACTTATTTGGCTATTAACAAAGTCGTATCAATGGACAAAATGCGTAACAACTTTGAGTAACTTTTTGAATTTTATACTGATAGCAGAATCTATCGCATAAAAAATAAATGAAAGCAAAATAAATCACCTACTTTTGTCTCAATAACTAACATTTTAACACCTTGAAAAGCACAAGCATTCATTTAATCAGGGGCGGCCTAATGCTCATCCTAATGATTATGATTGGCGTTTTTGGTTATTATTTTATTGATGACTATCCGCTGGTGGATGCCATCTATATGACTGTTATCACAGTAAGCACGGTTGGTTTCGGCGAAGTTATACCTTTGTCGCATGCCGGAAAAATTTTCACTTCAATTCTCATTTTGGGCAGTTTAGGCGTTATCGCCTACTTTATCTCCGTATTCTCTCAGCAACTGGTTGAAATGCAGATGCACTTTCACATTCCTGGCTACAATCAAAAATCAATTCAAAAAAAAATGGAAAATCATGTAATCGTTGTTGGATATGGGCGAAATGGACAGCAAGTTGCAGAGCAACTAATAAGTTACAATGAAAAATTTGTTGTGATCGACCAAAGTCATGAAGTTGTAACAGATCACATCAACAGCAAGCTAAATTTTATCGAAGGTGATGCCACCACTGATGAGGTACTCAACAAGGCAGGTATTCACACGGCAAAAGCATTGGTTACTTCACTTCCTCTTGATGCCGACAATTTGTTTGTAGCGCTCACTGCGCGCTCAATGAACCCATCATTAAAAATCATCAGCCGTGCAGCCAGCGAAAGTTCGGAGAAGAAGATGAAGATTGCAGGTGTGAACAGCGTCATCATGCCCGAAAAAGTGGGCGGAGCACATATGGCTACACTCGTGGCCAAACCAGATATTGTTGAGTTCTTAGATCATCTCACTATTCGCGATATTCACAGCACACAGATTTTTGAAATTATGAGCGATGATTTGCCTAAAAACCTACACACCAAACCCATTCGTGAGCTGGGAATAAGAGCTAGTTCGGGAGCTAATATCATCGGTTTTAAGGCGCCAGATGGCAGCTATACTTTAAATCCTTCGGCTAATACACCCATCATCGAAGGTTGTAAAATTTTTATCCTGGGAACCCCCGCACAGATTGACAAAATGAAAAAATATTTGATCGGAAAATACAGTTAATCACGATAAAATTCACCATAAGTATCAGGAATCATAAATAAAACGATAATGATTTTATTCGTTTTCCCCGTCCTTAAAGGGAGTACAGAAAATCAAACAATCGCTTAAAAGCAGGGTTAAATAGTTGATATAATGTTAAATACTAAAATTATATTCATCAATCCTGATACCCTTTAAATTTAAATCAGCTATGAGCACTTAATTTCAGATCTTGATCCAGATTTTGACCTGTAATTATGAATGCACGACAACTATAAGCTGCTCATAGTAACAATAATATTTGAGAACAGATGAATAAAATCTTAATTACCTAAGATTAACTTAAAGCTGCCAAAGCTTCCACAACATGCTGCTTTGCATATAGCTGAGAGTTGAAAACGTGAACACATTCTCCTGCTTTATTAAAAACATAAGTCACACGTCCGGGCAATAAGCCCAGCATACTTTTGGGCACACCAAACAATTTCCGCACCTTGTTATCCGGATCGCTAAGCAAATCGAATGAAAGCTTATATTTTGAAGCAAAATCACTGTGTTTTTGCACGCTATCTGCGCTGATTCCAAATACTATTATATCATTATCTACAAACTCCTCGTAATGATCCCTAAAAGCACAGGCCTCTGCTGTGCAGCCCGGTGTATCATCTTTGGGATAGAAATAAACCACCATCGCTTTCGTCCCGATAAGATTGGAAGGTGAGATCCAATCTCCTTTCTGATTTAATAAGGTGAATAAAGGCAATTTATCACCAGGTTGAATAACAGACATAACACAAAAATTATTATTCATTAAGAACCGATCACATGCCGCAGCGCTGTTTCAAGCTTAGCCGACTGAAATTGATAACCGGCCTGTAGCAATTTGTCAGGCACTACCGAGGCTCCCTTCAACAGCATTTCATCTGCCATTTGCCCCATAAAAAGCTTAAGTACGGCACCTGGAACAGGAAGCCAGGCCGGGCTTTTCATGCTCGCACCGATAGCTTTTGCTAACTCACCCTGTCGAACTGGTAAAGGAGCTGTTAGGTTATAAGCGCCTTCAGATGTTTTATTAGCCAACAAAAACAACATGGCACCAATCTGATCTTCGATATCGATCCATGACACCCATTGACGTCCCGAACCAATTTTTCCTCCCATATAAAACCGAAAGGGAAGCATCATTGGCTTTAGGGCACCACCATCAGCCGAAAGTACTATTCCTGTTCGCAGCAAGACCAATCGATCTGTAAAAGCCTTTAGATTTTCTGCAGCTACTTCCCATGCTGTGGTGAGATCAGCAAGATAGCCTTCTCCAGCGGCATCTGATTCTGCAAAAATCTTTTCGTCGTGAAAACCATAATAACCAATAGCAGAGGCCTGCATGATTATACTGAAACGCAAATTTGCTTGCCGCAAGAGTGCACTAAGCTTGAGAATAGGTTCCACCCGACTTTTAAGGAGTACTTCCTTTCGCTTAGCAGACCATGGTGCATCAGCAATTCCAGCTCCGGAGAGGTTTATAAGGGCATCGCTGTTTTCGAGAGCAGCAAAAAGCTGTTCTTCGGGCTGGCTCCAGCTCAGTATCTGAAAACCCGCACCTTCAAATTGCTTGCGCGCCTCCTCGGGCCGTCGGGTGAGCAACACAATATCGTTTTTGCCGGCCAGTCGCTTCAGCAAAGCGCTTCCTATTAAACCAGTTCCACCTGCTACTACTAATTTCATTTCGTTGCGTTTACATCAAAAACACATTTAAAGCACTTTTGTTTGAAAGTTATCCGATACTACAAGCTTTTAATTATATAAACAAATGAAGGTTGCTGCGCTGAAGCCATGCCAAACTTCGCCGCAATTCGATTACCTTTGCACTGCAATTACGCCGCACAGTGAAACCAAATATTTCCTACAATCGCATTTGGAGCATCGCTTACCCAATAATACTGGGCAGCGTTGCACAAAACCTTATCAACGTTACCGATACTGCCTTTCTTGGTCGCGTGGGTGAAATAGCTTTGGGTGCTTCTGCTTTGGGAGGCATGTTTTATCTGGTGCTGATCATGCTGGGACTTGGTTTTGGCACCGGAGCTCAAATAATTATTGCACGTCGCTTCGGAGAAGGGAAAAACAATCAGATTGGCAAAACTTTTGTACATGCCTTTTACTTTATGTTTCCGCTTGCAATAGTGGCTTTTTTAATCCTTTTATTTTTTAGCAGCCAGATACTCAGACCACTAGTAAGCTCCGATGCCATTTACGAAGCCAGTGTCAGGTTTCTTGATTACAGACTTTATGGTTTATTTTTTGCTTTTGGCCAGATTCTTTTTCGATCTTTTTATATCGGGATAGCCCGCACGCAGATCATTACCTGGAGCACGCTGGTTATGGCTGTAGTAAATATCGCCCTTGATTATGCGCTTATTTTTGGCCATTGGGGATTCCCCGAAATGGGAATAGAAGGGGCTGCACTGGCTTCGGTGATTGCTGAAGGAATAGCGCTCGCATTTTTACTTATAAATACACAATACCGAAAACATCCGGCCAAATATCAATTGTATCAGTTTGGCATTTGGGATAAAGATCTGTTTGTGAGAACTTTTAAACTGGCAGGACCAATAATGCTCCAAAACTTTCTTTCGCTGGGTGTTTGGTTTGCTTTCTTTCTGTTAGTCGAAAAATTGGGCGAGCAAGCTCTTGCAATATCTAATATCATCCGAAGTGTTTATGTAGTTTTGATGATCCCTATTTGGGGATTTGCATCAGCCTCCAATTCTCTTGTGAGTTACCTCATCGGAATGCAATATCCACAATTGATATTTAAACTATTGAAGCGCATCCTGGTGCTTTGTGCAGGAGGCGTGATATTACTTATACTTCTTAGCATATTTTTCCCTCAGGCCATTCTCAGCATTTACACCAACGATCCAAACCTGATTGTAAACAGCATCCCTGTTTTACAAGTAGTAAACATAAGCGCCATTGCACTGGCATTTGGCTTTGTATTATTTAATGGTGTACTTGGCACAGGCAAAACAAACGTCTCCTTCGTTATTGAGTTGATCGTGCTGGGTTTTTACATTTTCTATGTGTATAACCTGGTGAGTTATTTCAACGCAGATGTTACACTTGTTTGGACTTCAGAAATCATTTATGGCCTAATGCTGAGCCTCTTATCAGGACTTTATCTTAAAAAAGGTAAGTGGCTTAGTTCTAAAGTTTAGTTAATAGATCACATAATTATATAAGGTATTCCCCACTCCGGTAAGCAGATTTATCTCCTCACTATCATGAAGACTTCCAACAGCAAAAGGAGTTTCGCCGGTGAGTCCTGAGGAAATAATCATCTTACCATTCTTATCAATCAGGTAAATCTCGCGTGATGCCTCCGAAACAATACCAAGTAATCGTTTACGCTTGGTGATATTAAAAAAACGAGGCTTTGTTACAATCGTATTCTTAAACGAGAAACGAAATAAATCCTTTTTGAAACGATCGAAAATATGGAGTTCATCACCGTCAAGGTAAATAAAATCAGTATTCCCATCCTGATTAAAGTCCTCATAAATAAAGAAATGATCGGCATTGAATTGTCCAAAATCAGTAGTTGACAATTGTCCTGATGAGGACACATATAACAACTTGCCCTGCTTATCACTGGTAAGCAGGATACCTTTGCTATTTGTTTTGTTCAGGTAGAAATCGGCATGAACCGACTTCTCAAGTTTTCCTCTGGGACTTATCCTCACATTTCCCCTTCGGTCAACAATTCTCACGTTGCCCTTAATATCTGTGATAATGATATAATCTTTTCCGGCTGCTATAAGACGCTCTACCTGTTTGGTAACAATTTCGAGCGATCGCGGCTTTTGCCAGCCATCTACCTGGCGGCCATTCAATTCATAATTATACGTTAGCTTATCGGCACAGGAAACCAAAATACGATAATCTTTTCGGTTGTTATAATCAAAAACCGCAATACCATTAGTCGCCTGCGATCGAAGCTTCACTGGATATCCTGCTACATTACTCCCGTTTCGGTCAATTAAATGCAGGTAATTAGCCGTATTGAACAAAAACTGAAACTTGCCGTTTTTGTAATAATCCACTACAAAAACCTCACTGATAGGTGTTTCCGAAAGTTTTTTCTTCCAAATTACCTCCCCTTCCGGATTGATGAGATAAAGCTGGTTTTCAGCATCAAACACGATAAGATTGTATTTGGAAGTTACATGATCTTCAACGATATGAGGCTTCCCGACCATGGGATGCTCCAACTCCGTTTTCCAGGCTACTAAACTCTCCTCTTTGTAGTTAGGATTATGTTTGAGGGTCATACTTTGATAGACCATTTCATTGAAACTGGTAAACTGCACCGCAAAAGCCTCAAATTCACCAAAAACCTGCTGATTGCGTTTAAGCTGATACCTGAGCTGATTAGATCCAAAAGATTCATGCAATGGCAGACCGTCACGCAAATTCAAGTAAAGGCTAATATTGGCCTGGTCTAACATATTTTGCCTGAAACGCTTAAAATTATCGTTCATATCCAAGGTGCGCCCCGAACGATAAAGATGCAACATTTCTTCGAGAAGTGAAGAATCGTCGGCAATAAGCAAATACTGATCTGTGATGAGGTAATAACGCCCGGCAGGTTTACTAAAAACCTTCCCGAAAATTTTACCCGTAAAAGATATTGGATTCAGCTGATGAATCACTGCATTTTCAACCTTGCGCGAATTTCTTCCGCCTGCAACCTGCGCCAGCCGACTCATAAAACGCTCTGCCAGCTGCTCCTGCTCCAGTCGTGCCACAAACACAGGTTGATTCGAAATGCCACTATAAACCAATCCCAGCTCTCCACTTAATGCAGGTAAAAGCTCTTCACGGATATTCAGCCCAGAACGCTTCTCAAAATCACTCACTACTGTGCTATTGGCAGTGCGTTCCCAAAAAGTCTTAAAGTCCTCAACATTAATAGTCAACAAGATACGACTCGAATAAGGTAGCAAATTATAAAGGGTGCTGATTCCGGCATTGAGCCCTCGGAGATGATATAAAAAATCACCGCTATCGGCAAGCGCATAACCATTAAGCAAAACATCCTGTTCTTTAACAAGCACATCCAAAGCCGACCAAGTTGCCAGATCGCTAACAAAATCTTTTACCTCTTTGGCATAATCATCGGCGGCATTCGCTCCCAAAAGATCCGCCAGAAAATTGTATTGTAAATACACATAAGCCTCAGCAGCCTGTCCTTTTGTGTTTTCCAACTTTCGCAAAGCCGGCTTTTTATTGAGTGCTTCTCCCTTTTTTAATGTTAGCAGGGCTTTATCGATCAATGTTTTATCAAAACTTCCAATCAATAAACCATTTTCAATCGCAAAAGCATATTGCTTTCCCTCAGCAGCATCCACTAACAACGAACTTTCGAAGTTTTGCCGACCGCGCTCAATAAGCTCTATTTTCCCCGAAAATTTACTTTGCAATGCCGAGCGAATCTGATGCATTTTGAGCCGATTTCCAACTTCTGCTACGAGCAGAAATCCATAGGATTCGCCCTGCCTGTGCAGCGAAAGCAAGATTTTCTGCTTACCAATAAACGATTTAAATTCTTGATTATCTGAAAATAACGAATCGACCCATTGCAAATTTTGTTCTATTCGTGCTAGTGCATCAACTTTTTTAAGGATTGGCCAAAATGTAGTTTGATCAGTAAGTTTATCCCAAAGCGCACCCGGTTCGGGCCATTCCATAACAAGCATGGCATCCTCCGGAACTGCAAGCCAAACATCAGCCTGCTCCTGCTGACTCTGCCTCATGAAATACAGCAGAAACAAAATACCTGACAATAAAACTATTACACCTAAATAAAATGTGAGTTTCCCTATTTGCATGACCTGTTTCGATATTAAGAAACTTCAAAGATACTTCAGAAAATTTATAAAATATGCAGGATCAATAGCAGTCTTCAACAACTGACTGTTGATAGCTTGGGGCGGTAAATGTCTTAAAAATCTAGCCGGGTTTGCATCCCGTGATTAAAACTTTTGCGGTGCAATGGGCTCAAGCCAAATTGCGCAATAGCAAATTTATGTGCTGGAGTGGGATAACCTTTATTGCGATTCCATGCATACTGAGGGAAATCTGCATGAGCTTTCAGCATCAATTCGTCACGATGCGTTTTTGCCAATATCGAAGCAGCCGCAATTGATTGATACAAAGCATCGCCACTTATAATACAATGAAAAGGAATTTGTTGATAGGGGTTGAAGCGATTACCATCTATCAGCAAGTGTTGTGGCTTCTGAGCAAGCTGATCTAATGCGCGATGCATTGCCAAAAAACTGGCTTGCAGAATGTTTATTGCATCAATTTCTTCAGGCGTAGCCAAACCTATTCCCCAACATAATGCCTCTTGCCGAATCATCTGGCTTAAGGTATTCCTGACATTTGGATTTAGTTTCTTGGAATCGTTAAGACCGGGATAGACCTTCTTTGAATCTAATATCACCGCCGCAGCCACCACAGGACCAGCAAGGCAACCACGGCCAGCTTCATCGCAGCCGGCCTCCAGTAAATGTTGATTAAAAAATGCTTTTAAAGCCATCAGGTAAGAGTTGAAAATAATGGTTTAGAGCCATGGCAAACATCATCGCGTAAAGCCAAATCGTGCGAAATCGCAGTTTATAACCATAAGCCAAATCGTACGACCAAAAAACAGCGAGTGGAATTAGAACCAAAGCATGAATTTGAGCAGGTTTCCAGAAAAATAAAAACAAGCATGCAATAAGAAGTAAATTGGTCATGCTAACCTTTTTTCGCAATCCAAGATTACGCTCGCTTTCGGCTGTCCAAACAAAAACGAAAGCCCGAAACGAGATTAAAACCAAGATTGCAAGCGCCAACCAATCGGTGAGGATAAAATTTCTGAAGAAAATAAATTCGGGCAAGCCGATGGCAAACTCAAAAGCCGCATAAAACTCAGGAAGGGAATCTGTTAAAAAATACCAGCTCCACAAAAAATATAAGGGAGTTAAAAATCCCATAAAAGCAGCAGCTAAATTGCGCCAATCAAATTGAAGTGCAATCACCAAACCAATTATTAACCAAAAAAATAACACAAAAGCAGGCGGATAGAACAGACCTGCCAAGGCAACAAAAAAACCTGCATTGAACACAAAAAACACAGCTTCTCTTTTATCGTAAATCAAAAATAGCATGTGTAAAGCTGCCATCACAAACAAGGCTGCTGGTAATAGCTGATAAAAATTTGTGATTGCCGGACTAAAGCTAAACATCAACACATAAGCCAATGCTCCTGAAAATCCATTACGGGCAATGAGCAGATTAGATGCTAAAACCCCATTGAAGTAAAAAGCCTGCAAAAGCAATAATACCAGTGCTAAGAGTGTCGCAACAAAAGGAAATCGAATAAGCCATTTCGCAAGCGGCTCAAACAACAAACCGCCTCCCGAATTTGAAATCTGTAGTTCTGAGGCATTTATTAATGACGGAAGCCACATCACCAAAGCAATGATCGTAACCACAAGATATTGTGCTGCAAAACTCGATCTGAAAAACCTGATTAACATATCATTTCTTGTATGCTATCAGATCTTCACCAATATCCTTACGATAGGATGCCGCCGAAAATTGTACCTTGTTAATGTTTTTATAAACTGTTTTTCGCGCACTTTCGATGGCGTAATCCAGCGCCGTTAGCGCAAATACGCGCCCTCCGCTGGTTTTCACACCATCGGAGTCCACGTCAATACTAGTTCCGGCATGAAAAACCACACATTCCTTGGTTGCATCAAGTCCGGTCACCGGGAATCCTTTTTTATATTTCGCCGGATACCCGCCCGAAACCATCACGACAGTAACTGCATGCCTGTCGTCTGTTTCAAGTGTTTGATCACTAAGGTTACCATTCCAGGCAGCCAGTAATAATGCAAGCATATCAGATTGAATGCGCGGTAAAATGCATTCTGCTTCCGGATCGCCCAGCCGAACGTTGTATTCAATCACAAAAGGATCCCCCTGCACATTCATCAAACCGATAAAAACAAAACCTTTGTAAGTAATTTTACGCTTTTTCAAACCCTCCATGGTTGGGATAATGATACGTTGTTCCACTTTCTCCATGAATTGCTTGTCAGCAAAAATAACAGGCGAAACGGCACCCATTCCGCCGGTATTGGGACCGGTATCGCCTTCTCCAATTCTTTTATAGTCTTTTGCCGAAGGCAGAATTTTATAGTTTTCACCATCTGTAAGCACAAAAACAGAAAGCTCAATACCGCTCAAAAACTGTTCGATTACGACTTTTTCGGAGGCCGTACCAAACTTACCTTCAAGCATGGCTTTCAACTCCTTTTCTGCTTCTTCGAGACTGTGCAAAATCAGCACGCCTTTTCCGGCAGCAAGTCCATCGGCTTTAAGCACATAAGGAGCAGCAACACTACGCAGGTAATCGATTCCTTCACTCAAATTTGCCTTATTCACCTCAAAAGCACTTGCCGTTGGAATGCCATTTTCGAGCATAAACTTTTTGGCATATGCCTTGCTACCCTCCAGTTTTGCTCCTTCCTTATCAGGACCAATAATCGCAATATGTTTCAGTTGTTCATCCTCTTCAAAAAAATCGACAATTCCAACTACAAGAGGCTGTTCAGGACCTACAACGACCATTTTTATTTGTTCTTCTATGCAAATCCTGCGTAACCCTTCAAAATCATTGGCATCCACAGGAAGATTGGTTCCTACCTCGGCTGTGCCAGCATTTCCGGGTGCAAAAAAGAGCTTGTCGCATTGTTTACTATGGCTTATCTTCCATCCAAGGGCATGTTCGCGCCCTCCGGCTCCTATCACTAAAACATTCATGAGCTTATAGATTTTTTTGATTCAGAAATCGTATTCAGCATACTTTGCCAAAGTTTTTGTGCAGCCTGATCCCAACTAAAAAGTTTTGCTCGCTCAAAACCTCTGACAATCAATTCTTTTCTAAGATCAGGTTTTTCCACCAGTTGCTGCATAGCAGTGGCAATGGCTTTTTCGTTAAAAGGATCTATTAGCAGCGCTGCATTACCCGCCACCTCTGGCATTGCCGTAACATTAGCTGTTATTACAGGCACACCACATCGAAAAGCTTCCACAATGGGAATGCCAAAACCTTCAAAATAGGACACATAGGTAATTGCCAAAGCTGAAGCCGTTACCCGATGTAAATCTTCAGCGTTTAAACGCCCGCAAAAAACCACACGCGATTTATTTTTCATGCCTTCAAAAGCCTTGCGGATCGGTTCGGTCCACCACTTCTTTTCTCCAGCCACCATAAGCTTCACGGATGAATCGGATTGCCCGCAAAATTCATCAAAAGCCGTGAAAAGTCTTGCCAGGTTTTTGCGCGGATGCAGCGACCCTACAAATAAAAAATAGGGATGTCCATCAGTATATCTTGACCTCACAAGCATCTGTTCCTCATTCGAGATCGGACTAAAACGCTCATTGGCACCATTGTAAACCACATCAACTTTTTCGGGGGCAATGCCATATTGCTTTACAATATCCTGTTTTGAAAAGTCAGAAACAGTCGCAATCCGTGTCGCTTTGCGTGCGAATCGCGGAAAAAAATAGCGATAATACCAACGAACCAAAAATGGCAGGTCATCAGGAAAATGCTCGAAATTGAGGTCGTGCATCACTGCCAAATCAGGTGTTTTACTCCCCAAACACAAATAGCCATCCGGCGAAAAGAAAAGATCAGGTTTAAGTTTTTTAAGAAACCGCTTTACCGACCACTCAAACCAAATGATAAATAAAAACGGATGACGCGCAGGAGGGCTCAGCACAACTGCTTTTACATTTTTACCAAACAAAAAGGAAGGATCCGGCTTTCGATCGAATATAAAATAAAACTCATCATCAGGGTGTTGAGAAACAATACGGATAAGGTTTTCGTAGGTAAACCATCCAATACCTTCCAGTTTATTTTTTATTAATAATCGTGTATTTACTGCAATTTGAAGCCCCATAACTGCTTTTTGCCTTAGGAGGTAATAATTATCTGCTAACTTTGCCGCAAATATCAGAATTTTAAATGAAGGCGCGGGTAAAAAAGATATTGCAGCAGCTGTTGGGCTTCGACCGTTATTTGTATTTGTTTTCACTTTTTATCATTAACACCCTGAAGTGGAACAAAAAAGAAGGTGACTTTATTCACTTTTTGAAATTGATACCTGAAAAAGGACGTATCCTGGATATTGGCGCCAACATTGGCATCATGTCTGTTTGGCTTGGACGGAATCGACCACAGGCCGAAATCATTGCTTTTGAACCTATACCACATAATATCAAAGCCTTAAAAAAGGTTTTGGGTCACTACAAATTGAAAAATGTGCAAGTGATAGAAAAAGCGCTTGGCAATAATAATGGAGAAGTTGAAATGGTGATGCCGGTATTGGATGAAGTAAAAATGCAGGGGCTTAGCCATGTAATTCATGAATCGATCACTGATTTTAATCAAGGTCGCACTTACAAAACTCCTATCACCAGATTAGATGACTGCGATGTGCTACAAAATGGCGGTGCTGCAGTTGTTGCCATTAAACTGGATGTGGAAAATTTTGAATATTTTGTCCTTGAAGGAGGGCGCAAAACCATCAGCAAATACCGGCCAATCATTTACACCGAGCTTTGGGAAAATGATAACCGCGAAAAGTGCTTTGGTTTGATGAAAGATCTTTTTTATAAAGTGAAAGTGTTTCAAAAAAACTCACTTGTTGATTTTGATCCTGCCTTGCATAAAACACAAAACTTCTTTTTTGTACCTTAGCCCGTTAAAGCGGATGATCAACTGATGCAAAACCGATTTATTAAAAACCTGGCCCTGTTGCTTTTCCTGAATCTGCTGATCAAGCCATTCTGGATACTTGGTGTGGACAGGGCTGTTCAAAACACGGTTGGTGATGCCGCTTATGGTTTTTATTTCTCATTATTCAATTTTTCGTCCCTTTTCTACATCCTGCTCGATCTGGGAATTACTAATTTCAATAACAGAAATATTGCCCAAAATAATCAGCTGCTTAACAAACATCTGGCTGGTATTTCGGTTTTAAAAATTTTGCTCGCAGTGGCTTATGGGCTGCTGATTTATTTAATCGGATATATCATCGGCTATGACAGCCACCAACTGAAGCTGCTGGCATGGGTGGGGTTGAATCAGGTTTTGCTATCGTTTGTGCTTTATCTCCGATCCAATATTTCTGGATTACTCCTTTTTAAAACAGATAGTCTTTTATCAGTTTTCGACCGCTTACTGATGATTGTGATTGGTAGCTTTTTGCTTTGGTCGGGTATGTTTGCCGGTCAATTTAAAATTGAATGGTATGTATATGCTCAAACTGTCGCCTACATAGCAACTGTTTTGCTGGCTGCAATCATCGTATTAAAGTATTCCGGAAAAATCAAGCTGAGCTTCAACCTGCCTTTTTCGTTGATGATCCTCAAAAAAAGCATCCCATTCGCCTTATTGGTGTTGTTGATGAGTTTCTATAACCGCCTGGAGCCAGTACTTTTAGAGCGCCTGCTCGAAGGCATTGAAGGCAAGTTGCAAACCGGCATTTACAGCAGGGCCTTCCGTTTACTTGATGCAGGTAATAATATCTCATTGCTTTTTTCGGTATTACTACTGCCAATGTTTGCTGCATTAATCAAGAAAAAGCAGGCAGTTAATTCGCTGGTTAAACTCTCATTTAGTATCATCATCAGCATGTCGGGCATTGCGGCCATTCTCTCCTATTTTTATAGCGAAGAAATTATGCAGTTACTTTATGGTCAGCAATTTGGCGAAAGCCTAAAAGATTTCCAATGGCGCATTGACCAATCGGCAATGGTTTTTCAACTCCTGATGGGTAGTTTTGTTGCGGTATCAGTTACCTATATCTTCGGGACCTTACTCACTGCAAACGGAAATTTAAAACTTCTTAATATCATTGCCGCCGGCGGAGTTGCTATCAATGTTACGATTAACCTGATTCTGATTCCTATCTGGCATGCCTATGGAGCTGCGTGGGCCAGTTTGAGTGTTCAGGTTTTTACAGCAGTTTTGCAACTCATACTTGCAACACATATCTTTAAGTTAAATTTTGGAAAAGGATTCTGGCTCAGATTAACCATCTTTTTTCTACTAACAGGAAGTGCGGGATTCTTTAGTGAGCAGCTTCCATTTCATTGGCTGATAAATATGTTGTTGGCTGCTGTTTTCGGAGTAATACTGGCCTTTTTAAGCGGACTTCTTCAGCTTAAAGCGCTTTTTAATATGGTGATTCCGGCAAAAGGCAAAAACAAAAGCATGTCAAAAGAAAAATAAACCCTTGCCATAAACTGTAAAATTTCTACTTTTGACGACCTTTTCAAAATAGTGAAAACCTATGCATGAACCGATGAAGGGTGACCTTAACTCATTCAGCCTGCTAAATTTGGTAGTCCACAACCGAAAATCCATTGGTATTATCCTGGCTGCAACGGCATTGCTTAGTTTTATCTTCACCACTCCTACTTTTATAAAACCACTTTTTAAGTCGGTTACGATTCTATATCCTACATCTACCAATTCTATCTCAAAGATATTATTGAGTACGAATTTCCAAACCAGTAAGGATTTGTTAGAGTTTGGTGAAGATGAACAAACAGAACAAATGCTTCAGGTATTGAATTCGAATAAGATACGGGATAAAATCATTGAAAAATATGACCTGATGAATCACTACGGTATTAAGCCCGGCGAAAAATACCGCAACACTAAACTCTACGAAACCTATGAAAGCAGAATTAAATTTCGCCGCACGGAATATACAGCAGTAAAAATCACTGTTTTGGACGAAAGCCCTGCCATTGCTGCCAATATCGCCAATGATATAGCGGAGTTGTTCGACTCAACCATGAATGCTATGCGCAAAGAAGTATCCCGAAAAGCATTTAAAATAGTTGAAGCCGAATTTTTTCAGCTTAGAAATGAGGTGCAACAAATGGAAGATTCATTGAACAGCCTCCGCCGCCTGGGCATTCACGATTACGAAAGTCAGGCTGAGATGATCAATCAACAGCTTGCTATCGAGCTTGCACGAGGCAATCGCACCGGAATCAAAGCGCTGGAAGAAAAACTGGAAATCTTGGCTCAATATGGAGGTTATTATGTTTCCATCCGTGATATGCTGGAATTTGAGCGCAAACAATTATCACAAATCAAGGCCAAGTATGAGGAAGCAAAGGTGGACGCCACACAAAATCTTCCTCATAAATTCGTTGTAACATCAGCCTATGAAGCCGAAAGAAAATCTTATCCAATCCGCTGGCTCATCATGTTGATTACACTTACAAGCACTTTCATGCTGGTACTGCTGATACTTGCAGTTATTCAGCGTAATACGGTGAAGCTGCCTCAAAAAAAAAACATAAACGGAATCACCAAGTCTTCATCCGTAAAAACGTCAGGGCATTTCGAGAAGGTTTAAGATCTAAGAACAAGCAATATAACATCAAGATGAATAACTACTTTAATAACACATCACTGGTTCGGCTCCTGTTAAAATGGAAATACCACCTGGCCGTGATTTTTTTGGTGGCCGTTGTTTTGGGAGCAATCTTTAGCGGATCAGCTTTCATCACCCCACTCTACAAATCAGAAGCTATTGCTTATCCGGCCAATATCAATGCCTATAGCGATGAAAGCGAAACAGAGCAAATGCTGCAAATTATCCAGTCGCAGGATATCGTTGACTCTGTCATCAATAAGTTTAACCTGATGGAGCACTATGAAATCGATCCTGAATATCCTTATTGGCATTCGGTTTTATTACAGGAATACCACGACAGGGTTAAAATCAGCAAAACCATGTATGAAGCTATTTCAATCACTGTGATGGATAAAGACCCACAGATTGCATCAGACATTGCAGAAGCGATATTACATTTTTATGACTTAAAAACAGCACAACTGCATAAAGGAAAGCGTTTTGAAGTGATTCAAATGTACGACAGACAACTCAAAGCCAAAAGATCTCTGATCGATTCTTTAAAACATCAATTAGAAGATTTGGGAACCACCTATGGTTTGATTGATTATAGCGTTCAATCGCAGGAAATCATGCGTGGTTATTTAAAAACATTTGACGGAAGCGATGCCAGAGCTGTGAATAATACTGCAGTGAAAGAACTCAAAGAAAACATCCAAAAGCTTGGCGGAGAGTTGTTAACAACCGTTGAGATGTTACAGCATGAATCGCGCACCTATGTAGATATCAAAGTGGATTACGAACAAGAATTACGTTTCTATAATTCAAACCTTACCTATTCAAACGTAATCTCTAAACCTTATCCATCTGATAAAAAAGCCTATCCGGTTCGCTGGATTATTGTTGCGCTGGCAGCGGTTGGAGGTTTGCTGATAGCAATCCTTGTTATCTTTGCCCTCGAAAACAAAAAGAAACTTACTGACTATACTTCAGCAGCCTAATATCTGCCACTTGTGACAGAACGCATAAAAATAGCATGGTTATACCTTATTGCAGCAGCATTTGTTGCACTAAACCTCTATTTGGTAGTACAAAAGGATTTTTATCTTGCCTTTAGCCTCCCTATAGTTTTGGGCGTATTGATGCTTTACATCTTTTCGCTCGACAAGGTTTTGTTGCTTATTGCGCTGTTAACGCCACTTTCGGTAAATATTGAAGATATGGATGCCGGTTTGGCGGTTTCATTGCCCGTTGAGCCTATGCTTTTTGGCATTTTAGTGCTCTTTACGGCTAAGTTTCTTTACGAGCGTAATTACGACATGCGGATCGCCCGCCACCCTATCGCCATTGCAATCTATCTGATGTTCGGATGGATGATTGTTACTGCTTTTACCAGTGAAATTCCATTGGTTTCGGTAAAATACATTATTTCCAGACTTTGGTTTATCATCCCTTCATTTTTTGTAGCTGCACTCATTTTTAAAAACCTAAAAAACATCCATTGGTATATCTGGCTTTACACATTTAGCCTGCTCATCGTAATTGGATATACCATTTTGAATCATGCCAGTTATGGTTTTAGTGATGATTCGGCTCATTGGGTGATGTCGCCATTTTATAATGACCATACGGCTTATGGAGCGGCGCTGGCCATTTATTTTATTTTCATTACAGGTTACGCTTTCTACCCTGGTTTGAATAAATGGACTCGTTTTTGGGTGATAACGGTTGCTGTGATGCTTGCTGTCGGAACTGTGTTATCGCTGAGCAGAGCTGCATGGATTAGCATTGCCGCAGCCCTCGCCGTTTTGATTGCTGTGCTGTTACATATTAAATTCCGCTGGATTTTAGCTGCCTTTATTTCCATATTGGTTATCCTTTTCTCTTTTCAGCATCAGATTATCGATGCCCTTGAAAAGAACAAGCAAGATTCTTCAAACAATTTTGTTGAGCATGTGCGATCAATCTCCAACATCTCATCCGATGCCTCCAACCTGGAGCGTATAAACCGCTGGCAGGCTGCCATTCGCTTATTCAATGAAAGACCCTTCTTTGGCTGGGGTCCCGGTACTTATCAGTTCGTTTACGCTCCATTTCAACGATCGAAAGAGAAAACCATTATCAGCACCAATGCCGGAGATGGTGGAAATGCACACAGCGAATATATCGGCCCGCTGTCGGAAATGGGTGTAATTGGTATGTTGCTGGTTTTTCTGCTTGTTGGTATTATGGTTTACAGGGGATTAAACACCTATAAAAAAGCCCGTAACAAAGAATCGCGCATCCTAACACTTGCCACAACACTGGCATTAATCAGTTATTTTGTTCATGGCTTGCTCAACAACTTTTTGGATACTGATAAGCTATCTGTTCCGGTTTGGGGCTTGATGGCAATCATCGTTGTAATGGATGTTTATTATGCTGATCGCGATCAAATTGATATTCCTCTTGAAGACGAAAAAACTGAAGAATAATTATTCAAGCTTTTCTTAAATATTGTTGTAAGGATCACTATATTGCAATAAATATTACCGCGGCGCAGCTGCTAAAAGGATATTACCATGGCTCGTCATAATAGATTAAAGGTGCGACACCTAAATTTCCATAGCTATTACCTCGGCGCAGCAGCTTTTATATTTGTAGTAACTCGTTTATTTCTTTCCGGCCATAAAATCAGGCAGTTGCCGTAAGGCAGCCAACTCGCGCCATTTTTTACGTACATCATCAGCCGGTGAGCCAAAATAAGTTTTACCTCCCGGAAGCGATTTATCCACTGCTGAAGTAGCTAAAATAACTGCTCCTTTTCCAATGACAATATCTTTGTTGATGGCTACTCTACCCCAAATGATTACATCATCTTCGATACGCGTAACGCCAGCAATAGCAGCATGTGAACCGATCAGGCAGTTCTTGCCGATATAGGTGTCATGCCCTACCTGACAGTGGTTATCCATTTTGGTGCCATCATCAATAATTGTATCACCTGTAACACCTTTATCAATGCTACATAGCGCACCTATCTCAGCGCGATTGCCTATGATTACACGACCACAGCTCTCAAATTTCTTGTAGCCTTCGGGTCTGCGCTGAAAGTAATAGGCATCTGCACCCAAAACCGTATTAGAGTGTATGATCACATCATCACCAATAATGGTATGATCATAAACACTTACATTGGCATGAATCAGGCAGTTCTTACCAATTTTTACCTGGTTGCCAATGAAAGCTCCCGGTTGAATGATCGTTCCTTCTCCAATTTCGGCAGCAGGACTAATCAGTCCAATGGAAGGCTCAAATGGCCGGTATTTCTGAATAAGCTGAATAAAAGCATCAAAAGGCTTATCGTGAAATATCAGTGCTTTTCCTTCGGGGCAGGTTACTTTTTTATTGATCAGGATGGTGGTGGCACGCGAATTGAGCGCTTTGTCGTAATATTTCGGATGATCCACAAAAGTGATATCGCCCGGCTCTACCATGTGGATTTCATTCAGTCCGCTGATCACAAAATCCGGATCACCTTCAAAATCAGCCTGCAACATAGCAGCAAGCTGTTTGAGTGTAAGGGATGGGTTAAATTTCATAGGTGCAATTATTCTTTCACACGCTCGGAATAACTGCCATCGCGTGTATCCACTTTGATTTTATCACCGATATTGATAAATAAGGGCACTTTAATCACTGCCCCTGTTTCGAGTGTGGCGTCTTTCATGGCATTGGTGGCGGTGTTGCCTTTTTCGCCCGGCTCGGTGTAAGTTACTTCGAGTACAACAGAAGTAGGCAATTCACAAGTTAACACTGAATCAGATTCTGTGTGATACATCACTTCTACAGCATCCCCCTCCCGAAGAAAATCGGGTGCATTTATCAATTCCTTGGCAATAGGAATCTGCTCAAAAGTTTCGTTATTCATGAAATGATAATCCTGACCATCGTTATATAGGTACTGCATGGGTCTGCGTTCCACCCGCTGTATGTTAATCTTGATGCCAGCAGGAAAAGTGTTGGGCAAAACCTTGCCTGTCTTGAGGTTTCTCAATTTCGTACGCACAAAGGCTGCACCTTTTCCGGGTTTCACATGTTGAAATTCAACAATGGAATACAAATCGTTATTAAATTCAATGATCAAACCGTTTCTAAAATCAGAAGTCGAAGCCATAAAGTACTGTTTAAGTGATTAAGTCTGCAAATTTAGGAATTCAGCTCGAATTTAACGTGATTTCTTTTGAGAAAGTAAAAATTGCAGAAAAACCAAACGCAATTATTGAATTAAACTCAAACCAATAATCTCCTGAACTAAATCTGGGTGAAATGTTTTTTCGAAATCTTTTTCACACAACAATAATCCCCTGTCTAATAATTTGTTAAGTAGTTCACTAATTTCTTCAGATGCTTTATTCAATGGAATTTTTGCAGGTGAATCTTTTAATAAAATATGACTCCAAAGAAGGCTGTATTTCAAACGTTGGCGATAATAGAGCTTGCGAATAGAATCCTGCTGGTTAAGGGGCATTTTCCAGTTGGGATTTACAATGTTTTCCAGCTGTCCGGGTAAAATCCGAAAAAGCTCCAAAAACATTTTGCCATAAGCCTTTTGATCCATCGAGACCGACAAGGCAGCAGTTGTGAAAGGCTGGCTGTAAAAGGGTGTTGTTGACCAACAAAATGTACGGTTGCGATCTTCACCCTCAAAAAGCCACTTCCGTCCCCGTTCACGCAATAAAAAATCCGTGTATGCCAGCTCAGGATTACTGCCATAACTTTCGAGTTGCCCGATCAAATAGCTTTTTAGCACATCGGTCTCAAGTCCAGCCCATTTGGCAGCCTGATTCAAACTAATACGATTATATTTTTGCAAAAGAAAGTTCATCAAAGCGGAATAAGATTTTATCCTGATGGAAGGTCTCAGGTCGGCCAGCACCTTATCTCCCCCGTCACCTGTGAACATGCTGTATTGATGGGTTTTAAAATATTCCAGAAAAGGAAGGATAAACGCCATACCGGCATAATTAATTCCCTGTTTAATTTCCATTAACTGCCTTCGTTGTTCCTCAGCAGGATTTTGTAAGGCAATAAACCGATGATTTTGAAGCCATTGCAATTGCTTTACAATATCATTTACAGCCTTTAGATCAGCATCAGCTGTGCCAGCAGCATCCTGATAGGTAAAGGCAGGAATACTAAGGTCCATTTGCTTGAAAATACCGGCCATCAAGCGCGAATCTAAACCACCACTTAAAGACAAGGCAGGATTTTTAACTTTTTCCAGGCGGTGTTGTGTTGCCTCCGACAAATCATTTAATACCATTTTTGGATCGTGATGTTTTATATCAGCTGTGCGAAAACCTTCAAATTGGGTATCTGAAATTTCAATGGAGTTTTTGATGAAATCTGCCTGCAGAAGTGAGCCTGGCGCCATATAGCTGATTTTTTGCCAAAGCGATTTCTCCCCTAAGGCAAAGCCGAAAAGCAGTGTAGTTGCGAGCCCATAGGGATCAAAATTTGTTATCCCAGCAAGGTGACGAAGCTGCCGGATATCCCTGCCGATAACAAATTGTTTCTTGTCCTGAAACAGATAAACAGGAAGCCTTCCCAGCCAGTCGTTCCAGACAAAAAGCTGTTGATTTGTTTTGTGGTAGATCATCAAGACAAATTCTCCATCACGCTTTAGTAACCACAATTGCAATTGCTTAGGGGTGATTTGCCCGGCACAATAATTTTGAATTTGCTGTTTTATAACTGCTTCAGGCTGGTCATAAATCATGCCTTCCAAAAGCACCAAACAGTCGGCTGTCTCCCAATATTGGATTGGATAATCCGCATAAAAATCAGCAAATAGCCGGCACTGTTTTTCATCAAAAAACATCCGGCGCTGATAATCAAAAAAACTATCAGGCAATACTTTAGCTGAGTTTTGATCAGACTTATAGCTTTGTTGAAATGTAAATCCCGGCATGGCATTTTAAAATTGAAGCCAAGATAGTAAAATTAGCCTGAAAATTTTACATTGATTATTTAATCTTGTATTGATGTGTAATTAATTTTCTGAAGCAGTTAAGCACTTCGGTAAATCTCTATGCTACTAGTTGTGCCAATTTTTAATAGTAAAACATACTGCATAAAAAACATGGCATTTCTATCTTTTATTAAATATACTTTATATATATTAAAATATTTTGACTTTTATAAAGTATATTTACTATCTTTGAATTAAAAAAGAAATGAGTCCACGTCCTGATAAAATCATTATACGTCAAAGATACCTCGACAAAGCCTTGTCATTCAAAGGAATAAGCTTGATTAAGGTATTTACTGGTCAACGACGCACCGGAAAAAGCTATCTGTTACATATGGTAGCCAATGCCATTGTGCGGATGGAACCACATGCCAATATCATTTTTGTTGATATGGAGCTGATGGAATTTGCAACATTGAATAAGGCAACAGAACTGTATGCAAGCGTGAAGTCCAAGCTGAAAGAGGGTGTTGCCAATTATCTTTTCATCGACGAGGTTCAGGAAATTGAAGATTTTGAGCAGGCACTCCGGAGCTTGCTCAATGAACAAGTCGTTGACATTTGGTGTACAGGAAGTAACGCCAGTGTTTTATCAGGCGAACTTGCCGACCGACTCAGCGGCAGGTTTATTGAAATTCCTGTGCACAGCCTGAGTTATCCGGAATTTCTTAAATTCCATTCTGTTAACAATGATAACAGCAGTCTGCAACTATATTTGAAGTATGGAGGGCTGCCCAATCTGATACATCTGCCTTTGACTGATGAGGTAGTGTTTGACTATTTGAAAACCATCAATGCCACGGTGATGCTCAAAGATGTGGTGAAACGTCATGAAGTTCGAAACGTTGCAATGCTCGAAAATCTGATGCGCTTCTTGGCTGACAACACCGGAAGTTTGTTTTCAGCAAATAGCATTAGCAAATTTATGAAAGTTCAGGGACAAAAGATTTCGGTTGCTATCCTTACTAATTACATTCAGTACGCGCTGGATGCGTTTTACCTTACTAAGGTTCAACGCATTGATTTGAAAGGGAAAAGACACTTTGAAACCAATGAAAAGTACTATTTTGAAGATCATGGATTGCGCAATGCCTGGATTGGATACCAACCCATGCATATCAACAAATTGATTGAGAATATTGTGTTCAAACACCTGATAGGCAACGGCTACAGGATGTTTGTTGGTGTTTCAGCAGCCTATGAGGTTGATTTCATCGCTGAAAAAGATGACAAAAAACTTTATGTGCAGTGTGCCTATTTGATGGAAAGCGAGCAAACCCGTCAGCGTGAATTCAGAACACTGTTGTCGATTCGGGACAATTTTCCAAAACTTGTGGTAACGATGGATGAGCCTTCCGGCGGAAACATCGAAGGAGTGGAGCATTGGCATCTGAGAGATTTTTTAAGCTGCGATTGGCAGTGACCGGGGCTAATCGGGATGTGTTGAGATTGCATATCATCAGGCAATTGCAAAAGTACCGGCATAATAAGCCAGGGATACCCAATCCATAGTATTTTCTTATGGCCTTTAGGTATGAAGTCAGGGCTTTAGAATACTTTTCATTTCATGATTTTAGCTCATGTCTCAAAAATAATTAGTAAAATATTTAATATCAAATAAATACTGTTGAACACAAAAAGAAACCTCACGGATGCAGCTTTTGATTTTGGACTCAGAAAGGTCACAACAATTCCAGCAAGAAGAATTGTAATGGAGGCTGAAGTGCCATGATTTAGCTTTCGGGTTGCTGCCGAGAGGAAGGTGAAAATAATTCCCAATAATATAGCATGATTAATTTCATCAGATATTCTCAACTTGTTAAGCACATATCCAAATATTGTCGGAATATAGAAAGCTAAAAACAAAACAGCAGTAAATTGTAAACCACGAATCTCTTGGTAAATTAAACCCGACAAAGTCCAAACCAATACCGGAAACAGAGCCGTTAATGTCAGAATAACATAGTAAAAAGACTTTTCTCCTTGCTTATGAGCACAATAAAATCCCAGTCCATCACCAAAAATAATGGAAAACTGAATCAACCTGTCATAGTTTGTTGTTTCTATCACAAAAGCAAAAAGACTTATCAATATCAGATATACGATGATAATCAGCAGTTTAGAATTCTTCATAACAAGCTATTCTAAGGCTTTAATCAAATCATGAAAATTATTAACGAGAATATGTTTTTCCGTATTCAAACTTCCAATATAAATCACTTCACTTTGCTTGTTAATAATCGCTATTTGGGGCACCATGCTAATGCTTAATGAATCTCTAATCTGCTTCACTGAATTGATATCGGAATATAAATGTTCAAATGAATAAGGTAATTCATTTGTAACCCTTTTAACTTTACTCAATTGTTCCGTTCGATGAATAAGGTTGACAGCATAAAATGCTATATCCTTACGTTCGGAATATTGCTGCTTAAGTGCTTCATAATTAGGAAATTATTTAAAACAAACACCACAACTTGTGGTCCAAAAATCCAATACGATAATTTCATCCGTTTTGGCATTCAAGTTGAAAGCGTTTCCATTTTCATCATATAATTGAATAGCAGGAACCCTGATGCTGCTGGTATTTTCTGGCTGAAGTGTATAGCTAAGCCAATTAGGCATACCAATATACCCTAAAAGTAGAATCACTACAATCGCCAACGAAATGAATAGGCTCAAAGCAGATTTTGACATCCCTCTAAAGAATACTTCGTTCAAAATCAAGCCTGTTGCAATGCTTACAACAGGCACCAAAGCGATTGGATAAACATGCGAAAGCCCTTCCCAAACAACGAGCAAAGAATAGGTTAGCAGAAATGGTGCCACTACAATTAATCCATACAAAAAACGAGAAATTGGAGATTTTCTGCTGTAAATCAATCCAGCAACAAAATAAACAATACCACAAATTACGAATTGATTCAACCAATTCAATGCACCTGATAACAATGAAACCGCAGAAGAAACAACTATAAGAATCAGAATTTTTTGCCAGTTTTTCATGGGTTTCTTTATTAAAATTCAAAGTCTGTACTCAAACCGCTACACAGTGCAACAAACAAAAGTTAATTAATTTTTTCTTCGATTGAAATTTTATAAGATAAAAATTCTGCATTTTCAGGAAATCGTATGAGTAATTCTTCCACCTTCAGTATGGCATTTTCGCAGTTGTTATTGTTTGTTAAACAGTCATTTAAATAGGATTTTGTCAGGAATATCAATGCTTCTGAATTTTCAGGAAAGAGGCTTAATGCGTTATTAAAGTCATTTATTGCTAATGAATACGCTTTCTTTGATAAGTTATACTTGCCGTATTCCATAGAAATATTGAAAGCCTCAATTTTTTCTTCTACAAATTTTCTTTCTTCTTGACCAATATAGTTTGAGCTATTTTGAAGTGACCAAGGTTTAAAAATATACAAAAGAAGCGCCATGATAACAATTAAACAAACAACAATAATTGTATTTAAAACTTTGCTTTTTAACGCTTTCTCGCGAACTAATTTCAGTAATTCTTCCCTGCTTTCTTTTTTTTGTATAGTTCTACCTTCAATATTGAGATCTTTAGAGCTAAAAAGACTATCAATTGAATCAAAGCCTCCTTTATTTTCTCTTTTCCCAAATAGTTTTCTTGGCCTTTGATTATAGATCCATTTTTGCATTCCAAAACCCATATATCCCATAAAACCTTATGATTTGATTGCTTCTAAAATGCCTGACTCACTTTTTAACCCCTGTGGATACCAGTCACTTCAGTGAACATGTTTCTGTTATCTGCACAGTTTTTAGTTTTCGGATTTCGGCTGATGCTTCAAAAATAAGCATTTCTCATCAAGGAGGGATTTTTAAGAAAAGAAATTGGAGAGAAATTAATTTTTCCAGATATTGATCTCAGTTCTCTACCAAGAAGAAACCATTAGTAAATTGTTACTCCAGATATACTCTACTAAAAAATTTGAGAAACTGGCGAATTTCTGTTTACACCTAATCGCTCTATTTAGCAGCACAATCCCCAAAGATTGTTACTTTTGCTTAACAACATGAAATAGGGTGAAAACTTCAGTGAAAAGGCCAAATGAATTACGCTTCGGACTCCTGTGCAACAACTTGCAGCTGGAGCGCTGGCAGGCAGAAACCATCAGGCTATTGCGTGAAAATGGCATTCAGCTGGCACTGATCGTTATCAATGCCGAAACCCCCGCTCCACCAACTGGCTTTTTCATGCGAATGCGCTCCTATCCCTATCAAAAATTGTTGTTCAGGCTATGGAACAGGTATGGCTTTAAGCCTAAAAGCAAAGCCTTAACGGATATCAGTGAAGAAGTTGAATCCATCGAAAAACTGTACTGCACTCCCCTGAAAAAAGGATTTTCAAACTATTTTTCACCTACTGATATCAGCAATATCCAATCTCAAAAACTGGATTTTTTGTTACGTTTTGGATTCAACATCATCAAAGGCGAAATACTGGAAGCTGCCCAATACGGAGTGTGGTCGTTTCATCACGACGATGAGCGCGTGATACGTGGTGGTCCTCCTGGCTTTTGGGAGTTTATGCACGGCCACGAATACAATGGCGTTATCTTGCAAAAACTGACGAAGGAATTAGACAAAGGTCTGATATTGAGGAGACAGTTTTATAAAGTGATCAGGCATTCTTATGCAGCCCACCTGGATCAGCTTTATTTCGAAAGCGCCATTTTACCCCTTCAAAGTTGCAGGGATTTGCTCCACAATCCTGATTTTGAGCCAGAAGTATCGCAATCGCAGGCAGCTATCAAGCATCCGCCCGGTAACCTGCATATGATACGCTATTTCCTTTCGGCCTTTTTTCGCCGTGTAGGTTTTCATCTCAATGACTTGCTTTTTCAGGAAGACTGGAACATCGGAATAATTAATGCTCCCATAAAATCCGTTGTTGAAAAGCCTGAAGGCTACCTCAAAAACATTAGCTGGTTTTCAAAACCAGCTCCGACCACTTATCTGGCCGATCCTTTTGTGATAGCTTTTCAAGAAGAAACCTATGTTTTCTTCGAACAATATGACTATCGCAAGGGAAAAGCAATACTGGCCTGTGCCCTTAATTCAGAGGAGTTTAAAAAATATCACACAGTTTTGGAAGAGCCCCATCACCTCTCCTTTCCTTTTATGTTTGTTTATGAAGATGCACTCTATTGCCTGCCAGAAAGCTATAGCGCCAATGCCTTAAATTTGTACCGCTTTGATGTTAATACCCGAACGCTGCAAAAAGTTAAAACGCTGTTTGCAGGCATGGCCGTAGTTGATCCGGTATTGACTAATTATGAGGATCGCTGGTATCTGTTTTTCACTCAGAAAAACCTACCCAGCGTGCATTTATATTGCTATCATGCCAAAAGTCCTTTCGGGCCTTTTGAACCCCATGCCAATAATCCTGTAAAAACTGATATCCGCTCTGCACGTCCTGCCGGAAGTTTTCTTCAGATTGAAGCAAAGCTTTTACGTCCGGCCCAGGACTGTACTTTGCACTACGGAAGGGCTGTTGAAGTGAATGAAATTGTCCGCCTGAGCCCGCAACATTTTGAGGAAAAGCCCGTTAAACGTATCATGCCATTACCAGCATTTGCTTACAATAAAGGCCTGCATAGCTTAAACGGAAATCAAAACTATAGTGTGATCGATGGGAAACGCTTCGCCTTTACGCTTGCCGGCTTTTGGAATCAGCTCAAACTCAAACTGAATAAAACTGACTGATGCTTCACAAAATCCTCAGCACAACCGGCACACGCATACTCATTGCCTTTAGTGGCATACTGATACTGTGGATCGCTACCAACGAGCTGGGGAAAGCTGCCTGGGGAACTGCCGGCATCATCCTGCTCGACATCACCCTTATTTTGCTGGTGATAGAACTAATGGCTGGCAGTGGTTTGGTTTATTTCAGCTCGCGCTACAGCCTCAGGAGTTTGATGAAAATCTCCTACAGCTGGATGCTGCTGGTAATCGCACTTACAGCTTTGATTTTTGGGCTACTGTCATTTTTTCCGGAGATTTATCAGCTCATCATCCCGCAAGGTTATGGACTCCATATTCTGGCACTTTCGCTGATTAACGCGCTGCATGGCATTAATATGAATGTGTTGTTGGGCAAGAAGAAGATCACAGCTTTTAACAGCCTTTTCGTTTTGCAATTTGGCCTGCAATTGCTGAGCTTTAATGCTTTTGTCTATCTCATGCAGCTGAAAGACGAAAAAGCTTTCGTTTATGCGCTTTATGTGGCCTATGCTATTCCAGCAGTGACGGGATGGCTGTTGCTTATTCCTTTTTTCAAGGTTAAGAACGGCCCCAAAGCTATAGCCACACCACGAATCATACTTAACTATGGCAGCATGACGCAGCTTTCGAGCATTGCCCATATGATCAATAAGCGACTGAGCTATTACTTCCTGAAAAGCCTGAGCGGGATGGGTTCGGTAGGTATTTATAACTCCGGCGTACAACTTTCGGAAGGCCTGCGTTTGATAGGACAGAGCATCTCGCTGGTGCAGTTTTCCGAAATCAGCAATTCAAAAGACGATCAAGCCAGTGCCAGGCTCAGTATTGTGCTGCTGAAATTTGCAGTTGGCCTTACAGCCTTGGCACTTTTAGTTTTGATAGCCATCCCTCAAGGAGTTTTCGAATGGGTTTTTAGCAAAGAATTTGGAGAGATAAAAATTGTGATCATCAGTTTGGCTCCCGGCGTTATTGCATTGGCAGCCAACACCATATTTAGTCATTATTTTTCGGGTACAGGGCAACCCAGATACAATCTGATTGCCTCGCTTTGCGGACTGGCTGTGACGGTGCCGGCATTAATCTTGCTTATTCCGGCTTATGGGCTGATTGGTGCAGGCCTGAGCGCATCGTTAGCCTATACAGCATCGGTGGTTTATCAATTGGTAGTATTTAAAAGAATTACCAAAACCGCTTTCAAATCATTTTTAATCACCAAGGAGGATTTGGTGCTTTTAAGAAAAATAAGGTTGAGGAAGATGTAATTTTGCTGTTGAGTTACCGTGCAAAGGCGATTCTCGCCGGAGCTGGTTAAGCAATCATTAATACCCCAAAAACTCCTCAAACCATACCTGCAAATACGCTTTTCCCTGATTAACAACTTGTTCTTCTTTCTCGCGCGGTAATGCTTTTTGGTAATAGACATCCAGTTTTTTATTCCACACAAAATGACCATCAGGGGTTTTAAAGCCAAGACCTTCGTTTGTCTCGAAGTAGGCAAATGGACGGTAGCATTTGTTCATCAGGTTTTTGCTCCAGAAAAACTCCTGATAATCCATTCCCAGCTGAGCCATAATCGTTGCAGGCACATCTGTATTGCCACTGATCAAATCGAACTGCATCCCTCTCAAGGAATCATTCAAAACAGGTCCGGTTATTAGCAAAGGAATTTTTCGGTATTCAAAGGTTTCGATGGGGTGATTCCGGTATGTGTTATGGCTATGATCGGCCAAAACAAGAAAGAGCGTTTGCTCATACCAGGGCTGTTGCATTGCCAACCTAAAGAAGTTGCCAAGCTCCTGATCGGTATAGTGCGCTGAATTGATAAAATCCTTTTCCAACTTCGGCCATTGGATCATATGATCCATCGGGAAATCATAAGGTGAATGCGAGCTGAGCGTAAACACCGTGCTAAAAAAAGGCTCGGGCAATGCATTTAGCTGATTTGCATACCAGGGTAATACATAAGAATCGTGCACCCCGAGTTTGCCACGCGGAAAATTATCCGGCATATCTTTCCCTTCAACAATAAGGTCAAACTCATTATAGATCAGATAGGAAAGAATATTCCCATAGATTAACTGACCACCAAAGTAAAAACTGGTATGATAAGCTTCATCATTCAAATGCCTGATCATACTTGGCAAGGATCCATATTTTTCGGGATGGTTGGTAATCGTTGTGATGGGCAGACCAGGCATTCCGGCAAACAAAGATCCAATCGCCTGCTGGGATCGGTTGGCACTGGCATAAAAGTTTGTGAAAAGCAAACCGTCTTTTTCAAGATTTTTGAAGTTTGGCGTGATGCCCGGCTCACCGCCTAATGATTCAATCAGGTCAGCTGACCAACTCTCGAGCAGGATTACAACAATATTTGGTTTTGCAATTTTTATAATAGAAACCGTACTATCGCAATCGGTTTGATGCAGCTCATCAACAAGCTGCCTGGCCACATCATTCGGCATACTTTTGAAAAGGTTCTCCTTATTAAAGCTTTGCGCATCGAGGGTGCTAACCAGTAGGTTGTAAGCCGGATTAACAGCAACAATATTTAAAATGTTATGACCACTAAAATAAGCTGCACTGGTGGTAATGGGTATTTCGCGCAACCCTCCCCTTATGCCCAAAAAGATCAAAACCAGCCAAATAGGAAGATGCCATAACAGCGCAAGAGATTTGCCTTTTAGTACTGGAAAACCAAATTTAAACCACCGTTTATAAACCCAAAACAAAACCACCGAAATGGAAATCCAGGTCGCCACAAGCAAGATAAATACGCTATTGCTCACGGAGTTAAATACCTCATCGGGATTTCTTAAGTAGGCAAGTGCTTTATAGGACAATTTTGTTTTCCATTCACTATAAAGCCCTGTTTCGCCCAGCACGATCAAGCTGTAAGTTAGCAGCACTAAAAACACATAAGTATTGGCTATCCATGGCCATACTTTTGAAGACTTTAACTGTGCTACAACGGATAGCAGTAAAGGTAAAAGCAGCAAATATCCAATTGTGGATATATCCAGCCAGAAAGCTGCAGAAAAAACACTTAAAACTTCAATGAATGGAATTTCTTCCAGGCGCAGCAAAGGCATATAATAGGTTAGAAAAACAATACGCAACAGATTAAAAACCAGCAACCAAAAAAGGCTTAGTTTTACTAATTGAAAGTGATAATTCAGGCTTTGCATAATCGCCTCAAAAGTACGCTATTTGAATTAATTCGTGATTTTTTTCTAAGGAAAGAATCATGAAACAAATTACAACTGCAAAAATGTGCTCTGCGAAATCCTTATCTTTGCAAACAAAATTCAAAAAACTAATGTCACTCTCAATTACAGCGCAACTCAACAAGCTAAAAAAATCCATTCCAGATCAAGTGAAGCTGGTTGCCGTATCCAAAACCAAACCCATTGAGGATATATTAGAGGCATACAAGGCTGGTCAACGACATTTTGGCGAAAATAAAGCACAGGAAATGGAGACCAAGCATCAACAGCTTCCGGCTGATATCGTATGGCATTTTATTGGGCACCTTCAAACCAATAAGGTAAAATATATTGCAGCTTTTGTTTCGCTGATCGAAGCCGTTGACAGTTTGAAACTACTGAAAGAAATCAACAAACAAGCTGCAAAAAACAACAGGGTTATTCCCTGTTTGCTTCAATTTCATATCGCAGAAGAGGACACTAAATTCGGTCTCGATCGCGATGAGGCAGCTGCCCTTCTGGAATCGGAAGCCTTCAAAAAAATGAAAAACATTCAAATTGTCGGGGTGATGGGCATGGCAACTTTTACTGATGATATGAATCAGGTGCACAGGGAATTTAAGCATCTGAAAACGATTTTTGAGTGGCTGAAATCGGAATACTTTTCTGACGAAAACAGTTTTAGAGAAATTTCGATGGGCATGTCGGGCGACTATCCAGTTGCCATCGACGAAGGCGCCACTATTGTTCGGGTTGGCAGCTTGATTTTTGGCGAAAGAAACTATCTCACAGCAAATTAAAAGATGACAATAACCTATATTTTGTTTATAGTTGGCTTTGTGGTACTAATCCTTGGTGCCAATTGGCTTGTAAACGGTTCTGTTTCTCTTGGTCTGCGAGCCAAGCTTTCGCCATTGGTAATTGGTTTAACAGTAGTTGCTTTCGGCACTTCGCTCCCTGAGCTGGTAATCAATGTATTTGCTTCGTTAAAAGGCAGTTCCGATTTAGCAATCGGCAATGTATTGGGAAGTAATATTATGAATATTTTCCTCATTTTGGGAATAGCTGCTATCATTCTTCCTATTCACGTGGAACGCATCTCCATTTACAGGGATATTCCGGTAGGTTTGTTTGCTACCTTGTTTTTTGGCTTAATCGCCAATGGCTATTTCATGGGATTTGAGAGGGTGATTAATCGATTTGATGGCATTATTTTACTGAGCATTTTTGCGTCATATATGTGGTTTACACTCAAAAAAGGTAAAGGATTGGATATTGACCTGGATGTTGAAAATAAAGAACCGGAATCATGGCCAAAAACCATTGGACTAATTTTAATTGGTTTGGCCGGCTTATATTTTGGCGGCGAGTGGGTTTCGAGTGGAGCCCTTGAAGTAGCCAAAGCTATAGGTATTAGTGAAACTGCTATTGGCCTTACGATTGTTGCAGCAGCTACCTCATTGCCTGAACTTGTTACAGCTATTGTGGCTGCAATGAAAAAGAATATAGGCATCGTGATGGGTAATGTATTGGGCTCAAATATTATTAATCTGCTGGTTGTTTTAGGAACAAGTGCAATTATCAATCCACTCATTTATAAAACAAGCCTTAATGTAGAGTTGGGAATGGTGATTGCTGCTAATCTGGCTTTAGTAGCTTTGATTTATTTGGGTAAAGGCCTGCGCTTAAGCAGATTCGAGGGTACATCGCTCATTGTAATTTATACCGTATTTATCTGGTTTTCTCTTAATTACAACTAGCAGTCGGTTGAAACATTAACAGCATATTAATTTCACAGCATTTAAGAATAGGCTTTGACTCAGCGTCAACATTGAATCAATAATCCATTTTTCTTAATCCACTCCTCACATCAGGCATACGATTCTAATGTAGAGCACACCGAAAACTTTAATAACATCAGAAGCAGAAACATGTAAAATCCAAAACAAACCAAATTCCGTAGGGCTAACTAACATTTGGTGGCGGCATTTCATAACGTGTTTACTTTTCAAAAACTTTTTTAGTGACTTAAAAACTGCAAGATTCACAAGCAATATGCTATCGAAATCATTTACAATATATTAGAAGTTTGCAACTAATTTAGATTAAATTTAAATTACCGTTATCTTAATTTTTTTAACCTTTTTCTTAAAAAACACTTGCGCACCTTAAAGAGTTGGCTTATATTTGCAGTCTAATTGGTTGGTTGTTTTTATAAGTTCGAACTTAATGCCCTTGCGGTGTGAATTGTTTTAGTTGTTTTTACGATTCACCTCAATACCGCAAGGGCATTCCTCTTTTATATACCTTCTCTTTCTCTTTTTACTTATACTTTTCTTGAGACGCTTCAAACAGATATTGTTTACTTTTGCACTTTCTTAGAAAGAAGCACATTAAGTGGAGTATAAATTTGAATTCAACAATCCAAAATGACAGATTTTGAGCATTTAAAACGTATTGCATCACAAGTACGCCGCGATATTGTTCGTATGGTGCATGCGCGACAATCTGGCCATCCAGGCGGTTCGCTCGGTTGTGCAGATTTAATGACCTTATTATACTTTGATCATTTGCGAATCAAAGCCCCTGCATTCGAAATGAACGGTTTAGGCGAAGACATCTTTTTTCTTTCCAATGGCCATATCAGCCCGGTGTTTTATAGTGTGCTGGCTCGCAAAGGCTACTTCCCTATTAGCGAATTAGCTACTTTCAGGGCAATAGAATCACGTCTGCAGGGCCATCCAACCACCCACGAAGGGCTTCCTGGAGTGCGAATATCCAGCGGTTCGCTAGGGCAAGGTCTGTCAGTAGCAATTGGTGCCGCCAATGCAAAAAAGCTTAATAAGGATGAACACCTGGTTTATGTGCTGATGGGTGATGGCGAGCAGCAGGAGGGACAAGTGTGGGAAGCCGCCATGTATGCCGGAAGCAAAAAAACCGACAACCTGATCGCTATGATTGATTACAATCATAAACAAATCGATGGACCTGTGGATGAGGTGATGCCGCTTGGCGACCTGAAAGCTAAATATGAGGCTTTTGGTTGGAGTGTTTTCGAGGTGGATGGCAATCAGATAGAAGCGCTCTCAGAACAGCTCGAAAGCTGCCGAAAAAATGCGTTTCATGGTTTTCCCCAGCTAATTTTAATGAAAACAGAAATGGGTCAGGGCGTTGATTTTATGATGGGAACCCATAAATGGCATGGCGTTGCGCCAAATGATGAACAGCTTGAAAAAGCACTTTCGCAGCTGGAAGAAACCCTTGGTGATTACTGAAAATAAAGAAATGATGAAGTTTACCATACAAAACCATAAAGATACACGCTCAGGATTTGGCGACGGCCTTTTTGAACTGGGACAGGATAACGAAAAAGTCGTAGCACTTTGCGCCGATTTAACCGGATCATTGAAAATGGATGCCTTTGCTAAAGCTTTTCCTGAGAGGTTTTTCCAAATCGGTATTGCAGAAGCCAATATGATGGGAATTGCCGCCGGAATGACCATAGGTGGCCTGATTCCTTTCACGGGCACTTTCGCCAATTTCTCAACCGGAAGGGTTTATGATCAAATCAGGCAATCAATAGCTTATTCAGGTAAGAACGTAAAAATTTGTGCTTCGCACGCAGGCCTCACCCTGGGCGAAGACGGCGCTACCCATCAGATTTTAGAAGATATCGGACTTATGCGCATGCTTCCAGGGATGACAGTTGTGGTTCCATGCGATTACAATCAAACTAAAGCAGCCGTAAAAGCCATTGCAATGCATAACGGCCCGGTTTATTTGCGATTTGGTCGACCAAAAGTACCGAATTTTACTCCCGCTGATCAGCCTTTCGAAATTGGCAAAGCACTCGTTTATCAAGAAGGTGTTGACGTAAGCATTCTGGCAACAGGACATCTCGTTTGGGAAGCCCTTGAGGCAGCTGAAATACTTACTGAGAAAGGCATTGCTGCAGAAGTTATCAATGTTACAACGATCAAACCACTGGATGAAGCTACAATTTTAGCCTCACTCAACAAAACCAATTGTGTTGTTACAGCTGAAGAACATCAATTGTTTGGCGGACTTGGCGAAACAATTGCAGGTATGCTGATGCAAAACACCCCCTACCCTATGGAAATTGTGGCCGTGAAGGATCAGTTTGGGCAAAGTGGCACTCCCGAACAACTGATGAAACATTATCAGCTTGATGCAGCGGCTATTGTAAAGGCTTCAGAAAAAGTAGTTTTACGTAAATAAAACACCCGGAATGCCTGCTTAACATGTACCAAAGAATCTACCTGGTTGGCTATATGGGCGTTGGCAAAAGTACCATCGCGCGTAAATTATCAGCCCAACTCAACTGGGATGTGCTGGATTTGGATCATGTTTTTGAAACCCGTTATAAAATAAGTATTCCAGACTTTTTTAAGCGCTACGATGAAGCACTTTTCCGAAAGCTGGAACGCTCCTTGCTTCAGGAAACTGAAAGCTTTGAACGCACAATCATATCAACCGGTGGCGGAACTCCATGCTATTACGACAATATGGATTGGATGAACAGCCATGGATTAACGGTTTATTTGAGCATGAGTGCAGCCGGGCTAACCAATCGATTGATTCATGCCAAAAAGAAAAGACCTGTTATTATTGGTAAAACAGAACAAAATCTAAGGGCTTTCGTTAAAAAACACTTACAACAGCGGGCAATTTTCTATTCACAATCAGCCATTCATTTTGAAGCTGAATCAGCAGATATTCCTGCGCTGGCAGCGCTTCTTAAAAAAAATATAGCTTTTTAAACCGATCTCAATTCAAGCAACACAATATTTTCAACATGTTGCGTTTGTGGAAACATATCAACAGGCTGCACTTCAATAAGTTTGTATTTATCATCCAGCATGTTTATATCGCGAGCCTGCGTTGCAGGATTACAACTGATATAAAGCATACGCTTAGCTTCCAATGCCAGCAGTTGTGCTAACACTTTGGGATGCATCCCGGCTCGCGGCGGATCTGTTATTATTAAATCTGGTTTGCCCTGCTCGGCTGTAAATGTTTCATTCAATACAGCAGCCATATCCCCTGCATAAAACCGAACATTATTAATCTGATTTCGCCTCGCATTCCTGCCAGCATCCTCCACCGCCTGTTCAACATACTCTATTCCAATAACTTCCTTTACAAATCGAGCAAAATACAAGGCAATTGTTCCGGTTCCAGTATATAAATCGTAAACCCGTTCGTCACCATTCAAATGGACCATATCAAAAGCAGCGCGATATAACCGCTCCGCCTGAACTGCATTGGTCTGATAAAAGGAAACCGGTCCAATTTCGAACTCCAAATCAGTGAAACCATCACGCGGACTGGCCATTTTTTCAACTAAAAAAGACTCGCCCGAAAAGTTTTTCACTTCCAGATCGTTAATCACATCATTTTTTTTGTCGTTCACCACAAGCATCAGGGAAGTAATGGCAGGGAAGTTTTTATTGAGTGCGGGTAACAAACCGTTCCATACGGTATCATCTTCATGATTGATCACCAAAATAACCATAAATGCACCTGCACTGGTATTTCGGATAATCAAATTCCGCAATAACCCTTCATGATTGCGCACATCATAAAAGCTGAGTTTGTTTTCGATAGCATATTTCCTGACAAACAATCGAATTTCATTTGAGGGATCGGGTTGCAAATGACAATGATCAATATCCAAAATTCGATCAAACATGCCGGGCAAATGAAAACCAAGGCCATTCATCTCATCTGCCGTTTTTTCGGAAGAAGGCGCACCATCAGTAAACCACTTGCGATTCGAAAAGGTGTATTCCAACTTGTTTCGGTAATAAAAAGGCTGTGGCGCGGCTAAAATCGGACTGATAGCAGGATAATCTACTTTGGCAATCCTGTCCAGGTTATCTTTCACCTGCTTTTGTTTGAAATTCAGTTGATGCACATAATCCATATGTTGCCATTTACAACCACCGCATAGCCCAAAATGCTTACATTCAGGCTGTGTACGCATATCAGAATATTGGTGGAAATGCAGGATTTTACCTTCAAAGTAATTCTTTTTTTTTCGAAATACCTCCAGGTCAACAATATCACCGGGAGCGGCAAATGGCACAAAAACGACCTGATTCTCCGGCTTGGCAACTGCCTTTCCTTCTGAGCCGGCATCAACGATTTCAACTTCTGAAAAGAACTGCGGCTTACGTCTATTTTTCATGAATCAACTTATTTTTCGGTATATCCTTCTTAAAAAACTGGCTGCAAAATTACGACTTCAATTCAACTAATTAAGTAAAATGAAATGATATACCTTATGCTATTGATTACATGTATTTTAGGCAAGTAATTCAAGTCAACATTTAAGCAAGACACAAAAAGCAAGAGCCCAAAATTGCTTACTTTTACACAAAATTCAACAGAAATGAAAAAAATTGTAGTGCTGTTCATTGTATTTATAACCTTTCAGCTTCAAGCTCAGGTCCTTGAACAAATTGATGTTACAGATCATGCTAACGGGCTTACATCAATTAGTTTTCAACAGTTTACGGCAGAAGGCCATGTGTTCGCTGGTAAAAAACAGGGTACATGGATTTCGCGTATGCCCTCAGGAATGCTTTTTGAAGTAACAAATTATACTGACGGCCAGAAATCGGGTATCAGTTTGGAGTTTGACAGAAGTGGATACCTGCAACAAGAATCAACATATGAAAGCGGCATCCTTCATGGTTATCTAAAAATTTGGAAACCTGGCGGAAGAATGGTTCTGGAGGAGCATTACAAAGCAGGTAATCTCGACGGTGAGCGAAAAGTATTTTACGAACGCGGACAACTGCAGGAGGAGTCCTTTTACAAAGATAGTGAACGTCATGGCAAATCGAGCTGGTATGACGAAACCGGAAAACTTATGGCTACCTATAACTATGAAAACGGTCAATTCGAAGGTGTGCAACAGACCTATTATTCAGATGGAACAGTAAAATCACAACGCAGTTATCAGAGAAATAAGTTACACGGACCTGCCAAAGATTTTTATCCCAACGGAAAACTCAAGGCAGAAGCTGTATATGAACTTGACAGTCTGGTTAACGACTGGAAAAATTATCCTTTTGAAGATCAATGAGTTTTAAACATGAAAATCTTTAATCCCTATAATAAGCTGCCCGAACATCATTGTTTTGGCTGTGCTGGCAAAAACCCGATTGGTCTCAAGCTAAGCTTCGATCTGGATGGAGATACACTAAAAAGCAGTTGGCTTCCATCAAAAAACTATCAGGGTTTCGAAGATATCGTGCACGGCGGCATTATCAGTACTTTGATGGATGAAGCAGCTGCCTGGGTAATTCAGCTGCGCTTGAAAACAGCAGGAGTTACCAGCGAATTAAATGTGAAATACCTAAAGCCTTTACGAGTGAGCAAGGGAGCAGCTCTTATTTTGGCTGAGATCAGCAGTACTGAAGCAAAATATGCAAAAGTAAAAACTACCGTAAAAGATAGTGATAATGTGATTTGTGCTGTGGGATTAATCACTTATTTCATTTTCCCGGAAGCCGTTGCACAAAAAAAGTTCAGGTATCCGGGAATAAACGCCTTCCTGACTGACAAATAAAAAAAGATCCGGCCTTACGGAGGGCAACCGGATCCTTATAATCAACCAAAACCAATTAACAATCTTTCCTCGATGATTGTAAATGAAAAAACCTGCCCGAAGAGTTCAATTAACATGCCACGTCCATTAGCTGATTGTGAATCATTTAATTAAATCGTTATTACGCTAAGCAACTTGTAAATTACGCTATCCACTAATGAAATGCTTATCCGTTTTCGGATAAATTTGGATGTGTTTTTCTGACTCAACAATCGCATAAAATCCCTTCCATTGGCGCCTCGGAATCAGTTCTCCAACAGACGCTACAAGATCATTTCAAGAAAATTAAGGTATTCGTTAAACAACAATTATTCAGGCTTTATACACCACCACAACACGTATAGCAGGAAAAACATCGACCAAACCGAAAATCTATATTACTAGGCAATACCCTCGGCGTATAAATCAAAAGCTTCTGCTCCTGTAATCCTGAGATTATAAAACTTACCTATTTCAAGTGGTTGATGAGTTGATATTATTACCTCATTATCCACTTCAGGTGAATCATACTGCGTGCGACCAATGTAGTATTCGCCTTCCTTGCGGTCGATCAGCACTTTTTGAATACTGCCAATTTTTTGCTGGTTGATCTCCAGCGCTATATCCTGCTGAATGCTCATCAACTGTTCCACGCGTTGCTGTTTTACCTCATCCGGCACAACATCAATCAAATCGAATGCAGTAGTATCCTCTTCGGCCGAATAAGCAAAGACACCCATCCGCTCGAAACGCATTTCCCTCACAAAATCGCACAATTCACTAAACATCTCTTTCGTCTCGCCCGGATATCCAACTATAAAAGTAGTACGAAATGCCAAATCTGGTGCGTATTGTCTGATTTTGCCGACCAGTTTTCTTGTATGTGTGCCGTCAAGGCCGCGTTTCATGCTTTTAAGCAAATCACTATTAATATGTTGCAATGGCATATCCAAATAGTTACAAACCTTTGGATGCGTTGCTATCAGTTCGATTAGGTCCTCCGGAAAACCAGCAGGATAGGCATATTGAAGTCTGATCCACTCAATGCCATCGATAGATGCCAGTGCTTTGATGAGTGGAACAAGCATGCGTTTTCCGGTCAGGTCAATACCATAATAAGTCAGGTCTTGCGCTATCAAAATCAATTCTTTAACTCCTGAATTGGCAAGCTGTCTGGCTTCATTAATCAAAACATGTTCTGGCACAGAAATATGTTTGCCACGAATTAGCGGTATCGCACAAAACGAACACTTTCTGTCGCAGCCTTCCGATATTTTGAGGTAAGCGTAATGATCTGGTGTTGAGAGGTTTCTTTTGTAATGTTCAGGAATATTAACCAATTCTTTTTCCTGAATCAATGCAGCTACATCCCTGAGCTGGTCAACACCAAAAAAAGCATCCACCTCATGAATTTCTTCTTCCAGATAAGTTTTGTAGCGTTGCGACAGGCATCCCATCACAATAAGTTTCTTGATTTTACCACTTTTTCTTTGCTGCGCATAAGCCAGGATAGTGTCAATACTTTCTTCTTTAGCATCACCAATGAAGCCACAAGTATTGATGATTATGATATCCGCATCCCTATCTGAGTTATGGAGAATCTGATAATCTTTTGGTGCGAACAAAGCTCCAAGATGTTCGGAATCAACTGTATTCTTGGAACATCCCAGCGTAACGATATGAATACTTGACTGTTTCAATGAAAATGTTAATCAAAAAGTGTCTCCACAAAAAGCTTACGATCAAAGAGCTGCAAATCTTCCATCTTCTCTCCTATCCCGATATACTTTACAGGAATTTTGAACTGATCCGAAATACCTATCACCACACCACCTTTTGCGGTTCCATCCAATTTGGTTAGCGCCAGGGCATTCACCTCAGTGGCAGCAATAAACTGACGCGCCTGCTCAATGGCGTTTTGACCTGTTGATGCATCAAGTACAAGTAAAATCTCATGAGGTGCATCTGTAATAACCTTTTGCATCACGGTTTTAATCTTGGTGAGCTCCTTCATCAGGTTTATTTTATTATGCAGCCGACCCGCAGTATCAATAATCACTACATCGGCCTGCTGACTAACAGCTGACTTTACCGTATCAAAAGCAACCGAAGCCGGATCGGAACCCATAGCTTGAGCAACAACCGGAACATCAACACGCTGTCCCCATATCTTGAGCTGATCAACAGCAGCAGCGCGGAAGGTATCCGCAGCACCAAGAACAACTTTTTTACCTGCTTTTTTGAAGTTATAAGCCAGCTTACCAATCGTAGTAGTCTTTCCAACTCCATTGACTCCCACTACCATAATTACATAAGGTTTCGTTCCGGCAGGGATATCAAAATCTGTCCCATCTCCCGAATTGTTTTCCTGAAGCAATTCAACGATCTCTTCCTTCAAAATAGAATTTAACTCACTCGTGCCAAGATATTTATCACGCGCAACTCGTGCTTCTATGCGTTCGATTATCTTTAACGTAGTATGTACACCCACATCAGAAGTAACCAGGATTTCCTCAAGTTGATCAAGGACTTCATCATCCACCTTTGATTTGCCGGCAATGGCTTTTGAGATTTTACCAAAAACACTGCTACGTGTTTTTTCCAGACCTTTGTCGAGGTTCTGCTTTTTATCCTTCGAAAAAAAAGAGAAGATTCCCATATTGATGAGTTTAAACGAAAAAAGCTCTCCCGGCTATAGTCGGAAAAGCTCCAGTCGTTACTGAAATAATTTCATTATCTTTTGGTCAGAAATTCCTGAACCTTATCATTGGGAACCATAGTTTCAGAAAAACTATAAGCACCTGATTTGGATGATTTGCTCATTCTGATCACTTTCGCGAACTCTTTTCCGCTCGCCTGCAAGGTTGCAACTACTTTTTTTGCCATAATTCAGCCTATTTTATTTCTTTGTGAACCGTCATTTTCTTCAAAATGGGGTTGTATTTTTTTAATTCCATACGCTCTGGCGTATTCTTTTTGTTCTTGGTGGAAATGTACCTGGAAGTACCGGGCATTCCACTTGTTTTATGCTCAGTGCACTCAAGAATTATCTGCACACGCGCGTCTTTACTTTTCTTAGCCATGCTTCTGTCTTTTCATTTTTTCGGACGGCAAAAGTATAAATTCTCAATCAATTAACCTAAATTTTTTCTCTCTTTTTTACGAAATATTAAAAATCGCCTTGATGTAGGGCGAAATACCAGTAAAAAAGAATTCTACCGCAATAACCATCACAATTAGCCCCATCAGTTTCATCATGATTTTGTTTCCCGTATCACCCAGAAATTTCATGATAGAATTTCCGCTGAGCAAGATCACAAGTATGACCAAACAAACGATCAAAATTGCACTGATTAATATTGCTTTCTCGATAATCCCCGGACTTCGATCCATCAAAATAATCGCATTGGTAATTGATCCGGGGCCAGCTATCATCGGTATTCCCAGTGGGGTAATTGACACATCGTTAACATATTTGTTTACTTCTTCGGGAGTAATTTTAATACGGCTTAGCCGTGCATTCAGCATATCGTATCCGAGGATGAAAAATAAAACCCCGCCTACTACTTTTAACCCGGCAACCGAAATCCCAAAGAAGCTAAACAAGAGCTCACCGCCAAAAGCAAAAGCCACCAAAGTAAAAAAGGCCGTAATCAGCGATTTGATAGCCGTAAGCCTTCTGCCCCGTTTGTCCAGACTACTTGTCATGCTCAAAAATACCGGCATCACCCCCAGGGGATTCATGAGGGTGATGAAGGAAGTAAGGTATAAAAGCAAAAGTGTGAAATGCTCACTCATTGACTAAGCTTGTTTTTGAATCACTGCTTCAACTTTTTCAAGGATGCGTTTTTCTGCTGTTTCTGCTTCAGCCAGAAGCTGAGCTCCCTTTTGAACCATCTGATCTGCAAAAGCGCGGTCTTCAATACCGGCAGCATTGATTTTTACATTCAAAAAAGCACCGTTTACTGCTCCTCTGGCGCAAATTGCTCCTACACCGGCATCAGAAACTGAGTTGGGATTCCCCTGATCGGCCATCGCTTCAATCAACTCCATAGTCTCCAGGCTAAGCGCCATCACTTTATAAGGCACCTCAATGGCATATTTTGAAGCCGACTCGATAGCTTCTTTTCTGGCTTGCTTATCCGCATCTGTCTTTTTGGGCAAACCAAATGCATCCATAATTTTGTTAAAAGCATTGGTATCCTCATCAACCATAAACAAAAGCTGGTCCTTGAGCTTTTGTCCCTTTTCGGCCCAGTCGGAGAAAAATTTCCAACGGTCGTCCCAACCCCTTTTATGGGAAGATAAGTTGGCCACCATCGTTGCCAGCGATGCACCTAAAGCACCCAGATATGCTGAAACAGAACCTCCGCCGGGTGCAGGAGATTCAGAAGCAGTTTCATGCGCAAAACCTGCTACGGTAAAATCAACTAGCTTTTTATGGCAGGTATCAGCAGCAAGTTTGTATTCAATGATTTTTTCGTGTGGATTAAACGGTTTTAACTCATCCAAGCCCATTGATTTTACCGCGATTTTGATGAGTTCTGCCTCATCCACACCTAGTGAACGCTGTTGTTTTTCGAGAAAGTATTTTCCTGCATCTGTTAGCGCCTTTAAAGGAATCAAACCCACAAGCTCAGACCCAGTAACCCTTATCCCGCGCGCTTCGGCTTTGCGGCAAACTTCATCGAAAGCAATATGGACGGGAGTGATACCAATATTTGTCAGGTTCATCGATATCTGAGCCACACCATACTCTTCAATAAACCATCCAATGGCTTTCACGGCTTTCAGGCTGCCCGGAATATAAAACTGTTTGCCGTTTTCGTCTTTCACAATCTTGCCTGTAATTGGATTTCCTTCCCTTTTTATGCGCCCTCTCTCGCGTACATCAAAAGCAATGGCATTGGCACGACGTGTTGAAGTTGTATTCAGGTTCACGTTGAAAGCCACCAGAAAATCGCGGGCCCCAACAGCTGTTGCTCCGGCTTTTTCGTTTAACTTATCCGGGCCAAAATCAGGTTTCCATTCAGCTCTGGTAAATTTTTCGGCCAGTCCTTCATACTCTCCTGCACGACAATTTGCCAAATTTGCCCTTGCTGGTTTAAAAGCTGCATTCTCATAACAATAAACTGATATATTCAATTCGCTTCCAATACGTTCAGCTAATTTCCGGGCATATTCAACAGTCTCATCCATGCTAATATTTGCTACCGGAATCAAAGGGCAAACATCTGTGGCTCCCATGCGCGGATGCTCCCCTTTATGCTTGCGCATATCAATCAGTTCGGAAGCCTTTTTCACGGCAAGAAAAGCTGCTTCTATCACCTGCTCTGGCTCGCCAACCATGGTTACAACCGTGCGATTTGTTGCTGCACCCGGATCAACATCCAGCAGGCTGACACCTTCTACGCTTTCAATTTGGTCAGTTATTTGCTTGATAATGTGCATATCACGTCCTTCGCTAAAATTAGGAACGCATTCTATCAGTTTCTTCATAAAATTGTATTTTTAAATGTCTAAAATTTTCCTTTTATCATCGTTTTTTCAGCCTTGTTCACACCATAATAGTAGGGCATGTATGCCAGATTATCCATAGGAGTTGTGAGAATCAGGTTGGCCAGCTTGCCAATGCCAATGCTTCCTGTCTCGTCACTCAGATCCATTGCATAAGCTCCGTTTATTGTACAGGCATTCAAACCTTCTTCAGGAGTTAACCGATATAAAATGCTTGCCATGCTCATGATCAACTGCATATTTCCTGAAGGTGATGAGCCGGGATTAAAATCGGAAGCCATAGCAATTGGTAGTCCTGCATCAATCATTTTGCGTGCTGGTGCATAAGGCATATTCAAGAAAAAAGCTGCCCCGGGCAATATGGTTGGCATGGTTTCTGAATTAAGCAAAGCTGCAATTTCCTCATCTCCTGTATATTCCAAGTGATCTACTGACAAAGCATTATACTTTACGCCCACCTGAATACCACCCGAATAATCGAGCTCGTTAGCGTGAATTTTTGCCCTCAGGCCGTATTTCATACCCGCATTGAGGATACGATCGGTATCTTCTACCGAAAAAAAGCCCTTATCGCAAAACACATCCACATAATCTGCCAAGTCTTCGGCAGCAACCATTGGAATCATTTCATTGATTACCATATCTACATATTCTGATTGCCTGCCGCGATATTCCATGGGAACAGCATGAGCACCAAGAAAATTTGCTTTTATGGTAAGTTCGCTGTGCTGCTTCAACCGACGAATTACCCGGAGCATTTTGAGCTCTGATTCGGTAGTTAATCCATAGCCGCTCTTTATCTCAACAGCTGCTGTACCCATTGCACGGATTTCGTCTAAACGCGGTAAAGCCTCCTCAAAAATCTGATCTTCAGATATTTCCTGCATTCGTCTGGCAGAATTTAAAATCCCCCCTCCCCTTTTGGCAATCTCTTCATAGCTCAGTCCGTGGATTTTATCAACATATTCCACTTCACGTGAAGCGGGATAAACCAAATGGGTGTGACTATCACAAAAAGCTGGTATTACCAAACGATTTGTTGCATCAATTTGAAATTTTTGAGGCACTTGATTGCGAATCTCAGCCAGGCGCTCATCCCCCATGCTGCCAAAATCGGCAATTTTGTCATTATCGGTCAATAACCATGCATTAGAAATACTATTCACTTTTGCCATCTCGACACCACGCAGCAATAATTTCTTATCCCATTCAATACCAATGAGTTCTTGAATGGAATGGATTAAATATTGGATCATTTCTTAAGGTTTCGGTAAAAAACAAAAGTAGTGCTTTCCCCTGAAATGGCAAAAGCAAAACATATTGAACCCAGCTAGATTACTTAGTGCAAAAAGTTAAAGCGTGCTATTTGGTTGCTACGATCAAATGCCTGAGGAGGCTTGATTTGTGGTCATCTGAAAGACATTCCATTATGCGTGTTTTGAATTTCCAACAGGTCATTTGTCGTTTATCGAATATTCGGCTTATTTCGTAAGTGGAAATATCAGGTTGTTTGCAAACAGTTTCTGCCAGTTTTACTGCTTCTGTCAGTGGAATTCTGCAACGATGAAAAACCGTATGAGCCGTGGCCGACTCCTCAGTTTTACATTTCGTACAGCGTCGCGAATAAGGCTTCTTCCCAATACAATAGTGATCGTGGCCGCATTTGCGACAAACAAAGCCATCAGCCCATTTATACTCCGATAACACCTGCAAAATTGCCAGCTCAGGATCTTCTTCCGCAACTTTTAATGCTGCATTTTTAGGTGTTTTAACACTTGTCATAATAACAATTTTGGCACTTAAACGTTTAAAATGCTGTAATTCAGTTTTAAAATTAACTATTAAACTATTTCAACTTTGGAACACTTTTTGCTGCAAAGTTAAAAATTTTAGTGATATTTAAGCGATTTAAAATAAAAAATTATTACTTTTGCCGCAGGTTTTAACGATAAACACCACAGACAATATGATCAGAAAATCACTCTTACTATTTGCTTCCTTTATTGTGCTCATGACGGCATGCAGCAGCACTACAGGAAAGCAAACCAATAATGACAACGCGCCCAAAGTTGAGGAAGAAGTTTCAGGTAAACCAATCTTTTTAACTTATGAAACCTTTCTTGAAAAAGTATGGAATTTTGAAGAAAATCCACAAAACTGGGTATATGAGGGCGAATTACCTGCAGTGATCGACTTTTATGCCGATTGGTGTGCCCCTTGTCGCAAAGTAGCTCCCATCATGGATAAATTAGCCAAGGAATATGATGGAAAATTACATATTTATAAAATTGATGTGGATGATGAGCAAAAACTTGCCGCAGTATTTCGGGTTCAAAGTATTCCATCTGTGCTCTTTACGCCGGTAAACGGACAACCTATGATGCAAGCCGGAGCGCTCACAGAGGAAATGTATCGTCAAATTATCGACGAAGAGCTCGTTAATAAATAATTAAACACAATCTTTCAAAACATAAAAAATGGAACATTTAACAAAAGAAACCTTTCTCAAAAAAGTATTCAACTACGAACAAAATAAAGAATGGAAATTTGAAGGCGAGCTACCTTGTTTGATCGATTTCTATGCTGACTGGTGCCAGCCTTGTAAAATGGTTGCTCCAATCCTTGAAGAACTTTCCAAGGAGTATGATGGAAAAATCAACATCTACAAAATTGATACTGAAGCAGAAAAAGAACTTGCCGGTGCTTTTGGAATCCGGAGTATACCTTCCTTACTTTTCTGTCCCAAAGACGGACAGCCACAAATGGCTATGGGTGCGCTGCCAAAAGACACCATGAAAAAAGCCATTGAAGACGTTTTACTCAAGAATTAGACAACAAAACATAAGCCTGTAAACCGCTGAAATCAACTTACAGCGGTTTTTTTATGTTCACTGAATCAGGATTTGTAGCTTTGCAAACCTATGAAAGGATTGTTTTCAACAGCATACTTCCCTCCTGTCAGCTATTTTAGCGCACTAATAAAATGTGCTGATATAACTTTTGAAGCCGAAGAAACCTACATCAAACAAAGCTATAGAAACAGGTGTGTTATCATGAGCGCTAATGGCTTACAAAACCTAATCGTACCCATCAAAAGGCCTGAAGGCAATCATTCGAAAACTAAAATAATTTATCCCGATTACAGCACCAACTGGGCGGTTCAACATTTACGTAGTCTGCACGCTGCATATAAATCATCCCCCTATTACGATTTTTATATTCCTTACTTCGAGCAATTATTATTAGCGAAATGGGACTCACTTCTTGCACTAAACCAAGCGGTGATCACAGAAATAATGCGGCTGTTAAAGGTTTTTATTCCTCTAACTCAAACAACTTCATTTGAAAAAAAACCTGAGTTAGTAACTGATTTCAGGACTTTATATAATCCTAAAAAAAAACTCCCCTTTGAATTATTTACAAGTTATTATCAGGTATTCGGAGAAAAGTTTCCTTTTCAGGCCGACCTCAGTGTGATAGATTTATTATTTAACGAAGGTCCTCAAAGTCTTATTTATCTTCAAAATCTCAATATCCCTAATCCGGGTATGCAATCCTGACATGATAAATATTCATCAGTTTTTTCTTTAATACTTTTTTTACGGTATTAATATCCTTCAAAGTGATGTTGGCATTAACAAATTGATTGGTTTCCATTTGCTTGTTAATGATATTCTCTATCAAGTCATTAATTTTTTGCTCAGTGGGATTTTTTATACTTCTCGAAGCAGCTTCAACAGAATCGGCCATCATCACAACGGCAGTTTCCTTTGAAAACGGAATCGGACCGTGATAACTAAAGTCGCGTTCATCCAGCGTTAATCCGGGATTTTGCCGCTGCTCCATAAAATAGAAATACTCTACCCTGCGATTTCCATGATGGGTTCGAATGAAATCAATGATTTGTTCTGGAAGCTTTGCTTTCCTTGCTTTTTCAATTCCTTTCCTAACATGGTCAATAATTATCTGTGCACTCTCAGCAAATGTCACATCATCGTGAGGATTATATCCACCCATTTGATTTTCAATAAAATAGATAGGATTATCCATTTTTCCAATATCGTGATATAAGGCTCCGGTGCGTGCCAGCAGCGTATCTCCTCCTATTTCGTAAAGAGCCTCTTCCGAAAGGTTGGCAACTTGCATGGAATGTTGGAAAGTGCCCGGAGCTTTTTGTGCCAGCTGGCGGAGCAAAGGCGTGTTGGTATTACTTAATTCAAGCAAGGTAAGATCGGTAATTGTACCAAACATTCGCTCCAGGAGGTAAATCAAGGGCAAAGCCAGCATGGTAAATAAAGCGCTTAATGTAAATGCGCCAATTTGTTGCCATTTCACGTCTGCCAGATTTCCTTCCTGAATGAGTGTAAAACCCGCATAAACAAATAAATATCCTACTAAAATCAGAACCGAAGTCCTGAAATAATAGATTCTTTTGTTGTGATCTACAAGGCCAAACAAAACAACAAATCCAATAACCAGCTGCAAAAGCAAAAACATAAATGGATTGGGGACTACCAAACCCAACAAAATAATCGTTAAAAGATGCACCATCATGGTGATGCGCGTATCGAAAAATGTGATTAAAATAATAGGCAGCAAGCCAAATGGCATCAGATAAATTAATCCGGGCTGTTTGTCGAGAATAAAAAAAGAAGGCAGTAAGATCAGCAGCATCAACATTAAAATCATATTAATTTTCTTGAGCTGATCAAAAATATCCGGCCGGTTAATCTTCAAAAAGAAAAACAGGGCCATCATCACGGCAGAAACCAGAATTATCTGTCCCAGCAATAAAGCATTTTGTTCAGAACGGGTTCCAATTCGCTGGTCATAAGCACGCTGCAAAGAGCTTAAAACATTATAATTATCATCATTAACAAGTTCGCCCTCCGAAATGATTAACTCATCCTTTTGTATCACTCCACGCGTTAGTGATATACTATTAATAATTGATTCACGCTCCTTTTGAGTTATTTCTTCATCATAAAAAACATTTTGCACAAAAGCTTTTCCCAATCTTTCAGCAAAATTTTGCTTTAAAAAGTTACCATGCTTTGATAACAAAACAAGCGCACTGTCGTAGGCCGATTTCAAGGTATAAAAATCATGTAGTTCGTTAACATTCACAACCTTATCGCTTACAACATTCAATTTATCCTGAGCATTTAAATGCTCTAGCACCGGATGATAGGCCAATATTCCTTTTTGCTGGATTGTATCATAAATCTGAAGAATTAACTCCTTATCGGCTGCCTTAAAGGAATCTTGTGCCTCAGCAGCTTCGATAACGAAATCAAGCTGGTTCAACAGCCTAAGTCGTGCCGTTTCGGTCACTTCTTGTTTTTTTACAAAATAAGGATAAACCATACTGAGCAATTCCTGTTGCTCTTGTTTCAAAAGCTTTTCGGGCTTATAAATTGCAAAATCAAAAGGAGCAAACAAGCTTTCCTTTTGCCAGGGCTTTCCTTTTTGAAAGTCGAATTGAAATTTTCTTTCCCGCGGTATCTGCCAAACTATCAGCGCAACTGCTATCATAAAAACCAAGATTTTCATGATTTCGTAATAGTTATGGCGTAAAAAACTGATCCATTGTTTGATCATAAACAAAGTCTTGAATTATGCGATCAAAATTATCGATTATTACTGCGAAAGTAAAACATTTTATTTAGCTTAGCAGCACCAAGAACCAGATAAACAATAGGGTTCTTCCGATAGTAAAATACCAAAAAGAAATAAGTTATGGAAATTATTGGAATTTGTCTATATAGCATGATTCCTGTGCGCGCACAGGCTACTGACAAATCTGAAATGGTAAGTCAACTGTTGTTCGGAGAAACATACAAAGTACTTGACGACAAGGCTAAATGGCTTTTAATTCAGCTCCACAACGATGGTTATGAAGGCTGGATAGATCGTTTGCAACACCGCCAATTTTCGGAGGAAGCATGGCTTGCCTACAGGGATGAACCGGCTATGACACTTCAAGCCATGACAGCTTCTATCCCAACAAAAAACAACAGCCAACTTTTGTTAAGCTTTGGAAGTATTTTTAAAGAAACAATTTTGAAGCAGTTGCCCGAATTGGAAAATAATTTTCCATTAAAAGATTTTACTTCCATTCCAAGCCAGTTTAATGCCGACAAAATGACAGCAGCTGCCAAAAACTGGGAAGGAACAAGCTATTTGTGGGGTGGAAAAACAGTTTTTGGCGTTGATTGCTCTGGTTTTGTTCAGCTTTGTGCAAAAACCGCTGGCTATCAACTTTTTAGAGATGCGAGTCAACAAGCTAATCAAGGCGAAATAGTTGATTTTCTGGAACAAGCAGCCCCAGGCGACCTGGCATTTTTTGACAATGAAGAAGGCCAGATTATTCATGTAGGAATCATTATTTCGCCCGGAAGCATTATACATGCTTCAGGATCTGTGCGTATTGACACCATTGACCATCATGGAATTTATAACAAGGAATTAAAGCAATACACCCATAAACTAAGGCTAATAAAGACTTTAAAATATTTATAAGTCAAAATGTACTGGTAATTTTCAGCATTTACATCACTATTTAGAATTAATTTTAAATCGCTTAAATATCACTATTTGGCATGCTTTATGATATGTAAGATTCATTCATTAACTAAAAAATACAATAACAATGGTTTTACCTACACCTTTAAAACATGTTGAAACAGCAGATCACCTGAATAAAATCATCAGCGAGAACGAAAATGTAATGGTTTGCTGTGGCCGTATGGGGCCTATGTGTATTCCGGTTTATGGCATTATGGAAGAATTACAGGAAGAATACAAGCACGTTGATTTTCGTGATATGCTTTTTGATTCTCCAGAAGCACACATAATCCGCAACCTTCCTGAGTGCTCCAGCTTTATGGGCTTGCCATTCACGGTTTATTACAAAAACGGAAAAGTAGTTGCTGCAACCAGCAGCATACAAAACAGGGATCAAATCACCAGTATTCTTGATAAAGAATTTGGTAAGTAATCAAAACAATGCCATCAATCCGTTAGCACACGGATTGATGGTTTTCAAGTAAATTTCAACAAATGGAAACCGTTCATTACGATAGTATTATAATAGGTGCCGGTCCGGCAGGCTTAACTGCCGGAATTTATCTTTCACGCGCTAAGGCCAAAACGCTCATTCTGGATTCAGGAGTAGCAGGCGGACAAATGATTCTAACACACGAAATAGCCAATTATCCTGGCATCGAATCTATTTCGGGCTATGCGCTTAGCAACAATATGCGCACACAAACTAAGAAATTTGGTTGCGATATGCTTTCGGGCGTTTCAATTACCCAAATCGATTTTGAGTCTGAACTTAAATCCCTTTCCCTTTCGAATGGAAAGTCTTTTAGCGCCGACACCATAATATTGGCAACCGGAGGTCGATCCCGAACACTTGGCGTTACAGGAGAAGCCAACTATAAAGGTCGAGGCATTTCCTATTGTGCCACATGTGATGGCGATTTTTTCCAGGATAAAGAAATTGCAGTTGTTGGTGGTGGAAATACAGCCCTCGAAGAAGCTGTTTCACTCACTAAATATGCCTCAAAAGTTACACTGATTCATCAGTTCGATCACTTTCAGGGATTCAAACATGCTGAGGATGAAGCCCGAAGTAACGAAAAAATACAGATCAAGCTAAATAGTCGTATTGTATCTTTTAATGGTGATGACAAGCTCAACAGCATCAAGGTTGAAAATCTTTTAACCCACGAACAATATGATATCGAACTGGATGGAGTATTCATTTTTATAGGTTATGAAGCCAACACCGATTTCCTGCAGGGAAGATGCATACATTTAAATGAAAGACAAGAAATTGTAACAGACGAAAAGCTTCAAACTAATATTCGCGGAGTATTTGCTGCCGGAGACGCATTAGCAAAAAGGTATCGTCAAATCACAACTGCTGTTTCTGATGGCACAATCGCTGCATTAAATGCAATGGAATACATCAATCAGCGTAAACCAAAAGAAGCAGCACATTCCTAGCTAATTTATATTAATTCTAAATCTTCTGTTATTTTGATAACAAAGTAAATTAGCATTATTTTTGCCTCGTAAATATTCTTCGGGGCAGGGTGAAATTCCCGATCGGCGGTAAAGTCCGCGACTCCTTATTTTAAGGATTGAATCGTTGCAACTACGATACAGACAGTTATAGTCTGGATGGAAGAAGAATAGCTTAATATGGTTACTGCCTTTAAGGTTAATTTGTCATCGCTTGACGGATTATGACTTTTGGCTGTATGTGTATTAAATTAAAGCATTGCCCCGTAAATATTTGCGGGGTTTTTTAATTTAATATTACAGCAATGAAAAGATTAATGCTCGCACTTGCGTTTTTTTCCAGCAGCTTGAATACAAACGGACAGCAATTGATAAACGGAAAAGTTTATCATCAAATCACAAACGAACCGCTCCCATTTGTGAACATCAGCAATGGAAATCCAAATCAGGGAACAAGCACAAATCTCATGGGTCAATTCACCATTCAAATTGACTCGCTCAATCAAACTTTGTTTATTTCGCATATAGGCTTCAAAGCTGCTGAAATCAATGTGGCGCAAAAAAATACAGCTGACCTAAAAATTGGTCTGGAGCCAGCAGAAATCAACCTTCAGGAAGTGAGTATCCTGGCTGAAGTTGCTCAGGAAAGGTATAATCCATTGTCGTTTAATCAAATTGATGCTCAAACGATTAGTAGTCGGTTGGGTGATCGTACCCTGCCAGAGATTTTGGAGCGGACACCAGGCGTTTATGGCAGCCGAAATGGAGGCGGATCGGGTGATGCAAGTCTTTCGATAAGAGGATTTAAGCAGGAAAATATTGCTGTTTTGCTAAATGGCGTCCCCATAAACGGTGCCGAGAATGGATTGATTTATTGGAATAACTGGCTTGGACTTAGCGAAGCAACTGCCGGCCTGCAAATACAACGCGGTATTGGTGCCTCAAAAGTTGCTTTGAACTCCGTTGGCGGGACGGTTAACATCATCACATCACAGGCTTTTCCCATGCAGCAGGGTTTTGCAAGCAGCAATACAACAAGTTATGGTAATCAAAAATTTACTTTTGGTTACCAAACCGGTCAGTTGGAAAATGGCTGGAGTCTTTCATTTTTGGGTTCGCGTTTGAGCGGCCAAGGCTATGTTGACGCCACCTATGTGGATGCCTGGGCGTATTTTTTTAGTGCCAGCAAAACATTTGCAAAAAACCAAAGGATTGTGATTACGTTGCTGGGCGGACCTGAACGACACGGGCAGCGAAGCTTAAAACTAAGCCAAAATGAGGTTGATAGGCATGGAATAAAATTCAACAAAGATTGGGGAAGTTATAACGGCAAGATTAACAACGCATCAGAAAATTTCTATCACAAACCCCATTTATCTGTAAATCATTACTTAAACCTGAGTGAGAAAGTTTATTTAAATAATGCTGTTTATCTTTCACCTGGCTGGGGCGGTGGTAAATGGAACGACAGTTTTCAGTATGGCCCTACGGTTTTCGACTTCAGAAACCCATCAGGTCAAATTGACTGGTCGAGCATTTACCAATACAATGCCAATAATTCCGATACTTTTCAGCTTGCAAATGGAAATAATGTCGGTGGTTACTCAAAGCTTGTCCAAACGCATTTTTTGGCCAGTCATTTTTGGGGAGGCCTGATGAGCACCGCCGAAATCAAGCCTGCCAAAAACCACAAGATTATTACCGGCATCCATTACCGCTATTTTCAATCATCACTAAAACAAAAAGTTGATGATCTTCTTGGTGGCTCATTTTATATTGACGACTACAGCTGGTCGCTGGCAGGTGTTGCAAACCGCGATCAAATAAAAATGCCTGGAGATGTAATAAGGGTAAATAATGGGGCATTGCTTCATCACACCAGTCTTTTTGCACAATGGGAATTCGAAACAGGATTATTTACTTTTTTTGCCGGAGGCACAATATCTGACAATCGCTACCGCAGGCACGACAGCTACAACTACCCTGACAATAAATGGAGTGAATGGGTCACATTGCCTGGTTTCGATCTTAAAGGAGGTGTAAACTTTAATATCAATATGCAGCAACGCATCTATATCAATGGCGGGCATTATAGCAAGGCTCCTTATTATAAGTTTGTTTTTGGTAATAACACCAACACACCTGTTACAGAAATTAACAACGAAAAAGTATCCACACTTGAGATGGGATATGGCTTCAGAAACAACACGCTACACCTCGGTTTGAACGCATATTACACTTTTTGGCAAGATGTTTCCTTTTTGAACAATGAATACATTCAGCTGGAAAACCAGCTTCAAAGCAGGGCGATGGTACAGGGGCTGAACGCATTACACAAAGGTGTTGAATTTGAGGGCAGTATAAGAGTTAGTAAACAAATTCGAATAGGTTCCTACCTATCGATAGGAAATTGGCAATGGAAAAATGATGTGGAAGCTGTGCTTTTCAACAACCTTGATGTTGCTGTTGATACCGTTAGCGTATTTGCTGACGGTCTTACGGTTGGCGGTCAACCTCAATTGCAGGCCGCTGCCTACTTTGACGCAAGACTATTCGATCTGTTTGACTTTAAAGTTGATCTAACCTATTACGACAAACATTATGCAGATTTCGCCCCTGATGGGCGTCAAAATCCTGATGACAAAGTTCAAAGCTACCAGATTCCAGCTTATGCACTTTTGAATGTTCATCTTGGAACACAACTGATAATCGGAAAATTTCCTTTGTCCATCTATTTGAATGGCAACAATATAACTAATCAAGCGTATATTCTGAAAGGAGAAGACGGAGCAAATCACGACAGAGAAAGTTTCAGGGGATTTTGGGGGTTTGGCAGAACATACGACTTAGGAATGAAACTTCATTTTTGATAACAATCCGTTAATCAAATGAATAGAACAATACTTTTCAACAACTAAAAATTTATATCTTATTGAAAATCAATTTTTTTAACAGATATTAAGAAAAAACATCAACTATTGTTAACAATTAATTAAAGCATTTCAACTCACAAAATCCTACTTTTGACACGTTTAAAATAAACCATAAAATCAAACTTTAAACCTATGAAAAAAAACCTACTCATCAGCTTTTTAGCAGCTTTGATGATTTTCGGTTGGCAAAATGTTTTTGCACAAGGAACGACTACTTCTGGTATGAACGGAAGGGTTTTTGATAGTGAAGGCGAAACACTTCCCGGAGCAACTGTTGTTGTTTTGGATCTGCCTACCGGAACTCAATTTGGTACTGTAACAGATGCAAGCGGATACTATAGGATTCCAAACATGAACGTTGGTGGTTCTTATAAAGTAACTGTTTCATTCGTTGGATTTCAACCTTATGTGAAGGATGATATTTTCCTCACACTGGGTCAAACTCTTAAACTTGATGTTAAGCTCAGCGAGTCGGCCATCACGCTTGCCGACGTGGAAGTTGTAGCTTCCTTAAACGACATCTTTGATGGTAACCGCACAGGTGCTGAAACTTACGTTAGTAATGCTGAAATTGGCAAATTGCCTACCCTCAGCCGCTCAATTGGCGATTTTGTGCGCTTAACACCTCAGGCAAGTGTAAGTGGTGGATCAGGAGCAATTACTGTTGCCGGTATCAACAACCGCTACAACGCCATTTCATTCGACGGTGCTGTGAATAATGACGTATTTGGTTTAGCTGCATCAGGAACAAACGGCGGACAAACAGGTGGCACACCTATCAGTTTGGATGCTATTGACCAGTTCCAAATCGTTATTGCCCCTTACGATGTACGTCAGGGTGGATTTGCAGGTGCAAGTATTAATGCTGTTACACGTCGTGGTACAAACGAATTCGAAGGTTCAGCTTATTTGCTTTATCGCAACGAAAGCCTTGCAGGCAAAACTCCTGGCAAAGGTATTGACGACAGAACAAAACTGGATGAGTTTACTGCCAAAACTTACGGTATGCGTGTTGGTGGCCCTATCATCAAAAACAAACTCTTCTTCTTCTTGAATGCTGAGTTCCAACGCGATGAAACTCCTCAGCCTTTCAACTTTGCTGATTATACCGGTAACTCAACCCAGGCAGAGTTAGAAGCTTTTGCAGCCAAACTAGGAACTTACGGATATGATGCCGGTGGTTTCCTGAACAATACCCGCGAACTAAACAGTGATAAGTTCTTGGCTCGTTTCGATTACAACATTAGTAAAAACCATAAACTTACACTGCGTCACGCTTATACTAAAAGCACCTCCATTGGTCCCAGCCGTTCTTCAAGCAGAACAATTAACTTTTACAATAGAGGAGTATTTTTCCCAAGCACTACAAACTCAACTGCACTTGAATTGAAGAGTAACTGGAACACCATGTCAAATAATTTGATCATTGGTTATACTACTGTTCGCGACCAACGTGATCAAATGGGTGATAAATTTCCAACTTTACTCATTTTTGATGGTGCCGGAGCCATAAATGCAGGTTCTGAGCCTTATTCAACAGGCAACCAGCTTGATCAAGACATCTTGACCATCAATGACAATTTCACTATTTATAAAGGTGCGCATACCGTTACTTTTGGAGTTAACATTGAGTATGGTAAAACTTATAACCTCTTTATGCGTAAAGCTTTTGGTGAATATCGTTTCAACTCATTGGCTGATTTTATGTCAGGAGCTCCTGCATTCCAATATGAAAGAGGTTATTCATTGGTTGACAACATAGTAGGTGACGGATCAGCTGCCGCTGCTGACTTCCGCACCATGCAGTATGGCTTTTATATTCAGGATGAATGGCAATTGACTGACAATTTCAAACTTACTGCTGGTTTGCGTTTCGACGTTCCTCAATATCTTGACACGCCAAATGCCGGCAGCAATCAGGCAGTATGGGATGACTTCAACAATAACACCATTCCTATGATCGAATCTTACGGTTACGACCTGAAAGACGCTAAAATTGGTGAAATGCCAAAAGCATACGTAAGCGTTAACCCACGTCTTGGTTTCAACTGGGATGTATATGGCGATCAAACTACTCAGCTGCGTGGTGGTATTGGATTGTTCACAAGCCGCTTGCCTTTGGTATGGCCTGGAGGTTCTTACACTAACAATGGTGTAACTGTTGGTGGTGTTTTCTACAGAGGTGATGTTAATTTCAGACCTCAATGGGATAACCAATATACTGCCACTGACTTTGGTCAGGCCGATGCAATCCCCAGCGGTCAGGTTGACTTGTTTGCTAAAGATTTCAAAAATCCTCAGGTGCTCAGAACAAGCCTCGGACTCGACCACAAACTACCCTGGTGGGGTTTAGTTGGATCTGTTGAAGCCATCTATACCAAAAATATCAACAATGTGATTTACTATGATGTAAATCAAAAACCAGCTTATGGAACCACTGTAAACAATGGTCCTGATAATCGCCCTTACTACCCAGGTGAACGTATTGAAGGTAATTACACCCGTATCATTTACGGTGCTAACACAAACGAAGGATATACCTACAACTTAACTGCTCAGGTTACTAAACCTATAAGCAAAGGATTTAGTGGAACATTGGCTTATACATTTGGCCGTGCAACTTCGCTGAATGATGGTACTTCTTCACAAAACAGCTCACAATGGCGTTATATGGAAAACGTTCGCGGTCTGAATCACCTCGATCGCAGCTATTCTGACTTTGATTTGGGCAGCCGTGTATTGGCTTTCCTCTCTTATCGTTTGGAATACGCCAACAATTTTGCTACTACTTTGAGTCTTGTTTACAACGGACAAAGCGGTCAACGCTACTCCTATGTTTACAACGATCGTGGCAACTTGAATGGCGAAGGCGAAAATGCTGGTAACCTTGTTTGGATTCCTGCTAACCAAAGCCAAATCAATCTCGTTGACATGCTTGATGATGATGGCAATGTTAAAAAATCTGCTGCACAACAATGGGCTGACCTGAACAGCTTTATCGAAAGTGATAAATACCTCAGCGAAAACCGTGGTGATTATGCAGTTAGAAACGGCAGTCGTCTTCCTTTCGAAAGCGTAATTGATTTTAAACTCGTTCAAGACTTCTTTATCAATGCTTCCGGAAAACGTCATAACCTGCAATTGACCCTGGATATCTTTAACTTCACAAACCTTTTGAATCCTGAATGGGGTATACGTCGTTATATCACTAATGACGCGCTTCAGCTTATTGATTATAAAGGAACTGACGCAGATGGCAAAGCTACCTTCAACTATTCTGGGCCTGCTGATGTTGAAGAAGTTTATAATATCAGCGATGTTGGTATCTATGGTTCACGCTGGACTGGCCAAATTGGTATCAGATACATCTTCAACTAAACTTTCAGTTTAAATAAACTTATCTTAAAAAAAGAGGCTCGGTTTTGGGTCTCTTTTTTTTGTATTTTCGTTGAATTAAAAAATGCTAAGACAAATGAGAAAGTTTATTTATTTCATCCTGTTGGCAAGTGTTACATCACTTTTTGGCTGTTCCGAAATACGGAGAGAAAGTACAACTGACGAGCGTATTCTTGTTGTTCTCTCACTAGATGGTTTTCGCTGGGATTATCCGCAAATTCATGGCGCTCCAAATCTGGACCAAATGGCAAAAGAAGGTGTGAAAGCTGAAAGCATGATCCCCAGTTTTCCTTCGACCACTTTTGCAAACCACTATACTATGGCAACAGGTTTATATCCTGATCATCATGGCATCCTGGTGAACAGATTTTATGACCCGGTTCTAAAAGAAACTTATAATGAGCCAGGCAAAAGAAGTTCTGTAGAAGAAGGAAAATTTTATGGAGGCGAACCCATCTGGGTAACAGCCGAAATGCAAGGCTTGAAAACTGCCACGTTCTTTTGGGTTGGAAGCGAAGCTGATGTGAAGGGTATCAGACCAACTTATTGGAAAAGATATGAACATAAATTCCCATTCGAGCAAAGGCTCGACACCGTAATTGCATGGCTCAATATGCCAGAAGAAAAACGTCCTCGTTTGATCATGTGGTATTTTGACGAACCCGATTCGAGCGGACATCGCTTCGGTCCGGAGAATGACAGTCTGCAGCCTACTATTCATCGGGTTGACAGCCTTGTTGGCGTTTTTCGTAATAAGCTGGCAACGCTGCCAATAGCTGACAAAGTTGATTTTATCGTTGTTTCGGATCACGGTATGGCCACATTATCGCCTGATCGTCAAATCATTTTAGATCAATTTGTAGATACCAGTATGATCAGTCATATTGATGGATGGAACCCTACTATGAACCTGATTGTTAAGGATGAGTTTGAAGATGAAGTATATGAAGCCTTTAAAAAAGTGCCGCATCTGCGCATCTGGAAGCATGGCGAAGCACCTGAACACCTCAATCATGGCACGCATCCCAGAACACATGATATGACTTTGCTGGCAAATGACGGATGGAGTATTTTTTGGTCGTGGACAGTTAACAAGTCGAAAGGAACGCATGGATATGATATCAAAAACACAGATGTTCATGCCATTTTTTATGCTGTTGGCAAATCATTTAAAAATGATACCATAATATCACCTTTCCAAAATATTCACCTTTATCCGCTAATGGCAGACATCCTAAATCTTGAACCTGCGCAAGCCGATGGCAGTCTGGACAGTATAAAAATGATTTTAAACTAAATCATCATGAAAAATCAGTTTTTAAAGCTTTTATTTTCTTTCCTTTTGTTTTCAGCATCACAGGTCACGTCTGCACAAAATGCAAGTCTTTTGCAATCGGGACCAATGGTTGGCTATGCTGATATGCAGGAAGTGCTGCTATGGGTTCAAACGACAGAACCGGCAGAAATCCAGTTCACCTATCATGAAGTAAATCAAAGTAGTCCGGTTTTTTTAACAGAGAAATATGTCACCAACAAATCTGAAGCTTACACAGCCAAACTTATTGCAGATCAGGTAGAACCGGGAAAAACTTATGCGTATAAACTCTTCATAAACGGAGAAGCAATAGGGCGACCTTATCCCCTGCAATTTAAAACTCAGGAGATTTGGAAATGGCGAGGTGATGCACCTGATTTTAGTTTCCTCACCGGAAGTTGCGCCTACATCAATCAAACGGAACACGACAGACCCGGAAATCCGTACGGAGGAGATTACCAGGTTTTTGAAAATATGGCCTCACATCCCACAGATTTTATGCTTTGGCTGGGCGATAATGTTTACCTGCGCGAACCCGACTGGAATACAAAAACAGGAATCATGCGACGCTATACACATACACGTTCCACCCCTGAAATGCAAGCATTGCTTGCCAGCCGAAGCAATTATGCCATTTGGGACGACCACGATTATGGCTCCAACGATTCTGACAAAGGATTTGTTAATAAGCACCTTACACTTGATGCCTTTGATTATTTTTGGGGAAATCCTACCCAGGGAATAGCTAATATTGAAGGAGCCATAACGAGCTTTCAATGGGCAGATCTTGACTTCTTTTTAGTGGATAATCGCTGGTATAGAGATGCAAACGGACTTCAGAAAGAGGGCAAAACGATACTGGGTGAAAAACAGTTGGAATGGTTGTTTAATAACCTGGTTACCAGTAAGGCTAGCTTTAAGATCGTAGCAATGGGCGGGCAATTCCTGAGTGATGCAGCCCTTTATGAAACCTATTCAGCCAATGGTTTTAATCCTGAACGTGAAAAGATTATCGCCTTCATTCAGAAACACCAAATCAAAAATGTAATCTTTTTGACGGGAGATGTTCATTTCTCGGAAATTAGTAAGCTGGAAACTGCAAGTGGTCCAACGATCTGGGACTTAACGTTTTCAACAATGAGCGCAGGGCCAAACAAAAGTGGACATGAATGGAAGAATTCATATCGTGTGCCCGGAAAAGTGTTTAACGACAGAAACTTTGGTTGGATTAAAGTGACTGGTTCACTTCAGGAAAGAAAGCTGGAAGTATTTTGTTACGACAAAAACAACCAGCTTCAGTATCAAATGACTATCCCGAAAGAATAATTTTTGGCCGCCAAAACAAGCTTGATTTATAATTTATCAGCCTGCTCATGCGCTTGCCGCATCATGTTATCTGCTTGTTGCTGAGCTTCCTGTTCAATTTGTGCGGCACGCTGATTAGCTTGTTGCTGAACGTTTTCGGCTTGTTTATCAGCTTCTGAGCGTAACTTTTTAGCTGTTTCTTTAGCAGCCATTTCTGCTATCATGCCTTTTTTCTTGCCTTCAGCGATAAGATTATTTGCCTGAACTTCCGCCTCATCACGGATTTTTTTTGCAGCGCTCGCGCCTTCGTCTCTTGTCTTTTGCGCCAAAATAGCTGCCTCAGCAACCAACCTATCAGCTCTGGACTGTGCATCGCTTAGAATTTTAGCAGCCTCATCACTTGCCTTGTCCCGCAGTTTTTCTTTCTCTTCTTCAATTTTTTGGTTTACCTGATCCGAAATTTGCTGCTTCAAATTAACTGCATAATCTTTATAATCAATGCTAATGACAGGATTTGAAACTGTTCCAGTCATTTTTGCCTCGATTTGCATTTCATCATTAGAACCTAATGATAAAGCACTTCCTGCCAGATCAGCTATTCCTTTTTGAATTGATGAACCCAAATTTCCATAAGGCACTTTAAATAATAAGTCATAATCAAGCGTTTGATCGAAACCCGTGCTACCCGAAACCACAGCTTCCTGTCCACCTAAGCGGACGTTAAATGGTTTTTGATAAACGCGTCCGTTCACAAATTCAAAAGAAATGTTTAACCCATCAGTTACCATGCGGTTATACTGCTCTGTTCCGAGGAGCGTGTTCAGTTTTTGCAAACTATTCAAATTTGTTAAGCTAAGTTGACTGGTCTGAAGCCGTCCTCCTCCCTGCATACTTTCGTAAACCGGATTCATATCTGAGTCGAGCTTTGTGCTTAGTTCAAATTGAGTAGATAAATTTCCCTGGGCCTGCTGTGCAACCGGAGCAGCTTTTCGTAAGAGCTCAATTGTTTCCCAAGCCATCGGAATGTCAATTTCAGTCAGCGAAAAACTTAAATTGACATGAGGTAATTGTTTCGCTTTGGCAGCAAATGCACCTTTCATATTAATTTGTCCGTTGAGTGTATTTGCTGAAAATTCCTCAAATACAACCTCTTGATTTTCATAATGCAACTTTGTTTTTACAGCGGCTAATTCGTAAGGTTGATAAAGCAGTTTTTCAATTTCCGAATTAAAATCTAAGATCAATTTCTCTGGCAATTCAATTGAGAATGAAGTGGTATCTGTAGTGGCACTTGCAGCTTCAGATTCCTCGTCAAGCAAGGTCATTAACTCATCAAGGTCCAATAATTGCGAGCGGTGTTCAAGTCGCCCTATTAAATCGCCATCTGCTAAAAAATAAGCCAGATAGTTTTCTATTCTGCCCTCCAGTAGTAGATCAGAATTGCCAAGCTTTAGATCTGTATTGAGCAGATCGATATACCGGGGTGAAAGGTTAAGCTGGGCGTTTGTAATTGAAAGTGGCAGCTTGACCAGCGTTGAATCTCTAATTTCAAAATCCTGCATGACTAAGCTTCCAGAGGCATTTACCTGATTAAACCTGCTGTTTTCAATATCCGACATCTTGCCTTTGAGCCGGAAATCAGCTTGCATTTTTCCTTTGATATCAGCTCTTTGATATTCGGGTAGTAAAGCTGCCAACTTTCCAAAATCAAGCACTCCTGAAGAAGAAACATCAAATTGCGGGTCCGAAACAGGTGTAATCAAACTCAGATCCAATCGAAATTGTTGTTTGGCCAATTCCCAGTTAAAGTCGGTGAGTCGAACAATGGCATCATCGGTTTGGCCGGTTTTATTATTCACTGAGGCTTTAAGATTCATTTTTTTAACTCCCGAAGGCAGCTCAGGATATCCAAAGGAAGCGTTGCTTACAGCAAGATTTATTCCATAAGCAGGCATTTGTGTTTCGCTGAAAGTTCCCTTTACAAAACCATTCAAATCGAAAGTTCCTTTTGCATCAAGCTTATCAAAATCATTTGCATACAAAGCCGGAATTAGGGAAACCAGTTGTTTAAAATCAGTTTTTGGGGCGTTAAAATTTAAAAGCAGCGTGTAACTTTCTGGATTTAAACCTACTGATCCATCAAAATTGACAAGCAAATCGTTCAGCAATAATTCATTCTCTTTGAAGGTATAAATATTATTGGCCAAATCGATCAAAAACATGGCATTAAACCTGGTTTTTACGTCTTTTAAGTAAGGAAAACCTTCGTAAGCAATGTTCAGAGATGAGGCAGTAAGTTTGGTTGCAAGGGTAGATTTATCTGCGGACAAATCTCCTTTCATACTCATGCTAACGCCTTCGAGAAGTGCATAAAATGCAAGACTTTCATCCAGGTATTGCAAAGAACCTTCATCGATACTTAAAAGTTTTAATTTTATGTTTAATGCCTCTTCTCCGCTTGATTCCTCAGCGGTTGATTGTGTGGTATCAACAGCAACAATATCCCAATTTGCAAGCCCTTCTTTGTTCACATATAAATTAATTTGGGGTCTGAATAATCGTAATGCTTTAATTTCGAAGTGCCCGTTAAAGGCTTTAATTACATCTATTTTAAAGCTCAGGGCATTAAGTTTGAGCAAAGTGTCACCATAAAATTCATCTGTCCCGACAACACTTAACTCATTCAAATCCAATGTGAAATCAGGAAATTGCCTGATGAGGCTCAAATCTGCATCAACAAAATCTACTTTTGCGTTTACCTGTTTATTTAACTCAGCTTTTACCATTTCAACGATTTCACCCTTGAAAAACAAAGGAAGAATCAGTATCAAGGCCAAAACAAAAACAACTACAATGGTCAAAATTTTCAAAAAACGTTTCATAAGTTCAAATATTTATTGGTTTGTTGACGGAGAAAATGATCCATACAAACGAGCGCTGCCATAGCTTCCACGATAGGAACAGCCCTTGGCACAACAGTTACATCGTGCCGTCCTTTGCCTTCCAAAGATACTACATTTCCTTTTGAATCAATAGTTTGTTGTTTTTGCATAAGGGTGGCAACCGGCTTAAAAGCAACATTAAAATATATTGCAGCACCATTTGTAATACCTCCCTGTATGCCGCCTGAGAAATTTGTTTTTGTTGATAAAACACCATCTTGCTGCACGAAAACATCATTATGTGCTTTGCCAGTCATTGATGCAGCAGCAAATCCACTTCCATATTCAAATCCTTTTACGGCATTGATACTTAACATCGCTTTGCCCAAATCGGCATGAAACTTATCAAAAACAGGTTCTCCCAATCCCGGAGGCAGCCCTGTAACAGCACAATGAATTATTCCTCCAAGTGTATCACCCTGATCTTTGGTTTTAAGAATCAGCTGTTCCATTTCCTGCGAAATAGCTGCATCCGGACAACGCAGTGCAGACGCCTCCACTTGATCATAATTTATTTCATCTGGAAAATTTGTCATTTTCACACTCCCAATTTGGGAAACAAATGCCAAAATCCGGACATTTTTAATGGATAGGTATTGTTTGGCGACAGCACCAGCAAAAACTCTTGCTGCCGTTTCACGTGCCGAAGATCGTCCGCCGCCGCGATAATCCCTGATACCAAATTTCGATTGCCAGGTATAATCAGCGTGCGATGGTCTGTAAACATTTTTGATATGATCATAGTCTGCCGGACGCTGATCGCTGTTTCGGATTAGAAATGCCAAAGGAGCTCCCGTTGTAGTATTTTCAAAAATACCCGACAGAATTTCGAATGAATCGGTTTCTTTTCTGGGAGACGTATGCCTCGACTGGCCTGGCTTGCGGCGATTTAACTCTTTTTGAATTGCTGCCAGATCAAGTTTTAATCCGGGAGGACATCCATCAATCACACCTCCAATTCCAACGCCATGCGACTCTCCAAAAGTTGTTAACCTAAAAAGCTCACCAAAAGAATTGCCTGCCATAATGATTCTGATTTTTTAAAGAAACGAAACATCTTTGCACTAAGTTGTTACGAATATATGAAACTCTGTTAAATAAACAATTAAGTTTATTATAAGTTCGCATTATAGTTTAGCACAAAATTTGATGAAGAATGGTCAAATAATAGGAAAAGTAATGCATCACTTCAATTTCCTCACTAAAACTTCCTCAAGATTTATAATGTTAATCTTTTTGGCATCTTTTAGTTTTGCCTGCAGTTCCATTCATTTATCTTCTTCCGAAAGAAAATTAATTAAGGAGTCGAACGAAAACATCGCGATGTGCGTAACATTGGTTACCGAGCCCGCAGATTCATTAATACTGCGCAAAGAATCTCAACCAATAAAAGATCCAACCAATAAATTAGTAAAACATTTAGCCAAAAGAATGCATGCCACCGTGAACCATCCCGATCAGAAGGGTGTGGGAATTGCAGCACCACAAGTAGGAATAAACAGGCGATTGATTCTGGTTCAGAGATTTGATAAAGCCGAAAAACCTTTTGAAGCAATTATTAATCCGGAAATAACAGCGCATTCTGATTCCCTGCATAGCCTTACCGAAGGATGTCTTTCCATTCCTGTTATCAGGGAAGAAGTTTCAAGACCCTGGTCAATTACGGTAAAATATCAGGATACTACAGGAAAAACCATTACCGAAAGCGTTAGTGGTTACACAGCACGCATTTTTCAGCACGAAATTGATCATCTTAATGGCGTACTTTTCAATGACAGAACAGCAGCACATTAAAAAGCTTATTAAACATGAAATCAAGTATTTCCTTAAAATTATTCTCCTTAATTCTTTTAAGCTCAACGATTTGGTTGTATTCCTGTGAAAAGGCAGCAAGTAATATACCAATTTTAACTACGAGCGAAGTTTCAGCACTTTTCAAATCTTACACCGTTTTCGACACCATGAGTTATTGGGTTTATCAAAACACCCAGAATGATATAACTGATACGGTTAGGGTAGCTGATTATTATACAGAAAGGCGTTTTCATTCTCCTATCAATCAAAATCCAGGCTTTTACTATAATGCATATGAAATACGATTTCAAAGCGATGAAATTGGGATTGTAAGAGGGGAAGTTACAGGAGGATATTCTGCTGATCTCACAGATACGCTTTCCGAAAACTACCGCATCTACTTCAACAACGGAAGGTATTTTAGTATTTTAACCCCGCAGTATTCAATTGGGGAGGAACAGCTTTTAGGAATCAACGAAGGAAATTATACCAACGAGGCATTTCATAGCACTTACGAATTGAATGGCAACACTTTCAACAGTGTATTTCAAGTGCGCGTAAAAGATTATCAACAAGCACCCGATACTGTATTGATGCGTTTTTTTATGGCAAAAGATGTTGGGTTGATCAGGTATTTTCGCCAGTCGGAGAACAACACCGAAGACTGGGTATTAAGTAAGTGGGATTTAAAACCTATTCCGGTTACACCATAAAAAACCCCGCTAGTAAGAAGCAGGGTATAAAAAGCAAGTCTTAGACAGTTTATTGTTCAACCAGAATTTTAAGTTTTGATTCCAAAATCTTAAGGTCATTTTTTGCTCTGCTGATCTTTTTCTCATATTCAGCCTTCATAATTTCAGCCTGTTTGCTATGAGAGAAGAAACCAATATTATTTTCCCAAAGCTGGATTTCTTCACGCAACTTATTCACTTTTCCTGACAAGTTGTTACGCTCCCTTCGCATGCGGTCGCGCGAATCAGGATCATCTTTCATGTTTTCGACCATTCCGCGGTATTCAACAGCAGTGAGTTCTGCTTCAGATATTTTCATGCGATCGAAGAGGCTGTCAACAGCTTTGCGATACTGCTGCTGCAACAGATCTTTTTTCTTGATCGGCACAAAACCAATTTCCATCCATTCGCGCTGAAAAGCTTTGGCAGCATCCAGATTTTCAGATCGACTTTTCTTCACCTCAAAAGCTTCAATCCGGCTAATAAGCTCAAGCTTTTTCTTCAGATTTTCTTCTTCATTAGCCTTCATGCCAGTAAAATGCTCAGCCTTACGCTTAAAGAACGAATCACATGCTGACCTGAACCTTTTCCAAATTTTGTCGGAATGCCGACGCGGAACAGGTCCGATATCTTTCCACTCCTGCTGAAGCTGTTTCAACCTGTTAGTAATATTGCGCCAATCATCAGAATCCTGTATAGATTCAGCCTCCACACAGAGCTCAAGTTTGCGGTTGTAATTTTCGAGTTGTTGATCTTTAATTACGGCAAAGTAAGCCTTCTTGCCTTCAAAGAAAGTATCCATCGCAGCTTTGAAACGATTCCACACCTCATCGTTCATCTTCTTGGGAGCCTGTCCGACAGACTTCCAAAGTTTAAACAGATCATTAATTTCATTGGATTTTTTCTGCCAGGCCGAAACAGATTCAGGCAGCTCGGCGACAAGTTCTTCCGCCTTTTCACAAAGTGCTACTTTTGTCTCATAATGAGCCATTTGCTCTTCATGTACCTTGGTGTAATGCTCCCTACGAAGGGTATTTATTTTGTCGGTTGCCGTTTTGAATCGGTCCCAAATCTCATCTTTCTTTTCCTGTGGAACCGGCCCAATTTCTTTCCATTCATCATGGTATTTCTGCAACAGTTTGAATGATTTTATAATAGAAGTTTCAAGCAGAAGCTCCTCAGACTTTTCACATAACTCAATTTTTGCTTCCAGATTTTTTTTCAGGTCAAGATCACGTAATTCACGGTTTATTTTAACCTTATCAAAAAACTTCTCAACAAGAAAATGATAGTTATTCCAGAGGTTAGTTATCTCACCTGCAGGTACCTGGCCGATGGCTTTCCATTTATCCTGAAGGATTTTGAACTCATCGTAGGTTTTCTTTAATGTTTCTTCAGAAGCTATGAGTTCCTTAAGCTCCTCCAAAATAGTATTTTTTGCCTGTAGATTTTCCTGTTTTTGCTTTTCGAACAGTTCATTAAACCTGGCTTTATTCTCCTTATATTTATTAAAAGCCGCCTTAAACCTGGTTTCTAATGGATCATCGGTATGTGTATAGGATTCTTTATCACCGCCATCGAGGATGAACTGTTCCATCTCTTTTTCAATATCCTCTTTGTTTAGCTTCAAGAAATTAACCTTGATGGAAGCTACTTTGCTTTTAATCTGGGGTATTTCGGAATTTTCAACAGTTTCCTCGAGCAATTCAACGAGCTGAAGTTTGTTCAGGCTCGAAAAATCGTGGAAATCGTCCTCCTCATCATCCTCATCATCCAAATGTTGATCAGGTGCAATTAACTGCTGAATTTCACTAACCTCTTCGGCTTTAATGATTTCAGTATTTTCTTTTTTTGCTTGTTCCTTTTCAGGATTTTGATCTTCGATCTCCTGAATGTTTTCCTGCAACTCCTTTCCTGTGATCAGTGCGATAATCTTTTGTTGTTCCTCTTTGCTGATCAGGTTTTCGACTTTAGTCATAGTTTTCTCCTGTTTTTCAACGTTATTGTTTCCGGACTTACTTTCCGGGTAGATTCCATTTTCGCTGGTAGCAGCGTTTTCGGATACGTGCGATTGTTCTAAATTGTTCATTTCAAATCATTGTTTAAACGAATCAGAAAAACCATCAAGATGGCATTCCGTTTAGCGGTTTCAAAATAAGGTTGCAAAAATAGGAATTATTTGACAAAAAAGCTTTTGCATACCTCATGATCAGTAAGATATTTAACTAAAATGGAGCAAATTTGCGATGATATCAAGCCGAAAACCTTTCTTGAATAAATAGCTATGCTCAAACGCAGAGATCAACAATCTGATTTAATCTAAATTTGTTTTTTCCGCGAATTTATCAGTGGCTTCATCATCAGTTGTTGTATTCGTTTTCATATCATTACGTACCATTCCTTTTGTCAATTTAATTCCCAATTGAACTGAAATCCTGGCCAGTGCATGCGTAGAGATAGGTGCCGTGGCAATAACAAAAGCAATTAAAAGTAACGATCCAAGGGCAACCCGCCAGGTTGGGTGAGCAAATATCAGGGCCACCAAAAAAAGTATTGTAGCCAGCGAAGATGCCTTAGTGATTGCATGCATGCGCATATAAACATCAGGCAATCTTATAATTCCCAAAGCCGCTACCAAGGTGAAAAATGAGGCAAACAGCAAAAGAATGGCAACTATTGTATCAATCATTTTCTTAAAGATTTTTTGAGGTAACGTGCAAAAGCAATATTGCCCATAAACATTACCAAAGCTGCTATTAAAGCTACATTCAGGTAAACTGTTTCACCGGTTGTGATAATAATCATAATTACCAACCCAATAAGTGTGGAAGCCGAAAGATCGAGAACTATAAGCCGGTCGGTTATATCAGGACCTTTGAAAAGCCGGTAAAGCGTTGATAGAAAGGCAACACCCAGACTAAAAAAGGCCATATAGACCGCGATAGTTAAAACTACTGATTGTGATTCCATTATTCAAAAATTTCCTTAATCCTTTTTTCAAAATTAGCTTTTAGTTCTTCTACAAACTCTTCAGGATTATCAAGATACATGCTATGAACGTAAAGCTTTTTGCGGTCAGCACTCAGATCGACGCTCAAACTTCCGGGCGTCATCGAAACCAAATTAATAAAAGCTAAAAGGGCAGTATCGGATTTTAAATCAAGGTCAACCGCAACGATGCCATGCCTGAAACTTTGCTTCGGACGGAGGATATCGTAGGCCAAAATGCTACTCGATACGATCATTTCGCGAGAATAAAAGGGTATAAATTTCACGAAAGCCCATATACGCTTTGGCATACTCTTGATTGTAAAATGCTTTTGTTTCGACATGTTTCAATATTATTTAAGAACTAAATCGGGCAGCACAGCCTTTATATAATTCATGGGATCAATAAGTTGTTGGGCTGCCATCACAAAATATTCATAGGTAAACCCAACAGTCAAGCCCAATAAAAGAGTAAAGACAACCACCAGGACAGTGCCCATCCAGGCTGCTGGCCGAACACTTTTCACTTTCAGTTTATCCGATTCAAGCTCAGGCTTCCACATGGCCTCGTTCCATATCTTGACCATCGAAAAAAGCGTTAAAATACTCACAACCAATGCAACAATAGTAATTGTCCAGTGACCACCTTCAAAACCTGCATACAAAAGAAAAAACTTTCCAAAAAAGCCAGGAGTTGGCGGAATTCCAGCAAGAGAAAGGGCTGGAACTAAAAATAAAAATGCCAGAAAAGGCTTTGTTTTATAAATCCAGCCAAGTTTTTTAAGATCGTAGGTTCCTTTGTAAAGGTAAATCAGGCCTCCTGCCATAAAAGTCGCCGTTTTTGAGAACATATTATGCACGATAAAAAAGATTGCACCCGCCAATCCAATTACCGAAAACAATCCGATTCCCATAAGCATATAGCCAATCTGACTGATAATATGAAAAGACAAAATCTTTCGAATATCGTAGGACGAAGCAGCCATTAGTACCCCAAAAAGCATAGTTAAACCGGCCACTATGAAAATCACCGGCTGCCAAAAAGCTATATCAAGTTGGGCAAACAAACTGTAAAACCTCATCATAACGTAAACTCCAACCTTGGTAAGTGTGGCGCCAAAAAAAGCAGTAATTGCAATGGGAGCTCTTGGATAAGAGGCAGGAAGCCAAAAGAAAAACGGGAAAACAGCTGCTTTGATTCCAAAAGCAATAAAAAACAACATAATTGCACTGTTTACAAGCGGAGGTATGGCTTGAGCGCGCAGTTTGAAAGCAATATCAGCCATATTTAAGGTTCCAAGCTGGCTATAGAGCAAGCCAATCGCAGCTACAAAAAGCATCGAGCCAATAAGATTCATAACCAAATATTTAACCGATGCGCGAAGTTGTTGTTTTTCGGCGCCTAAGGTAATCAGCACAAAGGAAGAAATCACCATCACCTCGAACCAAACATAGAGATTAAAAATGTCTCCTGTAAGTAATGAACCATAAACCCCGGTCAACAAGCCCTGAAAAAGCACGAAAAGACCTCCACGCTGTCGCACCTCATCAACAAAACCAATGCTGTAAATAATTGCAGCTAAAGAAACTAGTCCCACTGCAATCAAAAGCATTGCACTCGTGTAATCTGCTACGAAAGTAATGCCATAAGGTGCAGGCCAACTTCCGGCCTGAGCAACCAGGTGTCCGGTTTCATTTAGCTTTAAAAAAATTGAAAAAGCAGCAACCAACTGTGCTACTATCGCCAACAGGCTGATCCATTGCTGACATTTAAGCCTGTGCCGGCAAGCGATCAATAAAATGATCGACACCAAAGAGATTAGTATGGGTAAAAATAGCATCATAATTTTTCAATATCACTTAAATCATCTAAATCAACCGTACCTGTTTCCTTGTAAAAACGGTAAATCAATACCATACTAAAAGCTGCTACACCAAAACCGATTACCAAAGCCGTGAGGATCAAAGCTTGCGGCAATGAATCGTTTGCTATAATGGCATCCTGAGATTCGCTTGCAGCAACAAAAGCCGGACTGGTTTCAGTTAGTCCACCAGCAAAAAATAACATCAGATTTGTTGCATAACTCAAAAACAAGATGCCAATCACCAGTTTCACAATGCTTCTTCTAAGCAATAAATAAATGCTTACGGCATATAGAAATCCTATTATCAGTGCTATTATTACATTCATGCATCTTCCTCCATTACCGAAAAAATTACTTTAACTAACATCCCGGCTACCGTAAAATACACTCCCAGATCAAAAAGCAGCGGTGTTCCCAACTTCAGGGAATAATCACCAAAGGAAATTGAAGTCCAAACGCCGGTTAAAAAATTCTCTGCTCCATTCATCAAGCCAATCATGCCACTAAAAATAGACACCGTTATTCCGAGTCCCATAAAAAACAATGGCTTTGCCAATAGGAGCTTTTTAGCCTGCTCCACTCCGAATGCACCGGCATAAATTACATAAGCCATGCCTGCCATAAGGCCGGCAATAAAACCACCGCCAGGTTCATTGTGCCCCCTGTATAACACGATCAAACTCAAAACCAACAGAAAAGGCTTAAGATGAGCTGCAGCAATTTTTAGTATTTCAGTTTTCATCGGCTACTCTTTTTGTGGGCATTCAACTTCAATAGTGCAACAATACCAATAGCAGCAAGCGCCAACACAACGATTTCGCCCAATGTATCCAGCGCCCTGAAATCGACCAAAATCACATTAACAATATTCTCTCCAAATGCTTTAGTGTAGCTATTGGCAGCAAAATAATCCGATATCTTATCCATTTCGGCCGGACTACTTGTTTGCAGTGCCAAATAACTCATCACTCCGCCAAAAAAAACTGCAACAACGCCATCGCGGATTCGCGATCCAACACCAGAATAATCGAGGTATTTAGGAAGATGATAAACTACCATCGCTCCTATTACTATAGTCAGGGTTTCAACCATTACCATGGTAATAGCCAGATCAACACCGCTGTAAACAACAAAGATGACTGTGATGCCTATGCCAACAAATCCTGCAGCAATCAAGGCTGACAGTCGACTCTTAGCAGTAATAACAGCAACACTTCCAGCCACAATCATTACAGCAGCAAGTGCAGTTAAATAATTCAACGGACTGTTTTGCCAGTTAAAATCAACCGAAAAACCAGTTGACTGTATTGTGAGTAAAAGCAGTAATCCCGCAGCAATAAAAATCGTCATCAGATAAAACCGATGATAACCATGCTGAACAAAAGCAGTTTTTTTCTTAGTAAGATTTAAAAAGACATCAATTCCGGAAAAGAATTTTTGAGAGAGTTTTGCGTTGAAAAAATTGAGATTCATATACGCAACTACCTGGATAATCTTTTGGCGATTAGCAAACATGACTACTCCAAGCAAAACAGTTAGAAAGCTCAACAACAAAATTTCATTAAAGCCATGCCAAAGTTTAAGCTTTATAAGCTGCGCTCCGGGAAGTATAGATTGGAACGCAGGCCCGAGTAAATCGGCCAGCTGGTTAGGAAAGATACCCAGTAACAGACTTATTAAGACCAAAACAGCAGGGCCGGTCAAAAGGGAAACATCTGGTTCGTGAGGTTTTTTTTGAAAAGTGACCTTCTTGCCCCAGAACACCTCATAGGCAAAGCGGATTGAAACAAAAACGGTAAAAGCGTTTGCCAGAAAACCCAGCATTAAAATAAAATTTCCAGCTTCAGGGGCGTTTAGTTTTGCTTCATACATCAACTCCTTGCCAATGAACCCAATCATCGGCGGAATGCCTGACATAGACAGCAAAGCCAGCAAACTAATCGCGGTGGCAACAGGCATAAAACGACTCAACTGCCCTAGCTTTCGCATATCACGTGTTCCGGTTTTCTTTTCAATATTGCCTGCCATCATAAACAAGGTGGCCTTATAAAATGCATGCACAAGCAAAAACACCAAGGCCGCAGTAATAGCATAAGCCGTAGAAGTACCGATAAGCAATACCAAAGTACCTAAAGCACTAACTGTTGTATAAGCTAAAATTTTCTTAAGATCTTGCTGTGCCAATGCAAACCAGGCTCCCACAAACATCGTAACGACACCAAAAACCGATAAGGTATAAATCCATAAATCCTGCGATTCCATCACTGGATGTAGCCTGGCTAAGAGGTAAATACCAGCTTTTACCATTGTAGCCGAATGCAAAAAAGCACTTACCGGCGAAGGAGCCTGCATTGCTCCTGGCAGCCAAAAATGAAATGGAAAAATAGCTGATTTCGTAAAAGCTCCTATTAAAATTAGGATTGTTGCCGGAATGAATAGTTTGCTTTCAAGAAAAAGTTCAGGAGCATTAATTACCGCATCAAAACTAAAATTTCCATAGGGCAACGACATCATAATCAGTCCTGCCAATAAAGCCAGACCACCAAGACCCGTAATCAGCAGAGCCTGCAAAGCTGCTTCACGGGCAGCAGATTTTTCGTGCTTAAAGCCAATTAAAACAAAAGAGCTAACACTGGTAAATTCCCAAAACATAAAAAGTGTGATCCAATCGCTCGCTGTAACCAAACCCAGCATGCTGGCCATAAAAAACACTAAATAGCCAAAAAATCTGTTGGTTTTTTGGTAGCTACGCATATAATAACCCGCATAAATCAAAATCAATGCTCCTATTCCTGTTACTAACAATGCAAAGAGCAGCGACAAGCCATCCAGCCTAAACGAAAAATTTATACCCAAAGCGGTAAGCCAGGGATATGTTTCAGCCAGCGGAATTCCCTGAACGACAGCTGGGATTTTACCCAAAAACCAAGCAAATAATCCAGCAGGCACCAGGCTCAACAACCAACCGGATACTTTTGGAAACCATTGATTGATAAAAGGCGCTAAAGTCGCCAAACCAAAAAGCATTAAAATACTGAGTAAAATAGTCATGTCTCTTTATTAAATTGCATATAAACAGGCTTTTATGGCATTAGTTTGAAAATTAGTCAAAATTTGAGCGATTAAACAACAGGTAACCAAAATCTATGACGAATAAAAACTTATTGTCTTTACGATCGTAATAATTCACAGCGGCACTCAAGGGCCCTAAAGGTGTTTGTAAAACAACCCTTCCGGAAAATAAAAATGAAGCTTCCGGAAGACTTATTCCCAAAACAGGTTTTTTATTAATCCCTTCATTAATAATACGTTCATAAGGCTGAAAAGCATAGGCTTCGGCACGCAGGTCAAGATTTCGTAGAGGATTGTAAATAAATTTAAGACCACCACCCAAATAATTAAAAGCCCTGTAGCGTTCCAAAAATAAGCTCTTCATTTCATTAACGGGTTCAAAAACAGGAGCAGCCAAAACCGTTGCCGTATAATTACTTTGCAAGGGCTGATCTGAAAGCACAGCTTCGCCTAAAAAGCCAAAAGTGAACCGTCCGGTATGGGCAAAAAAGTTATCATAATGTACTTTAAACCTATAATAGGATTGGTTTTCACTGAAGACTAGCGACTTGTTTAAATCTGATCCGGGTCTGTTTTTTTGTTTACCATCATAATATGCCAATTCCACGTACCAATGCATTCCTGAATTCGCTAAATATTTCTTGTTCAATGAATTATAATATATTCCAACCTTTGGCTTCAGAAAATCAAACTGACTGATATCAACAGTATCATTCCTGCTGAAATTATTAGTCTGATAATAATCGAAACCCCTTCTGCCTCCAGCCATTCCCAAAGCAACCTTCATGTTATTTCCAATGCTATGACCCATTTCGATCGAAACACCAGATTCATCTTCAATGATAAATGCTGGTGTGGGATCCTCAAAGAAATAAGTGGCGTTTTTAAAATAATCCTTGCGGGAAAGCTGTGCCCTGAATTGAGCGAAAAATGGCTGGGCTCCAGGTAAATCGTAGCGAACTGCAGCCTGAACAGAAGAATAAAACCTGCCAAAATAAGCATTTACACCATAACGACTTCCGATGCTGGAAAGCTTGCGATACGACAATCCCACAAAAGCCTGATTTGTTGCAGAAGAAGAAATATTTCCACCAATCTCGGCCAGGAAAGGTTTTGATAATGTAACATCGAGCAATAAGTTAAACTCCTTATTAGCTGAATCATAAACCATTTGCGGAAAAATATAACTGATTTTGTCATCTGCCAGTAGATTGAAATAAGAAGTCTTCATTTCGCTGATGTTGCTGACAGCATTATTATAGTTTAACTTTCGTCGGATATAGTTTGCCTGATTAGCTTTTACACCCCTAACAATTATCGAATCGAATTGTAAAGGAAGAAGTTCTCGATGGTAATTCTTACGTGATACACTGAGCATCAGAGTATCGGCTACTCTATTTATTCGGGCTTTGATATTAGGTATGCTCCTCACTGCTGCCTGGTATCCGCTATCAATAAACATCTGCACACGTGCAAAATCAAGTATTCCAGCAGAACCAACCAGGGAGCGTATCAACACGCCATCTTCATCCGGAAGCGTGAGATCTGCCTTTCGCATAAGCATATTTTGCAATTGCGAAATCACATCATTATCTCTTGGTGCCTCATAATTACCAGCAGCAACACTACCAATAATCAAATCGGGATCAAATTCTTTCCGGGCGATATCAGTTGGAAAATTATTAAACATTCCGCCATCAAAAAGTAAGCGATTATCGATTCGCAATGGCTTGATTAACAGAGGAAAAGTTGCGGAAGCCCGAATAGCAGTACCCAGCTGTCCATTCTCAAGCACAACCAAAACTGAAGAATCTATATCAGATGCCACACATCTGAAAGGGATAAAAAGATTATCAAAATCATACTCAGATGCAGCTGATGCCTGGCTAAACAACTCCATCACAGCATAATCCATCAGATAAGGAGAAATAAAACTTGATGGCAAGCGAGAAACAAACCGTTTCTTGATACTAAACGGAAGCGTTACCCATGAAGGATTAGGATCCTCGAGGCGGTAATTAAAAAAACGTTCGTCGATGGTGCCTGTTACCCAATACCTGAATTCCTCACTCTTTACGAGCGCTTCTATTTCGTTGGGAGAATAACCCGAAGCATATAATCCTCCAACTATGGCTCCCATCGAATTACCAACAACATAATCAATAGGTATCTCATATTCTTCGAGTGCTTTAAGCACACCAACATGACTCAGGCCTTTTGCTCCTCCCCCACTCAAAACCAAGGCAACATCCTGCGCCTGAACCTGGGTGGTCAAGATCAACAAAAAAATACAGATGAAAACTGATATGAGTAGTTTTTTCATGGCCAAAAAGCTGATGCTAAAATACAATTATCCGTTTATTACAGGAACAGCTTTAACAAAAAACCCGTTAAACCCTTATGGCTTTAACGGATTTCGAAAAAAACATAGCGCATATTTACACATGATGCAGTGCCTGATCGAGATCGGAAATAATATCTTCAACGTTTTCGATACCAACGGCTAACCTTACAAGCCCATCAGTGATACCAGCCAAATCTTTGGCCTCTTTGCTTAGTTTGGAATGCGTCATACTGGCCGGATGCTGGATCAGGGTTTCAATACCACCCAGCGAAACTGCAAGCAATGCAAGCTTTACGTGATCCATCATTTTCTTGCCAGCCTCAAAACCACCTTTAAGTCCAAAGCTGATCATTGCACCAGGACCTTTCATCTGCTTTTTAGCCAGCTCAAACTGTGGATGAGAAGCCAATCCGGGATAAAGTATCCACTCTACTTTAGGATGCTTTTCGAGAAATTCGGCAACTTTTTGAGCATTTTCCTGTGCGCGATCAATACGAATACCCAAAGTTTTCATGCCACGTCGTGTGAGCCATGCCTGATGAGGATCCATATTGAAGCCCATGTTTACCATCACAGCACGCATCTGTTTGTAATGTGCTTCAGTTTTGGAAACTACCATGCCTGCAACAATATCAGCATGACCGTTGATGAATTTAGTCATGGAATGAAGCACGAAATCCGCACCCAGATCGAGTGGCTTTTGCAGATAAGGGCTGCAGAATGTATTATCAACACAAACAGGGATATTATGCTCGTGAGCCAGCTTACTAATCGCCTCGATATCAGTGATTCCAATTGTAGGATTAGCCGGTGTTTCGAGGTAAATCAAAGTTGTATTTGGCTTAATCGCTTTACGAACGTTTTCAACATTTGTAGCATCAATAAACGATGATTCAACGCCATACTTAGGATAAAGGCTTTCCATGATGGCACGCGAAGGGCCATAAAGTGAATTATGAGCAACAAGATGTTTGCCAGCACCCAGAAAAGCCAGATACACAATGTTAACTGCTGCCATGCCAGAGCTAGCTGCAATCCCGCCATAGCCACTTTCGAGATTGGCAACGGCATTTTCGAGTTCGTTGATGGTGGGGTTGCCAATGCGTGTATAAATATATCCATCCTCCTCGCCGGAGAAACACTTGGCGCCATGTTCAGCGCTTTCGAATTTAAATGTTGATGTTTGGTAAATCGGTGTTACCGCACTACCCAGAGGATCTTCAAAACCTCCGGCATGTACTGCCCGGGAATTAAATCCCAAACTTTCGTCTTGCATGATAAATTTGATTTAAAATTAATTAAACGAAACAAAAAACCGGCTTTTGCCGGTTATTGTAGTATTGTGGGCCTTAAAATGGCCAAAATTGATTATCGTTCCAAATTTGTTCTTTCAGGTCTTCATTTAAACGATGAAGCAGCCGATGGTGAGTTTTTTCCCAATCAGCCAGCATCTGATACATTTCCTTTTCGTTGGGATCAGTAGCAGCATTAGCACGTTCGGTATAAACTTCTATGGCTTTGTTTTCGAAGTCGATAGCTGCCGAAATAGCTGCGGCTTCAAAACTGGCGGCTGAGATTTCATTTTTCACTTTCTCCGACAAAATACGCTCCACATCGGTTTCGTCCACGTCCTTGTGTAATTCATTTTTCAGAAATTCCTGATTGGCTTTGTAGCTCTTGAACTGTTTCGAGAGGAACTCAATGTGAGCCTGTTCCTCTTCGGCCATCGTATCAAAAATCTGTTTTACGGATTTGCTTTCCGTTTGACGAGCCACCTGAGTGTAAAAAGCCTTCCCTTTGCGTTCAAGCAGTATAGCTGTTTTTAAGATGTCAGTTGTGTTTTTACTATTTTCCATGAGCTTTGGATTTTTAATGTATTACTTTGGCTTCAAAGGTAAAGAATTTTGTATAAAATGGACAAAAAATGCATTCTAAATAGCGTTTAAATAACAAGATTTGTCTCTCAAAAAATCATTAACAGTATCTTTGTTTATCAATAATCCAAAATATGCACATCCTCATCCTCAATGGTCCTAATCTGAACCTCACCGGAAAAAGAGAACCTGAGGTATACGGTCATAAAACTTTTAAACAACTAATAGCCGAACTTAATGAGGCCTTCCCGGATATACAACTCACTTATCTTCAATCGAATATTGAGGGTGAACTGATTACTATGCTGCAACAGGCAGATGAATCTCATGATGCTGTTGTTTTTAATCCGGGAGGTTACAGCCACACTTCGGTAGCCTTGGCCGATACCATAAAAGCGATTGCTATTCCTGTTGTTGAGGTGCACTTGAGCAATATTTTTGCCCGGGAAAGTTACCGGCAACAATCACTTACCGGTGCAGCAAGTATTGGAAGTATTTCGGGTTTTGGCATAGAGGGCTATTGGCTGGCTTTTCAATTCCTGATCAGGAAAAATCAGCAGGATCAAGGTCGGTAAACTTTGACTTTTTCTTAATAAAGTGCTCAAAAACAATGTTTTTCTGATACATCTGCCCCACTTTGTGTGGTTTTATTTTTTCACGTTTCATTGCCAAGGAAGGCAATTTGCGGTAAAAATGTAGATGTGCGCGTGCAACTGCCAAAAAATCACCAAATCCACCTTCGACTAAAAACTTTATACTCGCCACGCCATCTAAAATCAACCTCAGCAATATCACGCGAAAAAGTCTGTCCTGAGGCAGGTTTTTGTAAAGAAGGGACAGGTTATTCCTGAAATTCAGATAGGTTTTGCGCGAAGAAATCTTAGGCAAAGTACCTCCTCCAACATGATAAACCACAGCTTCAGGGCAATACATGATTTTGTATCCTTTATTTTTCATGCGCCAGCAAAAATCAATTTCCTCCATATGTGCAAAAAAACTATCATCAAGGCCACCAAATTGATGAAACAGCTCAGCACGCACAAACATGCAGGCTCCGCTAGCCCAAAACACTTCAATGGCCTCATCATATTGCCCCGTATCCTCTTCAATTTCCTGAAAAATTCTGCCACGACAAAAAGGATAGCCAAATTTATCGATGTATCCCCCTCCGGCACCAGCATACTCAAAATGTCCGGGAGCATGCATCGCTCTTATTTTGGGTTGACAAGCAGCAACCTGCGGATCCTTTTCCATTAAAGCGATAACAGGCGATATCCAGTTGGCTGTAACTTCAATATCCGAATTCAACAAGACGTAATAATCAGCCTTAATCTGCTTTAAAGCAAGATTATAGCCCGTCGAAAAGCCTTCGTTTCGAGGATTCTGAATTATTTTAACCTCGGGAAAATGTTCTTTTAAAAAAACAACAGAGTTATCTTTTGAAGCATTGTCAGCAACAAAAACCTCTGCCAAACCCTTGCTGTGCCTGATCACTAAAGGCAGATAACGTTCGAGAAATGCTTTCCCGTTAAAATTAAGTATAACTATGGCAATATCAGGCATCTGTTAGTTTTTTTGTTCGTTGGTGTTTCCAGCGGCGATGCGACCAAAGCCAGTTCGAAGGAGATGCAACTATTGCATGCTCGAGCATACGGGCATATTTTTCAGTTATTTCGTTAGGAGCTGTTTGGCTGGGATCCATAGTAATCGGATCAAAGCGTATGGTATAATAACCCCTGCGTGGTCTCGTAGTCTCTACAAACAAAACAGCATAATCCAAAGCTTTAGCCATTTTTTCGGGCCCATTAAAAAAGGCTGTTTCTTTGTTCAAAAACTTAGTCCAATAATCCTGCTCGTTTCCGCTTGGGCTCTGATCTGCAACTATAAATACAGCGTTGGGTTTGTCGCTAAGCTGCCGCAAGCCCCTGTAGGCCGATCGCGATTCGAGCAACATTTGATTGTTGTGATTTACTCTTATTTCAGCTATCAAAGCATCAAATGACTTATTGGATAACCGCTTAAAAATGGCAATGCTTCTGTGATTAGTCAGCAATGGAATAGCTTTGGCAACCCATTCCCAGTTACCCGAATGTCCTGCAGCCAAAAAAACACTTTTGCCAGCATCAGCTATTGCTTCCAAAACATCTGGATTTTCGCATTGAACCCTCCTGCTAATAGCTACTTTACCCATTCGGGTCATTTTAACATTCTCAACAAAAAGGTCGGTAAAATTGCGGTAAAACTTCTTTTCAATAGCCTTAATTTCCTTTGCTGATTTTTTGGGGAAGCTGCTTAAAAGGTTTTCGCGCACCACTTTGCGGCGGTACCTCATGATATAGTAGGAAAAATAATAAAGCAGATCAGAAACCAAAAATAAAAACCACAACGGAAAGATTCCCATGAAAAGGGCAATAACTCTCACAAATAAAAATCCTGAGCTTTTCATAAATCAGCGCACAGTTCAAGGGCTTATTAAGCGAGCAAAGGTACGTTTTTTTGAAAAATTGAGCTTGCCGCTTGCTTGCTGATACAAAAGATTCGTTTTCTACTTTAAGTCGTTGATAATTTGTGAGGCCCGATTGCCCCAGGTATCCTGGGGAGCAGTTTCGTCGATACTGTTTGGATCCCAGGTGCGGCGGTATATATCCAGTTGCCAGCGATAATTGGACAGTTCACCAAACGCATCAGAATGAATTAGCACAAAATCATTTGTAACCATGTCCCTGGTGTAAAACACGAAACGCTTATTGCGTTGATTTTCGAGTGTATAATACTGCCATATTTCATAGGGATAAGCTCCCGGCTCGTTATAACTCTCCATAATTTGGTTAGGCGAGCCATACTTCAGGTAAACCCTTCCCCTATCAGTTGCATAGCCCTTTTTGGTGGGCGTTTTATAGGCAACATTAACTTTTTGAACCTCATAATAGTATTGCTGCCACGCTTCCTCAGGAGCAGAAAAATCACGGGAAACCCAGAAATTATAGAAATACTTTTTCATTAAATCTATGTCACCCTGTTCTACCAAATTGAATACATAGTCCCTTTCCACTTCAGAAGAAAGCGGCTCAAGACACAATAAGTATGCTTTAAGGCTATCCGAATCCATCATCCTACTCACAAAAGTGTTTGAGATATTTACCGAAGCCAGATCATTCATTTTGAATTCCTGTCCTGGATTCGACCTGCGAAAAAACACACTATTAATAGCCACCCGTTGATTTTCACGATCCCGCACTTCCATCACCAATCTGTAATTTCCGGATGGTAACTCACTAATATCAATTGAATTAAAAACTACATTTACGGGCCGTGCATCCATCCTTTTTCTAAACAGAAAACCTGCTATTGTTTTTCCACTTTCAAAAGATTCAATATAGTAATTCAACAAAAACTTTGCATCATTACCCAAAATTTTGCTTGCATGATAGACTTCTGAGTAAAAATGCATTACATTCACTGATTCAGGATAATAGGCATAAACCAAAGGCACGAGGTTGTATCCATTTTTTGTTAGCATTCCCACTTTATCGGTTTTTTCATAACTCTCAATCAGCTGAATACCGCTAAAGCTCACCGCATCATCCGAAAATCCAAGCTGTATCTCTTCCACGGTTTGAAAAGGTGGTTCTACTTCATTATTCATGTCCGAAATTATCAATTCATACTGATACACGCCTGCCGGCAACGAAAATCGCTGCTGATCTATAAATCCAAAATTAATTGAACTTGTATCCTGTATAGCATGACTGTTGAGTGCGTATTTTGCATAATCAACAATAGAATCATGCTGCTTGAACAACATAATTATTTCGAGGCTTGCCTTAAAATTTCCGGGCGATATCTCCCTGAAGTAAACAGAATTTCCATCAACAGCCAAATAGGTTTCGATGTAGGGATCAGCCTCTGGAGCATAAAAAGTTGCATAAGATAAATAGGCGCGCATACTTTTATTTTGGTTTTGAGCCAAGGCCGAAAGCATGTTTATTGCCAAAAAAAGCGTAAGGAGTTTTTTCATAATTGAAGCGTATAATTAGTAAGGAAATAGCTTAACTTCCAAAAATATCAGTAACAACTACAGAGCAAATATACAATCAAATGAAATCAAAACTCAACCAAAAGCCAGCTAACGGCCAAAAGCTGCAAGTTAATGCAATACTTTCAATGATTTACAAAACCTCACCGACAAGAAATCCAAAAAAACCAATCCAATAAATTAAGCTAACAAGAAGTGATTTCAACAGGTGTGATAAAAAATTACGAGCTTTTTAAAGGCAACTATTTGCCAGAAAACAAAATTTAGTATTTTTGCAGCGGAGGAATGGCAGAGTGGTCGATTGCGGCGGTCTTGAAAACCGTTGAGGTGCAAGCCTCCGGGGGTTCGAATCCCTCTTCCTCCGCTGAAGATCGACAAAAAGAGCAAAAACCACCGAAAACTACACGTTTTTGGTGGTTTTTTTATTGAAATAGGGTTAAAAGAAGGTAAAGTTGTGAAACTAAATCGGTGGAGCAACTGGTGGAGATGGGGTTCTTGAAAAATCTGCTCCACCGAATTTGGCTCTTTTTCATTGAAATACAGCATTTTGCTTCTTCGGATTTGCTTGAAAAAATGTTTATTTATTCATTAAAAAACTTCAAGCAATGAAGACAGCGACATTCAAAGTTCTGTTTTTCGTTAAAAGAACGAAACAGTTGAAAGGTTTAGTGAATTTTCTTTTGCTGAAACAACATAAATTGCTCATTAATGTTGTTTCCATACAACATACTTAGGATCTTTTAGGCCTAATTTCAACGCTGCGCAAAAATATATCGCTATCATGAACAGGCTTATCGGGGCATGTTCAACGGAGAAGATCAGGTATCTGTATCATCAGATAGGTTGGAATTAGCGACTCATTGGTATCTTCGGGGCAAGGGGAACAGGAAAAACAACTCTCATGTTGCAGTATGTCAAATTGAGTTTCCCTGACCTTCAAAATGTTTTGTATCTCTCAATCGACCCTGTATTTCCGCCTGATTTTTAGCATCTACCAATTAGCAAAAAGCTTTTATATGCAGGGTGGTCGTCAATTGTTACTGGACGAGGTGCACAAGTACCCCGAATGAGCTGCAGAACTAAAGAATACCTATGATGGTTTTCCTGAATTAAAACTTGTACTTCGGTATCTTCAGTACTTTTGTTGCATCGGGTCAAAGCCGATCTTAGCTGATAGGTTTCGATGTATCATATGCGTAACATGTCGTTTCGCGTGTTTATTCACTTTAAAACAGCCATACTATTTTAACAAGCTTAATAATCACAGCTGGAAAATAAGAACCCGAAGCCAATAATTCAGCAGCATATGAGAAATAATAGCAGAGGTGATGTTTCGACCTAGTCGCAGAATAGCCCGAGCGAGCAAGGAGGAGGAACTTCATGGACGTTTTGGGAAAAAGATTAAAGCTGAAAGAATATTAAAAGTATTTAATTACGATTATTGTAATAAATACTGACCAACAAACGAAATAAAGATAGTTTGAAAAATAAATTGTGTTGTATGGTAAAAAAAACGATTTAACTACTTTATTTTTCAGTAACTTTGATTCTCCTATCGGAATAAGAAACCTAAAAACGATTGAAAATGAAAAGCCAAAAAATTTCCAGTGGACGTCCCGGCCTTGATGAAATACTAATCGGCGGTTTTGTGCCACATAGTACTAATCTGCTCCGTGGAGGACCCGGTGTGGGAAAAACAACCTTTGGGCTACATTTTTTAATTCAGGGGATACAACAGAAAGAAAAGTGTTTGTTTATCACACTGGGCGAATCGGTCAGCAATATAAAGCGGAATGCCGCCCAGCTTGGATTGGATATCGGTGGAATTGAGTTTTTAGACTTGAGTCCCGAGCCGGAGTTTTTCTCCAAGGTGGAAACCTACGATATATTTACACCTGCCGAGGTAGAACGCGAACCCACCACCCATAAAATCGTTGAGGTGATTGATAAATTGAAGCCCGCGCGGGTTTTCCTCGATGCCATTACCCAGTTTAAATTTCTTGCAGTCGATAATTTTCAGTTTCGAAAACAAGCCTTGTCGTTTTTACACTACCTGCAAACTCATAAAGCTACCGTATTGTTTACCACCGAAGCCAGCCAACTGGCTCCTGACGACGACTTACAGTTTATGGCCGATGCCGTGTTGAACTTAGAATTCAGCAATCATTCGCGTACCCTGAGGGTAAGTAAATTCAGGGGTTCCGATTATATTCAGGGGTTTCATGGATACCGTATAATGCAAGGAGGAATAGAAGTCCATCCCAATCTGGTTCCGCCGCTGAGCATGGGAAAAATTGCCACTCAGCAGCTTCGCTTTGGAATACCAGAGCTCGACCAACAACTGCATGGCGGAATCGAAAGCGCTACCATCAACATCATTACAGGCCACAGTGGCGTGGGGAAAACAACCCTTTGCCTACAACTAGCCACCCAGGCGGCAAAAGATGGATTCAATTCGATCTTATATACGTTTGAAGAAGAAGCCCATATGATGGCCTCACGCTGCAAAACACTAAAAATGAAAACCGGAGAGGCATTGGAAAACAAATTGCTTTCGATCAAGAAAGTGGAACCATTGCTTTATTCGGCTGATGAATTTGCACATATGGTTAGAGAGGATGTGAAAAAAGAAAATGTGAGCCTAGTAATTATCGACAGTATCGCCGGGTATAAAATTTCATTGCACGATACCGACATCGTCAAAAAAATGCACGCCCTTTGTAAATTCCTTCAAAACAATGGCATTACAGTGGTACTGATTAACGAAATAGACAATATTACAGGCGACTTTAAAATAACCGATGAAGGCCTTAGCTACCTCGCCGACAATATTATTTTTATCCGTTTTCTTGAATTGAAAGGTGAGTTGACGAAGGCAATCGGTGTACTCAAGAAAAGGACCGGCAGCGCAGAAAGCACCATGCGCCGCCTCTGGATGGAAAGCGGCGGGATACACATTGGCGAACCGCTTACACAACTTCGGGGTATTTTAAGAGGAATTCCTGAATGGACCGATAACGATAAAAATGATGAATAAAAAAGCTTTACTAGTGGATAAAAACCCGGTGAATACCGATTTACTAGGGCAAGCACTCGAAAAAAACCATTTTTCCTGCACCGCTGCAAACACCTATGCCAGGCTCGACGAAGAACTTGAAAACCTTCAGGAGTATGATATTGTGCTCATGGATGTGGCCGGTTTCGACCCAGCTATATGGGATCGTTGTAAAAAAATTCATTTTGGCAAAACACCCTTTTTAATTCTTTCAGTTAATCCCGGTCCCGCCCTGCAAAAATACAGCATTTCGTCGGGTGCTTCGGGTGTAGTAAAAAAACCGGTTATATTAAATGAGCTTCTTGCTATTGTAAATTCAATGATTGACGATGGATAGCCCAAAAACCATATTGCTTCTTTTCGGCCAGCAGGAGAATGTGCGCATGTTAAAGGTATTTCTTTCGCCGAAGTATAAAGTGGAGGTTTATAATAGAGAAACCGACCTTCAGGATAACAGTATCAGTTTGGTAATCGTTGAGGGATTAATGTTGAGTAAGCATAGCGATATGTTGCAGAAGCTCAAACAAGAACAACATCCCATTGTATTGCCTGTTTTGTTAGTTACGACCCGTAAAGATGCAGGTTTAGCTACTTCCTATCTATGGAAAAGCATTGATGAAATGATTTTTTTGCCAGTGCAAAAAACAGAACTACTGGCACGCATCGAAATCCTGCTGCGGCTAAGGCAGCAATCCATAGATGCGGGAAACCTGAGAAATGACTTGTACAACCTGGAAAAAGACCGTAAGGCTCTGCAAAAGAGTGAGCGGCGTTTCCGTATTATTTTTGAAAACAGCCTGGCGGTAATGCTGCTCATCGACCCTGAAACCTATCGGGTTATGGCAGCGAACAAAGCCGCTGAAGCATTTTACGGATGGAAGCGTTCGCAGCTTGAAAAGATGAAAATCAGCGACTTTAACATACTTTCTGCCGCTGAATTAAAAGCTGAAATGGAAAAGGTGCGCACAAGCGAGCGCATTTATTTCCGGTTTAAACACCGCCTGGCATCCGGCGATGTGCGCGATGTGGAAGTTTACAGCGGCAAAGTGGAAATTGACGGGAAAGATTACCTTCATTCCATAATACACGATGTTTCGGAACAGTTATCGGCTGAAAACAAATTGAGGGAAAGTGAAGATAGGTACCGTTTAATTTCAGAAAATTCAACCGACTGGATTTACCTTACTGACACCGAAGGAAACTTTTTATACATTAGTCCTTCATGCGAAAAAATTACAGGATTTGCACCTGCCGATTTTATCTCTGATCCACAACTTCTGAATAATATAATTCATCCGGAAGACTTGCAAACAACAATCCATCATCATAACAACACTACAAAAGATCAGGAACCGGATGAAATGGAATTTCGGATTATCAACCGAAAAAAACAGGTAAGCTGGATCAGACATAAATGTAAACCAATATTTACGGATGATGGTAAATATACCGGGCGCAGGGGAACTAATCAGGACATTTCCGAGGAGAAAAAAACCAAAGAAAAACTTCGTCGGAGCGAAGAAAAATTCCGAATGGTCTTCGAATCGGCTAACGTGGGGAAATCCATTACTCTACCTTCGGGTGAAATAAGTGTGAACCAAGCCTTTTGCGATATGCTGGGATATTCCCAACAGGAGCTTCAGAATAAAAAATGGCAGGAAATTACACCAGCGGAAGACGTGCCTGAAATTGAACAAAAACTGAGACTGGTTCTCGTGGGTGAAACCGATTCTATCCGTTTTGAAAAGCGATATGTTCATAAAAGCGGTATTTACATATGGGCAGATGTAAGTACCCGTTTAATGCGCACATTAAACAGTAAACCACTTTACTTTATAACGACGATTGTTGATATTTCGAAAAAAAAGAATGCCGAATTTGGTCTTACCAAAAACCTCAATTTATTAAACAATCTTGCTGCGCAGGTTCCGGGAGTGGTTTATCAGTACCGACTTTACCCCGACGGGAGTTCTGCTTTTCCCTATTCCAGCCCTGGTATGTGGGATATTTACGAGGTTACCCCTGAGGAAGTGCGCGAAGATGCCTCGCCTGTATTTACGCGAATTCACCCCGATGATTACGATTACATTGTGGAAACAATTACAGAATCGGCCAGGAACCAAACCGACTACGAAAGTGATTTCCGTGTAATACTTCCAAAGCAAGGACTTAGGTGGAGACACTCAAATGCAAGACCTGAGCTGCTGGAAGATGGAAGTACACTTTGGCATGGTATAATTACCGATGTTACCGAACGAAAACAGGCTGAAGAAGCCAGAGAAAAAAGCGAAGAACAGTACCGTACCCTTTTTGAAACCATGACTCAGGGAGTAGTGCATCAGAATGCAGCAGGGGAGATTATCTCAGCAAACCCGGCAGCTGAGAAAATTCTCGGACTAAGTATTGACCAGATGAAGGGACGAAAATCCATCGACCCGAGATGGAAGGCCGTTGATCAAAACAAAAATACTTTGCCCGGCGAAGAACACCCTGCTATATTAGCTCTGCAGACCGGGAAAGAGGTGAAAGATTTTACTCAAGGTATTTTCAACCCACAAAAAAATGATTATGTTTGGATATTGGTGAATTCCATACCTCAATTTCATAAAGGTGAAAAAAAACCATACCAGGTGTTTTCCACTTTTCTTGACATCACCGACCGAAAAAAAGCCGAAGAAGCGCTTTCTCATTCGCATGATTTAATGAAATACATTATTGAACACAATCAAAGTGCAGTGGCTGTTCACGACCTCGATTTAAAATACCTGTTTGTTAGTCAACGCTATCTAACTGAATATAAAGTAAAAGAAAAAAATGTAATTGGAAAACACCACTACGAGGTTTTTCCTGATATTCCTGAGAAATGGCGAAAAGTGCATCAAAAAGCGTTGAAAGGAATTGTTTCGCGAGCCGATGAAGATAAGTTTTTCAGAAAAGACGGCTCTTTCGACTGGACGCGCTGGGAATGCCGCCCGTGGTATCAAGCCGATGGTTCCATTGGAGGGATTATTGTTTACACCGAAGTTATTAATGAGCAGAAACGAAAAGAGGAAGAAATAACAAAACTCAACCAGCGGCTCGAAATCCTTATTGAATCCATTCAGCAATTATCAGCAGCACAATCGCTTGAGAAGGTAAAGGAGATTGTAGCCAAATCGGCGCGTAAACTCATTGGCGCTGATGGAGCTACCCTGGTTTTCAGGGAAAATGACCACTGTTTTTATGTGAATGAAGATGCTATTCAACCGCTGTGGAAAGGCAAAAAGTTTCCCATGCATTCCTGTATCAGCGGCTGGGTAATGCAGCACAAAAAACTGGTGGTTATTGAAGACATTTTTTTGGACAACCGAATTCCACTGGATGTTTACAGCCCTACTTTTGTAAAAAGCCTCGCCATGGTTCCGATAAATATAAGCGAACCCATTGGTGCTATTGGAAACTATTGGAAAGAAAAATATACACCCACTGAAACGGAATTGCAATTGCTGCAAACGCTAGCTGATGCAACTGCACGAGCCATCGAAAATATTACCCTTTATGCCGAACTGGAAGAACGCGTAAAACGCCGTACCGAACAATTGCAGGCGGTGAACAAAGAGTTGGAAACCTTTACATACTCGGTTTCTCACGATTTAAAAGCGCCGCTGCGTGGAATTGACGGCTATAGCAAACTGCTTTTAGACGACTATGGCGACAGCCTAAATGAGGAAGCCACTCACTTTATTCAAACTATCCGCAATTCCACCCTGCAAATGAACCAGCTGATCGAAGATCTATTGAGCTATTCGCGACTGGAACGCAGCGAAATGAAGAACGGGAGAATAGCGGTGAAACGATTTATGCAAAACCTATTAGTTAATTACCAGGAGCAGACTAATAAAGGAGGTTTCAATATTCAGCTCGATGTTCCTGATATTGAAATAATAACTACATCTATCGGGCTTTCTATCGTTATTAGAAACCTGCTTGAAAATGCCATAAAATTTACTGCCGGCCAGCCCAATCCAAAAATTGAAATTGGTTTAAAGGAAAATCCAGCAACATGGATAATTAGCATAAAAGACAATGGTGTGGGGTTTGATATGAAATACCACGAACGTATATTTGAGATATTCCAACGCCTTCACCGGGCCGAAGATTTTCCGGGAACCGGCATTGGTCTGGCCATGGTAGCTAAAGCGCTGCAACGAATGGGAGGAAAAGTATGGGCGGAAAGCGAACCGCATAAAGGATCAACCTTTTTTATTGCAATACCAAAAACCAAAATACAATGACAGAAATAAACCAAAACGGTCCCGTTTTACTTGTGGAAGACAACCCGGTAGATTTGGACCTTACCCTGCGGGCCTTGAAATCACAACATCTTGAGAATAGTATCATTACGGCTCGTGACGGCGAGGAGGCACTTGCATTTATTGAAAAATGGGAAAAAGGCGAACCACTACCGGTGGTTATTCTGCTCGACCTGAAAATGCCGAAGGTGAGTGGACTCGAGGTATTAAAAGTGCTCAAATCGCACCCTATTTATAAAACCATTCCGGTGGTAGTATTAACGACATCCTCCGAATCTTCCGATGTGAAAATGGCCTATGAGCTTGGTGCCAATTCCTACATTATGAAACCGGTTGATTTCGAAAAGTTTCTCGATGTAGCCAAACAAATTGATTTATACTGGCGGGTATTGAATAAGCCGGCCGATTAAAACAACAGGTATGAAAATATTACTGCTTGAAGATAATAACACAGATGCAGAACTTACCATTCGCGCCCTCAGAAAGACGTGGCCACAATGTTCGATTAAGCATTTTTCTTTGGTAAAAGAAGTAAGAAAAGTACTGGAGGAAAATCCCGAATTCGACATCGCCTTGCTCGACATGCAACTACCCGACGGTAATGGGCTGGATATTTTAATGGATATCAGGCAAAAGCAACTCAACATGGCAGTGGCCATGCTCACCGGATCGGGCGATGAAGAAATAGCAGTAGCTGCCTTGAAAGCCGGTGCTGACGACTACACCGTAAAAAAACCGGGCTACGCGGCAAAAGTTCCCCATTCGGTTGAACTGGCACTCAAAAATCACAATCAATACCTTGAGCGTAAATTAAATACTATTCATGTGCTGTATATCGAGCATAATGCTGCCGATGTTGATTTTACCAAGCGGCATATAACCCGCTATGCGCCATACATCCGGTTAACCGATGTTCCCGATGGGGAAAAGGCGCTTGCATTGTTGCCTGGGGCAGAAGCTCTGCCGGAAGAATGGGACTACCAGTTAGTTGTAATGGATTACCGCCTGCCGGGAATGAATGCCCTCGAAATCATCAAGGAAATAAGGCAGGAACGGAAGCTCGATATTCCAATTCTGATTGTTACCGGGCATGGAAACGAAGAAGTGGCAGTTCAGGCTTTAAAAGTAGGAGCCAGCGATTATTTAGTGAAACGTGAAAACTACCTTACCAGACTCCCATCGCTGATTACCGGCGCTTTTCAGAATTGCGAGTTAAAACGTAAACAAACAGCACTTAAGGAAAGCGAAGCAAAGTATCGTTTGTTAGCTGAGAACTCGGGCGACATGATTTTTACACTCGATTTTGATTTGAATTACACTTATGTAAGCCCTGCTATAAAAGCATTGCATGGATACACACCTGAGGAGGTGATGCATAAAACCATATCGGATGCACTGACTCCTTCTTCCCTAAAAATTGTAAAAAGTACATTTGACAAAGTTTTACCAAAGATCCAATCAGAGGCTATTTCCCTGAAACCTATGGTTGTTGAACTAGAGATGTACAAAAAAGATGGTTCAACCGGTTGGTTTGAAGTGAAAGCTTCCCTTTCAACCGATTCACAGGGAAATCCGATTGGCATTTTGGGTGTTTCAAGAGATATTACGAAACGAAAAGCAGTACAGGATGAACTTCGGAAACTTTCCCGCGCGGTAACTCAAAGCCCTGATTCCATTGTTATTACAGATACCGATGGAAAAATTGAATTTGTAAATCCAAAATTTACAGCATTGACCGGTTATCAATATAAAGAAGTACTTGGCAAAAATTCAAGGATTTTAAAATCAGGAGAACACTCAAAATCGTTTTATAAAGAACTTTGGGATACTATTTTGTCAGGCAACGACTGGAAGGGCGAATTTCGCAACAAAAAGAAGAACGGTGAACTTTACTGGGAAAGTGTCAGCATTACTCCCCTAATATGCGATGAAGGGGAAATCACCCATTTTGTAGCAGTAAAAGAAGATATTACAGAAAAGAAAAAAATATTGAATGATTTGATAGAAGCAAAGGAAAGAGCCGAAGAAAGCGACCGCCTCAAATCGGCATTTCTGGCCAATATGAGCCACGAAATACGCACACCGATGAACGGGATACTCGGTTTTACTGAACTCTTGTTGGAGCCGGATTTAAGTAGTAACGAAAAGGAACAATATATCGAAATAGTCCATAAAAGCGGTCAACGCATGCTCAATACGGTTACCGATATTGTTGAAATCTCGAAAATTGAAGCCGGTATTGTAAAAATATTCCTTCAGGAAACCAATGTAAATGAACGTATGGAAGAATTAGTTCGTTTCTTTAAACCGGAAGCGGAAAAGAAAGGCTTGAAACTGTTTTTAAAAGAATTGTTGCCTGAATCAGAGAAAAAACAAATAACGGATCAAACTAAACTAGATTCTATTCTCACAAACCTTATTAAAAATGCCATTAAATATTCCGAAACAGGAACGGTTAATGTGGGTTGCAGATCAAACGGCACTGCTATTGAATTTTACGTAAAAGATACAGGGATTGGCATTCCAGTGGAACGACAGAAAGCCATCTTTGATCGTTTTGTACAGGCTGATATATCTGATGCAAAAGTATTTGAAGGCTCTGGACTGGGATTAGCTATTTCTAAATCATATGTAGAGATGCTGGGTGGAAAAATTTTGGTAGAATCAGAAGTTGGCATTGGATCAACATTTTTGTTCACTATCCCACATAAAGTAGTAAAGTTTGAAACGGAAGAAAATGAGGACGAAACCACCAATAATGTAACTAAAGCTGGACAAACATTAAAGGTACTCATAGCAGAAGATGACGAAGCTAGTTTTATATTTTTTGAAACAATACTCTCAAAAAACAAAATAAAAACCATTCATGCAGTTAACGGATTGGAAGCAGTTAAAGCGGTTAAAGAAGATCCGGATATTTCTCTTGTACTGATAGATATAAAAATGCCCGTTATGACTGGTATAGAGGCGACACTTAAAATTCGACAATTCAATCAATCTATTCCGATTATAGCACAAACTGCGTATGCTTTTTCAAGCGAAAGGGATAAAATACTGAATGCTGGTTGTAATGAAGTAATCTCGAAACCGATCAGGCAGGGAGAATTAATTAATATAATTTACAGATACACCAGCCATAAATAGAAAACCAAGAACGACGGCACAATATGAGGGATCATAAGGTCGGAAAGGAGTAAGGGCAGGAAAAGGTTGTTGTTTGTTTTCTTTGTAAATTACAGTTATATAGAGGGTTATGGAAGTTATAGGATTTGATGGAGAAAATTTCTGTGAATTTTTTTGTGGAAATGTTTAGTCGTGATTATCAGAAAGGCTAAATTAGCAATGTAATTAACCGAAAAAACCTCTTCCTACTTTCCCCGATAATTTGACATTCTGTTGAGTAGTGATAGATGATTTTAGAGAACTGAAAATAAATTTAGGTACTTAAAGCCTGAAAAGGAAAAAAGCGTTAGTGTTATGGTTTTGACAAATTTTGTAATGATATAGAATTTAAAAAAACATGAACATATCCACAGCATGATGTTTGATAAATTCGAAAAACATGAACATAAAATAAGTTGCCAGTAATGTTAAAAAACCGTGTTCAAAATAAAATCTTATTGAAAACTTGGAAAATGTTATCCAAACAGGTAACTTTGCAAAGAAAATAAAGACTTGGCCTTTTGAATGAAATTATAAGAGACGTAGGAATCTATAAAAATCATTTTACGGAATTCTACAAAAAGCAGACTATCATTGTCAGAAAAAAGATTGACTGGACTATCCTTCTCATTAGAACAATGAGAATTATTCCAGACAAATTTTTAAAACGACTTTCTAATACAGATGGACTTTGGGAGATTAGAGTTTCAGCAGGAAATGGAATATTTAGAATCTTCTGCTTCTTTGATAATGGGAACTTAATCATCCTTTTATCTGGATTTCAGAAGAAAACCCAGAAGACACCTAAAAATGAAATTAAACGCGCAGAAAAACTAAAAAAGGAATACTATGAAAACAAATAAGAATATAACATCTTTTGACTCTCATCTTGACGAAAATTATGGAACTTTGGGCACAGAAAGTCGTGACAAGTTCGAGGAAGAATTTGAAACTTTTAGAATAGGTTTTTTAATTCAAGAAGCTCGTAAGAGGAAGCAATTAACTCAACAAGAACTTGCTGACAAAGTTGGGACAACTAAGAACTACATTTCGAGAATAGAAAACGATGCAAGTGACATTAGACTTTCAACTCTTATTAGAATTATAAGAGAAGGACTTGGTGGAAATTTGCAGTTATCATTTGATCAAGAATAAAACACTACTGGCAATACTGCATATACTTTATGGCGGGTTTCAGTCTGAATATGAACATTTTAGTTCCAAATATTAATCATCGCGGACAGAAAGATTTGTCTTTTAAAGTCCGCCACAAAGCATATACATGCCCGTTGGGGGTAATTCCCCCTTTTTCAACAAAAATGATTTCGTCTGCTAACGTGGGCATGAGGTGCAAATAAACCGTAAAGTTTAAATTTGTATCGCTCTTTGCAAGGCCGATTTTAGAACTGTTACTTCGAGTA
>Ga0100391_1000080_pt1 | contig 114559 bp, 113 predicted proteins | sample CryGeymeta201515_FD_81541 | JGI IMG/M metagenome (GOLD analysis project Ga0100391, IMG submission 81541) | Groundwater microbial communities from Crystal Geyser aquifers in Utah, USA - Crystal Geyser metaG 2015-15 | ecosystem: Environmental > Aquatic > Deep subsurface > Groundwater | place...
CTTGATTACGGTCCTCCAAGACCGGGCGCGAAACGATCCAACCGCCGCCACCGCACGCCATGATTGGCGTGGCGTGCGGTGGCTCCATCCTCGCATGGAACCGGGAAAGTCATAAGACAAGGCCGCAAGGCCGCCGCGCATCGCCGGGCCGCCCCCCGGCACGGCGATTTGGTCGGGCTTGGTGCGATGCTCGAATGTCGTTCGGATGTGGCAGGGATCAAGCGCTTAGCCCCGGCTTTCGGACCGCCGCACCGCGGCCCGCCGACGCGCGGCTTGCAAACAGGTTTCATGGTGCCGTTCCTCCGAGGCTCTGCCTTGGCTATGCTTGAATGACGCACCGGATCATTTCGGGGATGCGGCTGTCCCCCACAGATCATACTCGCTGGCCTCGTCCACTTCGACCGTCACGATATCCCCCGGCGACACCCCCTCGAACCCTTCGTCGATGAAGAGGTTCCCGTCGATCTCCGGCGCGTCGGCCTTGGTGCGGCAGGTGGCGCCCTCTTCGTCGACCTCGTCCACGATCACCTCCAGCCGCTGGCCCACCTTGGCGGCGAGCTTCGCCTCCGATATGGCTTGCGATGTCTCCATGAAGCGGCGGAAGCGGTCTTCCTTGACTTCCTCTGGCACATGGTCGGGCAGATCGTTCGACCGGGCGCCGGCGACGTTTTCATAGCGGAAGCAGCCGACGCGATCGAGTTGCGCCTCGCCCAGCCAGTCCAGCAGGGTCTGGAATTCCGCCTCCGTCTCGCCGGGGAAGCCCACGATGAAGGTCGAGCGCAGGGTGATGTCGGGGCAGTCGGTGCGCCACGCCGCGATCTCGTCCAGCGTGCGGGCGGCGGCGGCGGGGCGGGCCATGCGGCGCAGCGTGTCGGGGTGGGCGTGCTGGAAGGGGATGTCGAGATAGGGCAGGATCAGCCCCTCGGCCATGGCCGGGATCAGCTCGCGCACATGCGGGTAGGGGTAGACGTAATGCAGCCGCACCCAGGCGCCCAAGCTGCCCAGATCGCGGGCCAGTGGCAGGATCGGGAACTTGTCGTCGCGGTCCTTCCAATCGGTGCCGTAGGCGGAGGTGTCCTGCGAAATGACCAGAAGCTCCCGCACGCCGGCCTCGACCAGCTTTTCCGCCTCGCGCAGCACCGCCTTGTGGGGGCGCGATTGAAGGCGCCCGCGCATGTCGGGGATGATGCAGAACTTGCAGGTATGGTTACAGCCCTCGGAAATCTTGAGATAGCTGTAGTGGCGCGGCGTCAGCGACACGCCGCGCGCGGGCAGAAGGTCGATGAACGGGTCGGGGTCGGGCGGCACCGCGTCGTGGACGGCGTCGAGCACGCGCTCGTATTGCTGCGGGCCTGTGACCGCGAGGACGGTGGGGTGGGTGCCGGTGATCGCCTCGGGTTCGGCGCCCATGCAGCCGGTGACGATGACCTTGCCGTTCTCGCGCAGCGCCTCGCCGATCGCTTCAAGGCTTTCCATCTTGGCGGAATCGAGGAACCCGCAGGTGTTGACGATGACCGCCTCGGCGCCGCCGTAATCGGCGGAGATCGCGTAGCCCTCGGCCCGCAGGCGGGTGAGGATGCGTTCGCTGTCCACCAGGGCCTTGGGACAGCCGAGGCTGACCATGCCGATGGTGGGTTGGCCGGGGCGCGCGGTATCGGGGACGCGGGCGCGGGCGAGATCGGGGCGAAGCTCTGGCGGGGTCTGGGTCATGGGCCGGGCTGATACATCGCGCACGGGCCCGAGGGAAGGATATTCACGTCTTGCACCGTGGCGCCCGGCCTGCATTGTGGTAGACTTGGCGCATCCATGAAAGAGGGCCACATGACCGGCACCGACGACGACCGCTACCGGGGCCGCATCGAGGGCGAGCAATTACCGGCCGAGGAGGACCAGATCGGCCTGCGGCTGGTCTACATGATCCTGATCTGGGTGATGATCCAGCTTGCGCAAACGGTGCTGGGCCTTGCCACGGTGATCCAGTTCATCATCCTGCTGATTCAGAAGGCCCCGAATGAGAGGCTGGCCGAGTTCGGCACCGATCTGGGCATCTGGCTGGCCAAGGCGGCGCGCTACCAGACGGCGGCCAGCAACGTGAAACCGTGGCCGTGGACGGAGCTGGACTGACCGGGCCGGCGCGCGCCCGCTTGTGATCCGCCCGCAGCGCGATTTTGCTGGCCTGCCCGCGGGTTGGCGCGCTAATCTTTGGCAAACGGGCAAGGAGTGCGGGCAATGCGCTGGATCGTGCGGGGGATCGGGGTGATCGTTGTGGTGGCCCTCTTGGCGGTGGGCAGCCTGCTGCTGATCCCGGCCGAGCGCATCGGTGCCATCGTCTCAAGCCAGTTCGAACGCGCCACGGGCCGCCGCCTGACCATCGCGGGTGACATCAGGCCCTCGCTTTACCCCACGCTGGGGGTGCGGGCGGAGGGGGTCGAGTTGGGCAACCCGGCCTGGGTGACTGACGGACCGATGCTGCGCGCCGAACAACTGAACGTGGGGGTGGAGCTTTGGGCACTCGTCACCGGCGCGGTGCGGGTGCAACGGTTCGAGCTCGTGCGCCCGGAAATCGTGCTGGTGCAGGCGGCCGATGGCGCGGTGAGCTGGGATTTCTCGGACGGGGCGCCGCCCGAGGAGATCGTGCAGGAGACCGCAGAGGCCGGAAGCGGAATCGCCGGGTTCGCGCTTGACGTGGCCGAAATCAGCGATGGGTCGCTGCTCTACCGCGACATGGCGGCGGGCACCGAGATCCGGACCAATGATCTCAACCTGACGCTCACCCTGCCGTCTGCCGAGGGGATCGCGCGGTTGACCGGCAGCGGCGCGATGAATGGCGGTGCGGTCGCGGTCGAGGCGATGGTTGACGGGCTTGGGCCGCTCTTGGACGGTTCGCTGAGGCCGGTCACTCTGGCCCTGACGTGGGATGGCGGCGAAGCCGGCTTCGACGGGCGGTTCGGGCTGTCGCCGCTTGGCATCGAGGGACGCATGGCGCTGGATGCAAGCGACCTTGGCCCGCTGATGGCGATGGCCGGGCAGGCGGCACCGGACCTGCCGGCCGGGCTGGGCCGCGAGCGGCTGGCGGTGGAAGGGGATTTCACCCTTGCCTCCGAAGGGACGGCGCATCTGCGCACGGCCCGCTTCACGTTCGACGATAACGCGCTGACCGGCGATATCGACGTGATACCGGGCGACAGCAGGCCTCGCATTCGCGCGGTCCTGTCGGGCGGTGCGCTCGACCTTTCCGGGTTGACCGAGGACAGGGGCGGCGAAAGCCGCGGTGGCGGTGGCGGTGGCGGTGGCGGTGGCGGCTGGTCGCGCGAACCGATCGACGTCAGCGCGCTCTTTGCTGTCGATACCGACGTGGCGCTGGGTCTGGCAGGGCTCGACCTTGGCATCATGCAACTTGGTGCGGTGGACCTGCGCGCGACGCTTGACGCTGGCCGGTTGGTTTTCGATCTGCGCGAGGTCAATGCCTATGACGGCACGATCAGCGGCCAATACGTGATCAACGGGCGCGGCGGGCTGTCGATGGGCAGCGATCTGGCGATTGCCGGTGTCCGGCTGAGCCCGCTCCTGTCCGATTTCGCGGGCTATGAGCGGCTGGAAGGCACCGGTAACGGTGATCTCGATTTTCTGATGGTTGGCAATGACATGCACAGCCTGATGAATTCGCTCAGCGGGTCGGGCCAGGTCCGTTTTGGGCAAGGGGCGATCCTTGGGCTCGATATTGCCGGGATGATCCGCAACCTCGACACTTCGTATCGGGGCGAGGGTCAGCGCACGGTCTATGACAGCATCACCGCCAGTTTCACCATGCAAGGCGGCGTGCTCTCGAACGACGATTTGTTGTTGTCGGCCCCGTTCGGGGAACTGACCGGGGCGGGCACGGTCGGCCTCGGGGCGCAGGTTCTGGATTATACCGTGGTGCCGCGCGTGACGGCGGGCCGGGGCGAGGGGCTGCGCGTGCCGCTGCGCATCTCGGGCGCGTGGCGTGATCCGAATTTCAGCCTCGATCTGCAAGCCCTGGCCGAGCAGGAGCTTCAGGACGAGATCGACGCGCTGGAGGAGCGCGCGACAGACGCGGCGGCGGCGGCGCTTGGCATCGCCCCGGCGGACGGGCAGAGCCTTGAAGAGGCTGCTGGCGAAGAGCTGGAAAACCGCCTGCGCGGAGAGGCCGAGCGCCAGTTGCAACGCCTGCTTGGGGGAAATTGAGATGCGGCAGCTGGTCGTGATCGGACTGCTTTTGCTGGCGGCCTGTGGCTCGGGTGGCGGCGAGGTGACGCGCACCGCCAATCCGCCGCTTTATCCCGGCGAGACGCCCGAGCTGCGCCGCCTGATCAATCATTACGCGGATCTCTACGACGTGCCCGCGCCGCTGATACACCGGCTGATCGACCGCGAAAGCGACTATCGCAGCGATGCGCGGGCGGGGCCTTATTACGGGCTGTTGCAGATCCTGCCGCAGACCGCGCGCACGATGGGCCATGACGGGCCGGCGTCCGAGCTTCTCGATCCCGATGTCAACCTGCGCTACGGGGTGCGCTACCTGCGCGGCGCCTACCTGCTCTCGGGCGGGGATCACGACGGCACGATCCGGCGCTACGCGAGCGGCTATTACTTCGAGGCGCGCGACCGCTGTATGCTGGTGGAAACCGGGCTGGACGACCGAGAAATCGGGCGCGGCTGCCGGTAGCGCCGGAGAATTTTCGACGAAAATTCTCGCGCGGGCGCGGGCGCGGGCACTCGAGAGATCAGCGGCGGCGGTCCCGGCGGCTGCTCATCGGTTGAAAGGCGACACCGACATGCGCCTCGCAATAGGGTTTGCCCTGTTGCACCGGCAAGCCGCAGAAATAGAAATCATCCGTTGCCGGGTCGCCGATCGGCCATTTGCACGTGCGTTCGGTCAGTTCCATGAGGCTGATGCGCTTGGCGTGCTTCTCGATCTCGCTGACCTTGGCCAGCGCCTCGGGACTGATTTCATTGGCCGAGGGCTGCGGCGGCAGTGGCTGGCCCGCCGGTACGATGGCCTTTCGCAGGGGCGTGACGTTCGACGGCTTGGCCACTGCTTCGACCGGGTCCGGCGATGCCCCTGCCGGTTCGGCCTCCAAGGTGGGTTCGGGCACCGGCGCCGGTTCGCTGGGTTGCGGTGTGGACGTTGCCGCGGCGTCGGCGGCGGGCTTGGCGGCGGTCGCGGTGCGGTTCGACAGGCCGAGACGATGGACCTTGCCGATCACCGCGTTGCGGGTCACCCCGCCCAGTTCCTTGGCGATCTGCGAGGCGGACTGGCCTTCCCCCCACATCTTCTTGAGAAGGTCTACACGCTCGTCGGTCCAGGACATGTGTGTCCCCCCTGATCCAAAGCCTAAAATTGAGCCTCGGGTTATATTGCTCAAGGCAACGGAAGGAAAGGGGGTGGGGCAAGTATTCCGGGCCCAGGCGGGTCTTGGCGGCCTGGGGGCGCGCTCACACCCCGAGGCACCAGCGCAGGATTGCCTTTTGCGCGTGCAGGCGGTTCTCGGCCTCGTCGAAGATCACCGAATGCGGCCCGTCCATGACGGCGCTTGTCGCCTCCTCGTCGCGGTGCGCGGGCAGGCAATGCATGAACAGCGCGTCGGGCTTGGCATGGGCCATCAGCGCATCGTTCACCTGGTAGGGGCGCAGCTGGTTGTGGCGGCGTTCGCGCGCCGATTGCGGGTCGTGCATGCTGACCCATGTATCGGTAACGACAAGATCGGCGCCCGCGACCGCCTTTTGCGGGTTGCGCTCGATCTCGACCGTGGCGCCCTTGCCGCGCGCCTCTTCGAGGAAAACGCGCTCGGGGTCCAGCGTTTCGGGGCCGGTGAACGTCAGGTCGAAGCCGAACTGCCCGGCGGCATGGGCGAAGCTGGCAAAGACGTTGTTGCCGTCACCGCACCACGTCACCTTCTTGCCGGCGATCGGGCCGCGATGTTCCTCGAAGGTCATGATGTCGGTCATGATCTGGCACGGATGGCTGCGGTTGGTCAGGCCATTGATCACCGGCACGTCGGCATGCTGCGCCATTTCCAGCAATGTCGCCTCCTCGAAGGTGCGGATCATGATGAGGTCGACGTAACGCGACAGCACCCGGGCGGTGTCGGCGATGGTTTCGCCGTGGCCGAGCTGCATGTCGTTGCCCGACAGCACCATGGTCTGACCGCCCAACTGCCGCACGCCCACGTCGAAGGAAACGCGGGTGCGGGTCGAGGGTTTCTCGAAGATGAGCGCGACCATGCGGCCAGAAAGCGGCTGATCGTCATCCGGGGTGCCCTTGGGGCGGTCGCCACGCTGGTCCTTCATGGCGCGCGCGGCGTCGATCATCGCGCGCAGGTCGGCGGGGGCGGTCTTGTTGATGTCGAGGAAATGGTTCATGCGATGCGCCCTGTGGCTGGCGGGGTGGCGAGGGGGCCGGCTGCCCCCTCGCGCTCCCCCGCGAGTATTTTGACCAAGAAGAAGGAGGAAAGGGGGGCGGGGTTACTGCGCGGCATCATGCGCCTTGCCCTCCAACGCGGTGGCGGCGGCGTCGAGCCGCGCGATGCCCTCTGCGATCTCGTCCTCCGACAGGATCAGCGGCGGCAGGAGGCGCACCACGTTGTCGCCGCCGGGGACAGTGAGGATTCCCTGGCCGTAGCCCGCGTTGACCACGTCGGTGTTGGGCACCTTGCAGCACAGGCCGAGCATGAAGCCGGAGCCGCGCACCCCGTCGAAGATATCGGGGTGCGATGCGACCAGCCCCTCCGCCTTCTGGCGCAGGAGGCCGGCGCGACGGGTCACGTCGGCAAGAAAGCCCTCCGCCGTTATCTGGTCCATCACCGCGCAGCCCACGGCGCAGCCCAAGGGGTTGCCGCCATATGTGGAGCCATGGGTGCCTGGCGTCATGCCGGCGGCGGCACGTTCGGTGGCCAGCAGCGCGCCGAGCGGGAAGCCGCCGCCGATGCCCTTGGCGACCATCATGATGTCGGGCGCGATCCCGGCCCATTCGTGCGCGAAAAGCCGCCCGGTCCGGCCCATGCCGCACTGGATTTCATCGAGGATCAGCAGAAGCCCGTGTTCGTCGCAGAGATCGCGCAGCCCCTTCAGGCAGACGTCGGGCAGCGGGCGGATGCCGCCCTCGCCCTGCACCGGTTCAACCATGATCGCTCCGACGTCGGGCCGTGCCGCGGCGTCGCGCAGCGCGTCGTGATCGCCGAAGGGCAGGTGTTCGAAGCCGGGCAGCAGCGGGCCGAAGCCGTGGGTCAGCTTTTCCGACCCGGCAGCCGAGATCATGGCGATGGACCGTCCGTGGAACGCACCCTCGAAGGTCAGGATGGTGGTGCGCTCGGGCTGGCCCGCGTCGTGCCAGTATTTGCGCGCCATCTTGACAGCCAGTTCACCGGCTTCGGTGCCGGAATTGCAGAAGAACACGGTGTCGGCGAAGGTGCGCTCCACCAGCCGTTCGGCCAGCGCCTGCTGTTCCGGCACGGTGTAGAGGTTGGAGGTGTGCCAGAGCTTGCGCGCCTGCTCGGTCAGCGCCTGCACAAGGGCCGGGTGGGCGTGGCCGAGCGCTGTAACCGCGATGCCGGCGCCGAAATCGAGGAAGCGTCGGCCATCCGTCTCCACGAGCCATGCGCCCTCGCCGGAGGCGAAGGACAACGGGGCACGGGAGTAGCTGGGCAGAACCGGCGCGATCATGGCGGCCTCCTTGGCGGCGTCAAAAGATCGCCATTGCCCGAAAGCCCCGGCAAAGTCAATGAAATGACGGGTGCCGGGGCACTTGGCACGGTCTGGCGATCGCGCCGCCCCTGCGGCGCTGTTCGCGCGCGGCTCAGTCCCGGCCGATGGCACGGGGGCTGGAACCTGTCCAGCGGTCCTTCTGCCTGTCTTGGAGCCTTAGGCGACCTCGGCCAGCGCGACTTGCGGGGTGACGCCAAGCGCGGCGCAGACGTCGCGGGTCAGGTCCGGTGTGTTGAGCGTATAGAAGTGCAGGTCTTCCACCCCGCCTTCCAGCAATTCGGTGCAAAGCTCGCTGGTCAGCGCGGTAGACAGCAACGCCTCGCGCCCGTCACGGATTGCGGTGTCATAGGCGTCGTCTACCCACTGAGGGATCACGGTGCCGCAATTGGCGGCGAAGCGGCGCACCCGGGTCCAGTTGTTGACTGGCAGGATGCCGGGGATGATGCGCGCGGCGATCCCGGTATCGGCGCAGGCATCGCGGAACCGGAAGAAGGTGTCGGATTCAAAGAAGAACTGGGTGATCGCGGTGGTGGCCCCGGCATCGACCTTGCGCTTGAGATACTCGACGCAGGCTTGCAGGTTTTCGGCCTCCGGGTGTGGGTCGGGATAGGCGCCAACGGCGATGTCGAACGTGCCGCGCCTGGCCAGCGCCTCGACCAGGTCCACCGACGAGGCGAATCCGTCGGGATGCGCGCGAAACCCGTCCGACCCCTTGGGCGGGTCGCCGCGCAGCGCCACGATGCGGTTGACGCCGGCCTCGGCGTAGCTGTCGGCGATCGCCAGCGTTTCCTCGCGGGTGGCGTTGACGCAGGTCAGGTGGGCGGCGACCGGCACCCCGTAATTGGTGTGGATGGTCTTGACCGCGTCATGGGTCAGGTCGCGGGTGGTGCCGCCCGCGCCATAGGTGACCGATACAAACTGCGGTGCCAGCGGCGCAAGGGTGCCGAGCGTGTCCCAAAGGCGGAACGACGCCTGAAGCGATTGCGGCGGGAAGAACTCGAAGGAAACGCGGGGGGTCGGCAGGGTCATGTCGGGGTGTATCCTTGATTTATCGCCGTCACGTGTCGCATAAAGGGCCGTGTGAGGCAATTTCATAACTTTCATCATCTACATGAGCCCGGCTAATGCATATCGAGTTCCGTCACCTGCGCACGATCAAGGCCATCCACGAGGAGGGCGGGCTGGCCCGCGCCGCCGACCGGCTGCACATCACGCAAAGCGCGCTGAGCCACCAGATCAAGGGGCTGGAGGACCAGACGGGGATGGAGCTGTTCGTGCGCCGGTCGAAACCGATGAAACTGTCGCCCGCCGGGCAGCGCCTGCTGCGGCTAGCCGAGCAGGTGCTGCCGCAGGTCGCCGCGCTTGAGGAGGAGTTTCTCGCCATGCAGCAGGGCAAGACCGGGCGGCTGCATATCGCCATCGAATGCCATGCCTGTTTCGAATGGCTGCTGCCGGTGCTGGAACGCTTTCGCCTCGCCTGGCCTGACGTGGACGTGGATATCCGCCCCGGCCTGCAATTCGAGGCGCTGCCGGCGCTGCTGCGTGAGGAGGTGGACCTTGTCATTTCCTCCGATCCCGAGGATCTGGCCGGCGTCGATTTCACGCCGCTGTTCGACTACGAGCCGGTTTTCGTCGCCTCCGCCGACCATCCGCTGGCCGCCAAACCTTTCATCGAGGCCGAGGATTTTCGCGGTGAATTGCTGATCACCTACCCGATGGAGCGCAGCCGTCTCGACGTGTTCAGCATGCTGCTGAAACCGGCGGGGGTGGAACCGCGGGCAATCCGGCAGGTGGAGCTTTCGGCGGTGATCCTGCTGCTGGTCGCGTCGAACCGTGGCGTGACGGTGCTGCCCGACTGGGTGGTGCGCGAATTGCGTCATAATTCCAGCTACGTCACCAGGCCGCTGACCGAAACCGGGCTGACCCGGCGGCTTTTTGCGGCGACGCGGGCCGAGGACACCACCAAGCCGTTCATGGCGCATGTGATGAAGCTGGCGCGCAGTGAGCCGGTGAAGCTGCAACGCAAAGGCTGAACCGCGCCGCGCGCGGGCGATTGTGGCGCGCGCAAGGCCCGCGTCGGGCGCGATTGGCGCGGGGCCGTGCAATGGCCATATTCTGCGCCTGAAATCGTCCAACCTTGCCCCGAAATCCGTCCCGTTCGGCCGCTAAGCCTGTCCGCAGAAAACAAGCGCGAGCAGCGAAATGTCGAGCAATTTCCCCGACCCCGGATTGATCCGCCACGCCCCCGTGGCGACCCGGCTGCGTCTTGCGACCAATGGAGGCACCGATGCCTGACGCGATCGAGCTGAATACAACGGCGACCACGGATGCGACGCTGCTGGCCGAAACGATGTTCGGCGACGGGATCCAGGTCGTGTCCGCCACACTGACCGGCGCCGCCACCCAGGCCGGCACCTACACGGGTGGCGAGGCGACCTCGGGCAGCGTGGTGCCCAGCGATTCCGGCGTCATCCTGTCGACCGGCGACATTGGCGATTTCACCAGCGGCGGCGGCGGCACCGACACCAACACCGCGGCCGGCACCAGCACCGGCCATGGCGGCGCGGGCGACAGCGATCTCGACGCGATCTCCACCGTGTCGACCAACGACGCGGTGGTGTTCGAATCCACCTTCATCCCCGATGACAACTACATCACCATGCAGTTGGTGTTTTCGTCCGAGGAATACCTCGAATACGTCAACGGCGGCGTGAACGATACGCTCGGCATCTGGGTCAACGGCGATTTCGTGCCGCTGACCAGTTCCGGCGATACTGTTTCGATCGACACGGTCAACGATACTTCGAATTCGAACCTCTACATCGACAACCCGCAGAATGCCGACACCTACAACACAGAGATGGACGGCTTCACCGTCACCCTGTCCTTCAAGGCGAAGGTGAACGCGGGCGAGGAAAACACCATCAAGATCGGCCTCGCCGATGGCGGCGACGATGTCTACGACAGCAACGTGCTGATCGCCGCCGATTCTGTGCAGACCGTCGCGCTCGCCTTCGAGGACGAGGTGACGCTGGAGGCCAACTCGACCGCCGTTCTCGACGTGCTGGCCAACGACCACGACACGAGCGGCAATGGTCTGACCATCACCGAACTGAACGGACAGCCGGTGCAGCCGGGCGACTCCGTGACGCTCAATACCGGTGAGACGGTGACGCTGAACGCCGATTACACGCTGAATGTCGAAACCGACTCCGACCTTGGCGAGACCGTCTTCACCTATATGGTGGAAAACAGCGATGGCGTGACGGATGTGGGCTACGTGATCATCCAGACGGTGGCCGACGCACCGCTGAACGGTATCGTCGAGGGATCGGGCGGCGCGGATCTGATCGACACCGGTTTCACCGGCGACCCCCAGGGCGACAGGATCGACGCGGGCGACGCGATCGGCGTGAACGGCACCACCGGCGATGACGATTACGTGCTGGCCCAAGGCGGCGATGACACGGTCTATAGCGGCGTGGGTGATGATATCGTCTACGGCGGCACCGGCGATGACTCGCTCTTTGGCGAGGGGGGGGACGACAGCCTTTACGGCGAAGGCGGTGCCGACAGGCTTGTCGGTGGGGTTGGCAACGACCTGCTCGACGGCGGCACGGGGGCGGACCTCGTCACCGGCGGCTCCGGCGACGATACCGTTCTTCTGACTGACGGGTTCGGCAACGACACGATCACCGGCGGCGAAACCGGCGAGGCCGATGGCGACACTCTCGACATGTCCGGGGTCAACGCGGGCGTGCAGCTTGACCTGACCGGCACCGACCCCGAGGCCGGCAGCGTCTTCGAGAACGGGACACCGGGCGGAGCGGCCGGGTTCACCGAGATCGAGAACATCGTGCTCAGCGGCGGGCGCGATACCGTTCACCTCGCCGATGGCGGCGGTCAGGACGCGGTGGCGGGGTTCGATATCACCGATTCCGGCGACGGCACCGCGCTCGACCAGCTCGACGTGTCGAACCTGACCGCAGATGGCGGTTACACGCCGGTAACGACCGCACATGTCGACGTCAGCAGCGACCCCGACGGCAACGCGGTCCTGAGCTTCCCCGGCGGCGAGAGCATCACGCTGCAAGGGGTCAATCCGCTTGACCTGTCCACCGTCGACGACCTCGTGGCGATCGGCATCCCCGACGGGCGCGATTACATCGTCGAGGGCACCTCCGGCGGCGACCTGATCGACGCGGGCTATACCGGCGATCCCGAGGGCGACATGGTGGACGCGGGTGACGCGCTTGACGGGTCCGACGATGACGTGATCGAGGCGGGCGCGGGCGATGACACGATCTTCGCGGGCGACGGCAACGATTCGGTTCGCGGCGGCGAGGGCAACGATTCCGTCGAAGGCGGGGCAGGCGATGACTCGCTTTATGGTGACGAGGGCGACGACACGCTTCTCGGGGGCGCAGGCAATGACACGATGGACGGGTTCCTCGGTGCCGACCTCATCGAGGGCGGCGACGGTAACGACTCGATCAGTGGCCACGACGGCGACGACACCATCTACGGCGGCGCCGGCGACGACTGGCTGCGCGGCAGCGTCGGCAATGACGAGATGTGGGGCGGCACCGGCGACGACTACATCTGGTCGGGCTACAACGACGACACGATCCGCATCGAGAACGATTTCGGCAACGACACGATCGAGGCCGAGGGTATCGGCGAGACCACCGGCGACGTTCTGGACCTCAGCCTCGTCACCGACGGGCTGACCATCGACCTGACCGATTCGAACCCCGAGAACGGCAGCTTCAGTGACGGCACCTCCACCGCCACGTTCAACGAGATCGAGAACATCATCCTCGGCGGCGGCAATGACACGGTGATGCTGGGCCCTCTGAGCGGTGATGATTTCGTGCAGGGCTTCGACCTCGCCGATGACGATGGCGACGGCTTTACCAACGATCAGCTTGACGTCTCGCAACTGACCTCGGACTGGGGCACGACGCCGGTGACGGCGTGGGACGTGACGGTGACCGACACCAACGGTGACGGCACCGGCGACGCGATCCTCAGCTTTCCCGGCACCGAGAGCATCACGCTGGTCGGTATCACCCCCGACCAGGTGGACTCGATCCCCGAACTGTTCTCGATCGGCATTCCCTGTTTCACGCCAGGCGCGCGGATCTTGACCATGGACGGCGATAAACCGGTGGAGGAGATCCGCCCGGGCGACATGGTGCTGACCGCCGATAACGGTTTCCAGCCGGTGCGCTGGGCCGGCAGCCGCAGCCTCGGCGCGGCGGAACTGGCCGAACGGCCGGAGCTGACGCCCTACGTGATCCGCAAACACGCCTTCGGCAACGCGCGCAAGATGCGGGTCTCGCCGCAGCACGGTTTCGTCATGCAGACCGATGCCGGCGAGCGGTTGATCCGCGCCAAGCACGCGGCGGAGCTGTTCGGCGGCGAGATCGCGCGGCGCGACAAGGCTTGCGAGGCGGTGACTTATATCCACATCCTCTTCGACCGGCACGAGATCATCTTTGCCGAGGGCGCGCGGACCGAGGCCTTCTATCCCGGTCCGCAGGCGCTGCGCTCCATTGACCGGGCTGCGGCGGCGGAACTTCTGGCGCTGTTTCCCGAGCTCGCCCGCGTGGCGCTTGGCGGCGCGCCCTGTGCCGACGGCTACGGCCCGCCGGCGCGCGCCTACCTCAAGGGCCGCGACATCCGGGCGATGGCGAAGGAACGGCGGGGCTGCGTGGTGTAACCCGCGCCCGGCGCCCCATCCCGGCGCAAAAAACGCCCGTGACAACTTTCCTTCGCCGCCCGCAGGGTCTATACGCCGCCCTCGTCTAGCCAAGGAAGACCGCCATGCAGGGCAGCGCAAATCTCAACGTCATGATCAAGGCCGCCCGCAAGGCAGGCCGCAGCCTTGTCAAGGATTTCCGGGAGGTCGAGAATCTTCAGGTCGGATCCAAGGGGCCGGGCGATTTCGTCTCGCGCGCCGATATCGCCGCCGAGGAGATCATCCGCACCGAGTTGATGGAGGCGCGCCCGAACTATGGCTGGCTGGGCGAGGAAAGCGGTGAGACACCGGGCACCGACCCGACCCGCCGCTGGATCGTCGATCCGCTGGACGGCACCACCAATTTCCTGCACGGGATGCCGCATTGGGCGGTGTCGATCGCGCTTGAACACAAGGGCGAAATCGTCTCCGCCGTGGTGCTGGACCCCGCCAAGGACGAGATGTTCTATGCCGAGAAGGGGCAGGGCGCGTGGCTCAATGACAAGCAGCGCCTGCGCGTATCGGGCCGCAGCCGGATGCTCGACTGCGTCTTTGCCACCGGTGTGCCCTTTGCCGGCGGCAAGTATCTGCCGGCCGCGCTCCAGGATATGGCCCGGCTGATGCCGCAATGCGCGGGCATGCGGCGCTGGGGGGTGGCGTCGCTCGACCTCGCCTATGTCGCGGCGGGGCGCTTTGACGGGTTCTGGGAGCGCGGGTTGGAGACTTGGGATATTGCCGCTGGTGTGCTGATCGCCAAGGAGGCCGGGGCGATGGTGCAACCGATCCGCGAGGGGCAGAGCGTGCTGGAGGATGGCCATGTCCTCGTCGGAGCCGAGCCGATCTTCGACCAGTTCGCCAAGGTGATCCGCAACCGGTCCGACGCCGTCTGACCGGGGTCCGCACCTTGTGCCGCGGGCGAGATAATCCGATATCGACCCAATCCTGCCCGTGAATCGCCCGAATTCGGGCGCACCTTTTTGCTTGTTCGTGGTCGAAACGGGACCGGAGGCAACGCAGGAAGGATATGGATCGTTTGTATCTGTTCGTTCGGGACGAAAGCGGCGCCGCGACGGTGGAATGGGTGGTTCTGACCGCGGCCACGGTCGCAATGACCCTTGCCGTCATGTCCTATGTCAGCGAGGGCGTGGAAAGCCTGTCCAATGACATCCGCAACGCGCTGAGCGGTTTCACCATCATGACCAGTTTCGAGGAATGGGACACGTTTCGCGCCGAACAGGCGGTCGCCGCGGCCGAGGATGAGGCGGCGCAGACGGAGTAATCCCCGCCTGCGCCGGAGAGCTGCCGCGCAAGAAAAAAGACGGATGGGCCTGCCGGTCTCACGGGGGGTCGGCAGGGCCATCCGCCGCTTCAAAAGGGATTCGTCATGAAATTCCGGGGCGCGCCGGGCCGGCAGGGAGGGACCCGGCCCGGCGCACGGTCTCAGGCGTCGTGGGCCACGGCGTCGAGCGGGAAAGGCGCTTTCGGCAGGGTGATCTTGGCGCGCGTGACGGGGTTGCTTTCGCGGGCGAGAAGATCTGCGGCAATGCGGGGCGGAAGGGTCATGGCGGCATCTCCTGTGCTGTGTGGTTTTGTAAGTGTACATATGACACCTTAAACCGGGTCGTGCAAGGGATGTTAGGGTATTTGTTAGATTTATTGCCGCGCGGCGGACGGGCCGCCATTGCACAGACGCCTCAGCGCGCGGGCAGAAGCTGCTGCACGATCCCCGCGAGGGCGAGGTAGACCGAGGTTCCAGCAAGGCCCCAGAGTGCCCAGCTCTCGGGGTCGAAATCGACCCATGCGGCCCAGCCGGCAAAGCCCGTCCACGCGATTGCGATCGGCAGCGACAGCGTCCGCCAGCGATCGGTGCGCACCGGGTGGATGAACTTGAGGTTGAGGAACATGGCGACCGCGAATAGCACCACCAGCACCAGCGTCACGTAGAAATCCGGGCTCAGCGCGAACAGCACCAGCACGACCATGTTCCAGCAGCCCGGAAAGCCCGCGAAGGAATTGTCCCGTGTCTTCATCCGCGTGTCGGCGAAATAGACGACGCTGGTAAAGGTGATGAGGATGATCGCCAGCCAGCCGGTCCAGCCGGGCAGAAGGTCGGACTTGAAAAGCGCATAGGCGGGAATGAACACATAGGTCAGGTAGTCGATGATCAGGTCCATCAACTCGCCGTCAAGCTCGGGCGCGTTTGTCTTGACGTGGTAGCGGCGCGCAAGCGGCCCGTCGAATCCGTCGACGATGAAGGCCACGACCAGCCACAGGAACATCAACGACCAGTTAAGATCGACCGCCGCCAGCATAGCCAGCATAGCGAATACGGCGCCGGTGGCGGTGAAGAGATGAACGGAGAGGGCTTTCATGTGCAGCGTCATCGCTCTGACATGACCGATTTGCGTCAGGCTGACAAGCCGTGCGGGGCGGCGGAGATCCGGTTTCCGGCGCAAGAACCGGTCTGAAATCCGCGCCGGATTTCGGCCCCGTCACGCCTTGGGGTGCGTATTGCGATAGACCTCCAGCAGCCGCGCGGTATCGACCCCGGTGTAGGCCTGCGTGGTTGACAGCGAAGCGTGGCCCAGAAGCTCCTGTATCGCGCGCAGATCGCCGCCCGCGTCCATCAGGTGGGTTGCAAAGCTGTGGCGCATGGCGTGGGGCGTCGCCGTCGCGGGCAGGCCCAGTTGCATCCGCGCGGCCTCCACCACCTTTGCCACCAGCCGCGCGTTCAATGCGCCGCCCCGGATGCCGCGAAACAGCGGGTCGCCGGGGGCGAGGCCGTGCGGGCAAAGTGCCGCGTAGCGCGCGACGGCGGCACGGGCGGCGGGCAGCACAGGCACCTCGCGCTCCTTGCCGCCCTTGCCGCGCACGCGCAGACCGTCGCCCATCGGCAGAACCGCGCCGGTGAGGCCAAGCGCCTCCGACCGGCGCAGCCCGCAGCCGTAAAGCAGTGTCACGATGGCCACGTCGCGCGCCGCCACCCAGTCGCGGGAATCCTGCGCCTCGACCTGCGCGATCAGGGCTTTCGCCGCGTCGGGCGACAGCGGGCGGGGCAGCTTGCGTTCGAAGCGGGGCGCGCGGGTGGACAACACTGGCGTGGCGTCGAAGCCCTCGCGCTTCGCCCACCACCGATAAAAGGCCTTCACCGCAGAGAGCTTGCGCGCCAGCGACCGCGCGCCGACTCCGGCGCCGCGTTCCGCCGCCATCCATGCGCGCATGTCGCGCAGGCCAAGCGTGCGCAGCGGCCCGAGGCCAAGCTGGTCGCCCTGATGCGCGGTTTGAAACGCCAGAAAGGCGCGAAGATCGGTGCCATAGGCGGTGACGGTGGCCGGAGAGCCGCCGCGAAGGGCGCCGACATCGGCCAGCCACGCGGCCATCAGGTCGCGCGCGGCGGGGCTGAGTGCGACGCGCATCGCCGCTATCCCAGGAACCGCTGCATGCTGCGCTCGAACACTGCGGTAAAGAAGGTCAGAAGGTCGGTGCCCTGGCTGGGGCGGAACTGGTGCGGGTCTTCTGCCCCCAGAACCAGCATTGCCGGCAGCCGCCCCTCGCCGAGGTCCAGCCGCAAAAGCGCCTCCGACGCGATCCAGTCGGCGGCCTCGCCATAGATGCTGGTCGCGCCGGTTCCGACCTGGCGCAGGGTCACGGTGCGCTGCGGCAGGTTGCGGCCGTGAGTCAGGTAATCGTCGACGAAGCCAGGCGCGACGACGGTCAGCACATCCTCCAGCTTCTGCACCTTGGGGGCGCTTGTCTTGGTCGCCTCGGGGCTCTCCAGCACCAGCCGGATACGGTCCACGCGCAGGATTTCGGCCACCTCGGTGCCAAGCCCCTTCAGGAATTCCTCGAATTCCGTCCGGTCCAGCAGTGTCAGGATCGCGCGGTGGATCTGGTTGGTGCCGGCAAGGTTTTCGTAGGCCGCCGCGATGACGCTGCGATGGGTGTCCTCCAGCCGGTCGAGCCGGTTCTCCAGCCGTTCCATGGCGATGCCGCGCATGTCCACGATATTGCCGCCCATCTGGCGGTCATTCGCGGTGATCAACGCGCGCATCACGTCGCGGTCGTCGAGGATGATATCGGGGTCCTGCAACACCCGTTCGCGCCAGTCCTGCAACGCGTCTGCCCTTTCGCCCATAAGCGGTCTGCCCCTTTTTCTTTTTAGGTTGGGGCAGACCCTACACGATGTTCAGAGGATTTTCTGCCCCGTTTTTTCCCAGTCCTTGAGGAAGGCCTCAAGCCCCTTGTCGGTCAGCACATGACCGGCCATCGCCTTGATCACGCCCGGCGGCGCGGTGGCGACATCGGCGCCGATCAGCGCGGCCTCTTTCATGTGGTTGGCCGAGCGGATCGAGGCGGCGAGAATCTGGGTGTCGAAATCGTAATTGTCATAGATCGTGCGGATATCGCCGATCAGCTCCATCCCGTCGATGTTGAGGTCATCGAGCCGCCCGATGAAGGGCGAGATATAGGTGGCGCCGGCCTTGGCCGCGAGCAGCGCCTGGTTGGCCGAGAAGCACAGCGTCACGTTGGTCTTGTAGCCCTCGCCGGTCAGCGCCTTGCAAGCCTTGAGCCCGTCAAGCGTCATCGGCAGCTTGATGCAGATATTTTCCGCGATCGCGGCCAGCTTGCGGCCCTCGGCGATCATCGCGTCGGCCTCCAGCGCGACGACCTCGGCGGAAACAGGCCCATCGACCATCTCGCAGATTTCGCGGGTCACTTCGGTGATGTCGCGGCCAGATTTCAGGATCAGCGACGGGTTGGTGGTGACACCGTCGACGATCCCGATATCATTCAGCTCGGCGATGGCGTCCACGTCAGCAGAGTCGACAAAGAATTTCATGGGTCAGTCCCTCAGGGGTTGGTGGCAGGCTTTGCGCGTTGCATACCCCAGCTTTGGCAAGGCGGAAACCCCAACCTTGATTGCGGTAACATGACCAACGGGCAGGCACAGCAGGACTATTTCGAAGAGGGCAGCCTTGTCGGCGTGCTGACAGCGGAACCGCTGGACCGGGTGCTGGATTACACCGCGCCCGAGGGCGGCTGCTGGTTGGGGGCGTTCGTGCAGGTGCCACTGGGGCCGCGCAAGGTGTTGGGCGTGGTCTGGGGGCCGGGGCGCGGTGATTGGGATCCTGCCAAGGTCCGGCAGGTGCTCAAGGTGCTGGATGTCGCGCCGATGCGCGGGGAAATGCGTGATTTCCTGACCCGCGCCGGGGCCTACACGCTGACCCCGCTCTCCGCGATGCTGCGGCTGGCGACCCGCGCGCCGGGCCTGTCGGACCCGCCCTCGATGCGCAAGCTTTACCGGATGGGCGACCGCAGCCCCGACCGCATGACAGATGCCCGCACCCGCGTGCTGGCGCTGCTGGAGGAATATGGCGGCGTCAGTTTCACGCTTGGCGAACTGACCGAGATGGCCGGCGTCAGTTCCTCGGTCATAAAGGGGCTGGTCAAACAGGGCGCGGTGGAGGAGTACGACACGCCGCGCGATGCGCCCTACCTGCCGCTCGATCCCGATCGGCCGGGCAAAGCGCTGACCGACGCGCAGGCCGACGCCGCCCGGCAGATCGGGGACGGTGTGCGCGGCGGCGGCTACGCTACCACGTTGCTGAAGGGCGTCACCGGATCTGGCAAGACGGAGGTATACCTCGAGGCCGTGGCCGACACCCTGCGCAAGGGACGCCAGGCGCTGGTTCTGCTGCCGGAAATCGCGCTGACGAACGAGTTCCTGACCCGCGTGAAGGCGCGTTTCGGCGCCGAACCCGCCGAATGGCATTCCGGCGTCAGCATGACCGAACGGCGGCGCTGCTGGCGTATGGTCGGGCAGGGGGCGGCGCAACTGATCGTCGGGGCGCGCTCGGCGCTCTTCTTGCCGTTCCGCGACCTCGGGCTGATCGTCGTCGATGAGGAACACGATACCTCCTACAAGCAGGAGGACGGCGCGCTCTACAACGCGCGCGACATGGCGGTGCTGCGCGCGTCGCTGAATGATGCGCAGGTGGTTCTGGCCTCGGCCACGCCCAGTCTTGAAAGCTGGTGGAACGCGGAATCGGGCAAATACACGCGGATCGACCTGACCGATCGCTTCGGCCCGGCCGTCCTGCCCGATATGCGCGCCATCGACATGCGCGGCGAGGATCTGCCCGGCAGCCGCTGGATCTCGCCGACGCTGCAAGGCGCGGTTCTGGCGCGGCTGGAGAAGGCCGAACAGGCGCTCTTGTTTCTCAACCGGCGCGGCTATGCGCCGGTGACGCTGTGCCGGGCCTGCGGCGAGCAGGTGGGCTGCGACCATTGCGACGCGCGGATGGTGGAACACCGGTTCCTGAAACGTCTGATGTGCCACCAATGCGGTGCCACGAAGCCGATGCCGGAGGTCTGCCCAAGCTGCGGGGTGGAGGGCAAGATGGCGCCGGTCGGGCCGGGAGTGGAGCGGCTGGCCGAGGAGGCGGCGGCGCTGTTTCCGGATGCGAAACAGGCGGTGCTGTCCTCGGACCTCTTTGGGTCCGCGCGGGCGCTGAAGGCGCGGATCGCCGAGATCGCGGAGGGCGAGACCGACATCATCATCGGCACGCAGCTTGTGGCCAAGGGGCACAATTTCCCGAGGCTGACGCTGGTCGGCGTGATCGACTCTGACCTGGGCTTGCAGGGGTCGGACCTGCGCGCGGCGGAACGGACCTTTCAATTGATGCGGCAGGTCGCTGGGCGCGCCGGGCGGGTGGACGTGCCAGGCACGGCGCTGTTGCAAACCTTCCAGCCCGGGCACCCGGTGATCCGGGCGATCCTGTCGGGCGACGAGGAGGGCTTCTGGCGGGCCGAGGCGGACGAGCGGCGGGCGACGGGAATGCCGCCCTTCGGTCGTCTGGCGGGGATCGTGATCTCGGCCCCCGAGGCGGTGGCGGCGTTCGATCTGGGCACCCGTCTGGCGCGCGCCGACGCGCCGATCCGCGATATTGGCGGGCAGGTCTTTGGCCCCGCGCCGGCGCCGATCGCGCGGATCCGGGGGCGTCACCGGGTGCGGCTGTTGGTCAAGGCGTCGAAGGGCGCGCCGATCCAGGGCGCGCTGCGTCGCTGGATAGGGGGCCTGAAACTGACCGGTGGATTGCGGCTGAGCGTCGATATCGACCCGCAGAGTTTTTACTGACAGGCGGTTTCGCCGCGCTGGCGCGCGTCGATCCGCGCGCCTCTTCGCTATCGCTCATCGGTGGGTGAGGCGGGCGCGCTGCCCCGGCAGCGTCGCGCGATCCGGGTCTTGGAGGGGGCGCTGCCCCCGTCGCCTTTCAGGCGACCCCCCGAAGTATTTTTGCCAAGATGAAAGCCGGGCTGCGTCAAGGCGGCGGGGTGGCGTGGGAATGCGGTGGTTTCCAAGGGCGAAGCAGGGCGTTACAAGGCGCCAATCCGTCTTCAGAAGGTCCGACGAAATGACGCAAATCCGCCCGCAACCCGGCATCATGGACATCGGGCTCTACCAGGGCGGGGGGGCGTCCATTGCCGGGCAGGAGAGGCCGTTGAAGCTCTCGTCGAACGAAAACCCGTTCGGGCCGAGTCCGGCGGCGGTCGCGGCGGTGCGCGCGGCGGTGGGGGACATGCATCTTTACCCGCCGACCGATCACGCCGGGCTGCGCGCGGCCATCGGTGCGGTGCACGGGCTCGATCCCGACCGGATCATCTGCGGCGTCGGGTCCGACGAGATCATCACCTTCCTGTGCCAGGCCTATGCCGGGCCGGGCGACGAGGTGCTGCATACCGAGCATGGCTTCCTGATGTACCGGATCTCGGCGCTTGCGGCGGGGGCGACGCCGGTGGTGGTGCCAGAGGCGGCGCGGCGGGTGGACGTGGACGCGCTGCTTGACCGGGTCACGTCGCGCACGCGGCTTGTCTTCATCGCCAACCCCAACAACCCCACCGGCACCATGATCGGCGCGGACGATGTGGCGCGGCTGGCCGATGGGTTGCCGGTGGATTGCCTGCTGATCCTCGACGGGGCCTATGCGGAATACGTGGACGGGTATGACGGCGGTGCGGCGCTGGTCGAGGCGCGGGGCAACGTGGTGATGACGCGGACGTTTTCGAAGATCTACGGGCTGGGCGGTTTGCGTGTCGGCTGGGGCTACGCGCCACGCGCGATCATTGACGTGCTCACCCGTGTGCGGGGGCCGTTCAACCTGTCGACGCTGGCCCTTGCCGGGGCCGAAGCGGCGGTGCGCGATACCGGCTACGTAAACCAGTGCCGAGCGGTGAACACGGCGCAGCGCGCGCGGCTGGCCGAGGGGATGGCGGCGCTGGGCGTTCCGTCCGACCCGTCGCAGGGCAACTTCATCCTTTGCCGGATGGGCGACGCGGCGACCGCGAAAGCCGCCGATGCGCATCTGAAATCGAAGGGCATCATCGTGCGGCTGGTGGCGGGCTATGGCCTGCCCGATTGCCTGCGCATCACCGTGGGATCGGAGGTCGACGTGAGCCGCGTGCTGGACGCCATGGCCGATTTCGGGGGCGTGGCATGAGCGTGATCTACAGCCGCGTCGCCCTCATCGGGCTTGGCCTCATTGCCGGGTCGATGGCCCATGCCATGCGCCGCCACGGGTTGGCGGGGGAAATCGTGGGCACCGCGCGCTCGCCCGAGAGCCGCGATATCGCGCGCGAGATCGGGTTGTGCGACCGCGTCACCGACACCGCCGCCGAGGCTGTCGAGGGCGCCGACCTGGTCGTGCTTGCGGTGCCGGTGGGCGCGATGGGGCGCGTCGCCGCCGAGATCGCGCCGCACCTGGGCGCGGGCGCGACGGTGACGGATGTCGGCTCGGTCAAGCGCGACGTGATCGGCGCGGTCGGTCCCCACCTTCCGAAGGGTGTTCACTTCATTCCCGGCCACCCGCTGGCGGGGACGGAACATTCCGGCCCGCGCGCCGGTTTCGCGGAGCTGTTCGAGAATCGCTATACCCTGCTGACCCCGGTCGAGGGCAGCGACCAGAAAGCCGTAGAGCGGTTGCGCGCGCTCTGGCAAGGCATGGGCGCGATTGTCGAGGACATGGAGGCCGAGCATCATGACCTCGTGCTGGCCGTGACCTCGCACACGCCGCACCTGATCGCCTACACGATGGTGGGTGTCGCCGATCACCTGCGCCGGGTGACCGAAAGCGAGGTCATCAAGTATTCCGCCGCCGGTTTCCGCGATTTCACGCGGATTGCCGCCAGCGACCCGACCATGTGGCGCGACGTGTTCCTGACCAACAAGGAGGCGGTGCTCGATATCCTCGGGCGCTTCACCGAGGAGTTGTTCGTGCTGCAACGTGCGATCCGGATGGGCGACGGCGATGTCCTGCACGAGTATTTCACGCGCACTCGCGCGATCCGGCGCGGCATCATCGAGGCCGGGCAGGATACCTCTGCGCCCGATTTCGGGCGGGTGAAGGCGAAAAGGGACGATAACGGCGAATGAGGATCGGGGCGGCCCTCATGTGCATCGTGATCGGCCTTGCTGGGCCGGGGCTGGCCGAGGCGCCCGGTCAGTCGATCAGGCCGTTGCCGCGCCCCGAGGGGCCATCCGATCCGCTTGCGCCGCTGGTTGTCATCATCCGGGCGAGTTCGCCGCTGGCACCGTCGGCGTCGCTGCGGCCCGTGATGCGCCGGGGACAGGGGGAGGCCGGGTTGTCGCGCGACCTGATTGCGCTGCTGGAGGGCACGGGCGCCCCCCGTGCGGCAAGCGATCTGGCGGTCGCGCTGTCGATCCGGCCTGATCGGCGGCCCTCGGGTCTGGCGCCCACTGTCCACAGCACCGGCATCGCGGCAACGCCGTCCCGCGTGGCGCAGCCCGGGGTTTACGGGCCGGTCTGCGGGGATCCTGCCATCGTGGGCGAACGGCTGGAGCGGGTGGCGGGCCGGATCAACGGCTGCGGCATCGCCGCGCCGGTACGGGTGCGCGAAATCGACGGCATCGCGTTGCGACAACCGGCGACGATCAACTGCGACACCGCGCGGGCAATGCGCGACTGGCTGCGCGAAAGCGTGGTTCCGGCGGTCCGGCGGCGTGGTGGCGGCGTGGCGTCGCTGCGGGTCGTGGCCTCCTATTCGTGCCGCACGCGCAACAGCCAGCCGGGTGCACGGCTGTCGGAACATGCAACTGGCAACGCGGTCGATATCGCCGCGATCGGACTGGCCGATGGCAGCGAGATCTCGGTGCTGGACGACTGGGGGGGCGGGCGCGAGGGGCGAATCCTGCGCGCCCTGCATTCAGGCGCTTGCGGGACGTTTGGCACGGTGCTGGGGCCGGACTCCGACCGCTATCACCGCGATCATTTGCATTTCGATGTCGCATCCTATCGCAGCGGGGCCTATTGCCGCTGACCGGCGCCTGTCCGCAGCCCGAATTGAAAGGGAGGCGGCCCGACAAGAGGTCGCGCCGCTGGCTTTACCCCGGTAGCGGGTGAAAACAGGCCGCCAGCACGCCGTCGCCCTTGTCTTCCAGCACCGGCACCTCGGCCCGGCATCGGTCGCTCGCCCGCGGGCAGCGGGCGGCGAAGGAACAACCCGGCGGCGGGTTCAGCGGGTCGGGCAATTCGGTTTCGCGGCCCTCGGGCGCGCTCAACACGCGGCCCACGACCGGGGCGCTGTCGGCGAGCAGTCTGGTGTAGGGGTGACGGGGGGCGGCGAAGATGCGCGCCGCCGGGCCAAGCTCCACCAAGGCGCCGAAATAGAGCACCGCGATACGATCGCTCACCGCCTCCACCACCGCCAGATCGTGGGTGATGAACAGGTAGGTCAGGCCGAACTCCGTCTTGAGATCGGCCAGCAGGTTCAGCACCTGTGCCTGCACCGACACGTCGAGCGCCGAGACCGGTTCATCGAGAATCAGGATGCGGGCCTTGGCGGCAAGTGCCCGCGCGATGCCGATGCGCTGTGCCTGACCGCCGGAAAACTCGTGCGGGTAGCGGTCGAGGAAGTCCTCGCGAAGGTTCACCGAGGCGAAAATCTCTGCGATCCGCTTGCGCCGCCCGGGCGCCGACAGCCGGTGCAGGTGCCTCAGCGGCGCCTCCATGATCTGGCGGATCGTCTTGCGCGGGTTGAGCGAGGACAGCGGATCCTGAAAGACGTACTGGATCTTCTTGCCGAAGGCGGCCGGGTCGGCGTTGTCGAGTGCCGCCCCCTCGATCTCTATCTGCCCCGCGGAGGGTGGCAGCAGCCCCACCAGCATCCGCGCCAGCGTGGACTTGCCGCAGCCGGATTCGCCGACGATACCGAGGGTTTCGCCTGTCTCGACCTCAAGCGTGATCGGCTGCACCGCGTGCACCACCGCGCGCGGCGACCCGAAAAGCCGCTTGCCCACCGGGAACTCCTTGGCGAGGTCGGTCAGCTTCAGCGCCGGGATCATGCCGTCGCCTCCTCGGTTTCAGGGTCGATGCAGCGCACACGGCGGGTTCGTCCAAGCGTGTCCAGCGGGATCTCACCCCGCCGGCAGGCATCTTGCGCCTTGTCGCAACGGTCCGCGAAGGCGCAGCCTTCGGGCAGGTTGTCCACCATCGGGGGCAGGCCGGGGATCGCCTCCAGCCGACGCCGCCCGCCGCCCAGTTCCGGCACGCAGGCCATCAGGCGGCTGGTGTAGGGATGCGCCGGGCTGGACAGGATTTCATCCGTCGTGCCCTGCTCCACGATCCGGCCTGCATACATCACCGCCACCCGGTCGCATAGCTGCGCCACGACGCCGAAATCATGGGTAATGAACAGAATCGCCACGTCGCGCTCGTGGCGCAGGTCATCGAGCAAGGTCAGGATCTGCGCCTGCACCGTGACATCGAGCGCGGTGGTCGGCTCATCGGCGATGATCACGTCGGGATCGTTGGCCAGCGCCATGGCGATGCCGACGCGCTGCCGCATCCCGCCCGAAAGCTCGTGAGGATAATTGTCCACCCGGGTGTCGGCATTGGGGATGCGCACCGATTTCAAGAGGTCGATGGCATGGGCGCGGGCCTTGTCCCTGGGTGTGTTGTAATGGCTGCGCACCGCCTCGACCAGTTGATCGCCCACGGTGTAGAGCGGATGCAGCGTCGCCAGCGGATCCTGGAAGATGTAGGCCACCCGGCGCCCGCGCAAACCGCGCAGTTTCTCGTAGGGCGCGCCGATCAGCTCCTCGCCCCGGTAGAAGACCGACCCGCCGGTGATCTTGCCTGGCGGCGAGGCGACCAGCCCCATGATCGACAGCGCGGTGACCGACTTGCCCGACCCGCTTTCGCCGATCAGGCCGAGGCATTCGCCCGGCTGGATGCGCAGATCGACCCCGCCCACGGCGCGAAAGACGCGGGCGCCGACATGGAACTGCGTCTGAAGGTCAGACAGGTGCAAAAGCGCGGTCGCATCCGCCGGGCCGCCGGGCTGGCGGTCGCGGTCGACCAGTGTGGCCGGCAGCGGGCGGCTGAGCGCGCCGGATTTCAGCCGCGGATCGAGCGCGTCGCGCACCCCGTCGCCCAGAAGGTTGATCGCCATCACGATGATCAGGATCATCACGCCCGGCACGATGGAGGTATGCGGGTTGGTGATCAGCGCCGAGCGCGCCTCGCCCAGCATGGAGCCAAGATCGGCCACCGGCGGCTGCGACCCGAGGCCGAGAAAGCTGAGCCCGGCGGTTTCGAGGATCATCCAGCCCACCGTGGTCGACATGGCGATGACGATGACCGGGATCACGTTGGGCAGGATCTCGGTCAGGATGATCTTGGTGTTCGACAGCCCCGCCAGTCGCGCCGCGTCGACGAATTCCTTGTTCGCGATGCCCACGGTAATCCCCCTGATATTCCTTGCGAAAAAGGGGATGTTGACGGCGGCAACCGCGACCAGCGCGTTCATCAGGCCGGGGCCGAGCGCGGCGACGATGGCCAGCGCCAGCAGGATGTAGGGGAAGGCCATCAGGACGTCGACCACGCGCATGATGACATTGTCGGTGCGCCCGCCGTAATAGCCCGCGATGATGCCGATTGCGGCGCCGATGGTGGCGGCGATCACGGCGGCGGCGAAGCCGACCGCCAGCGAAAGCCGGGTGCCCCACATCAGGCGGCTCAGCAGGTCGCGGCCAAGGTGGTCGGTGCCCAGCAGCGCGCCGTCGGAAAAGGGCGGCGTAAAGCGAGCGGGGGTGTCGGTGGCGTTCGGATTGTCCAGTGGCAGCAGCGGCGTGATCAGCGCCAGCAGCACCACAACGCCCATCACGACGAGCCCGACAAGCGCCAGCTGGTTGCGGGCGAGAAGCTTGAGAAACGCCATCATGTCTTGATCCGCGGGTCGAGCAGGCTTTGCGCCACGTCCACGACGATGTTGAACAACACGTAACAAGCGGCGACGAAGACGACGCCGCCCTGCACCAGAAGGATGTCGCGGCGCAGGATCGCGTCGACCAGCATCTGGCCGATGCCGGGCCACTGGAACACGCGCTCGATATAGACCGCGCCGGACAGCACGAAGCCGGCCTGTATGCCGAGAACCGGGATGATCGAGACCATCGCGGCGCGCAGGGCGTGGCGCCAGATGATGCCGCGTTCATGCACACCCTTGGATCGGGCGGTGCGGATGAAGTCCTGCCGCAGCACCTCCAGCATCGCCGAGCGCGACAGCCGCGCGATGACGCCGGTGGCCACGACCGACAACGCCAGCGCCGGCATGGTCAGATGATCGAGAAGCGACCAGATGTCCCTGGTGCCGTAGATCGGCCACATGCCGGAAACCGGGAACCAGCGCAGGTTCACCGCGAAGATCAGGATCATCATCATGCCAAGGAAGAAGGAAGGTATTGAAATTCCAAACAAAACTGCGAAAGTGATCGCCTTGTCGGCGGTGCCGTACTGGTTCGCGGCGGACAACACACCGGCCGCGATGCCGAAAAAGGAACACAAGATGAAGGAGGTTCCGGCAAGGATCAGCGTTGCGTTGAAGCGTTCCAGAACCTCGTCCAGCACCGGCCGGTTCAGGTTGAACGAGCGCCCGAGATCGCCCTGCAAGAGATTGCCGAGCCAGATGAAGTAGCGCTGCACCATGGGCTTGTCGAGGCCCAGATCGCGGTTCAGATCGGCCATGTTTTCCGGTGTTGCGTAGCTGCCGAGGATCGCCAGCGCCGGGTCGCCGGGGATCATCGCCATGATTGCAAAGACCACGACCGAGATGCCCAGAAGCACCGGAACAGCGGAAATCAGGCGGCGCAGGATGTAACGGCCCATGGCGGGAACCTCCGGCTGACGAGGGCAATGCGGGGCGCCGAAATGGGGGCGCTCCCCCCCCCCCGGTGCATCCCCTCCGTGCAGACAAGATCGCGCCGCGGCGAGGGGGAAGGGACACCCCCCCGCCGCGACGCAAGCGCTTGGATCAGTTTTTCACCACGTCATGCAGAAGCAGGAAGAAGGACGGTTCCAGCGCGAAATTTTCCACCCGGTCGCTGGTGACGGCGTTTTGCACCCAGTTGGCCACGAAGACCCACGGCGCGTCCTCGTGCACGATCACCTGCATTTCGCGGTAAAGTTCGGCGCGGCGCTCCTGGTCGGTGGCGGTGCGGGCCTCTTCCAGCAGCGCGTCGACCTCCGGGTTGGAATAGTAGCCGGAGTTGAAGCCGCCCTGGTCGGGCCATGCATCGGTGCGCAGCGCGAGGTAGGGCAGAGTGTCGGGATCGTTGGTCATCCAAGCCATTTCCGCCATATCGGCCTCGCCTTCCAGACCGGGGTTCACGCGGCCAAGGAAGGTGTTCCACTCATAGGTTTCGATGGTGACGTCGAAACCCACCGCCTCCAGATCGGCCTGGATCGCAGTGCCCATGGCGACGGGGTCGAGCATGCCGGATCCGCCCTCGGTCACGTAGAAGGTGATCTCGGGGGTCTCGGTGCCGGTCTCGGCGAGCAATGCGCGGGCGCGCTCGGGGTCGTAGGGGTAAGGGTCGAGATCGTCGTTATAGGCCCATGCGAAGGCGGGCGGCGTCGGGCCGGCGGCCACGGCGGCGGTGCCTTCAAGAACGTCATTGACGATCTGTTCCTTGTTCACCGCGTAGTTGGCGGCCTGTCGCACGCGGACATCGGCGAAGGGGCCTTCAAGGGCGTTGAGGATCAGGAACCAGACATGCGGGCCGGCCTGCTCCTCGACGATGAAGGCATCGCCCTGAAACTCCGACAGCGACACCGGCGGCACCTCGACCATCAGGTCGATGCCACCGGCCAGCATTTCCGCAACGCGGGTGTTGGCGTCGGTGATCGGGCGGAAGACCACGGCTTCAAGCGCCGGTGCGCCGCCCCAGTAATCGGGATTGGCGGTGACGACCACGGCCTCGTTGGCGCGCCATTCCTCGAACACGAAGGCGCCGGTTCCGGACGGATTGCGCCCGAAATCGCCCCCGTGTTCGCGCACCGCGGCGGGCGACACGATCAGCCCGGTGGGGTAGGCGAGGTTCGACAGGAACGGCGCGTAGGGCGCGTTGAGGGTGAAGCGCACGGTCATGTCATCGACCGCCTCGACCTGATCCACCGCCGAGAAGAAGAACGACAGCGGGAACGGCCCGGTATCGTGGTAGGGGTGATCGTCGTTCAGCATCCGCTCGAAGTTGAACGCCACCGCCTCGGCGTTGAACGGGCTGCCGTCGTGGAAACTGACGCCCTCGCGCAGGGTGAAGGTGTAGACGGTGCCGTCTTCCGAGATGTCCCAGGACGTGGCCAGCGCCGGTTCGACCTCCAGCGTGCCAGGTGCGTAGCGCACCAGCCCGTCATAGAGGTTCATCAGGATGCGGAAATCATTGACGGCGGTGACGGCATGCGGGTCGAGCGCCTGCGGTTCGGCAACCTGTCCGACGATCAGCACCCCCGGCGGGGTTTGCGCAGCAGCGGGACCGGCCCCGAAGGCCAGCGCCGAAGCCGCCACAGCCGCAAGCACCGCGCGCCGTGTCATGGTCAGCAGTTTCATGGCAGATCCTTCCCTGTGGAATTTATCATGATGAATTGCATTCACGCAAATGATCATGATAAATTCAAGAAAAATCTTGCGCGGAGCCATGCATGACCTTCTCGATCCTTGCCCATGACCGGAAAACAGGCACTTTTGCCGCGGCGGCGGCGACGGGCAGCCTGTGCGTGGGTGGATGGGTCATTCGCGGCGATATCGAGGCCGGATCGGTCGCTTCGCAAGGCACCGCGCCGAGCCCGTTCTGGCGCGATGACGCAATGCGCGCGATGCGCGCGGGCGTGGCGGCGACTGATGCCGTTTCCGCCCTGACGGGGCAGGATCCGGGTCGGGCGCACCGGCAGTTGATTGCGCTGGACCGCACGGGCCGCACCGGTGGCTTTACCGGCGGTGAAAGCGTGCCGGTCGCCGCGCATCACTGTTACGAAGGGCTGGCCGTGGCCGGCAACATGCTGGCCTCCGAGGCGGTTCTGGACGCGCTGGTTGCGCGCTACCGCCGGGGCGAGGGCGAGGGCGAGGACATGGCCGAAAGGTTGCTGGCGTCCTTGCGCGCGGGCGATGCGGCGGGCGGCGATTCGCGCGGGCTGTTGTCGGCGGCGATTCTTGTGCTGCGCCCCGACGCGCCGACGCTCGATCTGCGCATCGACCACAGCGCGGCGCCGCTTGACGAGATGGAGGCCCTGCTGAGGGCGGCGCGGACGTCGCCCTATGCCGATTGGCTGGATGTGGTCCCGGTGCTGGCGGACCGGACCCGCGCGCCGGGCTGAAGGGGAGCCGGCGTGCGTGTCGGCACTATTCCAGACTTGGCGCCTCAGCGTCTGCGCCGCGTGGACGGTGGTGCCGCAGCCGCAGAACGGATCGAGCACCACGTCGCCGGGGTTGGCGGCGGCGGCGAGGATGCGTTCCAAGAGGGCGACAAGGCGTCAGGTTGGAATGCCAGGCGCCATTCCGGCGCCTGATAAATGCCACGACGCCACCGATCGCTGCGGCACCCAAAACCATGGCGGGCACGATCGGGTTGCAGGTGACAAACAAAGAGGCAAACGCGCCAAAGATCAGCAGCGTGAAGATCGCCGCGCCCAGCCACATGGCAAGATTTTGATCCCTCACTTCGGCGGACACATATAATCTGATCGCTCTGTGGTGATGTTGTGTTCCAGGTTGCGCTCTGCCATCGCTTTAATGCGCTCCGCAGCTTCGGGCACGAACCCTTCACACGCTCTGAGATGCCTGAGATGAGGCATTGGACCAGAGACTTGTTCGCTGACTGCAATCTTTGTCAGGCGGAGGGTGATCTCTTTCAGGTCTCACTCGCGCACCTTGCCTTCGAGCGCGCTCGATTGCTTCCTTGATAGTGTCCACAGCACTCGCATGGTTCTGACTGGTTTCAGCCTCCGGTTGTTGTGCGCGGCTTGGTGTCTTTTCCAATGCGATGCCTGTCAGACCCGATAGCGTCACTCATAGCCCGTCCCACCTTCTCCCAAGACAGGGAAACGCGGTTACGGGGGACATGCACAGGGGACATGCGGGGGACATGCACGGGGGATGGGGGGAGGGGGTGCACAGAGGAGTGTCGCCCGCTGCACGCAGGGCACCGCCCTTTCAGCGCCCTTTCCAGACCGGATCGCGCCCCTCCGCGAAGGCGCGCGCGCCCTCCTTCTGGTCCTCCGACCGGTAGAGCGTTTCGACCGTTTCGAACTGGCTGCGCGTGATCCGGTTCATCGCGTCCTGAAACGCCATATCCTCCGACTCGCGCACGATTTCCTTGATTGCCGCGTAGACCAGCGGCGGCCCGGAGGCAAGCAGGTCCGCCATCGCGCGCGCCTCCGTAACCAGTTGATCTGACGGGTAAATCCGATTGACAAAGCCCCAGCGCGCGGCCTCTTCGGCGTCCAGCCAGCGGCCCGTCAGCAACATTTCCATGGCGATGTGGTAGGGAATGCGCTTGGGCAGCTTGACGCTGGCCGCATCGGCCACGGTGCCCGACCGGATTTCGGGCAGGGCAAAGCGCGCATGGTCGGCGGCAAGGATGATATCGCCGGACAGGGCCAGTTCCAGCCCGCCGCCGCAGCAGATCCCGTTAACCACTGAAATCACAGGCTTGTTCATCCCGCGCAATTCCTGCAACCCGCCGAATCCGCCGGCGCCGTAATCGGCATCGACCGCGTCGCCGCCCGCCGCCGCCTTCAGATCCCAGCCGGCGCAGAAAAACGTGTCACCGCCGCCGGTGATCGTCGCCACGCGCAGCTCCGGGTCGTCGCGGAACCCGGTGAACACGTCGCCCATGATCCGGCTCGTTTCACTGTCGATCGCATTGGCCTTGGGCCGGTCGAGCGTGACCTCCAACACATGGCCGCGCCGCTGTGTGCGGATGGGGTTTGCTGTCATCTGTCCTCTCCGATTGTGATCAGCGCATCGGCAGCCACGGCCCCCGATGGGGTGCAGATCAGCGGGTTGATTTCGACCTCTTCCAGTCGGGAATATTCCTGTTTTACAAATTCTTGCACGGCCATGACGGCATCGAGCACATCCTCCATGTCGGCCCCCGGTGCGCCCCGGTATCCCGCCAGCACCGGCGCGATCCTGAGCGATCGCAGCGCTGCGCGCAATTCCTCTCTCGGTGCCGGGATCAGCACCGAGACGGTATCGCCGATGATCTCCGTCAACACACCCCCCGCGCCAAGCGTCAGCAAGAAGCCATGCGCCGGGTCGCGCAGCACCCCGATCAGCAGCTCCGCCACGGCGCCGGTCACCATTTCCTCGACAAGGTAGCCCCCGGCCCGCATGTCGCGCGCTGCCGCCGCGACCGAATCCGCATCACGCAGGTTGAGCCGCACCGCGCCCGCCTCGCTCTTGTGGGCCACGCCCTCGCCTTTCAGGACGACCGGAAAGCCGAGGGTTTTCGCCAGTTGCGCGGCTTCTTCCGGGTTGCTCGAGCGCGCCGAGCGCGGCACTTGAATCCCGTGCGCCGCCAGCATTGCCTTGGCCTCCGCCTCACGGATCACCCGCACGCCGACCGGATCACCGGGCCGCAGCACCGGCGCAGGCGCGCCTCCGTGCGCGCCCAGCCAAGCGCCCGCTTCCAATGCCGCCAAGGCCTCTGCCATGCCGCAGAACGGCACGATCCCGCGCGCCATCGCCGTCTCGGCCACCGCTTCGGGCATCGTCTCGGGCAGGCTGGACACGATGCACATGCGCCGCCCGGTCACCGCCTGCGCTTCGGCTATCGCGTCGATCACCCGCAGCCACGGCGCCGCGTCGCAACGATCGCCCCGCGGAAAATCCAGAACTGCGCAGCCCATCGCCAGGTCGCCCTGCATCATCGCGGTGAAACAGAGCGTGGTGGCATCGTGATCGCCCCAGATATAGGTGTGATAATCCAACGGATTGGCGAGTGCGACCCGTGGCCCGAGCACCCCGCCCAGCGCCGCCATCTGCATTCTGTCCAGCGCCGGAAACTGCAGGTCGCGTGCCTCGGCGAGATCGGCCATCAGGCTCGCCTCGCCGCCGGAACAAGATAGCGATGCGATCCTGTTCGACGCCAAGGGGCCGCCCAGATGCAGCAGTTTCAACGCCTCCAACATCTCGGGCAAGGTCTGGACCTGCGCAATGCCAAGCCGCCGCAGCAGCGTCCGCCCGCCGGAATCCGTCCCGGCCATCGAGGCCGTGTGCGACACCGTTGCCGCCCGCGCCGCCCGCGATGCCCCGATCTTCAGCGCCACGATGGGCTTGCCAAGCGCCGAAGCCTCGCGCGCCAGCGCCTCGATGCCGTCCAGATCGCCGATCCCCTCGATATGTAGCGCCAGCGCCGTTACCCGCGGATCGGCCAGCACCCCGCGCCCAAGCGCCGCCACGTCGCACTGCGCCTGGTTGCCCGCCGTCACCACGTAGGCAATCGGCAGGCCGCGCGCCTGCATCGTCAGGTTGATCGCGATGTTGGAGCTTTGGGTGATGATCGCCACGCCGCGCTCGACCGGCACCAGCCCGTGTTGATCGGGCCAGAGCGACACGCCATCGAGGGCATTGAGAAACCCGTAACAATTCGGCCCGATGATCGGCATCTCGCCCGCCACCGCGACCAGCTCCGCCTGCAAGTCAGGCCCGTCGGGCAGTTCGCGCGCCGCCTCGGCAAAGCCGCTGGCAAAGCACACCGCGCCGCCCGCGCCGATGCGTGACAGGTCGCGTACCACCGCCACCGTGGCGGTCCGGTTCACCCCGATGAACACCGCGTCCGGCACCCCCGGCAAGTCCTCGACCCCGGCAAAGGCAGGCACCCCTGCCACTTGCCCACGCCCCGGATGCACCGGCCATACCGGTCCGCGAAACCCGATCTTGCGACATTCGCGCAGCACGTTCGCACACCACGCCCCGCCGCCGACAACGGCGATCGACCGGGGCTGCAATACCCTCTTCAGATCACGCATCCCGGCGCCTTTCGTCTTGGCAAGAATACCTCGGGGGTTTGGCGGCAGGGCCCCTGATCGCACGCCCGATGAGCGCAGCGAAGAGGGCGCGGATCGACGCGGCACATGCCGCGGCGACATCCTTCATCACGCGCCCAAGGGCCGGAACAGCTCCCGGCTGATAATGTGGCGCTGGATCTCGCTGGTGCCGTCCCAGATCCGTTCGACCCGCGCATCGCGCCAGAACCGCTCGATGGGATAGTCGTTCATCAACCCCATGCCGCCATGAATCTGCAACGCGGCATCCGTCACCCGCGCCAGCATTTCGCTGGCATAAAGCTTGGCCGAGGCGATTTCCCGGTTCGCAGGCAGCCGCTGATCGAGGCGCCACGCTGCGGCCAGCGTCAGCCAGTCGGCGGCGTCGATCTCGGTGATCATGTCGGCGACCTGGAAACTCACACCCTGGAACCTGGCGATCGCCTGCCCGAACTGTTCACGCTCGGCGGCATAGCGCAGCGCGTGGTCGAAGACGCGCCGCGCGCGCCCGACGCTCATCGTGGCCACCGTGATCCGCGTGGCGTAGAGCCATTCGTTCATCACCGCGAAGCCGCCATCGACCTCACCCAGAACCTGGGCGTCCGGCAATCGGCAATCGTCGAATTCCAGCACCATGTTCTTGTAACCCCGGTGGCTGACCGACTGGTAGCCGTCGCGGATCGTGAAGCCCGGCGTGCCCCTGTCGACAAGGAAAGCGGTGATCCGTTTCTTGGGGCCTTTCGGCGTCTGGTCTTCGCCAGTGGCGACGAAAACGATGACGAAATCCGCATGATCCGCACCCGAGATGAAATGCTTGGTGCCGTTGACCACCCAATCGCCGCCATCGCGCACCGCCGCGCATGTCATCCCACGCACGTCCGACCCGGCGCCGGGTTCGGTCATCGCCAGCGCATCCATCCGGTCGCCGCGCACGGCGGGCAGCAGGTAGCGTTCACGCTGCGCGCCTTCGCAGGCCATCAGGATGTTTTGCGGCCGCCCGAAGAAATGCGTCAGCGCCATCGACCCGCGCCCCAGTTCGCGCTCCACCAGCGCGAAATCGAGGTGGCCAAGTCCTCCGCCGCCGACCTCTTGCGGAAAATTGCAGGCGTAAAAGCCAAGTTCGATCGTCTTGCGCTTGATCTCCTCGGCCAGGTCGGGGGGCACTTCGCCGCTTCGCTCGACAGCATTTTCGTGCGGATAAATCTCCTTTTCCACGAAGCTGCGCACGGTCGAGACGATCATCTCCTGTTCATCATTCAGGCCGAAATGCATGGCGCTCTCCCTTGTGCCGTTTCCGCGAATATGAATGATATCGGACAGGTCATCATGCAGCACCAGGCAGAAATCATGCAGATTCCGCAAGAAACGCTGCCGCGTCGCATCGGGGTTCTGCTGTTTCCGTCCTTTTCCAACCATTGCCTCGCCAACGCGGTCGAACCCTTGCGCGGCGCCAACACGCTGTCGCGCCGGGCGCTTTACGACTGGAAGTTCCTCGGTCTCGACACGGCCGGCGTCGCCTCGTCCTCCGGCCTGATCGTGCAGCCGCAAGCGCGGCTCACGGATCATCCTGGCGGCGATGCCCTTCTGGTGATGCCAAGTTACGATTTCCAGCGCCACGCCACCCCCGACGCTCAGCGCGCCCTGCGCGCGGCGGCGGCGCGGTTTCGCTGCGTGGTGGGGCTTGACACCGGCAGTTGGCTGATGGCGGCGGCGGGGCTTCTGGACGGGCGGCGCGCGACCATTCACTGGGATGAGATGGACAGCCTCGCCGAGGCGTTTCCGCAGGTGAGCGTCACGCCGGAGCGCTTCGTCATCGACGGCGACCGCATCACCTGCGGCGGGGCCACCACCACGTTCGAGCTGATGCTGCACCTGATCGGTCAGCACCACGGCGCGCTCTTGCGGCTGGAGGTGGCGGCGCTGTTCATGCATGGCGAGGCCGATCCGCGCCCCGACCCGATGGCGCGGCTGTCGAAGGATCGGCTGGTGCAGGCGGCGGTGTCGATCATGCGCCGCAATATCGAAACACCGCTGACGGTGGGCGCGGTCGCGCGGCGCCTTGGCCTCGGTCAGCGCGGGCTGGAGGCGCATTTCGCGGCAGAGGCCGGCATGACCCCGCGCGCCGTCTACACTGCCCTGCGCCTGCGCCAGGCGCGGCTTCTGACCGAGCGCAGCACGCTGTCGATGGCAGAGATCGCAACCCGCTGCGGTTATGCCGATGCCAGTGCCATGACCCGTGCCTTCCGGCGCGCCTACGGACAGCCGCCAACCGCGCTGCGTCGGCATGGTATTTCAAGCTTGAAATAACTCCCGCGCGCCCATAGGCTGCGCCGGACTCACCCGACAGGCAGGAGGCCCGCGCCATGAGCGACCAGCCCTACAACCCGGGATCGGACGGCGCCCGGATGGATTTCAGCGCCGCCATGTCCTATGGCGATTACCTGCATCTCGACGGTATCCTGCACCAGCAACACCCGATGTCCGACGCCCATGACGAGATGCTGTTCATCATCCAGCACCAGACCAGCGAGCTGTGGATGAAACTCGCAATTCATGAGCTTGCCGCCGCCCGCGAGGCGCTAAAGGCGGGGCGAATGTCGGAAATGTTCAAGATGCTGGCCCGCGTAGCGCGTATTTTCGAGCAGCTCAACAACGCCTGGGACGTGCTGCGCACGATGACGCCCGCCGATTACACAAGGTTCCGCGAGGCGCTCGGCCCGTCCTCGGGGTTCCAGTCGCACCAGTATCGGCTGATCGAATATGTCCTTGGCAACCGCAACCCCAACATGGTGAAGCCGCATGCGCACCGGCCCGAGCTCAAGGCCGAGCTGGAGGCGGAACTGGCGCGCCCCGGCTTCTACGATGAGGTGATCGCGCTGCTCTTTGCCGAGGTGCCCGGCCCGGACCCTGCTCCGGCGCCGCAACTCGACACCCCGCACAAGGCGCTGCCTGCGGTCCAGGCCCGCTGGCAGACCGTCTACGAGGATACCGGGCGCTACTGGACTTTCTATGAGTTGGCCGAGAAACTGGTCGATCTGGAGGATTACTTCCGCCGCTGGCGCTTCAACCACGTCACCACGGTGGAGCGGATCATCGGCTTCAAGCGCGGCACCGGGGGCACCTCGGGCGTGCAATACCTGCGCCGGATGCTGGAGGTGGAATTGTTCCCCGAGCTTTGGCACGTCAGAGGAGCGTTGTAACATGGGCGTATCGCTGCCCCGCAAGGACCTGTTCAAACTCCCCCGGGGGGTGATCTATCTCGACGGCAATTCCCTTGGGGTGCTGCCGAAAGGCGCCGCCGCGCGCGCCGCGAGGGTGATCGAGGCCGAATGGGGCCAGCAGCTTATCCGCGCGTGGAACGATGCCGGCTGGATGGACCTGCCGCGCGTCGTTGGCGACCGGATCGCGGCACTGATCGGCGCGCCCGAAGGCTCCGTTGCCACCGGCGACACATTGTCGATCAAGGTCTACCAGGCGCTTGCCGCGGCGCTGAAGATGCGCCCCGACCGGCGGGTGATCCTGTCCGACAGCGGCAATTTCCCGACCGACCTTTACATGGCGCAGGGCCTCATCGGCACCATCGACAAGGGGTATGAGTTGCGCACCCCCGCGCCCGAGGACGCGGCCGACGCGATATCGGAGGATGTGGCCGTCGTCATGCTGACCCATGTCGATTACCGCAGCGGCCGGATGCATGACATGAAAGCCATCACCGAAAAGGCCCATGCGGCGGGCGCGGTGATGATCTGGGATCTCGCCCATTCTGCGGGCGCGGTGCCCGTGGATATGGCCGGGTCCAACGCAGAATTCGCCGTCGGCTGCACCTACAAGTATCTCAACGGCGGCCCCGGCGCGCCCGCTTTCATCTACGCCCGCCCCGATATCATCGAGGATGTGGCCCCGGCGCTCGCCGGCTGGCTTGGCCACGCTGCGCCTTTCGCAATGGAACCGGGCTACCGCCCCGCCATGGCGACCGAGCGGTTGCGCGTCGGCACGCCCCCCATCCTGCAACTGGCGGTGCTGCAAGAGGCACTGACCGTCTGGGACGGGGTCGACATGGACGAGGTGCGCGCCGCCTCCATCGCGCTGTCGGAGCGGTTCGTGCTGGAGGTGTCCAGCAGATGCCCCGATCTGACGCTTGCCTCCCCCGCTGATCCATTGCGGCGCGGCAGCCAGGTATCGTTTGCCTTCAAGGAGGGCTACGCCGCCATGCAGGCGCTGATCGCGCGCGGCGTGATCGGTGATTTCCGCGCGCCCGACATCATGCGCTTCGGCTTCACGCCGCTCTACCTCGATGAGGCCGACGTGATCCACGCCGCGGAAATTCTGCAAGAGGTGATCCGGACCGAGGCTTATCTTGACCCCGCTTACCAGGCCAGATCCCGCGTGACCTGAGCCAGGCCAATTCAAACGCGCGCCTTTGTCCTGTTGATCCCGACGCCCCACTGTTCTACGCGGGGCGTGAACGCAGACCGGCGACTCCCCCCAAGGGCCCACAACCCCGCAGCGGATCGCCACCCGGCGCCCCCGCAGGGCCCCCTCACACGTTTTGAAAAGGGAACGGACCATGGAAGATCAAGATCAACCCGACATTGTGTATACCGTCGTAGACGAAGCGCCGGAGCTTGCCTCCACCTCCTTCCTGCCGATCATCCGCAGCTTTGCCGAGGCTGCTGGCGTACGCGTCGGCACCCGCGACATCTCGCTCGCGAGCCGCATCCTCGCCACCTTCCCCGATTACCTGACCGCGGATCAGTGTCGGTCCGACGACCTCGCAGCCCTTGGAGCCCTGGTGAAAGAGCCGACGGCCAACATCATCAAGCTGCCCAATATCTCCGCCTCCGAGCCACAACTCGTCGCCGCGATCGAGGAGCTTCAGGCGCAAGGCTACGCCCTGCCCGACTACCCCTATGAGCCTGCAACCGACGCAGAAAAAGCGATCCGCGCGCGCTATGACACGCTCAAGGGGTCGGCCGCGAACCCGGTCCTGCGCGAAGGCAATTCCGACCGCCGCGCCGCTGCCGCCGTCAAGGCCTACGCCCAGAAGAACCCGCACCGCATGGGCACATGGTCGCCCGACAGCAAGACGCGCGTCGCCTCCATGCCCGGCGATGATTTCTACGCCAACGAGGTTGCGTTCACGCTGACCGCCGATCAGGCCGGCGCCGCAAAGATCGAGTTCGTGGCAAAGGATGGCAGCACCACCACGCTCAAGGATGGCTGGACGCTGACCGAGGGCGAGATCGTCGATGCCACCTTCCTGTCGGTCCGGGCACTGTCCACCTTTCTCGCACAGGAGATCGAGAACACGAATAAGGACGGCACGCTCTTCTCGCTGCACCTCAAGGCGACAATGATGAAGGTCTCGGACCCGATCATCTTCGGCCACGCTGTGCGCGCCTGGCTGGCGCCGGTCTTCGAGAAATACGGCGATGAGATGACCGCGCTTGGCGTCAACCCGAACGCCGGCATGGGCGACCTTCTGGCCCGCGTCAAGGATAACGCCGAGATCATGGCCGCGATCGAGGCCACGCGCGCGACCCGTCCGCCGATGTACATGGTCAATTCCGACAAGGGCATCACCAACCTGCATGTCCCCTCGGACGTGATCATCGACGCCTCGATGCCGGCGCTGATCCGCGAGGGTGGCAAGGGCTGGGGCCCGGACAACGCCCGGCACGACACCACCTGCGTGATCCCAGATCGCTGCTACGCCCCGGTCTATGACGAGGCTATTGCCTATTTCAAGGCCAATGGCGCGTTTGACCCGGCCACCGCCGGCACCGTGCAGAATGTCGGCCTGATGGCTCAGAAGGCAGAGGAATACGGCTCCCATCCCACCACCTTCGAGGCGCCCGCCGACGGCAGCATCCGCATCGTGCTTCAAAACGGCGACACCCTGCAGTCGCAACAGGTCGAAGCCGGCGACATCTGGCGCTCCAGCACCGCGAAACGCGCCCCGGTGGAAAACTGGATCCAGCTTGCCATCGACCGCCAGCGGCTGACCGGTTACCGGTCGGTGTTCTGGCTCGACGCGAACCGCGCCCATGACGCCGAACTGATCAAATACGTCGAGACGGCTCTCGCTGACGCCGGCGTCGCCGACAGGTTCGAGATCATGGCCCCGCGCGAGGCTACCCGCGATGCGCTGGACACGATCACCGCAGGCGAGAACACCATCGCCATCACCGGTAACGTGCTGCGCGACTACTTGACCGACCTCTTTCCGATCCTCGAACTGGGCACTTCGGCCAAGATGCTTTCGATCGTCAAGCTGATGAACGGCGGTGGGCTCTTTGAGACCGGCGCCGGCGGTTCGGCCCCCAAGCACGTCCAGCAACTGCTGGAGGAAAACCACCTGCGCTGGGACTCGATGGGCGAATTCTGCGCGCTGTCGGAATCGCTGAAATTCCTTGCCGACAGCCGGGGCAACGAAAAGGCCGCTTTGCTCGGCACGGCAGCCGAGGTCGCGACGCAAGGCATCCTCGACCATGGCCGCTCGCCCAGCCGCAAGGTCGGTGAACCCGACAACCGCGACAGCCATTACTGGTTCGCCCGCTACTGGGCCGAGGCGCTGGCCGCCCAGACCGGGGACGCCGATATCGCCGCGCATTTCGCCCCCATCGCCAAGGCGCTGGCCGAGAACGAGGCCACGATCCTGTCGGAACTCGCCAAGGCTCAGGGGCCAGCTGCGGATATCGGCGGCTACTACCATCCTTCGCCGGACAAGAGGACCGCGATCATGCGTCCCTCCGCGACGCTGAACGCGATCTTCGACTGATCCGCAATCCCGACAGGGCCGCCCGAACCACCTGAGCGGCCCTGGTCTTTTGTCTTTCATCCTGGGAAAAATAGCTCCACCGGAGGCTCCCGACCGCGCCACCGGTGCGACGCCGGGACACCGCGCGACGCCACCCCGAAACGCCGAGGAAGGCCCCGCAAAGGGCCTGAGGAGGCGCCCCCGTGAACGAATGGCATCGCGGGGCCAACCATGGGACGACGGTGGTGACGGCTGGGACCAGTGGTTGCCCTGACCGCTCCGTCATGGTGTCGACTTTGCGCTACAAATACGCCGTCCCCGGCGCTAGGCTGTCCGCCATGACCGAAAGCCCCCGCCAGACGCGCCGTTCCCGCCCCGTCAAGGTCGCCGACCAGATCAAGGACTGGGTGGTGGAGCGTGACCTGAAACAGGGCGCCAAGCTGCCCAGCGAGGCAGAGATGATCCGCCTCTTCAAGGTCTCCAAGGGCACCGTGCGCGAGGCGATGCGCATTCTGGAGGCACAGGGCCTCATCGTCACCCGCCCCGGCCCCGGCGGCGGCAGTTTCGTCGGCAAGGTCAGCCTCGAACGCGCCAAGTCGCTGCTCGCCAACTATTTCTATTTCCAGGATCTTTCGGTCACCGACATCTACCAGATGCGCAAGGTCGTCGAACCGGAACTGGCCGCCTCGCTGGCCGGCCAACTGACGCCTGACCAGATCGCCGAGTTGCGCCGGCTGGTGCAGCAATACTCCCGCCCCGCAGCCTCGCCCGAGGAGGAACGCGACCAACATATCGCCTCGCTCACCTTTCACGCCAAGCTGGCGGAATATGCGCAGAACCCGCTGATGGCCTTCATGGTGTCCTTCATGGCGCGCATCCTGAGCGACCTGACGGTCTACCGCCGCCTCTACGAGCCCCATAACGAGGAACTGCGCGCGCGAGGGCAGCGCCACCAGCTGGACCTCGTGGAGGCGCTGGAAGCCGGTGACGCCGACCGGGCAGAGGCGATCATGCGCTCCCACATGCTGGGCGCCGAGGCGCTGATGCAGCGGCAAGAGGCGCGGGTCATGCGCCGCTTCATCGCCGAGTAAGGCCCGGTGCCAGCCGCGCATTGCGGTTAACTGGCCGCATGGCCTGCTGCCCTGAAGACGTGGTCGAATGCCGCTCCTCGCAACAGATCACGGACCTGGCCAACCGCCTGTCAGGGCTCCTCGCAGGTTCGGGCCGCGGCCTTTCTGACCAGCGCCTCTTAGTCGGGCTGCACCATCGCGGCCTCCCATTCCTCAAGGAACTGTCTTCGTTTCAGGCGGTCGAGATAGACCAGCAATCCGGGTCCAAGCTGGATCGGGCGGAGGCTGGCGTTCTGCGCCATGGTGCCCGGTGTGATCCCGGGAAAGGCGAACCGGCCGCCGCCGTCCGTCCAGCCGGTTTCGATCAGATGGTCGATGAAGCGCCCTGCCGCCTCCGTCGCCTGCGCCGACGCAGGGATCAGCGCGCTGCGCATCATCACCGTGGTGAAATCCTCGGGCGCGATGATGTGAATGTTCCTACCAAGGTCGTCACGCAACTGCGCATAGCTGCCCAGCACATTGTAGGCGACGGCAAGTCGGCCCGTCGCCACGTCCTCGATCATCGCTGCCGACGCCCCGTAAAGCTGTGGCCTGAGCCCGCCCATCACCTGCACCAGCCGCCAGAAGGTTTCCGAGCTGCGTCCGTCCTGCGTGGCAAAGAGGTAACCCAGCCCGCTCTCGCGCACGTCGTAGGTTCCGATCCGATGCTCGAAACGTTCTGGGTGGTCGCGCAGCACGGTGATCAGGTCCTGCCGGGTGCGCGGCAGCGCCAGCCCGTCGAACGCGTCGCGCGACAGCACGATCGTCGCCGGCTCCAGCGTGAAGGCAAAGACCCGGTCGCGCCAGCGCGCCCAATCCGGCAAGCTGTCCGTGGCCATCGAGCGGTAGGGCCGGGCCAGCCCGTCATTGGCCAACTGGATCTGCAAATCCATCGCCGAGGATATGGCAAGGTCGAACCGTTCGCCTTCCTCGGCCAGCGCCGCGTTGATCTGGGCGGAACTGACCATGACATAGTCAACCGCGACGCCGGGATTGTCGGCCTGGAAGGCCTCGATGAACGGCGTGAACAGGCCAGCGTCGGCGGTGGAGATCACCCGAAGCTGCGCCGTCGGATCCGGCACCGGGAAGGACGCCTGTTCCTCTATCTCGAAGGCTGTCAGCGTCTGTGCGAGCAAGCTCAGCGCAAGGGAAAGGACAATTGCACGCATGCGCCGGGGCCTCCTTCGTTGTTGGCGATGCTCAGGGAACCGTGATGGGCGCGGGCGACCTCCTCGGCGATGGTCAGGCCAAGGCCCGACCCGACAACATCCGACGCGTTTTCGCCGCGTACGAAACGTCTGGTCAGCCGGTCGCTGCCGGTCAGGGGAAAACCGCGCCCGAGGTCGCGGATGGTCAGCGTGGCGCTGCTTGTCTGCACCGTCAAAACCACGCTGATCGGCGTTTCCGACGGGGCATACTTGATCGCGTTATCGAGGATGTTGCGCACCGCGTTCTGAACCAGGATGGCGTCGCCCATGATTTCGGCCTCGTGCGTGGCCTCAAAGGTCAGATCCATGTCCTTCAGGTCCGCCACCGGGCGCAGCCGGGCCACCACATCGCGCACCAGAGGGCGCAGCGCCAGCGGGGTCAGTTCCAGCTGATCGGCGCGCAACGACACCATGGCATGGTCCAGAAGCTGCCCCGCCGCACGGCTGCTTTCGTCGATGGCGCGCATCATCTCGCGCAGGGCCACGCGGTTTTCTTCCTTGTCCACCCGGCGCAGCGTGTTCTCGGCATGAGCGCGCACCGTGGCCAGCGGGGTGCGCACCCGGTGCGCGGCCTCGGCGATGAATTCCTCGGTGCGGTTGAGGGCGCCCGAAAGCCGCGCGATCAGGCTGTTGAGCGACTCGACCAGCGACCGCATCTCGCGCGGAACCTCGGCGACCACCGGGCGAAGGTCCGCAGGCCCCCGGCGCGAGACCGAGCCCGCGAGCCGCTGTAGCGAGGCCGCCGTGCTTTGCCCGGCCAGCACCGCGAGCCCCGCCGACGCAACGAAGAAGCCAAGCCCAAGCAACACCGTCATGCGCAGGATACGGGCCAGCATCTCGGCCTGTGCGTCGCGGGTCTGGCCCACGGTCACGTCGATCCGGGCCGGTGTTCCGTCGATCGACACAAGGCGCGACAGGGTGGCAAGGCGCAGCGCCTCGCCGCGATAGGTGACGGTGTCAAACCCGGCGCTGTCGCCGTCGGCGCGCCGCGCGGCGGGCAGGTCATCATAGCCTGTCAGCCCCTCGCCGTCCTGCGTGATGCGATAGAACACCCGGTCGTCGACCGCGTTGTCGAGCATGGTAAAGGCCGAATAGGGGATATCGACGCGCAGGTCGCCCGATTGCACGGTGGTGGCATCGAGGATCGCCGCAGCCGAGGCGGCAAGGATACGGTCCTGCGATTCCGCCCCGATCTGGCGCGCGAAACTGAACACGATCAGGAACAGCACCACCGCCATCACCGCCGCCCCGGTCAGCAGTTGCAGCGTCAGGCGGCGACGGATGGATCCGGGGCGGGCGCGGCGCCGTTTCATGGCACGCTCAGCCGGTAGCCCAGCCCGCGCACGGTGACGATGGCGACCTCGCTGCCTTCAAGGTGTTTGCGCAGGCGGCCGACATAGACCTCGATCGCGTTTTCCGAGACGTCCTCGTCATATGAAAAAAGCCGGTCGACCAGCTTGGGCTTGGGGATGATCTGGCCGGGGGCCGCGAAAAAAACCTCCAGCAGCCGCAATTCGCGGTTTCGCAGCGTGATCACGGTGTCGCCGTTGGTCAGCGTTCCGGCCAGTGCATCGAATGCGACGGCACCGAATCGCTTCACATTGGTGGCGGCGCCTGTCCGGCGGCGCAGAACGGCACGGCAGCGCGCTTCCAGCTCGGCGAAGTCGAACGGTTTGGGGATGTAGTCATCGGCTCCCATATCCAGTGCGCCGACCCGGTCCGACACTTCGGATCGCGCCGTCAGAACGATTACCGGCGTATCAGCGCCGCGTGCGCGTTGCGCGTTCAGGAAATCGCGCCCGTCGCCATCGGGCAGCATGATATCCAGCAAAATCAGGTCGTATTCCGTGACGCAGGCGAAATCCTCTGCCATGGCGAGGTCCATGGCGTGATCCACCACATGCCCGTCCAGCGCCAGCCGGTCCAGCACGGCGGCGGCAAGCTTTGCGTTATCTTCTACAAGAAGAAACCTCATGGGGCAGGAGACCTCCGGTCCGGGCGTGACAGGTGAATGTCAGGTTCGGGTGATTGAACTCTATCCATGGGCACTTGCCCCACTTTGTCAAACTGGGAGGAGACAATGATGAAATCGACCCTGACACGCCGGGCCTTCGCGGCCGCGGCGGCGGCGGTAATGGGCTTCGCCACCCCCGCGTTGGCCGACAGCCATGGCGGCGGCCCGATGATGGACAGCATCCATTTCCTGATCCCCGGTGGCGCCGGCGGCGGCTGGGACGGCACAGCGCGCGGCACCGGCGAGGCGCTGACCGAAGCCGGCCTTGTCGGGTCGGCGAGCTTTGAAAACATGTCGGGCGGCGGGGGCGGCGTGGCGATCCGCTATATGATCGACAATTCCGAAAGCCAGCACGGCACGATCATGGTGAATTCCACCCCGATCGTGATCCGCTCGCTCACCGGCGTGTTCCCGCAAAGCTTCCGCGATCTGACGCTGATCGCGGGCACCATCGGCGACTACGCCGCGCTCGTCGTCAACACCGACAGCGACATCGAAACCATGGATGACCTGCTGGAGGCGTTCCGCGCCGACCCGAACGGCACCGCCATCGGCGGCGGCTCTGTTCCCGGCGGCATGGATCACCTCGTTGCGGCGATGGTGATGGAAGCGGCGGGCGAGGATCCGCTGGAAGTCAGCTACATCCCGTATGACGCGGGCGGCGCGGCCATGGCCGGGCTTCTGTCGGGCGAAATCGTGGCGCTGTCCACCGGCTTTTCCGAGGCGATCGACCTTGCCAATGCCGGCGAGGTGCGCATTCTCGGCGTGACCGCGTCCGAGCGTGTGGCCGCCTATGAAGATGCGCCCACCATGGTGGAACAGGGCATCGACGTCGAGTTCGTCAACTGGCGCGGTTTCTTCGGCGCCCCGACCCTGTCGGACGAAGAGGCGCAAGCCTACCGCGACGTTCTGGCCGCGATGTATGAGACCGACGCGTGGGAAGAGGTTCGCGCCCGCAATGGCTGGGTCAACATCCACAATTCGGGTGACGAGTTCCGCGCCTTCCTTGAAGCGCAGGAAGAGGCCCTCGGCACCCTGATGCGCACGCTGGGCTTCCTGTAAGTCCGACATCGCCCCGCGCCTGTCGAACGGGCGCGGGGCTTTTTTGACGGGGGTCGAATGCGGCCCCATGCACGGCCACGATGGCGGCAGAGATTTCAGACCAACCGGGGAGGGGGACTGATGGCACTGGACCGATGGGTCGCACTGGTGATCCTTTTGATATGCCTTGTATACGGATACACCGCCTTCTTCACCATGGACGCCAGCCTGCCGCCCTTCATGCAGCGCAACCCTGTCTGGCCCTCGACCTTCCCGAAGTTATTGGCGGTGCTGGGCGCGGTGACCGCGCTGGTGATCCTGCTGGGGCTGGAAAAGCCTGCGAGCGAACCGAAGGCACAGGACATCAATTACCGCCGCCTGCACGACTACAATCTTGGTCAGGCGCTGTCGCTGCTGGCCCTGATGGCGGCTTATGCGTTTCTGCTGCGCCCGGCGGGGTTCCTGATCTCGACCACCGGGTTCCTGATCCTCGGCTCGCTGATCCTCGGCGAACGCCGGTTTCACCTGATGATCCCGATCGCCTTGGTGGCGACGGGGTGCATCTGGTACCTGGTACAGGAGGTGCTGGGCATCTTCCTGCGGCCATGGCCTTTTTTCCTGGGGGTGTGAGCAGATGCTTGAAGGACTGATGATCGGCCTTTCCACGGCCTTTTCCGTAACCAATGTTCTGATGGTCATCGGCGGCTGCCTTATCGGCACCTTCGTCGGCATGCTGCCCGGCCTCGGCCCGATGTCGATCATCGCGATCATGATCCCGGTGGCGATCACCATCGGCGATCCATCGGCGGCGCTGATCCTGCTGGCGGGGGTCTATTACGGGGCCATCTTCGGGGGGTCCACCTCGTCGATCCTGATCAACGCGCCGGGGGTGGCGGGCACCGTCGCCAGCAGTTTCGACGGCTACCCGATGGCGCGGGCGGGCAAGGCGGGCAAGGCGCTGACCATCGCGGCCATCGCCTCTTTCGCCGGGGGCACGGTCGGGGTCGTGCTGTTGATGATCTTCGCGCCGATGCTGTCCTCGGTCGCGCTGCTGTTCCACTCGGCCGAGTATTTCGCGCTGATGGTGGTGGGGCTTTCGGCGATCGCGGCCTTCGCCGGCACCGGCAACGTGGCCAAGGCCGTGCTGATGACGCTTCTGGGCCTGATCATGGCGACGGTCGGCGAGGGCGCCCTTTACAACCTGCCGCGCTTCACCATGGGGCTGATGGACCTGCAATCGGGCTTCAGCTTCATCACGCTGGCAATGGCGATGTTCGCCCTACCCGAGGCGATGTACCTGGTGCTCAACCCGGCCCGGTCAGAGACCGGCGGCGAGGGTGGCAAACAGGGCGAGATCAAGGACCTGCGCATCTCTCGTGCCGAGGCGCGCAGCATCGCACCGGTGATCGGGCGGCAATCGATCCAGGGCTTTTTCATCGGCGTGCTGCCGGGGGCGGGGGCGACCATCGCCTCGTTCCTCGGTTATGCGGTGGAGCGCAACATCGCCACGCATGAGGAACAACAGGAGTTCGGCAAAGGATCAATCAAGGGGCTGGCGGCACCCGAAACCGCCAACAACGCCGCCTGCACCGGGTCTTTCGTGCCGCTCCTGACGCTTGGCATTCCGGGGTCGGGCACCACCGCGATCCTGCTCGGCGCGCTCATTGCGCTGAACGTGACGCCGGGGCCGCGACTGATGGTCGATGATCCGCAGATATTCTGGGCGGTGATCGTCTCGATGTATATCGGCAACCTTGTGCTGCTTGTCCTGAACCTGCCGCTTATCCCTTATATCGCCAAGATCCTTGCGGTGCCGCGCACCTTCCTGATCCCCTTCATCCTCTTTTTCACGCTGATGGGGGCCTATATCGGACAGAATAACGCGACCGAGCTTCTGATCCTCGTCGGTTTGGGCCTGATCGCAACGATCCTGCGCTTTGCCGACTATCCGCTGGCACCACTTCTGATCGGCTTTATCCTCGGCTCGATGCTGGAGGACAATTTCAGCCGGGCGATGCAGCTATATAATGGGCTGGGTTTCATCCTCGAGAGGCCGATGACGCTGGGCCTGCTGGTGCTGGCCGCGCTTCTGGTGGTGGTGCCAAGCTATCGCGCAAGGCGGGCACGGCTGCGGGCCGAGGGGGTTGCGGACGATTGAGGGCGTCTCGGCGCCTGCCGGCACCGACCCCGCGCCTCTTCGCGTGCGCTCATCGGCGGGGGAGGCGGTTGGCCCTTGTGGTAAGGACAAAGGGGCCGCTGCCACCGCGCCTGACGCTCCCCCCCCCCCCCCCCCGAGGTATCTTGGCCAGGATGAAAGTCAGTAGGGGTGTTTTGGCGTGCGGTCGGTGGACAGGCTCCGCTGGTGCTGGTCGACCAGCGTTTCGATCGCGTCGGCGAGGTGCTCTTCGGCGATGTGGGGGGCGCCTGCGGCGGCGCGGATCCTGTGCGCCTCGATCATCACGTCGGCATGGGTGCAGCCGGTGGGTGGCGCGAACCGATAGCAGGCCAGTTCGATCAGCAGGCCCATCGGATCCTTGAAATAGATCGAGTCCATGAAGCCGCGATCCTTCGGGCCGGAATGCGCGATGCCGCGCTCGTCCAGCCGTTTGACCGCCTGTGAAAACGTGGCCTTGCTGACGGCAAAGGCGAGGTGATGGACGCATCCCGGGACGGTCGGGGTGCGGCATGGGTCGGGCACGCGCGATTCGTTGGTGAAGACCGTGATCAGCCGACCGTCGCCCGGGTCGAAATAGAGGTGCCCATCGCCCGGGTTGTCGAGATTGGGCTGGTCGAAGATGAAGGGCATGCCGAGCACCCCTTCCCGGAAATCAATCGAGGTCTGGCGGTCTGCCCCCGTCAGCGTGATATGATGCACGCCCTGCACCTGTAGCTTTCGCATGGTGATCTCCCGTTCAGGGCGGGAGTTCAGGGGACAACGCCCGATCCGCCAAGACCGGGCGCTGCGCCGGTTCGCAGGGCAGCTGTGCGGAGCAGGTGGGTGGCCCCGCTTCAGCCGGCCGCCCGCGCGCTGCGCTTGCGGTCGTGCGGGTCGAGGATGCGTTTGCGCAGGCGGATCGCGTTCGGTGTCACCTCCACAAGTTCGTCATCGTCGATATAGGCGATGGCCTGTTCCAGCGACATGGTGACCGGCGTGGTCAGGCGCACGGCCTCATCCGTGCCCGATGCCCGCACGTTGGTCAGCTTCTTGCCCTTCAGCGGGTTCACTTCCAGATCGTTGTCGCGGTTGTGTTCGCCGATGATCATGCCGGTGTAGATCGGTTCCTGCGCGCCGATGAACATCTTGCCGCGATCTTCGAGGTTCCACAACGCATAGGCCACGGACACGCCGTTTTCCATCGAGATCAGCACGCCTTGGCGGCGACCCGGAATCGGCCCGCGATAGGGGGACCATTCGTGGAATACCCGGTTCAGGACGCCGGTGCCGCGGGTGTCGGTCAGGAATTCGCCATGATACCCTATCAGCCCGCGCGACGGCACATGCGCGATGATCCGGGTCTTGCCGGCGTTCTGCTTCATCTCGGCCAGCTCGCCCCGGCGTGGGCCGGTCAGCTTCTCGATCACCGCGCCGGCATATTCGTCATCCACGTCGACGGTGATTTCCTCGATCGGTTCCAGCTTCGTTTCGCCGTCGTCGCGCATCAGAACCTGTGGCCGGCTGATCGACAGCTCGAAGCCTTCGCGGCGCATGTTCTCGATCAGCACGCCCATCTGCAACTCGCCGCGCCCGGCGACCTCGAACGCTTCGCCGCCGGGGGTGTCGGTGACGCGGATGGCGACGTTCGATTCGGCCTCCTTCATCAGCCGTTCGCGAATCACCCGGCTTTGCACCTTCTTGCCGTCGCGGCCCGCGAGGGGGCTGTCGTTGATGCCGAAAGTGACCGTGATGGTGGGCGGGTCGATGGGCTGAGCCGAGAGCGGTTCGTCCACTGCAAGAGCGCAGATCGTGTCGGCCACGGTTGCCTTGGACATGCCGGCAAGCGAGACGATGTCGCCGGCCATCGCCTCTTCGATGTCCTGCTGTCCCAGCCCCCGAAAGGCCTGAATGCGGGTGACGCGGAAGCGCTCGATATTCTCGCCAAGACGCGACAGCGCCTGCACCGTCGCCCCCACCTTGAGCCTGCCCGACTCGACCCGCCCGGTCAGCAGCCGACCGACGAAGGGATCGGCGCCGAGGGTGGTGGCGAGCATGCGGAAATCCTCATCCTTGCGGGCGAGTTGCCGGGGCTTTGGCACATGGTTCACGATAAGGTTGAACAGCGCGTGCATGTCCTTGCGCGGCCCGGTCAATTCGGAATCGGCCCAGCCGTTGATGCCCGAGGCATACATATGCGGAAAATCGAGCTGGTCGTCATCCGCGTCGAGCGTCGCGAAGAGATCGAACACCTCGTTGAGCGCCCGGTCGGGTTCGGCGGCGGGCTTGTCGACCTTGTTCAAGACCACGATCGGGCGCAGCCCGAGGCGCAGCGCCTTCGCGGTGACGAATTTTGTCTGCGGCATCGGTCCCTCGGCGGCATCGACCAGCAGCACCACGCCGTCGACCATCGAGAGGATGCGTTCCACCTCGCCGCCGAAATCGGCGTGGCCGGGTGTGTCGACGATGTTGATGCGGGTGCCTTTCCACTCGACGCTGGTCGGCTTGGCGAAGATGGTGATGCCGCGTTCGCGTTCCAGATCGTTGGAATCCATCGCCCGTTCGGCCACGGCCTGATTGGCGCGGAAGGCGCCCGATTGTTTCAGAAGTTCATCAACCAGCGTGGTCTTGCCATGGTCGACATGCGCGATGATCGCGATATTGCGGAGGTCCATGCGACTGGGCCTTTCAAATAAAGAGGGTTGCGACGGGCGTTACAGCGCCGCGCCGGGAATGGCCAGTCGAAAAACTCCGCCAAGGGGTCGTGGTCCGGTCAGTCGTGTCTGCGCAGGCGCACCACGACATCCACCTTCGCCACCTCATAGCCCTCGGGCGGCACCGGCAGGGCGGCGATCTTCAGGTCCGAAGAGGCGACATCGACCAGCCGGCCATCCTCCTCGTAGTAGAAATGCGGGTGATCGTCGGTGCGGGTGTCAAAATAGCTGCGGGTGCCGTCGACGGTGACGTCCTTGATCAGCCCGGCCTCGCAAAAGGCGCGCAGCGTGTTGTAGACGGTGGCCAGCGATACCCTGTCCCCCGCCGCGACGCTGGCCGCGTGCAGCCCTTCGGCCGTCACATGCCGGTGCTGCCCGTCGCCAACCAACAGCGTCGCCAGCGACAGGCGCTGCCGGGTCGGGCGCAGGTTTGCGCGGGCCAGCCATTTGGAACTGCGTTCAAGCGTTTCCGGGGTCATTCAACCGCTCATCATTTGCGTTGTCCTGCAATATATGCGCGACCACCCCCGGTTTTCAAACGGATTCGGTCAGATTGACCGCCGCGTGGCCCGTAGCGCGCACCTTGCGCCACGGGTTCGGCGGGTGCTAGGGGGTAACGAATTCATGACGCCCGAACCGCCGGGCAACGGAAGAGGGCAGACGGGATGACAGACTACCCTACCAGTTTCGACAAGGACGATCTGCTGCGATGCGCGCGCGGGGAGCTTTTCGGCCCCGGCAACGCGCAGCTGCCCGAACCGCCGATGCTGATGATGGACCGGATCACCGACATCTCCGGCGATGGCGGTGCGCATGGCAAGGGTCACGTGCTGGCGGAGTTCGACATCACCCCCGACCTTTGGTTCTTTTCCTGCCACTTCCCCGGCAACCCGATCATGCCGGGCTGCCTCGGGCTGGACGGGCTGTGGCAACTGACGGGCTTCAACCTCGGCTGGCGCGGCTGGCAGGGGCGGGGCTACGCGCTCGGCGTGGGCGAGGTGAAGCTGACCGGCATGGTGCGCCCCGACCGCAAGCGGCTGACTTACAGGATCGACTTCACCAAGGCGCTGCAAACCCGCCGCCTGACGATGGGTGTTGCCGACGGGATCGTCGAGGCCGACGGTGAGGTGATCTACCAGGTCAAGGACATGAAGGTGGCGCTCAGCGAAAGCTGATCGCTGCCCGCGCACAATGCGTCAGGTCCGCACGATATTTCCGAATGCCGCGCGAGTCGCGCGCCGAATGTCCCTGAGCCGCGCGAGAATGCGGAAAACACGCTGTCTTTCCATAGTATAACCGCGGCAACAGCGACAGGAGCCGCCGCATGGCAAAGACATACGTTCACCAATCCATCGCCCGCGCCGTCGAGGATCACGGCATCGACACCATGTTCGGCCTGATCGGCGACGCCAACCTGTTCATGGTCGACAGTTTCGTGCGCGATTGCGGCGGGCAGTTCGTGCCGGCCGCGCATGAGGGCAGCGGCGTTCTGATGGCGCTGGCCTATCACCAGGTCACTGGCCGGGTCGGGGTGGCGACCGTCACCCACGGCCCCGGCCTGACCAACACCACCACCGCGCTGACCGAGGGCGTGCGCGGGCAGGCGGCGATCGTGCTGCTGGCCGGCGACACGCCGGTCGACAATCCCGGCCACCTGCAAGGCATCGACCAGCGCGAGCTGGTCAAGGCCACCGGGGCCGGGTTCGAACAGCTGCGCACCCCCGAAACCGCCGCCGTGGACGTGGCCCGCGCCGTCTATCGCGCGCAGGTGGAACGCCGGCCCATCGTACTCAACATGCCGGTGGAATTCATGTGGCAGACGGTGACGCACAGCCGCAACGTGCTCGACGTGTTCACGGCGCCGGGCGGTGTGGCCGAGGGCGGAATCCTCGACGAGGCCATCGGCATGATCGCCTCGGCGCGGGCGCCGATCATTCTGGCCGGGGGCGGTGCCATCGGGGCGCGCGACAGCCTGATCAAGCTGGCCGACCGGCTGGAGGCGCCGCTAGCCACCACGCTCAAGGCCAAGGGGCTGTTCACCGGCCACCCCTACGACATGGATATCTTCGGCACCCTCTCCACCCCCGCCGCCTATGACCTGATCGCGCGCGCCGATTGCATTGTCGCCTTCGGCACCGGGCTGCACAGCTTCACCACCGACCGGGGCAAGCTGCTGAAGGGCAAGCGCATCATTCAGGTCGATGTCGAACCGACCGCCATCGGCAACAGCCTGCATCCCGATGCTGCGCTTGTTGCGGATGCCGGGCTGACGGCGGAAACGATCACCTGGTGGCTGAACGAGGCGGAGGTGCCCTCAAGCGGCTTTACCCGTGACCTCGATACCGAGACCCTGACCGCCCATCCGGTTGGCAAGACCACGTCCGGCGACGGCTTCGTCAACTATGTTCACGCGCTCGAACGGCTGGAAGAGGCGCTGCCGAAGGACCGCATCCTTGTCACCGATGGCGGGCGTTTCATGACCGAGGTCTGGTGCCGCATCTCCGTTCCCGACCCGCGCAGCAACGTCGTAACCGCAAATTTCGGAGCCATCGGGCAGGGCCTGCAACAGGCGATCGGCGCCGGCGCAGCGGCGCCGGGACGGCCGGTTGTGCTGTTCTCCGGCGATGGTGGCTTCATGATGGGCGGGATCAACGAATTCAACACCGCCGTGCGCCTCGGGCTCGACCTGATCGTGATCATCGCCAACGATTCCGCCTACGGGGCGGAGCATATCCAGTTCCGTGATCGCAAGATGGACCCGAGCCTGTCGACCTTTGACTGGCCCTCTTTCGCGGCGGTGGCGACAGCGCTGGGCGGCACCGGGATCGCGGTGGCCTCCGCCGAGGAGCTCGAAACCGCGATCACGGCGCTCGAGGCTCGCACCGGTCCGGTGCTGATCGACCTGAAACTCGACCCCAACGATGTGCCCCGGATGCGGCTCTGACGGACCGCGCCGCCGGGGTGGCCGCCGAATCCGGTGCTCTGCCCTTGCCCTGCTTCCCGTCCCTGTCCTACAAAGGCCCGACTTGTGAAAAGGAGGCCACATGCGCCGAGTAGTTGTCACTGGCCTTGGGATCGTCTCGTCGATCGGGAACAATGCCGACGAAGTCACCGCCGCCCTGCGCGCGGGCCGATCCGGGATCGAGGCGAGCCCCGAGATGGCCGGGCACGGCTTTCGCAGCCAGATCGCCGGGACGCTCAAGATCGACCCGAAGGACCACGTGGACAAGCGCACCCTGCGCTTCATGGGGCCGGGCGCGGCCTATGCCCATATCGCCATGCAGCAGGCCATCGCCGATGCCGGGCTCAGCGAGGATCAGATCGTGAACCCGCGCACCGGCCTTGTCGCCGGGTCCGGCGGCCCCTCGACCAGTGCCATGCTGACGGCGCACCAGACGGTGCTGAAATCCGGTGCCACCAAGCGCATCGGCCCGTTCGCGGTGCCCAAATGCATGTCGTCCACGATCTCGGCCAACCTTGCCACGGCCTTCAGCATCAAGGGTATCAACTATTCCATCACCTCGGCCTGTTCGACCAGCCTGCACTGCATCGGCAACGCCACCGAGCAGATCATGATGGGCAAGCAGGACGTGATGTTCGCCGGCGGCGGCGAGGAACTGGACTGGACCCTCTCCTGCCTGTTCGATGCCATGGGCGCGATGTCCTCCAAGCGCAACGATGACCCGACGGCGGCCAGCCGCGCCTTCGATCAGGACCGCGACGGGTTTGTGATCTCGGGCGGCGGCGGCATCGTGGTGCTGGAGGATCTCGACCACGCCCTGGCGCGCGGCGCGACGATCTACGCGGAAGTCACCGGCTTTGCCGCCACCTCTGACGGCCACGACATGGTGGCCCCCTCGGGCGAGGGCGGCGAACGGGCCATGCGGCTGGCGCTGCAAACCCTGCCCGAAGGCCGCAAGGTCAGCTATATCAACGCCCATGGCACCTCGACCCCGGTGGGCGACGTGGGCGAGGTCGAGGCCGTGCGCCGCGTTTTCGGCGAGGGTCATGTCCCCCCGATCAGTTCCACAAAGTCGATGACCGGCCACGCGCAGGGCGCGTCGGGTGCATTGGAGGCGATCTTCTGCCTTCTGATGCTGAAGGGCGATTTCATCACTCCGTCGATCAATGTCGACACGCTCGCGGCAGGCATCAACCCGGGCGAGGTCGCCACCGCGTTGGTCGATGGGGCCGGGCTAGATACCGTGATGACCAACAGCTTCGGCTTCGGCGGCACCAACGGGTCGATGCTGCTTTCCAGATATAACGGATAAAGATCATGGCAGACTTGATGACGGGCAAGCGCGGGCTGATCATGGGCGTGGCCAATGACCGCTCGATCGCGTGGGGCATTGCCAAGGCGATGCGCGCGGAAGGGGCAGAACTGGCGTTCTCCTACCAGGGCGAGACCTTCGGCAAACGCGTCAAACCGCTGGCCGACCAGCTAGGGGTCGAGTTGATGGTGGATGTGGACGTGACCGATGATGCCTCGCTTGACGCCTGTTTTGCCAGGATCGCGGCGGATTGGGGCAAGCTCGATTTTGTCGTCCACGCCATCGCGTTTTCCGACAAGTCGGAACTGGCCGGACGGTTCATCGACACCAGCCGCGAGAACTTCCGCACCTCGTTGACCATCTCCTGCTATTCGCTGATCGACGTCGCGCGCCGGGCGGAACCCTTGATGACGACGGGCGGCACCATCCTGACGCTGACCTATCTGGGGTCGAACCGGGTGACGCCGTTCTACAACGTCATGGGGGTGGCCAAGGCGGCGCTGGAAAGCGCGGTGCGCTACCTGGCCAATGACATGGGGCCGAACAAGGTGCGGGTGAACGCGATCAGCCCCGGCCCGATGAAGACGCTGGCCGGGGCGGCGATCACGGGCGCGCGGCGCACCTTCAACACCGCGCGCGACAACGCCCCGCTGCGCGAAAACGCGACGCTGGAGGCGATCGGCGGCACCGCCGTTTATCTCGCGTCGGATTACGGTGCCTGCACCACGGGCGAGATCATCGCCGTCGATGGCGGCTACCATGTGCTGGGGATGATGCAGCCCGACAACCTCTGAGCGCGCCGCTCCTCAAGGCCGCGTCGGCGGCCTTTCCTCGCGAAGAGCGCCCCAGAGGGCGGCGATGAGCGGCACCCGAAGGGGCCGCCCGGATCGGATCAGCCGACCGATACGACCTTGACCGCAAAGGTCAGGTCCTTGCCCGCCAGCGGGTGGTTGGCGTCGAGCGTCACGGTGCTTTCGTCGGCCTCGGCCACTACGACGGGGATTGTCTGCCCGTTCGGGGCCTGCATCTGCAATTGTGTGCCCGGATCGGTCGGGATGTTGGCGGGGATCTGGTCGCGCGGGATCTGCTGCATCGCGTTCGGATCGCGCTCGCCATAAGCCTGATCGCAGGCGACGGTGACGGTCTTTTCCTCGCCTTCGGTCATGCCCTCGACGGCGGCTTCCAGCCCGGGGATGATCTGGCCTTCGCCGAGGGTAAAGCTCAGCGGGTCGCGCCCTTCGGAGCTGTCGAAGACGCTGCCGTCGGACAGCGTGCCGGTGTAGTGAAGTGCAACAGTGGTGCCTGACGTAGCCTGTGCCATAAAGTCTTCCTGTTTTTTTTGGGGGGGGGTGAGTTTACGGGGTGGGCCTGAAATCCCGGCCCAATTCCTTCCGATGTACCCAATAAGGCTATCAGGCCATATCGTGATGTAAACCAGAATTCCCGATCCCGCCGTGACAGGCGCTTTTCCCCGGACGCGGCTTGTGCAACTCTGCGCCGAAAAGGGGGACAGGATGACCATCACCACCTGCGTTTTCGACGCTTACGGCACGCTCTTCGATGTCAACGCCGCCGCCCGCGAGGTGGCAGCCGAACCGGGGCAGCAGGTTTTCGCCTCCGTCTGGCAAGAGGTCGCCGCCCATTGGCGCGCCAAGCAGTTGCAATACACCTGGATTCGGGCGCTGACCGGCCACCATACCGATTTCTGGCGCGTCACGCAGGACGGGCTCGACTGGGCGCTGGAAAAGACCGGCCAGAGCGATCCGGAATTGCGCGAACGCCTGCTCGGCCTCTACTTCACCCTCGACGCTTACCCGGAAGTGCCCGACATGCTGGCGACGCTGAAGGCGCAGGGCCTGAACACCGCGATCCTGTCCAACGGCTCGCCCGACATGCTGCAAGGTGCGGTCGACAGCGCCGATCTGGCGGCGCTGCTCGACGCGGTGATCAGTGTCGAAAGCGTCGGCATCTTCAAACCCGATGCCAGCGTCTACAAGCTGGTGGGCGAGCGATTCGGCTGCGACAAGGATCAGGTGCTGTTCGTGTCCTCGAACGGCTGGGATGCGACATCGGCCCGCGCCTACGGGTTCCGTGTGCTCTGGGTCAACCGTGCTGGCGAGCCGCTGGATCGCCTGCCGGACCCGCCCGACCGCACCGCCGCCGATCTCACCCATGTTCCGGCCATCGCAAGGGAATTCTGATGCAATATGTCACCGCCGATGACGGGCTTCGGCTTGCCTATGATGACCAAGGCAGCGGCCCCGCGCTTCTTTGCCTGCCGGGCCTGACCCGAAACATGGCCGATTTCGAGCCGGTGGTGGCGCATTTCGCCCACCGCGCCCGCATCATCCGTATGGATTTCCGGGGCCGGGGCGCGTCGGATCATGACCCGGACTTTCACAATTACACCGTGCTGCGTGAAGGCGCGGACGTGCTGAACCTGCTCGATCATCTGGGGTTGGACAGGGCCGCCATCCTTGGCACCTCGCGCGGCGGGCTGGTGGCGATGACACTGGCCGGTGCCCACGCGGACCGCCTTGCCGGGGTCTGTTTCAACGATATCGGCCCGGTGGTAGAGGCAGAGGGGCTTTCCTGCATCATGGGCTACCTTGGCCAACCGCCGGTGGATGCCGATTTCGACACCGCCCTCCGCAACCTGCCAAGGCGGATGGCCGCGCGGTTCCCTGACGTGCCGCAGACGACATGGGCCGCCCATATCCGCCGGGTCTGGCAGGTGGGCGAGGATAGCCACCTGTCGCTGCGCTACGACCCGAAGCTGCGCAACGCGGTCGAGGCGCAGATGAAGGCGTCCGATCCGCAGCGCCCGCCCGACCTTTGGCCGCTCTTCGCGGCGCTCGGCGGCTTGCCCGTGGCGCTGATTCGGGGTGAGAATTCCGACCTGCTCTCATCCGATACCGCCGCCAAGATGCAGGCCATGCGCCCCGACATGATCTTCGCCATTGTGCCGAACCGGGGCCATGTGCCGTTTCTGGACGAACCCGAGAGCCTGTCCGTTATCTCCCGCTTTCTGGATCGCCTGACATGACCGATATCGCCATGATCGAGGCCGCCGCCGCGCGGCTTGAGGGTCGCGCCCGCCGCACGCCGCTCCTCTCCTCGCCCTTCCTCGACGAGATCGCCGGCCGCCGGGTTCTGGTCAAGGCGGAGGCGTTGCAACACACCGGCAGCTTCAAGTTTCGCGGCGGCTGGTCGGCGGTCTCGGCGCTTGATCCCGCGACGCGCGACCGCGGCGTCTTTGCCTATTCCTCGGGCAATCACGCGCAGGGCGTGGCCTACGCGGCAAGGCTGCATGGCGTGCCCGCTGTCATTCTCATGCCCGCCGATGCGCCGCGCCTCAAGATCGCCAACACCCGCGCGCTTGGCGCCGAGGTCGTCACCTATGACCGCGAAGGGATGACCGCGATGCGCTTGGCGCAAGGCTGGCGCGGGATCGCGGCCTGACCCTGATCAAGCCCTTCGACGATCCGCAGGTGATCGCGGGGCAGGGCACAGTCGGGCTGGAGATTGCCGAACAGGCGGCAGCGGCGGGCGTGTCCAAGGCCGACGTGCTGGTCTGCTGCGGCGGCGGAGGGCTGACCTCCGGCATTGCCTTGGCGTTGGAGGGCAGGGCCCCCGGCCTGCGCGCGCGGCCCGTGGAGCCCGAGGGTTACGATGATGTCGCCCGCTCGCTTGCCTCTGGCCGGATCGAGCGTAACGCGCGGATATCGGGCTCGCTCTGCGACGCGATTATCACACCCGCGCCGGGCGAGATGACCTTCCCGATCATGCAGCGCCTCTGCGGCCCCGGCGTGGTGGTGCCCGAACGCGATTGCCTGCGTGCAATGGCGCTGGCCTTTACCCGGCTCAAACTGGTGCTGGAACCGGGTGGCGCGATTGCGCTTGCGGCGGCGCTGTTGCATCCCGAAACGGTGCAGGGCGAGGCGGTGATCGCGGTGGCTTCGGGCGGCAACGTGGATGCGGGCCTTTTTGCCAGGTTGCTGGGGGACTTTGGCGAGGCCGGCTAACCCTCGGCCCCGTTCTTGCGCCGCGCCGCGACCGCCGCTGCGAAATCCCGCGCCTCGCGCGGCGCCTGCCCCGGCATCGCCCCCGGCACAACTGCCGCCGCCAGGTCCAGCCCCGGATACGCCGCCTGAAGCAATTCCGGCAGCGGCATCCCCGTCGCCACCGCCTCTTTGCATGCGGCTTTCACGCGTGCCTGCGCCTCGGGGCGCGGCAGATGCGTGGCCAGCGCGAAACTCAGCGCCTCGGCATGGATCAGCCCGAGCGGCGCGTTCAGGCGGCCCGCCATCGCACCTGCCTGCACCTTCAGCCCCTCGGCCAGATCAGCAGCCAGCGCCAGCCCCTTCGCAGCACCCATGACCATAGCCGGCAGGCTCAGCCACTCGGTGAACCACGCCGCGCCGTCGCGCTGCTGCCGGTGCAGCGCCGCGCCCTGCACCGCGCCATTGAGCGCCTGCACATGCCGCGCCAGCGCCACCAGCACCGAGGCCCCGACCGGGTTCTGCTTTTGCGGCATGGTGGAGCTTTCGCCAGACTCGGCAAAGCGAACCTCGCCGGTATCGCTTTGCGCAAGCAGCAGCAGGTCCTCACCGATCTTGCCCGTGCTACCTGTGGCCAGCGTAAGCCAGCCGGCCAGCTCGCCCACATGATCCCGCGTCGTGTGCAGCGACCGCCCCGGATCTTCCAGCTTCAGCGCCTCGGCCAGCCGCACCCGCGTCTCTGCGGCTTCGTGGCCCAGCGCCGCCCCTGTCCCCGCCGCGCCCGACAGCGACACCGCCAGAACCCGTGCCCGCAAAGCCGCCAGCCGATCGAGATGCGCCAGAAAAGGCCAGCCCCAGCTTGCCGCCACCGCGCCAAAACTCGTCGGTGCCGCCGTCTGGCCATAGGTCCGCGCCACCATCGGCGTCTCCGCATGCGCCTGCGCCAGCCGCGCCAGCGCGTCCAGCAGCCGGTCGGCCCGCGCCCCGATCAGCGCCAGCGCCTGGCGCAGACGCAGCGCCAGCCCGGTGTCGATGATATCCTGCGACGTCGCCCCCCAATGCGCGTATTGCGCATGGTCCGGCGCCTCCATGGCCTTGCGAAAGGCCGCGACCAGCGCCGGCACCGAGACCCCGTTCTGCCCGGTCGCCTGCGCCAGCGCCGCCGGGTCGATCTGCACCTCCTGCGCGGATCGGTGGATGAAGGCCGCGCTTTCGGCCGGGATCGTACCCAGGTCGCCCTGCACGCGGGCCAGCATCCCCTCGACCAGCAGCATCGCCCGGATCTCGGCGCTGTCGGAAAACAGCGTCGCCACCTCGCGATCCGTGAACAGGTCGCGGTAAAGCGCGCTGTCGAAGGGGCTGATGCTCATGCCGAGTCTCCATGGCCGATTGCGGTGAGGAACCCGGTCAGTGTATCGGCGAAGAGGGCAGGGGAGTCCACGCAAGGCAGATGCCCGGCCCCGCGCAACAACTCGAAGCGCGATCCGGGTATCAGGTCGGCCAGTTCGCGCACGAGGTCGGGCGGGGTGGACCGGTCCTCGGTGCCGACGGTGACCAGCGCGGGCAGGTGCAGCCCGCTTGTCGGGGTGAGGAAATCGGTGCCCGCGATCGCCTCGCAGGTGGCGGCGTAGCCTTCCGGGTCCTGCCGGTCCAGCATGTCGCGCACCCAGTCCAGCTTGCCGCCCGCGCGGACCTTTTGCGAAAACCAGCGCGCCATCACCGCGTCGCTGACCGCGGTCATCCCCTCGGCACGCACCTCTGCCGCCCGCGCCTGCCAGCCTGCCTTGGTGCCGATCTTGGGCGCGGTGCCCGACAGGACCAGCCCGCGCACCAGGTCGATCCGCTTGACCGCCAGCCCCTGCGCCACCAGCCCGCCGACCGAGAGCCCGACGAAGACGGCATCGCGAAGCATAAGCGCCTCCAGCAGCGCCTCGGCATCGTGCACCAGCGCGCCCATGCCATAGGGCCCGCTCGGACAATCGCTGCCGCCATGTCCGCGCAGATCGTAGCGGATCGCCCGGAACCGGCCGGGCAGCGCCGCGACAACACCGTCCCAAATCGCGAGATCCGTGCCCAGTGCGCCGGCAAACATCACCGGCGCCCCGCCGGGATCGCCGCTTTCCTCGACGTTCAGTGTCACTTGCCCCAGATCGACCCGCGCCATCGCATACCCTCCAACGTCGCTGCTTTTCCGACACCGGGCCCGCTGCTGCAACCCGTCCCTTCTTCTTTGCGCAAATACTCCCGCCGGAGGCATCCCGCCCGCTCCGCACTCCCACCGGTTCGGATCGACGCGCAGGCAGTCGCGCCGAAGACGGCCCCGAAAAGGGCCGGATGAGGTGCCCGTCAATCGCATCCGAGAGAATACCGCACGCCCCTCTTGCAAGCTGCGCTCCAGCCCCGCAGTCTCGCCCTGAAGCGCCAAGGGGGAATCGCCAGATGACAAGAGTGAACGCCGCCGTCTGCCACGCGTTTGGCACCGATCTGACGATAGAACAGGTCGAATTGCGCAGCCCCGGCCAGGGCGAGGTCGAGGTACGGCTCGATGCGGTGGCGATCTGCCATTCCGACATCTCGTTCATCGACGGCGCGTGGGGCGGCGACCTGCCGGCGGTCTATGGCCACGAGGCGGCCGGCCGGGTCACCGCCACCGGCCCCGGTGTCACCGCCTACGCACCGGGTGACACCGTCTTGGTCACACTCATAAAATCCTGTGGCACCTGCGGTTCCTGCGCGTCCGGCGCGCCGGTTTATTGCAGCGATAACGCGCCGGTGGACCCTGCTATCCGCCTTGCCGACGGGACCGAGGTCATCAAGGCGATGAACTGCGGTGCCTTCTCCGAGGCCGCCGTCGTGCATCACAGCCAGCTTGCGCCGCTGCCCGACGACATGCCCGCCGATGTGGCCAGTCTGCTGGCCTGCGGGGTGATCACCGGCGTCGGTGCCGTAATTAACACGGCGCAGGTGCGCCCCGGCCAGAACGTGGTGGTGATCGGCGCTGGCGGGGTCGGGCTCAACGCCATTCAGGGCGCGCGCATCGCCGGCGCCGCGCGCATTATCGCGGTCGACCTGTCGCAGGAAAAGCTGAACGATGCCAAGGTCTTCGGGGCCACGGACGGGGTGCTTGCCAGCATCGAGAAACCGTGGACAGAGGTTGCGCGCATCACCGGCGGGCGCATGGCGGATGCGGTCTTCGTCACCGTGGGCGCGATCCCGGCCTACCTGCAATCGCTGCGCTTTCTTGCGCGCGGCGGCGTGACCTATGCTGTCGGCATGCCCCATAGCGGTGCTACCATGGCGTTTGAGCCGGTGATCCTCGCCGCCGTGGGGCAGGGCATCAAGGGCTCCAAGATGGGCGACGCGGTGCTGGCGCGCGACATTCCGTGGATGGTCGACATGTACCGCCAGGGCCGGCTGAAGCTGGACGAGCTGATCTCCAACCGCTGGCGCCTCGACCAGATCAACGAGGCGATCGCCGACACCAGGGCAGGCCATGCCCGCCGTAACGTGATTGTGCTGTCATGAAGCTGCAAGACCTTGAAATCTTTGTGATTGCCCCGCCCAACCCCGGCATGGGCGGGCGCTACTGGATCGTGACGAAACTGACCACCGCCTGCGGCATCACCGGCTACGGCGAATGCTACGCGTCCTCTGTCGGGCCAAAGGCGATGCGCGCCGTGATCTCGGACGTGTTCGAGCGCTACGTCGAGGGCGAAAGCCCCGAAAACGTCGAGCGGATGTTCCGCCGCACCTATTCCTCGGGCTTCACGCAGCGCCCGGACCTGACCGTCATGGGCGCCTTCGCGGGGCTGGAAATCGCCTGCTGGGATATCCTCGGCAAGGCGCGCAACCGGCCGGTCTGGGCGCTTCTGGGCGGCCGGATGAACGACCGGTTGCGCGCCTATACCTACCTTTATCCGCTGGCCCATCATGACCGGGCGGCGTTCTGGATCTCGCCTGAGATGGCTGCCGAAAGCGCCGCTGACTGCCTCGCGCGCGGTTACACCGCAGTGAAATTCGACCCCGCCGGCCCCTACACGATGCGCGGCGGTCACATGCCTGCAATGTCCGACATCACCCGCTCGGTGGCCTTTTGCAAGACGATCCGAGAGGCCGTGGGCGACCGCGCCGACCTGCTCTTTGGCACCCATGGCCAGTTCACTCCGGGCGGCGCGATCCGGCTTGGCCAGGCGCTTGAACCCTACAGCCCGCTGTGGTTCGAGGAGCCGGTGCCGCCCGACAATCCCGCCGCCATGGCCGAGGTCGCGCGTGCCGTGCGCATCCCTGTCGCCACCGGCGAGCGGCTGACCACCAAGGCCGAATTTGCCGAGGTGCTGCGCGCAGGCGCCGCGACGATCCTGCAACCGGCGCTTGGCCGGGCCGGGGGCATCTGGGAGGGCAAGAAGATCGCCACGCTGGCGGAGGTCTTCGGCGCGCAGATGGCGCCGCACCTCTATGCCGGGCCGGTGGAATTGGCGGCCAATGTGCATCTTGGTGTGACCTGCCCCAACCTTCTGCTGGTCGAAACGATCGAGACCGATTTCCACCGCGACCTCATCGGCGGCACGATCCGGGTGGAAAACGGGTTCATCCGAGCGCCGGAGGAACCGGGGCTGGGGATCGACTTCAACGAGGATCTTGCCCGCGCCCATCCCTGCGCCCGCACCGGGCTTCACCTCGAGGCGCAGGACGCGCCTTGTGATTGGCATGACGGCAACGCCTTCGCGGGGGGGGCGCAGGACTAGGGGACACCTGACGAGAGGGCCCTGCCCCGGGCGCTGCGGTCACGACGGGCGGCTATTGCGGAACACAGCGGACGGTGCTCCATCCTCGCATGGAACCGGGAAAGTCATAAGACAAGGCGTGCTTGCACGCCCCCCATCCCGGCAAGGCCAAACAACCGCAAAGCGCTCAAACCGACCGTCGCATTCGGGCCGACGCGATGGCAGCCCGCGCATGCGAGGCGGCGGAATGAGCGGGGCGGTTCAACAAAAGAACGGCACCCCGAAAGGTGCCGTTTCAAGGGGTCTGCCCGCGCCGCGACATCGAGCGCGTCGGGTGTCACGCTTGCGCAGTGTGGCCCGTGTCTTTGATCCCGGCGTCTTCACGGCGGGCTTCGACGTATTTGTAGATGGCGTTGGCGCCCATCGTGCAGCACACGACGGTGGCGATGCAGGCAAGGTAAAGTGTCATACGGATACTCCTTTTAATTGTGACGTGAGGCGATCTTCGCCCGTATTTATGGCACGTTGACGGCGCCGAGAGGGAAATGATCAGCCATTACAATCTTACCTGCCTTGACGATCAGACCAGGCGCATGGTTCGTTGCGCGATCCTGAAGGGCGCGTCGGCTCCCCGCTACCAGGTGCCGATTCCCCAACCGCTGCGACTGTTCGCAGCGGGGCGGGACCAGCGGATCCATACGCTGCCGCCCTACACGAAGGCCATCAGCCTTGACTTCGAGGATTACCCGTTCGATCCCTTGCGTGCCGATCATCCCTGCGCGCTGAGCGGCGCGACCGACAGCTACCTTGACGAGGGGACCAGCGACGATTCGGATGGGCGCATGTTCGTCTGCTCCGACACTGATTACTGCGCCGGACAGCGGGGCGACGATGCGGCTTGCGGCCGGGAAATTTTCGAGGAAAATTTTCTGGGGGAGGAAATTCTTCCAGAAGAATTTTTCGCCAGCGGAAAGGGTAGGGCAGATGACTTCGCTTCTTGAGGTTCGAACCCTCTTCACGTCTCGTGCTCATAGTGTCGGCTGCCGGGATGCGTTCTTCACGCTCTGGCCGGGCGCGGTGCTGGGCATCTTGGGCGAATCCGGCTCGGGCAAGTCGGCGTTGCTCGATTGGCTGGCCGGCCACCTGCCGCAGGACACCGGCGAGGCGATCTTCGACAGCCGCACCACCGAGGGCCCGCGCGACGGGCTGCGCATGCGGATCAGCGCCGGCGGCAATGCCGGTGAACGGCTCACGGCGTCAGGCGCGCGCCCTTACGGCCAGGTCCGCGGCGCGGCGGCCGATTGTCAGACCAGGGTGGAGATCGACACTTGCGGCATGGATGACCGGCCCTCGGGGTTCTCGGGCGGGATGCAGCAAAGACTGGTCGGTTCTGTGTTACAGGTGTGACATGTTGAAGGCTTACACCATCATGGGCCGGGGTCTTGGACCGGCCGACAGGATCGAGGATGCCCTGTGGATCGACCTTGTCCGGCCCAATGATGAAGAGGTTCGGTCGCTGGCGGAGCTTGGGCTTGATGTGCCAAGCCTGGCCGATATGGAAGAGATCGAGATTTCCAACCGGCTTTACCGTGAAGACGAGATCGAAACCCTGACCGTGGTGTTGCCGGGGCTTACCGATGACGGTGCGCAGATCGCGGCGCCGGTCAGCTTCATCCTGACGCCTGCGCGGCTTGTTACCGTGCGCCATCACACGCCGCGCCCGTTCGAGACGTTCCCCACCCGCGCTGGTCAGTCCAGTGCCGGCTGTGCCACGCCCGTCGAGCTGTTTCTTGGCCTCGCCGAGGAAGTCGTGGCCCGCCAGGCCGACCTTCTGGAGGCGGCGGGCAGGGTGCTGGATGCCTGCGGGCGAGAGGTGTTTTCCGAAGATGTGCCGCGCGCGGCAACGACCTTGCAGGCCACCTTGTGCAAGGTGGGCCAGCAGGGTGAGTTGATCGGCCGCGTGCGCCTTGCGCTTTTGACGATGGAACGCGCGGTGGGTTTTCTTGATATGCGCAACCGCGCCGCGTCGGTGCGCGGGCTGAGTGACGGGTTGCTCCGCGATATCGAAGCGCTGTCGGTGCACTGCGATTACCTGTCCTCGCGCCTCGGGTTGACCGTTGATGCGACGCTCGGGTTGATCAGCCTGGTGCAGAACGCCACGGTGCGGATCTTTTCGGTGGTGGCGGTTCTGTTCCTGCCGCCAACACTGGTCGCGTCGATCTATGGGATGAATTTTACCCTGATGCCGGAACTGGATCAGCCCTGGGGCTATCCGGCGGCGCTGTTGCTGATGCTGGCCTCCGCACTTGGCTGTTACCTGGTTTTCAAATGGAAGAAATGGCTATGATCGAGGTCGAGAATCTGTCGACGTCCCTTGCCCTGCACAATCAGGGCAGCGCCGTGGTCGCGGTGCTGGAGGGCGCCGGTTTTCGGGTCAGCCCCGGCGAATGCGTGGCGCTGACCGGCGCAAGCGGGGCAGGTAAGTCGACCGTTCTGCGCATTCCTTGCGGCAACGGCCTTGCGCAAGCGGGCCGCGTCAGCCTCGGCGGCGCGGATCTGGCGCAGGCCACCCCGCGCGACATCCTCGCGCCGCGCCGCGAGAGGCCGGGCTGTGTCAGGCAGTTCTTGCGCGTGGGGTCCCGCGTGCCGAGGCTGGAGGTGGTGGCCGAGCCTTTGCTGGCGCTTGGCGTTTCGGATGACGCTGCGTTTGCCCGTGCCCGCGCCCGCGACCTGCTGGCCCGCCAGCGCATTCCCGAACGGCTCTGGTCGCCGTCGCCTACCACCTTTTCGGGTGGCGAACAGCAGCGGGTGAACCTTGCGCGCGGTTTCGCGCATCGCTGTCCCGCGCTGCTGCGGGATGAACCCACGGCCAGCCTTGACGCCACAAACCGAGAAACCGTGCTGACCCCGATCGGTGAGGCGCAGGCAGCGGGGGCGGCCAGTGTCGGCATCTTCCGGGACGCCGAGGCGCGGCGCCGGGTCGCCGACCGTGAGGTCGATGTCCGCCGCTTTGCCGCGGTGGCAGCATGAGACAGGGCCGCTTCATCGCCGTGGTCGGCCCTTCGGGCGTCGGCAAGGACAGTCTGATAGAGGCGCTGATTGCTGCCGAGCCGGATTTCCACAGGGTGCGGCGGGTGATCACCCGGCCGAGGGACGCCGGCGGCGAGGATTTCGAGGGCGTCAGCCGGGAGGTTTTCGAGGCGCGCCGTGACAACGGCGATTTCGCCCTGTGGTGGGAGGCGCACGGGCTGCTTTACGGCATCCCCGCCTCGGTGCATCGCATGCTGTCGCTTGGCGTCGATACGCTCGCCAATCTGTCGCGCGCGCATCTGGAACAGGCGGCGGCAGTGTTCCCGGCCTTCCACGTGCTGCATGTCACCGCCGCGACCGAAGTGCTGGCAGCGCGGCTTGCCGCGCGGGAGCGCGAAACGGTGGATCAGGTCCGCGCCCGGCTGGCTCGGCAGGTGCCCCTGCCCGAGGGGCTTCCGGTGACGCATGTGGACAATGGCGGGTGGCTGTCGGATTGCGTCGATCAGGCCCTGGGAGCGCTTTACCCGGAAAAGGCGTAGCGGTGCAGTTGGTGAAAGCGTCCGGCCTCATCCTCGCCCATCAGGCACAGGCTGCCGATCCGGAAGGGCCGCGGCAGGACCGGGGCAAAATGGGTGTGCAGACGCTCGGCCACCGGTGCGGCCTCTGCACCGAGCTTGCCGGTGAGGGTGATGTGAAAGCGAAACTCCTCCAGCACGTAAGGATAGCCCCATCTGTCCAGCAGCACCTCCTGCCGCGGGCCGAGGCCGGATTTGCGGCGCTTGGCAAGCTCTGCCTCGGTGGCGGGGGCGCGGAAACGATCGAATCCCTTGACCACCGCGCCCGCCATTTCGGACAGGGCCGGGCAAGGCTCGGTCGGCACCAACGCCACGAAGCCGCCCAGCCTGCGCACCGACAGCGCCGGCACCTCCACCGGGGAAATGCCCGCGCACAGGTCGGCTGTGGCCTCGTGCAAGTCGGCCTCGGATGTGCCATCGGCCAGCCGGAAGGGCGGTTTTACCGTTCCGTGAAGCCCGTATTTGCGCGGTTTCGCGGTCATATCGGCCACCGGGCGCGGCAGGCCGTCGAACACGGGCTGCGGCAAGGGCTGGCCGGTTGCGCTGTCCCACCCCAGCCACGCGGCGCCGGTGCGGTAAAAGGCGCCCTCCGGCACGACATAAAGACCAAAGCGGTGATAGGCGGTCATGGGAAATTCCTTTCGAACCTCGAAGAGGCCACGTTGAGATGACAGATGAGACGATCCTTGCCAATGCCCGCCTGATCGTGCCCGGCGGTGAGATCACCGGAAGCCTGCGCATGCAGGGCGGCGAGATCTCCGATATTTCCGAGGGCGCGGGCGTGCCCTCTGGCGCGGTGGATTGCGGCAACGATTATGTGGCGCCGGGGCTGATCGAGCTGCACACCGACAACCTCGAACGGCATATGCGCCCGCGCCCGAGCGCAGACTGGCCGCACGCCGCCGCGATCGTCGCCCACGACGCGGAACTGGCCGCGACCGGGATCACCACCGTGTTCGACGCGCTGCGCGTCGGGTCCATCGAGGGACGGACGGCCTTCGGCTGGCGGCGCTACGCGCGCCCGCTGGCCGACGAGGTGCTGGCGATGCGCGCGGCCGGGGCGCTGAAGATCAGCCACCACTTGCACCTGCGCGCCGAGATCTGTTCCGAAACGCTGGAAGAAGAGCTGGCCGGTTTCGGGCCGGAGGACCGGGTCGGCATCCTCAGCCTGATGGACCACACGCCGGGGCAGCGGCAATTCGCGGATCTGCGCCAATATGAAACCTATATGCGCGGCAAGCATGGGCTGTCGGCGGCCGCTTTCGAGGCGCATGTCGCGGAGCGCAAGGCGCTTGGCGCGCGGGTGTGCGTGCTGCATGAGGCAGCGGCGGTTGCGGCCGCGCAGCGCTATGGCGCGACATTGGCCAGCCACGATGACACAACGCCCTATCATGTCCGCCGCTCGGCCCGTCACGGCGTGGCATTGGCGGAGTTTCCGACCACCGTGGCCGCCGCGCAGGCTTGCCGGAACGAGGGCATCGCGGTGATGATGGGGGCGCCGAATCTCGTGCGCGGAAGCTCCCATTCCGGCAATGTCGCGGCGGCGGAATTGGCGGATCTGGGGCTGCTGGATATCCTGTCCTCCGATTACGCGCCCTCGGCGCTGCTTTACGCCGCCGTGAAACTCGGGCGCTTGCGGGGCGCCCTGCCAAAGGCGCTTGCCATGGTGACAGAAGCACCTGCGACGGCGGCGGGGCTGCTGGACCGGGGCCGGCTTGCGCCGGGGTTGCGGGCCGATGTGATCCGCTTCGGAGTAATGGGAGAGGTGCCCTTGCTGCGCGGGGTCTGGTCGCATGGGGTGCGGGTGGCCTGAGCGTTGCAAGCCGCGCATCGCCGGGCCGCGGTGCGGCGATCCATCATTCGGGCTGTGTGCTTTATCCCGGCCAAATCCGAGCGATGCATGGGCGTTGCGCCAAGACCGGCCAAATAGCCGTGCCGGGGGGCGGCCCGGCGATTCGCGCCGGCCTCTGTCACGAAGCAATCCACCGGCGGCGGTGGTGTCGACCATGGTCCGGGCTCCTGTCTGTCGTTGCGATCAGAAGACCCGTGGATGTAACCGCTTCACGGCAAGCGGGCGAAGTTTCGATGAAGGCCGGACTCGGGGCTTTGCGCGCGCGCCGCGAGGGGCTTCGCTGCGCCGACCGAGATCCGCAGGAGCCGCCGCCGGTTCACCGAGGCACAGGGGGCGCGGCGCTGCAAGAAATCGCGTGGAGGGACTGGAGCCACGAAGCCTTTGCCGCTGCGCTGCCCGATTTCCGCAACCTGTCGGTCGAGGGCCTCGTAGACACATACCGCCAAGCGATCCGCAGGCCCGCGGTTTTCACGCGTCGGAGGGAGGTTTGGACAAGTTTCCAATGTCATAAAGGCTTCGTGTCCGCTTTGTGAGGTCGTCATATCGTCTGCCTGGACGATCGGTGTGGTCGGGGTAGGGTTGGCGCGAGACGCGCTTGCCGCCCTGGTTCGGCAATGATCTCAGGACGGGACCAATCCGATGTTCAAGACGTCCCTCGCAGCCCTCATCATGGGCGCAACCGCCCGTTCCTGCACTGCGGTGATCGCTCAGGACCGGCGCGACGAGGTTCCGGTGTTCCGGAACGGACCGGAACTCAACCGCGTGATCGCCTTCGTCTCGCATGACCGGGTGGGCGATTGGTGACGAGGGGGGAAATGCTGGCGCGGCCCGAGCCAGCGAGGCCTCGCCCCGGTGCGCCGGGGCGGGTCAATTCAGGCGCCCATCAGGCGGCGGAAAAGGCGGATGGGCATGACCGCGCCTGCCCGGAAGAAGGCCGCCATCTGCCACGGGTAGGAGGTGGCGAAGCGGCCCGATGTCATCGCTTTCAGCGTGCGCCGCGCGGCGTCCCCGGGCGTGATGATATAGGGCATGTTGAAGGTGTTCTTCTCGGTCAGCCGCGTCTTGATGAAGCCGGGGTTGACCTGCTGCACACGGATGCCCTTGCGTGACAGGTCCATGTAGAGGTTTTCGGCCAGATGCATCAGCGCCGATTTGCTGGCTCCGTAGCCGATCGCGCCGGGCAGCCCCCGGAACCCGGCGAGCGAGCCGATCAGAACGATATGCCCCGCCCCGCGCGCCGCCATGCCCGGCACCACGTGGCCAAGGCTGCGCAGCGCGCCGGTGTAATTCACCTCCGACACTTTCAGCGCTTCGGCCACGTCCCAGTTCTCGGCGCTCATGGGTTCGTAGGCGCCGGCGCAGTAGATCACGCCGTCGATCTCGCCAAGCGTTGCCGCCGCCTCGCGCACCGAGGCGTCATCTGTCACATCCATCGGCAGCGCGCGGGCGCCGGGCAGGCTGGCGGCGAGGCTATCGAGCCGGTCGGCGTTGCGCGCGCTCAGGACAAGCGTTGCGCCCTCGCCTGCCAGAAGCCCGGCCAGGTCCCGCCCCAACCCTTCGGAGGCACCGATGAGCCAGTAGGTCTTGCCCTGAAACACCTCAGGCCGCCGGGCGCATGGTGGCGATCAGTTCCGCCACGCGCAGGCCGTATTTGCGCATCTCGGATCGGTTCATGATCACCCCGTTTTCCATCAGATACATCCAGTCGGTCACGTCCAGAACGTGCCCCCCCGCCTCCTGCGGCAGTTTCAGGCGGTAGGACATGCAGATTGTCGCCCCCGACATCACGCCGCGCCCGGTGCCGATAATGTCGTCGGCGGTTGCGGTGAAACTGCCGTCATTGGCCACGTCGAGGTACCACTTGCGATCCTGCGTGCCGCCGCTGGCATAGCGGAAATGTTCGGCCAGCATGCCAGTCGCGCCACTCCAGTCGCCCTGCATGCGCGCGGTGAAGCGCGATGTGACGGTGCCGAGGGGGCCGTAGATCACGCCCTCGCAGTCGATCGGGCCAGCGAGGTGGCGGCGGATGTCGAAGGCCGGTTGCGTCCCGGCATAGGCGCGCGGATCCTGCCCGCGAAAGCCGTAGCGTGTGCGAAAGATCAGCCAGCCGGCAAGCGCCGCGACAACGGCGAGCAAGACATAGAGCATCAGCCCACCTCCGCGGCATGGGCAAGCGCGACCTGAGACACGCCGGTCTGTCCGGTCAGGAAGGCCGCCGTGCAGGAGCCGAGGTAGAAGCGCCACCCGCGCAGGAAATCCTCGGGCAGGCCAAGCCGTGCGATGCGGCGCGCCTCTTCGTCCATCCGGGTCTGCCATGCGGCGCAGGTGGTGGCGTAATGCGACCCGAAGGCGAAATTCTCCACCACCTCCAGCCCGGCGCGCGCCGCCTGCGCCCGGATCACGCCGGGCGACAGCAACATGCCGCCGGGAAAGATATGGCTGCGGATGAAGTCCGATCCTTTGCGGTATGTGGCGAAATACCCGTCGGGCACGGTGATCGCCTGCACCATGGCGCGGCCGCTCTCGGCCAGACGGGCCTTGAGCGTGGCGAAATAGGTGGGCCAGTATTTCTCGCCCACGGCCTCGATCATCTCGATCGACACGATGCTGTCAAAGCGTCCGGTCACGTCGCGGTAATCCTGAAGGCGGATCTCGGCGCGCCCGTCCAGCCTCGCGTCGGCGTATCCCTTCTGGCTCGGCGACAGGGTGACGCCGGTGACATAGCGGCCCCGGTCGGCGGCGGCCTCGGCAAAACCGCCCCAGCCGCAGCCGATTTCCAGCACGCGGTCGCCGGTCACGCGGTCGAGAATGCGGGCGTTCTTGCGATCCTGCGCGCGGGCAAGGTCATTGTCGCCATCGTCGAAAAGGGCCGCCGAATAAGTCATGCCGGGATCGAGCCACAGCGCATAGAACTCGTTGCCGACGTCGTAGTGCTTGCGGATGTTGCGCCCGGCCCCGGTGCGCGAATTGGCCCGCATCACGGTGTTGAGCAGCCGGTAGCCGACCCGCGCCCAGAAGCCGCCGTAAACGTAGGTCTGCAAACGCTCCATGTTCAGAAGCGCAACCTCGCACAGATCGGCGATGGAGGGCGTGTCCCACAGCCCCGCCACATAGGTCTCGCCCAGCCCGATATCACCCTTCGCGGCGCAGGCGGTGACGACAGACCAGTCGTGGATCTGCATCTCGGCGGCAGGTGCGCCGTGTCCGAAATCATGCACCTCGCCCTCGGGCGTGCGCACGCGCAGGCTGCCTTGGGTGACCTGCCCGCAACTGTCGAGAAAATCGCGTTTGATGCGGGTGGTGAGAAACAACATCAGCTTACCTCGTCGAGCGGAGCATCGGGGCGGGGGCGGTAGGCCGCCCCTTTCAGTTTCAGCAAAGCCGCGTGCCAGTGGATCAGCACCCAAGTGCGCGCGGTGCCAAGCGGTCGGCGGATCGCGGCGGCGAGCAACGTGGCGTTGGTCATCGGGCGGCGGGCACCGGTGAGGGTGGCGACGACGCCCTCGGGCCCGTCTTCATGCCCGATCCGAATGGCGATGCGTGCCGGCGTCACGCGAAAGCGGAAGCGATAGCCGCCGGCGATGTCCTGAAACGGCGAGACATGCATGACCTTGACGGCCTGCAATTCATCCGTCGCCCGGATCGGCGCAAAACCGGGCTGTGCGCTGACGTAACTGTGCCGGTCTCCGAAGGTGTTGGTGACCTCGGAAATCACGGCGACGAGGTCTTCGCCCCTGAAGGCCAGCCAGAAACTGACCGGGTTGAAGACGCGGCCCAAAAACGCCGGTTGCGTCAGCAGCAGGATGCGCGCGCCGGTCAGGCCGCGCTCCGCCAGCACCTCGCGTGCCCATGCGACGCCGCGCCCGGCCTCGGGCGGCCCACCATGGTGGCGATCCTGCACCGAATAAAGCCCGGCGCGGTTGTGCGCGAAAAGCGCCGGGCCGGTCGCGGACTCTGGGTCGATCAGCACGAAATCGACCGCGTGGCGGAAGGCGTGCCGGATGCTGCCGCGCCGCGCATGGGTGGTCTGGCTGTGCAGATGTTCGGGCCAGTGGGAAGCTGTCAGGGTCATGCGGCAAGCGCCTCTCGGCGGTCTAGTGCGCGGGCGATGCGCACCGCACTGGCGAACCCGTCCTCATGGAAACCGTGGCGGGTATAGGCGCCGGCAAACCAGGTGTTGTTCTGCCCCTGCATCTCGCGCAGCCGCCCCTGCGCCTTCAACGCTGCAAGGTCGAAGACCGGGTGCCGGAAGGTGTTCTGATCATAGACCAGATGATCGGGAATATCGCGCGCGGGGTTCAACGTGATGAACAGCGGGTCCTCCTCGGGGATGTTCTGAAGGCGGTTCATCCAGTAGCTGACGCCGATTTGCGTCCGCTCCACCCCCGTTTCGGCCTGGTAGACCCAGGACGACCAGACCTTGCGCCGCTTCGGCATCTGCGCCACGTCGCGGTGAAGGTAAACCGCGTTGTCCTGAAACCGGATCGCGGATAACGCCCGGTGTTCGGTCTCGGTGGGCTGGTCGAGCAGACGCAGCGCCTGATCGGAATGGCAGGCGAAAATCACCTCGTCGAACGTCTCTGCCGCGCCGTCCGTCACCACCGCGACCAAGCCGCCCGTCCGGCGCACACTGCGCACCGGGCAGGACACGCGCAGATCAGCCCCTTGCGCTTTCAACGCCGCCTCCAGCCGGGAGACGTATTCCCGGCTGCCGCCTTCGACGGTCCACCACTGGTGTTGGCCCTGTGCCGAAAGAAGCGCGTGGTTGCGAAAGAATTGCACGAGGGCACGGGCCGGGAAAGACAGGATTTGCTCGGGCGGGGTGGACCAGATCGCTCCAGACAGCGGCACAAGGTAATAATCGCGGAACCAGCGGCCGAGTTGGAGCTCTGACATGAGGTCTCCGATTGTGGCGTCGGTGTCCTTGGCGAAGGCCTCGGCGCGGGCATTGAACCGCAAGATATCACGCAGCATGCGCAGGAAACCGGGCCGCGCGAGGTTGCGCCGCTGCGCCAGCAGGGCGCCGAGGTCTTCCAGCCCGTATTCGATGCGGCCATGGTCGATGCTGGCGCCAAAGCTCATGTTGCTTTTGGCGACCGGCACGTCGAGATCCTGAAACATCCGCGTGAGGTGCGGGTAATTGGCATAGTTGAAGACGATGAACCCGGTATCGACCGGCTGGTCGCCGCGCTTGCCGGCCATGACGGTGCGCGCATGCCCGCCAAGGCGTGGTTCGGCCTCGTACAAAGTGACGGCATTGTTGCGCGACAACAGCCAGCATGCGGCGAGCCCCGAGATTCCGCCGCCGATGATGGCGATGCGGCGTGCGGGTCGAAACGGGGCGTCGAATGACATGCAATGCTCCTTGCTGGACAGTCACAACCTATTACGACGCCCCGATAAATATGGATCAATAATGATCCACGAATTGCAGCCCGGCGTATTGGCTATATGTTGTTGGTAGCTGAACCAGATCAAAGCGTAAGGAACGTGCCGCCTCCGGTGGTGCATTGCCGTGCACGCAAGGAAAAGGACGCCGTGGCGCGCAAACGCGAGATATCGGAACAGACGGCATGGATGCTTGCCATCCGCGACCGCCGTGACAAGCAGGCCTTTGCGCGGCTGTTCGATCATTTTGCGCCGCGGCTCAAGGGGTTCGTGGTCCGCTCCGGCCTCGATGCCGCACAGGCCGAGGAAATCGTGCAGGATGTCATGCTGACGATCTGGCGCAAGGCCGACCAGTTTGACCCGGAGCGCGCGCAGGTCTCGGGCTGGATCTACCAGATCACCCGCAACAGACAGATCGACGTGGTCCGGCGTGTCGGGCGCGCGATGCCGGAAGAACTCAAGCATGAAGACGATCACGAACCGGATGCCGGGCAGGTTGTCGCCCTTGAACAAGAGACAGGAAAACTAAAACAGGCCTTGAAGCGCCTGAAACCTGAACAGCGCATGATGATCGAGAAGGCTTATCTGGGCGACCTCACACATCAGGAAATTCAGGCTGAGACAGGGCTGCCGCTTGGAACCATAAAATCCCGCATCCGCCTGGGGCTGGACCGGTTGCGCCACGAGTTGAAAGAGCTACGAGAGCCATGAAGACGATCACCCATCACACCCCCGATCCGATGCTGGCGGCCTACGCCGCCGGGACGCTGCCGCCTGTGTTTGAAGTGGTTGTCGCAACCCATGTGTCGATGTGCGACACCTGCCGGGCCAGCCTCGCCGCGCACCAGGCGGTTGGTGGGGCGCTTCTTGAAAGCGCCGATGCCGCCGACCTGCCCGAGAGACTGAAATCCGACGTGATGGCGCTGCTCGACATGCCAGCGGTGGACCCGCAACCGGCGCCGAGGCGGTCGGGTATCTATCCCGGTCCGGTGATGCAGGCGCTGAAGAGTCGACCGCCGCGGTGGAAAAGCCTTGGCTTCGGGGTGCGCCAGAGCATCCTGTCGGATGGCCCGGATGGCAGCCTGCGCCTGCTGCACATCCCGCCGGGGCGCGCGGTGCCCGATCACGGGCACAACGGGATGGAGCTGACGCTGGTATTGCAAGGCCGTTTCGACGACGAGACGGGCACATTCGGTGTCGGCGACCTGGAGATTGCCGATGAGGACCTGGAGCACACACCGATCGCCGGCGCGGGCGATCCCTGCATCTGCCTTGCCGCCACCGATGCCCCGCTGCGCTTCCGCACCTTCGTGCCGCGCTTGTTGCAACCGCTGTTCCGTATTTAAGCGGTTGCGCCCTCCTGTCAGCGCTGTATCGAGGCCAGATAGACCGTAAGCTCATGGACCAGATCAGATGAATATCGGGCGCCCCAGACCGGCATCGGGGAGCCGTGCGCGCGCACGCCCCGGCGCCCGTCGATGATCGCCGATACCGCGTCGGCGGGAAACGTCCCGCCATTGGCAACTGAAAGCGTGGTCAGGTCCGGTGCCATGGCGCCGGTTGCCCTGCCGGTGTGACACAGCAGGCAGGTGTTGCGATAGACTTGATCGGCCTCGGTTGGCGGCGGGGCGGGGGCTTGGCAGGCGGCAAGACCGAACCCGATGGCGAGGGCAAGAAAAGCTCCGCGTCTTGACAGTGACATCGTGCCCACTGCCCCCTTGTTGTCCGATGAAATTGACGGTGGTAATTGTTGGCGTATTGGGCAAGGGTCTTCTGCGTCGCAGACGGGTGTCAAAGCCTGTCGCGTAGCGAAAACCAGAGCATCGCGAGCACCAGCAGCGGCCAGCGCAGCGCCACGCCTCCGGGAAAGTGCGGGGTCGGGACGCGGGCCATGATGTCAAAGCGTTCGGCCTGTCCCGCGATGGTCTCGGCTGCGATCTGGCCCGCCAGCGTCGCCAGTGCCACGCCATGACCCGAATAGCCCGAAAGGCTGAGGATATTGCCGCTGATCCGCTCGAAATGCGGCATCCGGTTCATGGTGATGCCAAGCGTGCCACCCCAGGCGTGGCTGATCGGCACGCCCTTCAGTTGTGGAAACACCGCCTCCAGCGGGCGGCGTACTGCACCGGCGATGTCGTGGGGAAAGCGGTAGCGATAGCTTTCGGTGCCGCCAAAGAGCAAGCGGTGGTCGTCGGAAAAGCGAAAATAGTTGACCACGAACTTGCTGTCGGCGACGGCGTGGTTGCCCCGGATGATCTCCTCCTGCCGGTCAGGGCCGAGAGGCTCCGTCGCCACCACGTAATTGTTGATCGGCAAGACCCGCGCCGCGACCCGTGGCGCCAGACCGCCGAGATAACCGTTGCAGCCCAGAACGACATGCCGCGCCGAAACGTGGGCGTCTTCCGTGATCAGCCGCGCCGGGTCGCCTTCCTCCAGACGCAACACTTTCGAGCCTTCGAAGATCCGCGCCCCCGCGCCTGTGGCCAGCCGCGCGAGGCCAAGCGCCAGTTCCAGCGGGTCGATATGGCCCGCGCCCATGTCGAGCGTGCCGCCGTGATAGGCCGGGGAGGCGACCAGCGCGCGCAAGTCGTCGCGGTCGAGCGCGCGGATCTGGTCGTAGCCATAGTCGTCGCGCAGTTTTTCGACATAGGCGGCGTAATCGGGCACGTCGCGGGCGCGGTGCGCGGCATGGATCACGCCGGGATGGAAGGTCGCGTGCACCTCGTCGCGCGCTGCCACCTCGCGCACAAGGTCGACCGACTGGTTGGCGATGCGCCACAGCGCGCGGGCTTGATCGTGGCCCACCAATGCTTCAAGGTCGTCCTGTTCAAGCCGCTGCCCCTGTCCGACCTGCCCGCCATTGCGCCCGGACGCGCCGAAACCGACCCTCTGCGCTTCCAGCAGCACCACGTCAAAGCCGCGCCTGGCCAGATGCCACGCCGCCGACAGGCCGGTGAAGCCGCCGCCGACAACCGCCACGTCGCAGGTGATCGCCCCTGCCGCCGCGTCGAACCGGGGCAGGGGCCGCGCCGCGCCTGCGTAGAAGGACGCAGGATATTCCCCCGGCCTGTCATTGATGGTCAGAAGATCCATGGCTCAGGCCGGGGTCATCAACCCCTGTTCCTTGACGATGGCATGGGTTTCGTCGAGCGCGCGCGTCGCCCGTGCGATCAGCGTGTCGATCTCGTCCGGCGTCATCACGAGCGGCGGCGAGATGATCATTCGGTCGCCGACATGGCGCATCACGAGGTTGTTGGCGAAACAGCGGTCGCGCGCGATCTGCCCCACGGTGCCTGCGGGCGCGGCAAAAACGGCGCGGCTTTTCTTGTGCGGGGTCATCGCAACCGAGCCCATCATGCCGACGATCTTCGCTTCGCCGATCAGCGGGTGATCCGTCAGGGCTTCCCATTTTTTCTTAAGGTAAGGGGCTGCGACGTCGCGCACATGCTCCACGATCTTCTCTTCCTCCAGGATGCGCAGGTTTTCCAGCGCCACGGCGGCGGCCACGGGATGGCCGGAATAGGTGTAGCCGTGGTTGAAATCGGTCGATGAAATCACCTCGGCGACCTCGTCCGACAGGATCGAGCCGCCGATCGGCGCGTAGCCCGAAGACAGCCCCTTGGCCACGGTCATGATGTCGGGGCGGATGCCCATGGTTTGCGACCCGAACCAGTTGCCGGTGCGCCCGAAGCCGCAGATCACCTCGTCGGCGATCAGCAGGATATCATGCGCGTCGCAGATACGCTGGATTTCCGGCCAGTAGGTCGCGGGCGGCACGATCACGCCGCCGGCGCCCTGCACCGGTTCGGCGATGAAGGCGGCGACGCGGTCCTCGCCGAGTTGCTCGATTGCCGCTTCCAGCTCGCGGGCGCGGACGAGGCCGAATTCTTCCGGGCTCATCTCGCCGCCCTCGGCCCACCAGTTGGGCTGGCCGATATGGTGGACGTCGGGGATCGGGATGCCGCCCTGCGCGTGCATTGCCGCCATGCCGCCCAGCGAGGCCGAGCCGACGGACGAGCCGTGATAGGCGTTCTTGCGGCTGATGATGATAGTCTTGTCCGGCTTGCCCTTGGTCTGCCAATAAGTGCGCACGAGGCGGATATTGGTGTCGTTCGCGTCCGACCCGCCTGTGGCGAAGAACGTGTGGTTGAGATCGCCCGGCGCCAGTTCCGCCAGCTTTTGCGCAAGCGCGATCACCGGCACATGGGTGGTCTTGAAGAAGGTGTTGTAATAGGGCAGTTCGCGCATCTGCCGTGCCGCGACCTCGGCCAGTTCGTCGCGGCCATAGCCGATGTTCACGCACCACAGCCCGGCCATGGCATCGAGGATCTCGTTGCCGTCGCTGTCGGTCAGCGTCACGCCGCGCGCCCGCGTGATCACGCGGGCGCCCTCCGCCCCGAGGGCGGTATTGGCGGAGAACGGATGCACGTGATGCGCCGCGTCGAGGGCCTGCAATTCCGCCGTCGGCATATGGTTGGTGATCATGTTCATGGCTGGCTTTCTCCCATCTGGCCGTCAGACGTTCAGCAGCAGGTGCTGGCGTTCCCACGGTGAAATCTCGCGTTGGTATTCCTCGTTCTCGGCACGCTTTATGTCGCCGAAGAGCTGGCAGAACTCCTCGCCCAGCACGGCGCGGATATCGGTTGCAGTCTCAAAGATGTCGAGCGCGTCGCCAAGATTGACGGGCAGGCTGTCCTTGGCTTCCCAGACCTCCACCTCGACTGCGGGGCGCGGCTCGATCCGGTTGACCATGCCAAGGTAGCCCGCCGCCAGCGAGGCGGCGATGGCGAGGTAGGGGTTGCAATCCATCCCGGTGACCCGGTTTTCCACGCGCCGCGCCTCGGGCTTGCCATGCGGGATGCGCAGGCCGGTGGTGCGGTTGTCCACGGCCCATTCGAGGTTGCTTGGTGCGCTTTGCCCGTCCACGGTGATGCGACGATAGGAATTGACGTAAGGGGCCAGCAGCGGCAGCAGATCCATCAGGTATTTCTGCGAGCCGCCGATGAAATGGGTGAAATGGTCGGACGCTCCGCCGTCCGGCCCGCAGAAGATGTTCTTGCCAGAGGCAATGTCGGTGACGCTTTGATGCAGGTGCATCGCGCTGCCGGGTTCATCGCGGATCGGCTTGGCCATGAAGGTGGCGAAAATGCCGTTTTTCAACGCCGCCTCGCGGATCGAGCGCTTGAAATAGAACACCTGGTCGGCAAGGTGCAGCGGATCGCCGTGCAGGAGGTTGATCTCGATCTGCCCGGCGCCGCCTTCCTGGATCACCGTGTCGAGGCGAAAGCCGTGATCTTCGGCATAATCGTAGATCGTGTCGATGACCGGCCCGTATTCATCCACCGCCGCCATCGAGTAGACCTGCCGGCTGGCGCCCTTGCGACCGGTGCGCCCCAGCGGCGGTTCGATGGCTTCATTGGGGTCGGTGTTGGGTTTGGTGAGGTAGAATTCCAGCTCCGGCGCCACGACCGGGCACCAGCCCCGGTCGGCGTATAGCCCCAGCACCTTGCGCAGCACGTTGCGCGGCGCGATGGCCAGCGGATCGCCCTCACGCGTCCGAAGGTCGCAGATTACCTGCAGCGTCGCGTCCTCGGCCCACGGAACGGCGGTGGCGGTGGCCATGTCGGGCACCAGAACGACATCCTTTTCCAGCCATTGGTTTTCAATCTCCATATCCACGTATTCGCCGGAAATCGTTTGGTAAAAGAGAGAGATCGGCAGGTAGAAGGTTTCATCCGGGCGGAACTTGTAGGACGGCATCGCCTTGCCGCGCGAGGTGCCGGCAAGATCGGGAATGATGCATTCCACCTCTTCCAGGCGTCGGCCGTCGAGAAAATCGAGGAACGCTTCGGGCAGATTGGACAGCCAGTCCGCGTCAGACTTGGCTTTGCGGGGGGTTCTCATGGGGTCCTGCCGCGATCATGGTCGGTGAAGGCCCGCCCGGCGGGCACCCTTTTGAATGCGGATCCCCCGATCAGTCGCCTGATTTGACAATATGATCAAAAATACAATCTTGTCAATCGACGTGCGCGACCAGATTTCGCCGCGCTTTCGCGCGCCGATCCGTGCGCCTCTTCGCTGTGCTCATCGGCGCAGGCGCATTGAGACCGGGGCAAGAGGAATGGATGGGCGGGAGGGGCGCTGCCCCCGTCGCTTGCGGCGCCACCCCGCCCCGTCCCCCAAGATATTTTCGCCCGGATGAAAACCGGGGTTGATGTCAGACACCGAGGGCCTGGCGCATCAGGTCGAGCCCTTGTTGCAGGTCGCCCTCGATCGCGCGGGCGGTCGCGGTGCTGTCGCGGCGGCGCAACGCGTCGATGGTTTCGGAATGCATGTCGGGCAGGTTCGAGGTGCCGAAGCGGCCGCTGACGACCCGGTGCGACGGGCCGAATTGCAGCCAGAGCGAGGTTGCAATCTTGCGCAGGATCGGTGTGCCGGAAAGATCGTAAAGGGCGAAGTGAAAGCGGAAGTTGCTTTCGAGATAGGCTTCGATATTGCCTGTCTCGATCGCCTGGTCGACCTTACGGTCGAGGGCTTCGAGCCGAGTGATATCGGCCTCGGTCGCTCTCGTGGCGGCCAGGTCCGCCATTTTGGGTTCGATCGCGAAGCGTGCGAAGTAGATCTCGTCGATGCGTCTGGCGGAGAGTTCCGGCACGCAGATGCGCCGGTTGCCAAGCGTTTCCAGCGCGCCCTCCGCAGTGAGCCTGCGAATCGCCTCGCGGACCGGGGTGACGCCCGCGCCAACCGCCTCCTTCAATCCCAGGATAGTGACCGGCTGGCCAGGTAGAACCTGTCCGAAAAGGATCATGTTGCGAACCTTTTTGTAGATCGCCTCATGTTCGGGCAGTTTTGAATCGATTGCGGTCACGGGGTGATCCTTCCAATATGCGGATTGCGCAAGCGGGTGCGAAAAATGCAGGCTGCGGAGACGAATCCACAAAAAACCTTGCGCCGAATCGCTATTTTGATCAAATAAAAAAAGAACACTCAGATCCAACGGGAGAACGGCGAATGAAAATCAAGCTGACACTGCTTGCGGCAGCGAGTTCCGTGATCGCGCTCTCGGCTTCAGCCGAGCAGGTGCGGGTCTACAACTGGTCCGACTACATCGACGAGGCGCTGCTGACGCAGTTCGAGGAAGAGACAGGCTACGATCTCGTCTACGACGTGTTCGATTCCAACGAGTTGCTGGAAACCCGGATGCTGGCCGGCGGATCCGGCTATGACCTCGTGGTGCCGTCGGGCACGTTCCTGCAACGTCAGATCTCGGCCGGGGCGTTCCAGCCGCTGGACTATGACCTGCTGCCCAATGCCGAGAACATGTGGGACGTGATTTCGCAGCGAACGGCACAATATGACCCCGGCAACCGCTATGCCGTCAACTACATGTGGGGCACGACCGGTCTTGGCGTCAACGTGAACCGGGTGCGCGAGATCCTCGGAGAGGATGCGCCGATCGACTCGCTGGACTTGCTCTTCGACCCTGAGAACATGGAAGCCCTGTCGGAATGCGGGGTGCATCTGCTGGATGCCCCGACGGAAATGATCCCGGCGGCGCTGACCTGGCTGGGCGAGGACCCGGACAGCCATGATCCGGACGTGATCGCGCAGGTCGAGGATGTCTATGCTCCGATCCGTCCCTATGTGTTGAACTTCCACAACTCGGAATACATCAACGCGCTTGCCAATGGCGATATCTGCGTCGCATTCGGCTGGTCTGGGGATATCCTTCAGGCCCGCGACCGGGCGGAAGAGGCCGATAACGGGGTCGAGATCGTCTACAACGCGCCCGTCGAAGGGGCACTCATGTGGTTCGACATGATGGCAATCCCGGTCGATGCGCCGAATCCGGAAGGCGCGCATGCCTTCCTCAACTTCATGATGGATGCCGAAAACATGGCGGCGGCGTCCAACTATGTCTATTACGCCAACGGCAACCTTGCGGCGCAGGAGTTCCTTGTCGAGGACGTGATTGGCGATCCGGCGATCTATCCCGATGCGGCGACGCTGGAAAACCTCTACACCACGACGCCCTACGATCCGCGCGTGCAGCGGGTTGTCACGCGGCTTTGGACCCGGATCAAGTCCGGCACCTGAGGGTTTCACTCATGACCGCCTCGTCCGGGCGATCTGCCCGGTCGGGGCTTGTGTGTCCGACCGGGCCGAGGAGCCATCATGACATCTGCCGCCGTTGCAGGGCCTGCCGAATTCGCGCCGTGGAAAGACCCCGCGCAAACGCCACTTATCCGTTTCGAGGGCGTGACCAAGCGGTTCGGGGATTTCACTGCCATCGACAATGTCGATCTCACGATCTACCGCAAGGAATTCTTCGCCCTGCTTGGCCCCTCCGGCTGTGGCAAGACCACGCTGATGCGGATGCTGGCCGGGTTCGAGACCGCAAGCGAGGGCCGCATCACCATCGGTGGGCAGGACATGAACGGCATCCCACCCAACCGGCGCGAGGTGAACATGATGTTCCAGTCCTACGCGCTGTTCCCGCATCTGTCGGTGTGGGACAATATCGCCTTCGGGCTGAAGCGTTCAGCGATGCCGAAGGACCAGATCCCGGATCGCGTGCATGAAATGCTGCGCCTGACCCGGCTGGAGCAATTCGCCCGCCGCAAGCCACACCAGATTTCCGGCGGCCAGCGGCAGCGCGTGGCCCTCGCCCGCGCGCTTGCCAAGGCGCCCAAGCTCCTCTTGCTCGACGAACCGCTCGGTGCGCTCGACGCCAAGCTGCGCCAGCAAACCCAGTTCGAGCTGATGGATATCCAGGAAAAGACCGAGACCACGTTCGTGATCGTGACCCACGACCAGGAGGAGGCGATGACAGTCGCCAGCCGCGTGGCAGTGATGAATGACGGCAAGGTCATCCAGGTCGACACGCCCGCCCGCATCTACGAGACGCCGAATTCGGTCTACGTGGCCGACTTCATCGGCGACGTGAACCTGATCGAGGGCAATGTCGCGCTGAAACCGGATGGGCTGGCCAGCCTCGCCTGGGCCGAGGGCGCGCCCGAGATCATCGCCACGGCGGGCGAGGGGCTGAAAGATGGCGCCCGCGCCGGATTCGTCATCCGGCCCGAGAAGGTGGCGATCAGCGCCGAGCGCCCCGAGGACCGCAACAACGTGGTCCGTGGCCGTATTCTCGATATTGCCTATCTGGGCAATATTTCCACCTATCATGTCGAACTGCCGGGCGGGCAGGTCATCAAGGCGCAGACGGTCAACAACCGGCGCCTGTCGCGGCGCGGCTTCACCTGGCAAGACGAGGTCTGGCTGTCCTGGACGGACACCGCCGGGCTGGTGCTGGCGGGTTAGGGGCGCACATGAACATTGGCCGCCACACCCTGATCGGGGTTCCGTATCTCTGGCTTCTGCTGCTGTTTCTGGTGCCGTTCGGGATCATCTTCAAGATCTCGCTGTCGGATATCGCGCTGGCCATCCCGCCTTACACGCCGTCGCTGGATCTGTCCGAAGGGTGGCCGGGGGTTCGCGATTTTCTGCGCCAGCTCGATTTCGAGAATTACGTGTTCCTGACCGAGGATGCGCTTTACTGGAAGGCCTATCTCTCGTCGCTGAAGATCGCCACGATCTCTACCTTCCTTGCGCTTTGTGTAGGCTATCCCATCGCCTACGCCATGGCGCGGGCGGCGTCGGAATGGCGCCCTACGCTGATGATGTTGGTGATCCTGCCGTTCTGGACCAGCTTCCTGATCCGCGTCTATGCGTGGATCGGGATCCTCTCGACCGAGGGCTACCTCAACCAGTTGCTGCTCTGGCTCGGGATCATCACCGACCCGCTTCAGATCATGAACACGCCGACGGCGGTCTATATCGGCATCGTCTACACCTACCTGCCGTTCATGATCCTGCCGATCTACGCGACGCTGGAGCGGATGGATGACAGCCTGCTGGAGGCGGCCGAGGATCTGGGCTGCTCGCGCCTTTCGGCCTTCTGGATCATCACTTTCCCGTTGTCGCGGTCGGGCATTATCGCGGGCTGTTTCCTTGTCTTCATCCCCGCGATCGGCGAGTTCGTGATCCCCTCGCTTCTGGGCGGGTCGGGCACGCTGATGATCGGCAAGGTGCTGTGGGAGGAGTTCTTTTCGAACCGCGACTGGCCGGTCGCCTCGGCGGTGGCGATCGTTCTGCTGCTGATCCTCGTGATCCCGATCATCCTGTTCCAGAAGAACCAGGAAAAGACCCAGGAGGCCGACGCATGAGGCGCTTTTCCTGGTTCAACGCGACATCGCTGACGCTTGGCTTTGCCTTTCTCTACGTGCCGATGATCATCCTTGTGGTTTACAGCTTCAACGAAAGCCGGCTGGTCACGGTCTGGGCCGGCTTCTCGACCCGCTGGTATGGCGAGCTTTTGCGCGATCAGGCGTTTCTGGACGCGGCATGGGTCACGGTGCGGGTGGCTTTCGTCTCCTCCACCATTGCGACGGTGCTGGGCACAATGGCGGCCTATGTGTTGGTGCGGGGAGGGAAATTCATGGGTCGCACGCTGTTTTCCGGCATGATCTACGCGCCCTTGGTGATGCCCGAGGTGATCACCGGGCTGTCGCTCTTGCTGCTGTTCATTTCCATCGGGCTGGATCGCGGGATCTTCACCATCATTCTGGCGCATACGACCTTTTCGATGTGCTATGTCTCGGTTGTCGTCTCCTCCCGCCTGGTCAGTTTCGACCGCTCGGTCGAGGAGGCAGCGCTCGATCTCGGCTGCACGCCGTTCGACGCTTTCCGTTCGGTCACCCTGCCGCTGATCGCACCGGCCGTGATCGCGGGCTGGCTGCTGGCCTTCACGCTCTCGCTTGACGATCTGGTGATCGCATCCTTTACCGCCGGGCCGTCGGCGACGACGCTGCCGATCAAGATTTTTTCCTCCGTCCGGATGGGCGTCAGCCCCGAGATCAATGCGCTGTCCACGATCCTGATTGGCATCGTGACGGTGGGTGTGGTCACCGCCTCGCTGGTCAGCAAGCGGCGGATCGTGCAACGCGAGCGCGACGAGAAAATGGCGGGGCAGACTGCATGAAACATGAATACGAGGCCTATTGCGCGGCCCATGGCCGGCCCGACCGGATCGAGCTGATGTTGTGTGACATCAATGCGATATTGCGCGGAAAGTGGCTGCCGGGGGACGCCATCGGCAAGCTGGAAAGCGGCGCGGTGCGGCTCCCCTATTCCACCTATGCGCCCGCGATCATGGGCAACGAGGTGGGGGCGACGGGCCTCGGCATCGTGGTGGGCGACCCAGACGGTGTTCTTGTGCCGGTGCCCGGAACGCTGCGTCCGGTGCCGTGGATGCCGGGCAACGTGGCGCAGTTGCAGGTCGAGATGCTGACGCCCGAGGGGGAGGCGAGTCCGATTTCCCCGCGAGAGATCCTGAAGGCCATGCTGGCGCGGTTCACGGCGCGCGGCTGGCGGCCCGTGGTGGCGACGGAGCTGGAATTTTACATCCTGCGCCCGCGCGAACGCGGCGATGACCCGCCGGTGCCACCCCCGCGCACCCCGATGGCGCAGAATTACGACCTCGAGGTCGTGTCGCGGCAGGAGGCGATCCTGACCGAGATCCTTGCCGCTTGCGACGCGCAGGGGCTGGAGACCGATACGCTGATCGCGGAATACGGGCCCGGCCAGTTCGAGGTGAATTTTCACCATACCGACGACGTGCTGCGCGCGGCGGAAACCGCGATCTTCTTTCGCCGTCTGGTGCGCGGGATCGTGGCGCGCCACGGGATGGAGGCGACCTTCATGGCAAAGCCCTACGCCGAGGCGCCGGGCAACGGCTTGCATGTGCATTGTTCGTTGCTCGATGACGCCGGGGTCAACGTGTTCAGTCCCGCGCCTGGGGCGAAAGGGCCGTCGCCCTTGTTGAAACAGGCGGTTGCGGGCGTGCTCGAAACGATGGCGGATTTGCAGGTGATCTTTGCGCCGCACATGAATTCCTACCGCCGTTTCCAGCCGATGAGTTTCGCGCCCTCCGGTCCGGACTGGGGCTATGACAACCGTGCTGCCGGGGTGCGCCTGCCGGAAACGTCGGGGCCGGCCGCGCGGCTGGAACACCGGATCAGCGGGGCGGACGTGAACCCCTACCTCGTGCTGACCGCGATCCTCGGCGGCATTTTGCACGGTATTGATACCGACCCGGACCTGCCGCTGCCGATCGACGACCCGAAGGCCGAACAGGCGCCGCCGCTTGGCCATGACTGGTTCGACGCGGTGGAACGGTTCGCGGCCTCGGGGCACGCGGCGGAGGTCTTCGGCGAGACGTACCGCCACGTCTTTGCCGCGGTGAAGAATGACGAGGTGCAGACGCTGACGGGGCTGATCACGCCAGTCGAATATCGCTATTACCTGAGCCGCCTGTGACCCATGCGCCGTCTGTATGAGCCGATGGCCTACGGGGCCGCGCCGATTGCGGATAGCTTCTGGCCCACGACCGTGCATGCTATCGCTGACCATGCCCCGCTGCAAGGCGAGGTGTCGGCGGAGGTGGCCGTGGTGGGCGCCGGCTACACCGGCCTCAATGCCGCTTTGGCATTGGCAGAGGCGGGGCGCAATGTGGTGGTGCTGGAGGCTGAACAGCCCGGCTGGGGGGCCTCGGGCCGCAATGGCGGGTTCTGTTGTCTTGGCGGGGCGAAAGCCCCGGCATCCGCGTTGATGAGCCGCTTTGGCGCGGTGGCGACGCGGGACTACTACCAGACCGAGCGGGCGGCGGTGGATCACGTCGCGGCGTTGCTGGACCGGTACGGGATCGGCGCCGACACGCATTCCGAGGGTGAGACGCTTCTCGCGTTCCGGCCCAAGGATATCAAGGGCTTGCAGGATCTGGCCGAGGAAATGCAGCGCTTTCATCAAGTGAAATGCGAGGTGGTCGCGAAACCGGCCCTGGCCGAACGGGGCTTTGCCAGCCCCGAGTTCCACGGCGCCCTGACCACGCCGATCGGCTTCGCGCTCAACCCCTTGAAATACGTGCTGGGGCTGGCGCGGGCGGTGTGCGCGGCGGGCGGGCGGCTTTTCGGGGGCACGCCCCTTATCGCCCTGTCGCGCGACGGCGACCGGCACCTTTTGACCACGCCCGGCGGGCAGGTGCGGGCCAAGGTGCTGATCGTGGCGACGAATGGCTACAGTTCCGACGACCTGCCCGGCTGGCTGGCGGGGCGCTACCTGCCGGTGCAGTCTAACGTGCTGGTGACGCGGCCCCTGACCGAGGACGAGTTGATTGCGCAGGGCTGGACGAGCCGTCAGATGTGCTATGACACGCGGCATTTGTTGCATTATTTCAGGCTGATGCCGGATAATCGCATGCTCTTTGGCTTGCGTGGCGCGATGAAGACGACGCCCGCCGCCCACGCGGAAACCCGCGCCAGGGCGCGGGCGGATTTCGAGCGAATCTTTCCCGAATGGCGGCATGTGGAGACGCCTTTCTTCTGGTCCGGCCTGTTGGCGCTGGCGCGCGATCTCGTGCCTTACACCGGACCGGTGCCGGGGCTGGAAAACGCCTGGACGGCGCTGTGTTACCATGGCAACGGGGTCGCCATGGGCAGTTACGCGGGCCGCTTGCTGGCCGCGCAGATCACCGGGCAGGGCCCGGATACGCCTGCCCCCTTGCGCGCGGGGCTGCGGCGGTTTGAACTGGGTCGCTGGCGGCGCGCATTGCTGCCGCTGGCCTACACTTGGTATGGCTTACAGGACCGGGGTTAAGAGATGGTAAAGCAACCCGTGATCGGCATTCTCGAAACCGGGCGCCCGCCCGAGGATCTGGCGTCGACGCATGGAAATTATCCAGAAATGGTAAGGGCTTGGCTGGATCTTCCTGGGGCGGAATTCCGCAGTTTCGCGGTGCTGAATGGCGAGATTCCGCAAGACCCGGCCGCCGCCGATCTGTGGTTGATCACCGGGTCGAAATTCGGCGTCTACGAGGGTCATGACTGGATCGCTCCGGCGGAGGCCTTCATCCGCGCCTGCCGCGACGCGGGTGTGGCCATGGTCGGCATCTGTTTCGGCCACCAGCTGATCGCGCAGGCGCTTGGCGGGCGGGTCGAGAAATCGGGCAGGGGCTGGGGCCTTGGCGTGCATCGCTACGGGCCGGTGAACTGGCCCGATGCACTTGGCCAAGCCCCTGAAACGATTGCGATTCAAGCCTATCACCAGGATCAGGTGATTGCCCCGCCGGAGGCGGCCGAAACCATCGCCGCAAGCGATTTCTGCCCCTATGCTGCGCTTTGGTATCCCGGTTTTGCACTGACGGTTCAGGGCCACCCTGAATTCGACAAACCATATGTGCAGGACCTGTTGGAGGCGCGACGGGGAACGGTGCTGCGCGACGATCAGGTCGACGCGGCGCAGGCCAGCATGGCGCAGGACGTGACGCGGGGCGATCTGGCCCGGATCGTGCGTGATCACCTGCTCAAATCCGGCTGAAAGATAAGGGGGTGCCCTCCCCACCCCCCCCGTGCACTCCTTTGCCGACAAACCGAACCGTGCCTCAGGCGGTTTGACCGACCTCGTGCTCCAGCCAGCCGCGCAGGGCAACCAGCGGCGGGTAGTTGGCGCCCGTCTCGGGCCAGGCGAGGTAGTAGGATCCGAAGCGCCCGGCGGCGGCGTGCGGCAGCGCTTTGAGGGCGCCACTGTCGAGGTCAGCCCCGATCAGGAAGCGCGGCACGAGGGCGGCGCCGAGGCCCTGCCGCGCGGCTGCGATCATCGTTGCAAACTGGTCGAAGCGGGCGGCAACCCGGTCATCGGGGGCAAGCCCGTGTGCCGTGAACCAGCGCCGCCACGCGCCCTTGCGGCTTTCGATCTGCAACCGGGGCAGCGCGGCGACATCGGCCGGGGTCTCGACCCGGCACGTTTCCAGAAGCGCGGGCGCGGCGACGGCGACATTTTTTTCCTCCATCAGTTTCAGGAACCCGGCGCCGGGCCAGTCGCGGCCGCCGAAATGGATCGCGGCGTGAAATGCCTCGGCTTTGAAATCGAACGGATGGGTGCGTGTGGCCAGCGTCACGGTGACGCCGGGATGGGCGGCCATGAAGCGCGGCAGGCGCGGCGCCAGCCAGTAGGTGCCGAAGGCGGGCAGGATGGCGAGGTTGAGAAGCCCGCCCTTCGGGTTGGAGACCAGCGACAGCGTGGCACTGGCGATGGTCGCGAGCGCGCCGCGCAACTCGCGCGCGTAGGCGGCTCCGGCGGGGGTGAGGGTCAGGCGCTGGCGTTCGCGCAGGAACAGGTGCTGGCCGAGACGCGCCTCCAGCTTGGCGATCTGACGGCTGACCGCGCCTTGGGTCAGGTCCAGTTCCTCTGCCGCACGGGTGACGGAGCCAAGCCGCGCCACCGCCTCGAAGGCCGAGAGCCAGGGCAGCGGGGGCAGGTAGCGGCGGGCATTGATCATGCCGTTTTGTAATGACCCCATGCCGAGATGTCGATGGAAACCGGGCGGCCGGCGCGCTAGGACGATCAGGACTGCACGACTGCACGACTGCAAGCCTTGCCGCGAGGAGATGCGAGATGACCCTGAAGGCGAAAGACCGCCCCAACCTGTCCAGCTTCAACTGGGAGGATCCGCTGCTGCTGAACGGGCAATTGACGGAGGAGGAGCGCATGCTGCGCGATGCGGCGCAGGGCTTCGCGCAAGCCGAGTTGCAGCCGCGCGTGACCCGCGCCTATGCCGAGGAAACCGTTGCGCCGGAGCTTTTTCCGCTGATGGGGCAGGCCGGGCTGCTGGGCGCAACCCTGCCCGAGGAATACGGCGGGTTGGGCGCCAATTACGTCACCTACGGGCTGATCGCGCGGGAAATCGAGCGCGTGGACTCCGGCTATCGGTCGATGATGTCGGTGCAGTCGTCGTTGGTGATCTATCCGATTTATGCCTACGGGTCTGAAAAGCAGCGGCTGAAATACCTTCCGGGGCTGTGCTCGGGCGCGTTGATCGGTTGTTTCGGGCTGACCGAACCCGATGCCGGATCGGACCCCGCGGGGATGAAGACGCGGGCCGAGAAGACGGAAGGCGGCTACCGGCTGACCGGGGCGAAGATGTGGATTTCCAACAGCCCGATCGCCGATGTCTTCGTGGTCTGGGCCAAGTCCGACGCGCATGAGGGCAAGATCCGGGGCTTCGTGCTGGAAAAGGGGATGACAGGCCTTTCGGCGCCGAAGATCGCCGGCAAACAGAGCCTGCGGGCGTCGGTCACGGGCGAGATCGTGATGGCCGGCGTCGAGGTCGGCGAGGACGCGCTGCTGCCTGATGTAGAGGGGCTGAAGGGGCCGTTCGGCTGCCTCAACCGGGCGCGCTATGGCATTGCCTGGGGGGTGATGGGCGCGGCCGAGTTCTGCTGGCACGCGGCGCGGGGCTACGGCCTCGACCGCAGGCAGTTCGGACGGCCTTTGGCGCAGACGCAGTTGTTTCAGAAGAAGCTTGCCGACATGCAGACCGAGATCAGCCTTGGCCTTCAGGCGGCGGTGCAGGTCGGGCGGCTGATGGACGCGGCGCGGGCGGCACCGGAGATGATTTCCCTCATCAAGCGCAACAATTGCGGCAAGGCGCTCGATATCGCGCGGATGGCCCGCGACATGCATGGCGGCAACGGAATTTCAGAGGAATACCAGGTCATCCGTCACATGATGAACCTTGAGACGGTGAACACCTACGAGGGCACCCATGACGTGCACGCGCTGATCCTTGGCCGGGCGCAGACCGGGTTGCAGGCGTTTTTCTGAAGCGCGCGCTCGTCGCGCGCGCGGGCGCGGCTCCTCGCCCGCTGCCCCGGCCGTGCGTCCGAGAAGCTTCGTTTCGCCGCCTGTTTGCGGCAATCCGGGAGCGGGTCGCCTCACCCCCCGCCGGGGCGGGGGCCTCCGCGACACGCCTGGGGTTCTACCCCAGACCCCGGAGGTATTTGGACCAAGATGAAAGGGGGCGGTTTTTTTCGCTCTTGCGCGCGGTCGGACGCCGGTAGCGCGCCCTGATTTGTCAGCGATTGGTGCGGGCGGCGGGACTCGAACCCGCACGGGCACAAGGCCCTTCAGATTTTAAGTCTGATATGTCTGCCAATTCCATCACGCCCGCGCAGCGCCTGCCTAGCGGCGAGGCGTGGTGAAGACAACTCCTCTTCGCGTCAGCGTTCGATCCCGGACCGGCAGCACGGATCGGGGATCGGGAGGCCGGCGGCGCTTTTCAGCAGGCAAACCGACGAGACGCCGCGATAGACGTCACGGTAGGTCCAGGCGTGACAACCGGCCATCCCGGCACAGACGCGGGCGCAGGCCTGCCAATCGCCATCGGCAATATCGACGGTTCCGATATCATGCCCGGGCAGTCGGACATTGGTGAAGATCCGGAAAAGCGCGGTCGGATCTTCCGGGTCTGACGGTGGGCTTGGCGGTGGCGGCGGGGCGGCGTCGCTGGGTGTGGCCGGGTCGCTTGGCGGCGACGGTGGCGGCGGCGGGGCCGGGGCTGGCGCGCCACCGCCACCGCTACCGCTACCGGAGGGCGGGCAATCGAACCGGTATCCGCTGACCCAAATCTGTGTGTCCCACGGGTGATACCGGGTGCATCCCTCGTGTCCCGCGATGTGGAAATGGATATCGGTGTTCACCGAGTCGCGCCCCGGGTTGGCGGCGCATAGGCGTCGCGTGACCTCGGAATGCAGGTCGGGCACCATCGGGTAGCCGACAACGAAATCGCGCATCGAATCGTGCGGTTCTTCATCGCAGACCTCTGGCGGGGGGGTCTGTAGCTGGCTTTCCCAATGCTCGGTCGCGCATTGCCAAGCCACGTTCGCGGCTGCCACACGCGCAAGGTTATGCGCGAAAACCGGGGCATGTCCGTGTGCGGAAAACGAGATTTTGACCTCGGTGCCGTCGCGAAAGGTCGGGGTAAACTGCCACCAGACATCGCAGGAGCGCCCGGTCGAGGTGCCGGGCGGATCATGGGCAACGGCCGCCCCCCCGATCAGGGCCAGAGTCAGAACAAGCGCGCTGCACCGCAGGCGACCGACGTTATTCCAGGAGACCTTGCAAGCCATCCATGTCCCCCCATGCCTTGCGCCAGAAAACCGGGATCAAGGCCAGAATGGGGGACACCGCCGGCGTCGGACATGATCTGGATCAATCCCGCGCGCCGGCAAACCTTTCCTGCCAGTCCTCGCGGTTCTCGTCGCTGATCTTGGCGAAAAGCACATCCGGCACCTCGAAGGCATGGCCTGGCTCCAGCGCGGCCAGTGCGTCGCCCACCGTTTCCGGCCAGTCCGCGCCCTCGGCCTTCATCGCGCCCAGCATCGTGGCGGCGGCGTCGGGGATGAAGGGGGCCGAGAGAACCGCGTAGAACCGGATCAGGTTGAGCGACAGGCGCACGATGGCCGCGGCGCGCGCCGGGTCTTCCTTGTAGGCAGCCCAGGGGGCGGCGGCTTGCAGGTATTCGTTGCCGGCGACCCAGATCGCGCGCAGCTCTGCCGCGGCCTTGCGGATCTCCATCGCTTCCATGTGCGCCTCGAAGGCGTCGAGCTTTTCCTGAAGCTCGGCCACGAGGGCCAGCTCCGCCTCGCCGTAATCGCCACCCTCGGGCACCGCCGTGCCAAACTTTGACCGGCAGAACTTGGTCACCCGGCTGACGAAATTGCCCAGCACGTCGGCCAGATCCTTGTTGACCGAGGCCTGGAAGTTTTCCCAGGTGAATTCCGCGTCGGCATTTTCAGGGGCGTGGGACAGCAGCCACCAGCGCCAGTAATCGGCGGGCGCGATATCCAGCGCCTGGTCCATGAACACGCCGCGCCCGCGGCTGGTGCTGAACTGGCCGCCGTCATAGTTGAGGTAATTGAACGCCTTGATGTAATCCACGAGCTTCCACGGCTCGCCTGAACCGATGATCGTGGCCGGGAAGCTGAGCGTGTGAAAGGGCACGTTGTCCTTGCCCATGAACTGCACATATCGCACGTCCTCGGCGCCCTTGTCGGTGCGCCACCAGCGTTCCCAGTCGGCGGCGGGCCGGCCTTGCGCCTCGGCCCATTCGGCGGCGCAGGCGATGTATTCGATGGGCGCGTCGAACCAGACGTAAAAGACCTTGCCCTCCATCCCCGGCCAGTCCTCGTCGCCGCGTTTGACCGGGATGCCCCAGTCGAGATCGCGGGTGATGCCCCTGTCGTGCAGCCCGTCGCCGTCGTTCAGCCACTTCTTGGCGATCGAGGTGGTCAGCACCGGCCAGTCGGTCTTCGACCCGATCCAGTCGGCCAGCCGGTCCTTGAGGTGCGACTGGCACAGGAACAGGTGCTTGGTTTCGCGCATTTCAAGCTCGGTGGACCCGGAAATGGTGGAGCGCGGGTCGATCAGGTCCACCGGGTCGAGCTGTTTGGTGCAATTGTCGCACTGGTCGCCACGGGCGGATTCGAAGCCGCAATTGGGGCAGGTGCCCTCGATATAGCGGTCGGGCAGGAAGCGGCCATCGGCGGGCGAATACATCTGCTGTTCGGTGACTTCGCGGATCAGGCCGGCCTCAAAAAGCTTGCCCGCAAAATGCTGCGTCAGCGCGTGGTTCTGCGGGCTGGAGGAGCGCCCGAAATGATCGAAGCTGAGACGAAAGCCGTCGCCGAGATCCTTTTGCACCTGCCACATCTCGGCGCAATACTCGGCCACCGGCTTGCCCGCCTTGGCAGCGGCCAATTCGGCCGGGGTGCCGTGTTCGTCGGTGGCGCAGAGAAACAGCACCTCGTGGCCGCGCGCGCGCATGTAGCGGGCGTAGAGATCGGCAGGCAGCTGGCTGCCTACAAGGTTGCCCAGATGCTTGATCCCGTTGATATAGGGGATCGCCGAGGTGATGAGGATGCGTGCCATGGGTCAGCCTTCTTTCCTGCCTTGCGCCGCGCCCCGTTTAGCGCAAGGCCGCGGCGAGGGCCAGAACCGATGCGGTGCTCTTCGCGCGGGGCAAGGGGGAGGGGGGGCGAGGGCTGCCCCCAACCATCCCCTTGTTTCGCATGACTGACTTTCGCAACGGTTGCAGCGTTGGACAAACGGCGACCCCACGTCAGATGTCGAGCAGGACGACAAACCGAAAAACGCCGCCCCGGGGCGGGGGCGGCGTTTTCCATGATCCGAAAGGCGGGGGGCTCAGAAGCCGAGACCTTCGTATTTCTTCTTGAACTTCGACACGCGGCCGCCGGTGTCCATCAGGCGCGAGGAGCCGCCGGTCCAGGCCGGGTGCACGCTGGGGTCGATGTCGAGCGACAGTTGCTCGCCCTCCGCGCCCCAGGTCGATTTCATCTGCACCACGGTGCCGTCGGTCATCTTGACGTCGATCAGGTGGTATTCGGGATGGATGTCTTTTTTCATGGTCCCGCTCCTTACGCGCTGGCGCCGGTCTTGGGCTTGTAGGTGGAATCTTCCGCGATCCGGGCCGATTTGCCGCGCCGCGAGCGCAGATAGTAAAGCTTGGCGCGGCGCACGCGGCCACGGCGCACGACGGTGATGCTGTCGATATTGGTCGAGTGCAGCGGGAACACCCGTTCCACGCCCTCGCCGAAGGAAATCTTGCGCACCGTGAACGATCCGGCAATGCCGTTGCCGTTCTTGCGGCTGATGCAGACGCCTTCGTAGTTCTGCACCCGGCTGCGGGTGCCCTCGGTCACCTTGTAGCCGACGCGGATCGTGTCGCCGGCCTTGAAATCCGGGATTTGCTTGCCGAGCGCTGCAACCTGCTCGGCCTCGATCTGTGCGATAATGTCCATCGCTGGTCTCCAAAACTGATCGCGGTTTGCCCGCGAATATGTGTCCGCCTCAGAACTCTCGGTCTTCTTCCGGGTCCGCCAATGCGCCCGCCAGAGGATCAGGTCGGTTTGCCTTTGCACGCCGCGCTTGGGGGACCGTCAGCGGCTGGCCGAAGAAAGCCTGCATGTCACCGATCTTGCCAATACGACACCTGCCCCGAGTCGGATTTCCGACCGGGACAGGCCAGCGTATAGGCAGGTTGCGGGCCGGGATCAAGAGGCTGCAACTGTACCGCGCGTCACGGCTTGGGCTTGCGCGCCTGATAGGCTTCCCACAGGTCCGGGCGCCGGGCGCGGGTCAGTGCCTCGGCCTCGTCGCGGCGCCATTCGGCGACCTTGCCGTGATGGCCGGACAGCAGCACTTCGGGGATCTCGCAACCTTCCCAAATGGCGGGTTTGGTGTATTGCGGATGTTCCAGCAGCCCGTCGGAAAAGCTTTCTTCCTCGGTCGATGCCTCGTTGCCCAGAACGTTGGGGATCAGCCGCACGGTGGCGTCGATAAGCGCCTGCGCCGCGATCTCGCCGCCGGTCAGCACGAAATCCCCGATGGAAATCTCTTCCAGCCCGAAATGGTCGATCACCCGCTGGTCCACCCCCTCGAACCGCCCGCAGAGCAGCGTCATCCCCTCGGCCCGCGCAAACCGCTGCGCGTCGGCCTGCGTGAAGGGCTTGCCGCGCGGGCTGAGGTAGAGGCGTGGCCATCTGGCGGGGTCTTGCGGCGTGCCGCTGCCCGCCATGCGCAAGGCCCGGCCCAGCACGTCGGGACGCATCACGAGGCCCGCACCGCCGCCCGCGGGCGTGTCATCCACCTTGCGATGCTTGCCGCTGCCGAAGGTGCGCAGGTCGACGGGGTCCAGCGCCCACAGCCCCTGTTGCAGCGCCTTGCCGGTCAATGACGCACCGAGGACGCCGGGGAACACCTCGGGAAACAGGGTCAGCACCTTCACCGTCCAGGCGCCTTTCAAGCGCGGTGTGGGCGTCACAAGGTCCCTCGGCTGAAGGCTGGCGCTGATCGACAGGCGACCGTGCGATCTGGGGGCGTTGTCCGACATGAAGCACGGGTTACAGCCTTCCCCCGGTCGGCACAACACGAGGTTCGGCCGGACCCCGCCGAAACGGCGACGTGGCGGAAAGGTTGTTTTTTGATGGATCGTGATAAGATATCGGGCAATTTGAAAAACAGAATGTGCAAACCGATGTTGAAAGCTGGTCTTGGAAACGTGATCCTGTTCGGGGTCGGGCTTGGCCTTGCGGCCTGTTCCGCGCAGACGGAGCCACCGACCGATGGCACCCCGGTCACGGTCTGGGCGACGGTGTATCGCCTTGTCGATGGCCGCCCGCAGGACGATGGCGTTCCCCTGCGCGATATGGCCGGGCACGAGATCGGCCCAGAGGTCGCGCGGTCCGATTGGTGCGCCGGGGCCCTCGCGGGGACCCTGCGTGTCGAGGGCGATGTTTATACCTACGCCGGCGTTGCCGGGGCCGCGCAGGCCGACTGCAGCCATGGCCCCAGCGAGCGGGTCCGCTGGAGCCCGTCGCCGCATCGCAACGGCACCGGTGCGCGCAGCAATCCCCTGCATCCGTTTCGCAGCATTGCCTGCGATCTGGGGTGGGTCGGCGGCTCCACCCCCTGGCTGAACGGAGGCTACCCGGCCTTCGGCCAGCAACTCTACATTCCCGCTGCCGACGGCGCGGTTCTGCCCGACGGCCGCGTGCATGACGGCATCTTCACCTGCGAGGACACCGGCGGCGCCGTCACCGGCAACCATATCGACGTTTTCCTCGGCCCGATGCCTGGCCAGATGAGCCAGGTGAGGGAGGACAACCCGTTCGATTTCGTCAGCCGTGGCGATCACCGGGACGTGCAGGCCTATCTCTTGCCGATGGACGACGCCGCAGCGGACTGACGCAGGCGCAGGCGCAGGCGCAGGCGCAGGCGCAGGCGCGGGACGGGATGGGATGGTCAGGTCAGGGCACCGGCGGCGGGAGACTGCCCGGCGCATCGCGCCGCCCGCGTCGCCCGCCTATATGAACCGCGCCGTCGGGCCGGGGCGCGTGCCCGCCACGGCAAGCGCGTCGCACAGGTCGATCGACTTGTCGAACAGGGCCCGCCCGATGATCGCGCCCGAGATGCGCGGCACGTATTTCAGCCGCGCGATATCGTCGAGACTGCGCGAGAGCCCGCGCGCGATGACCGGCGCCCGCGCCCCGTCGGCCAGTTGCGTGATCATGCCGAGGGAGCCATCACTATCCTCGATATCGTTGTCGATATCGGTGATGATGATCGCGGCCAGCGGGTCCTCGTTGAAGGCGGTGATGAAATCGGCAGGCGTGATCGCGGCGGTGGATTGCCAGCCGTCGCTCATCAAGCCGCCGTTGTAGACGTCGACGGCCACGACGATCTGGTCGGGGAAACGCTTTGCGGCCTGTTTCACAAGCGCCGGGTTGTGCACGGCGAGCGAGCTGACCACGATCCGCCCGGCGCCGTTGTCGATCCACTGGGCAATCGCCTCTACGCTGCGGAAACTGCCGCCAAGCTGCACCGGGATGCCGGCGTGAAGGATGATGTCCTGAACGATCCCGGTCGACTCCTCGCTATTGGCTATCCAGTCGAAATTGGTCAGGTGCAGCCACTCGGCACCATCCTCGGCGAAGCTTCGGGCCTTGGCGACGGGATCCACGTGCCAGATCATCGGGTCGTCCAGCCGTCCGCGGTTGAGGCTGACGCAATGGCCGTTCTGCAACTCGATTGTGGGGTAGATCATCATGGGTCGGCTCCTCCCGAAATGTGCCGCGATCATAGCCCGAACCGGGCGCGTTGTATTTGCCGGAAAGCGGCATTCGCGTGCATTGCGGCGGCGTGATTGTCGGCTTGCGTGTGCGTGGGCGCTTGCAGTAGACCCATGTCGATCGAGTATTTGCAGGAGACGCGTGATGGCAGGCCATTCGAAATGGGCCAACATTCAGCACCGCAAGGGTCGCCAGGACGCCGTGCGGTCGAAACTGTTTTCCAAGCTGGCCAAGGAAATCACCGTGGCCGCCAAGATGGGCGACCCCGACCCGGACAAGAACCCGCGCCTGCGCCTTGCGGTGAAAGAGGCGAAATCGCAATCGGTGCCCAAGGACGTGATCCAGCGCGCGATTGACAAGTCGCAAGCCGCCGGTGGCGATGAATACGAGGAAATCCGCTACGAGGGCTACGGCCCCGGCGGCGTTGCCGTCATCGTCGAGGCGATGACCGACAACCGCAACCGCACCGCCTCGACCGTGCGCTCAACCTTCGGGAAAAACGGCGGCAACCTGGGCGAGACCGGTTCTGTCGCGTTCATGTTCGAGCGCAAGGGAGAGATCGTTTACCCAGCGTCCGTGGGCGATGAGGACACGGTGATGGAGGCCGCGATCGAGGCCGGCGCCGAGAACGTGGAAAGCACCGAGGACCAGCATATCATCACCTGCGCCGACACCGATCTGAACGAGGTGTCGACGGCGCTGGAGGCGGCACTGGGCGAGTCCGAAACGGCCAAGCTGATCTGGCAGCCGACCACCACGACCGAGCTTGATCTCGACGGCGCGCAGAAGCTGATGAAGCTGATCGAGGTGCTGGAAGACGACGACGACGTGCAGCGCGTCACCGCCAATTTCGAGATCTCCGACGAGGTGATGGAACAACTCGCCGGCTGAATCGCGGCGCCGAATGGAGGGGGAGGGGTGGCCTGCGTGCCCCCCCCCCCTCTGTACCGCTCGTGTAGCCAAATCGACGGCCGCGACGCGGCGCGGGAAAGGGCCGGGATGATTCAAGCCGCGTTTGCCGGGTTCTACCTTGGTTTCAGCCTGATCCTCGCCATCGGCGCGCAGAATGCCTTCGTGCTGCGCCAAGGGCTGCGGCGTGAACATGTCCTTCCCGTCGTGCTGACCTGTGCCGCCTCTGATGCCGTGCTGATCACGCTGGGGGTGACAAGCTTTGCGGTGATCGCCGAGGCGCTTCCGGTGCTGGCACCCCTGTTGCGCTATGGCGGCGCGGCGTTCCTGATCTGGTATGGCGCGCGCAGCTTCCTGGCCATGTGGCGCGGCGGAGCGACGCTGCGCGCCGTCGAGACGGGGGCGGGATCGCTACGGGCGGCATTGCTGACCTGTCTGGCGCTGACATGGCTCAACCCGCATGTCTACCTTGATACGGTGATCCTGATCGGCACGATCGCCAGCCAGTATGGCGACAACACAAGCTGGTTCGGGATGGGCGCGGTCGTGGCCAGCTTCGTGTTCTTCGTCGCGCTCGGCTATGGTGCCCGGCTCTTGGCGCCGGTCTTTGCGCTGCCACGGTCGTGGCAGGTGCTTGACGGTGTCATCGGCGCGGTGATGTGGGCGATCGCAGCCCGGCTTCTGTGGGGGATGTAAGGTATCGGCTTGCCGTGGCCGGCGCTTTGCGATTGATTGCTTGACATGGCAAGCACGTCTCACGCGGCGCCCGAAATCGCACAGAATCCGGTGGCCGGCGTTATCTGGATGCTGGTGACGGGGGCGTGTTTCGTCGCGGTCACCGCGATGGTCAAGGCCGTGGGCAGCGATGTGCCGCCGGCGCAATCTGCTTTCCTGCGCTATGCGCTGGGACTGGTTTTCGTGATCCCGATGGTCCGGCCGATGCTGCGCGCACGGCTGTCGCGCCGGGCGTTGACGCTGTTCACCCTGCGCGGCGCGGCGCACACGCTGGGCGTGATCATGTGGTTCTACGCGATGACGCAGATTCCGATCGCCGAGGTGACGGCGATAAATTACCTCAGCCCGGTTTGCGTGACGATCCTTGCCGCGATCTTCTTGGGCGAGCGGCTTGCGGCGCGGCGCATCATCGCGGTGGGTGTGGCGCTGCTGGGCGCGCTGATCATCCTGCGGCCCGGGTTCCGGGAGATCAGCCCCGGCCACCTGGCGATGCTGGTCACCGCGCTGACCTTCGCCGGGGGCTACCTGGTGGCCAAGATCATGGCGGATGAAACCTCGCCCGTGGTGGTGGTGGGGATGCTGTCGATCACCGTGACCATCGGGCTGGCGCCCTTCGCGTGGTGGGTCTGGGTGCCGGTGACATGGGGACAGGCGGCGTGGCTCTTCGGGGTCGCGGTCTTCGCCACGGCGGGGCATTTCGCGATGACGATGGCCTTCCGGGCGGCGCCCCTGACGGTGACGCAGCCGGTCACCTTCCTGCAACTGGTCTGGGCGACGCTGCTGGGCGCGCTGGTGTTCGGCGAGCCGGCGGATATCTGGGTGATTCTGGGCGGCGCGCTGATCATCGCGGCGGTCAGCTACATCACCCTGCGCGAGGCGATGCTGAAACGCCGCCACCGAACCCCGGCAGTGCCGCAGACCAAGCTGTAGCGCGCGCGTTAGCATCCGTGACCTGCCATCCCTTTGGGCAGCGCCTGTCGCACCTGCCCCGATTGCGACCAACGCCGTGCGGCGGGGCCGTGCGCCGGTGCGGGCGGCCTTGCAGCTTGCGGCGCGCGGGCGTTCCCTGACCGCATGGAGGACAGCTGATGAGTTTGGACGCGATCTTGTTTGGCGGGATCGGTGCGGTTGCGGAATGCGCCGAACTGGACCGGACGGCGTGGAACGGCGCGATGCGGGCGGCGGGTCTGAGGTGGGACTGGAACTGGGCAACCTACCAGTCCCTGATGGCGACGCGGGATGCCCGCAGCCCGGTGCTGCGCCACGCGATCCGGCTGGGCGCGCAGGTGGATGTCGGCGCCGTGGAGCGCGGACAGGCGCGGCTCTTCGCGGCGCTTCTGGCCGAGGGACTGCCGCTGCGCCCCGGCGTGGCGCAGGTCGTGCGGCGGGCGGCGGGACGCGGGGTGAAGCTGGGGTTGGTGACACGCTCTGCGGCGGACCCGGTGCGCGCGATGCTGAAGGCAACGGCGCGGGCGCGCGGCGGGGTCGGGTTCGACGTGGCGATCCTGCGCGACGACCTGTCCCATCTGCCGCCGCACCCGGAGGCCTACCTGCTGGCGCTCGACCATCTCGGGGTCAGCGCTGCGGCCACGCTGGCGCTGGTCGACAGTCCCGCCGCGTTGCAGGCGGCCGATGCCGCCCATATCCCGACGCTTGGTTTTCCGGGCACGGTGGCGCGCAGCGGCGGGCTTGGCGTGCCGGGGCGTGGCGGCGAGGTCGCGGTGCTGGATATCGCCGAGATCGACGCAGCCTGGCGGCGCTGCCTGCGGGCGCCGGCGAACCAGTGGAATTAACCGCGCGGCGCGCGGCGCGGCTTGACCTTGGTCAAGGTGGCGGGCATCGCCTCCCTGCTAGACCCGGTTCGAACGGGAGCAACGATAAAGGAGCGCGACATGTCTCACACCCCCCACGAACTGGCCGAGGAATTCCCCGATCAGGTCGACAAGATCCATGAACTCAAGACTGCGGACGCCCATTTCGCCAAGCTGATGGACGATTACCACGAGGTGAATCGTGCGGTGCACCGCGCCGAAACCGGGGTGGAGCCGTTGGAAGATATGGCCGAAAGCGACCTGCGCAAGACGCGCATGGTGCTGAAGGACGAGATCGCGTCAATGCTGGCCAAGGCCTGAGGCAAGCCGCCGATAGCAATCGCTGACGACGCGGCCGGGGCCTCAGGCCTCGGCCGCGGTGCCGGTTTCGCCCGCGCCCGCGCCTTCGACATGGGTCTGGAACCGTTCGAAGAACTGGTCGGCCATCTTGCGCGCGAAGCCGTCGATCAGACGCGAGCCAAGCTGCGCAAGCTTGCCGCCGACCTTGGCATCGACGTCGTAGAACAGCTCCGTCGCGCCGCCCTCGGCGTCCTCCAGCCGGACGTTCGCAAGCCCCTTGGCAAAGCCCGCGACGCCGCCCTTGCCCTCGCCCGAGATAGTGTAGCTTTGGTCCGGCACCACGTCCGACAGCGTCACTTCGCCCTTGAAGGTCGCGCGCACCGGGCCAACCTTCTGCTTGACGGTGGCCGCAAAGCCATCCTCCGGCGAGCCGGTCAGTTCTTCGCAGCCGGGGATGCATTCCTTCAGCACCTCGGCAGAGTTGAGCGCCGCCCATACGGTGGCCCGGTCCGCCGCGATCACGCGGCTGGAATGCATTTCCATGATGTGTCTCCTCCTCCTCGGGTTCAGGCAGTCTGGCCGTGCTGCGCCCCGCGCGTCAACTGTTTCCGGGCGGGGCGCGGTCCTGTCAACGCCCGATTTCGTAGGGTAGGATACCGCGCCGGTCGGGGTCGATGGTCAGGTGACGCTCCAGCGGCGGGACAGATCGCTGGTGGCAGTCGGTGCGTTCGCAGATCCGGCAGGAAATGCCGATCGGTTCATAGGCGGCGCCATTGCCGAGATCGAGGTCATCGGCATAGACCACCGCCTCGGCGTGCTGCACCTCGCAGCCGAGCCCGATGGCATAGCGCCGTGTCGGCGCGTTGAAGGCGCCGCCGGATTTCGACACGTCGCGGGCCAGGCAGAAATAGCGCACGCCGTCGGGTGTTTCGGCCAGTTGCCGCAGGAAGCGGCCCGGTGTCTCGAACGCCTGGTGCACGTTCCACAGCGGGCAGGCGCCGCCGAAGCGGGCGAATTGCAGCCGCGTGGAGGAATGGCGCTTGGTGATGGTGCCGGCCTGGTCGACGCGCACGAAGAAGAACGGGATGCCCTTGGCGCCGGGGCGTTGCAGGGTGGACAGGCGATGCGCCACCTGCTCGATCGAGGCGCCGAAGCGGATTGCAAGCTGTTCGAGGTCATGGCGTGTCTCTGACGCGGCCTCGGCAAAGCGGGTATAGGGCATCAGAACCGCGCCGGCGTAGTAATTGGTCATGCCCAGCTTGGCGATGGCGCGGGCGGTGTCGGTCTGGAAGCGCGCAAGGTCGAGCGTCGCGTCCAGCAGGCGGCCCTGATCGAGCAGCGCGTATTGGTGCAGAAGCTGGAAGCGCTGCGTTTCGCGGCTGGCACGCGGCGACAGGGTCAGCGTTTTCGTTGCGGCATCGTAGTGGCGCACGGAGGCGCCGTCGGCGGTGCGGATGCTGATCCCCAGATCGTCATAGGCGGCGCGGATCTGCGCGTCGAGCTGGCCACACGCGCGGCCCGCGAAGCGTTCGGCGGCGTGATCCACGGCATCGATGTAATTGTCGCAATAGTGGAAGAAGTCGCGCACTTCCTCCCACGGGCTGGCGGCGACGGGGCCGCCCTCGCGCCCCAGCGCCTCGTCGAGCGAGGCCAGCCGTTCATGGGTCTGGCGATAGGCGCGATGGAGGTCGAGAAAGGCGCGCGCAAGGGCGGGCGCGTTCGACGCGGCAAGCCGCAGGTCAGGCAGGGGTGGCGTGGCCTCGGTGAAGACCGGGTCGGCCAGCGCCTCGCGCATGTCCGAAACCAGACGCTCGGTATCGCCGGAGCCAAGCTCACCGATGTCGAAGCCAAACTCCTGCACCAGCCCCAGCATCACGGTCGAGGATACCGGGCGGTTGTTGTTCTCCATCTGGTTGAGATAGGGCAGCGACACGCCGAGCTTGGCGGCGAAGTCCTTTTGCGTCAGGCCAAGCCGGCCGCGCAACTCGCGCAGCTTCGCGCCGGCATAGAGTTTCTGGATCGCCATGTCTGCCTTCCTGTAGAGTTTGCAAAACGAGTATGGGGTTTGCAAAGCTGGTCGGCAAGCGCCTCATCGCGCCCCTTGTGGGGGCTCTTCGGCCGATGAGCGGCGCCCGCAGGCGCGCAGGCGAAGAGGCGCCCGGTCAGACGCCCGCGAGGGCGTGGTCGCGGCGGATTGTATAAAGAATGGCCAGCACCGACAGCGCCGAACTGGTCAGCATGATCGCCACCAGCGGCATCGCGGTCGCGCTGCCGGTCAGCAGCGACCCGGCCAGATCGGCCAGCCCGGCGCCGCCGGCCAGCATCACCGCGCCGCCGAGGCCGGAGGCCGAGCCGGCCAGGTGCGGACGCACCGACAGCATGCCCGAAGTGCCGTTCGGCATGGTCAGCCCGTTGCCAAGACCGACAAGGGTGATCGACCCGAAGAAAAGCGGCGCCGAATCGATCCCGTTGAGATGAAACAGCAAAGGGATGGAGATTCCGGCGGTGGAAATCAGCGCGCCGTAGAGGATCATCCGGTTGATGCCGAGCCGCACCGAAAGCCGCGCGGAGGCGAAATTTCCGCAGAAATAGCCAAGCGCCGGGGCGCCGAAGAAAAAGCCGACCTCGGACGGGGTCAGCCCGTAGATTTCCGATCCGACATAGGGCGCGCCGCCGAGATAGGCGAAGAACGCACCCGAGGCAAAGGTGGTGGCGCCGCAATAGCCCCAGAAGCGGCGCGAGGTCAAAAGCTCGGGATAGGCGCGCACCTGCGCGCGGAACCCGCCGGAGGTCTTTTGCGCGGTCTCGCCCAGATCGGCCCATGTCAGTGTCAGCACCAGCAGCCCGGTGGCCAGCAACAGCACGAAATTCGCCTGCCAGCCGAAGGTTTCGCCCAGCAAGCCACCGATCACCGGCCCGATCATCGGCACCAGCGCCATGCCCATGGTCACATAGCCGATCATCGACGCCGCCTGCGCCCCCGGCACCATGTCGCGCACGACCGCGCGGCCCAGCACCAGACCGGCGACCACGACCGCCTGCGCCATGCGGAAAGCAAGGAAGAGTTCCGCCGTGGGGGCGAAGATGCAGCCCAGCGTGGCGACCGAAAACAGCATGAAACTGCCCAACAGAACCGGCCTGCGCCCGTAGCGATCGGAAACCGGCCCGATCCCCAGTTGCAGCATCGCGTTCACCATGAGGTAGAGCGTCACCGAGCGCTGCATCACCGCGTAATCGGTGTCGAAATACGCCGCCATCTGCGGCAGTGTCGGCAGAAAGATATTCATCGACATCGCGCCGAGCGCTGTCGCCGCGATCAGGGTCGAGATATGCGGGGGAGTGGCCCGGTTCAGGTAGCGGACCTCGGGTTGTACGCTCATCAGGTTACTTAACGCAGCAAGTTTCGTTTTGTCCATGGCCCGCGACGCAGCAGCTTCGTGCATCGCTGCACAGGCGGTATCACGCCCAGCGATAAAATATGAAGAAGCTGCCGAGGGCGATGAAGCCGAAGCCGACGAGGTGATTCCACTGGATCGGTTCGCGCAGGTAGAGCGCCGAGAAGCCGACGAAGATGGTCAGGGTGATGATTTCCTGAATCGTCTTCAGTTCCGCCGCCGAGAAGGGGCCGTGGCCGATACGATTGGCCGGCACCTGTAGGAGATATTCAAAAAAGGCGATTCCCCAACTGGCAAGAATCACCAGCGCGATCGGTGCCGTCTTGAATTTGAGGTGGCCATACCAGGCGAAGGTCATGAACAGGTTGGAAAGCACGAGCAGGCCGATGGTCATCACGGGAATGGGGATTTGCGGCATCGCGGCACCTTTGAGAAGCGTGCCGCCGCGGTACCCGACGCAGCGCGGCGGGGGTAGCGTCCGCCGCAAGCATTTGCAAGTTTTCTAATAAGACTTCAGCAAATTTGATGAATTTGCAAATATTCTGGATTGTACTGGCAATTGCTTCTGCAATGCCTAGGGTGCGCCACATGCCGAAGGACCGCGAGGTCAGGGAGGAAGGGGATCCGATGAAGGACATTCTGCAAGAACTGGACCGCCGCCGCGATGAGGCGCGCCTTGGGGGGGGGCAGAGCCGGATCGACAGCCAGCACGCCAAGGGCAAGCTGACCGCGCGCGAACGCATCGACTTGTTGCTCGACGCGGGCTCCTTCGAGGAGTTTGACATGTTCAAGACCCATCGCTGCACCGATTTCGGGATGGATCAGCACCAGACCTATGGCGACGGGGTGGTCACCGGCTGGGGCACGATCAACGGGCGCATGGTCTATGTCTTTTCACAGGATTTCACCGTCTTCGGTGGGTCGTTGTCCGAAACCCATGCCGAAAAGATCTGCAAGATCATGGATATGGCGATGCAGAACGGCGCGCCCGTCATCGGCATCAATGACTCGGGCGGCGCGCGCATCCAGGAAGGGGTCGCCTCGTTGGCCGGCTACGCCGAGGTGTTCCAGCGCAATATCATGGCCTCGGGCGTGGTGCCGCAGATCTCTGTCATCATGGGGCCCTGCGCGGGTGGCGCGGTCTATTCCCCGGCGATGACCGATTTCATCTTCATGGTGAAGGATTCAAGCTACATGTTCGTGACCGGCCCCGACGTGGTCAAGACCGTCACCAACGAACAGGTAACCGCCGAGGAACTGGGCGGCGCGTCCACCCATACCCGCAAATCCTCGGTCGCGGATGGTGCCTTCGAGAACGACGTGGAGGCGATGGTCGAAGTGCGCCGGCTGGTCGACCTCCTGCCGCTCAACAACCGCGAAAAGCCGCCCGTGCGCCCGTTCTTCGACGACGTGGCTCGGGTGGAGGACAGCCTCGATACCCTGATCCCGGACAGCGCCAACACCCCTTACGACATGAAGGAGCTGATCCTGAAGGTCGCTGATGAGGGCGATTTCTACGAGATACAGGAAGAGTTCGCCAAGAACATCATCACCGGGTTTATCCGGCTCGAAGGCAGCACCGTGGGCGTGGTGGCGAACCAGCCGATGGTGCTGGCCGGGTGCCTCGACATCGACAGCAGTCGCAAGGCGGCGCGCTTCGTGCGGTTCTGTGACGCGTTCGAGATCCCGATCCTGACCTTCGTCGACGTGCCCGGTTTCCTGCCCGGCACCGGGCAGGAACTGGGTGGGGTCATCAAGCATGGCGCCAAGCTGCTCTTCGCCTATGGCGAGGCGACAGTGCCCAAGGTCACGGTGATCACCCGCAAGGCCTATGGCGGGGCCTATGACGTGATGGCGTCAAAGCACCTGCGCGGCGATTTCAACTACGCCTGGCCGACAGCGGAGATTGCGGTGATGGGCGCCAAGGGCGCGACCGAAATCATCCATCGCGGCGATCTGGGCAATGACGAAAAGATCGCGGCGCATACCAGGGATTACGAGGGTCGCTTTGCCAATCCCTTCGTCGCCGCCGAACGGGGCTTCATCGACGAGGTGATCCAGCCGCGCGGCACAAGGCGGCGGGTGGCGCGGGCCTTCGCGGCGCTGCGGGGCAAGAAACTCAAGAATCCGTGGAAGAAGCACGACAACATTCCCCTTTGAGCTTCTTTCGCGGGTCCCTCGTCCGTGCCCGGCTGGTGTTGCGGGCGGGGGCCTGTTTTCAAGGATGTCGCGGTGCACGAGACGGATCACAGCATCAGGACCACGGGGCCGCGCGGCTGGCATGTGCTGCGCGAGGGCGCCACCCTGACGCTGGCCCGCCACTTGCCCGCGCGCTTCGATATCGGCGCCGAGGCGGCGTTTCCGCCGATGGGCCGGCTGCGGCTGGCGCAGCAGGTGCGGCAGGACATGTGGCGCGCCCTGCGCGATGTCCGCGGCTTTTCGCCCGCGGTCCGGGTGACGGCGCAAGACGGCGCGTTGCTGTTGCGCGCCGGAGGGCGGGTCGCGGGCCCGGCCCCGAAAGCCGTGCTGGAGGCGCGTATCGCCGCGCTGCTGGCCGACCCGGAGAAGCGCGCCCGCTGGGCCCGGTTCGCGGGGGCCGGGGCATGAGGGCATGGGGCGTGGCACTGGCGTTGCTTCTGCTGGCCGGTTGCCGGTCCGAGGAGATGCGACTGCCCTCGGGCGTTGTCGCCGAGCGCGGCGAAGTGCTGATGGAGGAGCAGCCCGGCGGCGAGGTCTGGCTGATCCTGCGGGTCATTGCGCCGGCGCTTGGTTCGCGCGCCCCAAGCGCCGCCGATACCGGCGCATTGTGCGAAAGCTGGGGCGTGGAGGCGGCCGGCGCGGCCGCGGTGGCGCCCGACCAGATCGTGGTTCAGATGATGAGCGAATGGGTCGAGCGCGGCCAGCCCGCGCCCGGTATCACGCAGGTCTTCGGCGGATACCGCTTTCAAGACGGCACCTGCATCTGGGAGGATTTCTGATGGTCATACAATATCTTGGGGAGCGATCTTGCTGTGGATATCTTGATGATGCAGCATCGGCACAGGTCACATTTCCGCCCCGATTCCGCTGCAATCCCGCCCGGTTTTCGCGTATGATCAAAAATGGCGGGCCATGCCTTGCCGCACCCGAACCCCTGCCCGGCGCAAGAACCGGCGGGACAAAGAAAACCAGGAGAGCAGGATGTCCAAGTTCCTCATGCCTCTGCTGGTTCTGGGCCTTGTCGCAGGCGTGTCCGCCTGTGCCCCTGCGCCGGAACCGGAAGAGATCATCATCATCGACCCCGATCCGATCGTGCCCGAACAGACCTACAACAAGTATAACTGACACCCCCCGGCCCGGACGGGTCCGCCCCGTCCGGCCTCGCCCCGTCCGGCCCCGCCGCGTGGCAGGCCTTGAAAACAAGGCGGGCGTGGCATGAAAAAGCATCGTGGCTTCCCGTCCCGGTTGCCGGGCACCGACTACCAGTTCACCCTGCGACGCGAGAACAAGGCCGGCGCAACCCCGCTGGTCGCCCGTGAACGCTATGCCGACCGGCGTCCGGCCGACCGGCGCGCCGATGCCGCTTTTGTCGAGGCGCTGTGGTTGTGTTTCGGTGATGCGCCGTTCGAGCGCGGCAACCTTGATGCCGGGCGGCTGTCATGGCTGTTGGGGCGCGAGGTGGTGGCGCTGGATGACCGTTTCGATCCAACCGATTACGGGGCGTTGTTGCAGTTGGACGTCGCGCGCGCGCGCGCCGCGTTTCCGGAGGCGTTCGACGGATCTGGCCATTGGGAGGGGTCGGCATGAACCGGCCGACGGGTCCCGCGATTGCGCAGGAACGCGCCCAATTCGAGGCGCCACGCGCTTGGCGCTTCTGCCCGCAGCCAAGCCGTGGCACCGTTTTCGTGCCGGGCCACGTCCCTAGCTTCAAGCGGACCGGCGGGTATGCGACACGTACCCCTTCCCCCTTGAAACGGCCCGTCGGGATTGACGGCGGGTCGTTTTTTTCTGACTATGTCGGCCACCATAAAAAGAAATGTCCAAAGGCACGAGCAACATGCAAATACTCAAGCGACTGGCGCTTTGCGCGCTTGCGGCGGGCAGCCTTTCCGGCTGTCTCAACAGTGATCTCGACCGCGCGGCGGCCGGCGCGGCGGTTGGCGGTGTCGGCGCCTATGCCCTCGGTGGCAGCGTTGCGACCGGTGTCATCGTCGGCACGGCGGCAGGGGCGCTTTGCGACGACGCGGGGCTTTGCCGCCGTTACTGACAGGCCAACCTGCGTCAGGAAGGCGCGAACCTGTTGTCTTGTTTGCAAACCGTTCTATTTCCTTGAGTGGCCCGGTCGGTTGCAACGACCGGGCCACTCGAACGGTTCAGAAGTTGAACTGAACGGAGGACTGGAAGCGCGTTGCATCCACGGTGGTGTTATCCCCGAGGGTGCGTTCTCCATAAATCGCTTCCAGTCCGACCGTCATCCGCTCGGTCGGGTGCCAGAACGCGCTGGCATGTACGGTTTCAAGGCTTTGCGTATCGGCAGCGGCGAAGCGGTCATCCTCGCGGTAGCCGTAAACCAGCCCAAGCCCCCATTGCTCGCTGAAATCATGCGTCAGGCCGATGGTCACCCCTTCGGATTCAACAAGGTCGGAGACGCCGCCGATCGTGCGCACATCAGCCCCGCCAGACACCATGTAGGAGGCGATGCCCTCGCCTATGGTGTAGGACGCGTTGATCGCGCCACCCTGCCACAGGTCTGCGCCGCCGGACAGGTTGACGCCCCAGCGATCAAACGACTGGCCCGCGAAATTCACCGAACCGCCAAGCGCGGCAAGGCGCACGCCGTAGCCGCCCATGCCATAATCCAGCGCCGCCGTGAAAACCGGATCGTTGGTGGTGCCGGCGCCGTTCTCGATCGACACGGCCAGCGATGCGTTGCTGCCCAGCGGGTGCGTGTAGCGGGCTTGTGTCTGGCGCGCGAAGGGGATGCCTGCGGGGCCCTGAAAATCCAGCGTGCCGGGGTAGTAGGCAATCGGCATGAAGTTGGTCCAGGTTTGTCCGATCAGGAAGTTGCCGACCGAAATATTGGCGTGGCGCAGCCGGAAGGTCCCCCCTCCGCCGCCAAAGAAGTCGCCCTCGATCTGGGTCCGAACCTCGCCGATATCGGTCTGCGTGACCGACCGGAAGCCCAACCGCGACTGGATCGCCTGGGCGCGGAAGTTGCTGTCATTCGGGGAAGCGGCGGTCAGGCCGCCGAAGCCGAAGCTGGTGGTTCCAAGATCGGTATCCGCATCGTAGATGAAATCCGCCTTGACGTAGCCGTAGATGGTCACCTGGGTGTCGGAGCTGAGCCCGAAGTTGAGGTTGGACGAACTGGCGGATTCAAGCAGCTCGATCCGCTGGCGCAGGTCGGCCAGTTCGGCATCGGTCGCGGCCGCTGCCTGTCCGGCGAGCGCAAGGCTCGCAACCGGCAGCAACGCCAGCCATCTGGTTGTGTGTTTCATCGTCTGTCTCCCTTTCTTGCGATGACTCCAGTGGTGCACCACTGGACTGATCAAGCGTTGCATGCGGGTTTGCGCACAAAAAACCACGTCCCCGTGAGACCGGTCCGAGACCCGTTCATTAAACTGTTACAACGCCGTGATCGCGCGCCGGGTTCGCGCCGCGTCACGAGGGCAAGACTCGAGGGCAAAACGGCCTTCCCCGGGCTGACCCTGAAAAAAGAAGGAAGGGACCTGTGATGTTCAAGAAACTGCTGATCGCCAACCGCGGCGAAATCGCCTGCCGGGTGATCAAGACCGCCCGCAAGATGGGCATCCCCACGGTGGCCGTCTATTCGGACGCTGACAGGAATGCGCTGCATGTGAGCATGGCCGACGAGGCGATACATATCGGACCTGCGCCGGCCAACCAGTCCTATATCGTGATCGAAAAGGTAATGGAGGCCGTGCGCGCCAGCGGCGCCGAGGCGGTGCATCCCGGCTACGGGTTCCTGTCCGAAAACAGCCGCTTCGCGGAAGCTCTTGAAGCGGAGGGGGTGGCCTTTGTCGGCCCGCCGACGCGCGCCATCGAGGCGATGGGGGACAAGATCGCCTCCAAGAAACTTGCACAAGAGGCACAAGTATCCACAGTCCCCGGTTACATGGGTCTGATCGAGGATGCCGAGGAGGCAGTGAAGATCTCGGGCCAGATCGGCTACCCCGTCATGATCAAGGCGAGCGCCGGCGGCGGCGGCAAGGGGATGCGGATCGCGTGGAATGACGAGGAGGCGCGCGAAGGGTTCCAGTCGTCGAAGAACGAGGCGGCGAGCAGCTTCGGCGACGACCGGATCTTCATTGAGAAGTTCATCACGCAGCCGCGACACATCGAGATTCAGGTGCTGTGCGATGCGCATGGGGGCGGGATCTACCTCGGCGAGCGCGAATGCTCGATCCAGCGGCGCAACCAGAAGGTGGTGGAGGAGGCGCCGTCGCCGTTCCTCGACGAGGCGACGCGCAAGGCCATGGGTGAACAGGCCGTCGCGCTGGCCAAGGCGGTCGGCTATAGCAGCGCGGGCACCGTGGAATTCATCGTCGATGGCGCGCGGAATTTCTACTTTCTGGAAATGAACACCCGGCTTCAGGTTGAACACCCGGTGACGGAGCTGATTACCGGCGTCGATCTCGTCGAACAGATGATCCGCGTTGCGGCAGGCGAGCCGCTGTCGATCACGCAGGAGGATGTGGCGCTGACCGGCTGGGCGATCGAGAACCGGCTTTACGCGGAGGACCCGTATCGCGGGTTCCTGCCGTCGATCGGGCGGCTGACGCGCTATCGCCCGCCGCAGGAGGTCGCGGCCGGGCCGCTTTTGTCAAACGGCAAGTGGCAGGGTGAGGCGTCGGAAGGGGCCGCAGCGGTGCGCAACGATACCGGCGTTTTCGAGGGCGGCGAGATCAGCATGTATTACGACCCGATGATCGCCAAGCTGTGCACATGGGCGCCGACGCGGGCGGCGGCGATCGAGGCGATGCGCATCGCGCTCGACAGTTTCGAGGTCGAAGGGATCGGCCACAACCTGCCGTTCCTGTCTGCGGTGATGGATCATCCGCGTTTCGTCTCGGGCGACATCACAACTGCCTTCATCGCCGAGGAATATCCTGACGGGTTCGAGGGCGTGACTCTGCCGGAAAGCGAACTGCGCCGCATCGCGGCCTCTGCGGCAGCGATGCACCGGGTGGCCGAGATCCGCCGCGCCCGGGTGTCGGGGCGGATGGACAACCACGAACGGGTGGTGGCGACCGATTGGGTGGTCGCGTTGCACGGAGAAAGCTACCCCTTGCATATCGACGCGGACCATGACGGGGCCACGGTCACCTTCGATGACGGGCAGGTGGTGCGTGTCGTGAGCGACTGGACGCCGGGCAACCAGCTGGCGCGGCTGGACGTGGAGGGCCGGCCACTGGTGCTGAAGGTCGGCGAAATCACCCAAGGCTTCCGGCTGCGCACCCGCGGCGCCGACCTCAAGGTGCATGTGCGCAGCCCGCGGCAGGCGGAGCTGGCCGCGCTGATGCCCGACAAGCAGCCGCCCGACACGTCGAAGCTGCTGCTTTGCCCGATGCCGGGGCTGATCGTGAAGGTCAATGTCGAGGTGGGTCACGAGGTGCAGGAGGGGCAGCCGCTGTGCACCGTCGAGGCGATGAAGATGGAAAACATCCTGCGCGCCGAACGCACGGGCACGGTCGTCCGGATCAACGCTGCCGCCGGTGACAGCCTCGCGGTCGATGACGTCATCATGGAATTCGAGTGAGGCGATGAATGGGGCGAGCGCATATCGCGTGCGAGGCCTTGGCCGGGGGGCGGAGATCGTCACGGTCCCCGGTCCGGAATCCGCGCCGGATCCTGTAGACCGACTTTACTGTGCGTTGCGCATCTCGTCGATCCGCATCGGCAGGTTGTCGATGGCGCGCATGATCTCGCGCACGCTCCACGGTGTGGGTTTGCGCAGCGCGACCGCCCCGTCGCGCTGGAGGATCACCATGGAAAAGCCGCGCGGCCGCAGGGTCTGCCGGGCATCGGATCGCGCACCGGGATCGGAATCGACGATCACCACAATGTCGCGTTCCAGCAGCGGGCCGGGACGCTGCAAAAGCAGGTCGATCTGGTCCTGGAAGCGCGGATCGCGCGGGGTATCGGCAAAGACAATGATGGGCCGGGCGACCCAGCGGAATTCCTCCAGCGTCACCTCGGACGCATCGACCACCAGAAGCGCCGGAGCGGCGTCTTCCGCCGCTTCGGTCTGGGGGGTATCCTCTTGTGCGAAGGCCGGGGCCGTCAGGGCGAGGGCAAGGATTAGGGACAGGGCTGCGCGCATGGATCCTCCATTTTCCAGAGATATAGGCATGGTGCGCACGAAAGCGAAGAGCAATCATCGCCCGGGCGGATCACACCGCCCCGGCACGGTGCAGACGGGGGCATGGCCCGCCGTCGCGCCATGGCACGAAAAGGACCTGACAAGATGAAAGACAAGACCCGAAGCTGGCGCGAGATGGCCAAAAAGGAACTGCGCGGACGGCCGCTGGACGATCTGACATGGAAAACCCTGGAAGGCATCGACGTCAAACCCCTCTACACCGAGGAAGACAGCGCCGATCTGCCGCATGTGGGCAGCCTGCCGGGGCAGGAACCGTTCACGCGCGGCGTCAAGGCCACGATGTATGCCGGTCGTCCGTGGACGATCCGCCAGTACGCGGGCTTCTCCACCGCCGAGGAAAGCAACGCCTTCTACCGCAAGGCACTTGCCGCCGGGCAGCAGGGGGTCTCGGTTGCCTTCGATCTCGCCACCCACAGGGGCTATGACAGCGATCACCCACGGGTGGAGGGCGATGTGGGCAAGGCCGGCGTCGCCATCGACAGCGTCGAGGACATGAAGATCCTCTTCGACGGTATCCCGCTCGATCAGGTCAGCGTGTCGATGACGATGAACGGTGCGGTGATCCCGATCCTGGCCAATTTCATCGTCACGGGCGAGGAACAGGGGCACGACCGGGGCGTGCTGTCGGGGACCATCCAGAACGACATCTTGAAAGAGTTCATGGTCCGCAACACCTATATCTACCCGCCTGAGCCGTCGATGCGGATCATCTCGGACATCATTGAATTCACCTCGAAAGAGATGCCGCGCTTCAACTCGATCTCGATCTCCGGCTACCACATGCAGGAGGCGGGCGCGAACCTGGTGCAGGAGCTTGCCTACACGCTGGCCGAC